>Ga0194123_10000471_pt1 | contig 75262 bp, 76 predicted proteins | sample TA2MahsurfametaG_5_FD_155479 | JGI IMG/M metagenome (GOLD analysis project Ga0194123, IMG submission 155479) | Freshwater microbial communities from Lake Tanganyika, Tanzania - TA2015023 Mahale A surface | ecosystem: Environmental > Aquatic > Freshwater > Lake | place: Tanzania: Lake Tanganyika... | reverse complement strand
GCGCTTCATGAAGATCGTGTCTCTCGCGCCCGAAGTGCTTTAAGCCTAAGGAGGCGGCAATGGACAAGATTCGCAAGGGCGACGAGGTGGTTGTTACCTCGGGGCGCGACAAAGGCAAGCGCGGCGTCGTGCTGAGCCGGATTGATGAGTCGCATGTGGTGGTTGAGGGCATCAATCTGGTCAAGAAGCACCAGCGCCCCAACCCAATGAAAGGTCAGACCGGCGGCATTGTTGACAAGACCATGCCGATCGATCAGTCGAATGTAATGCTGTTCAACCCGGCCACCGGCAAGGGCGATCGCGTGGGCTTCAAGACGCTCGAAGACGGCCGCAAGGTACGGGTGTTCCGGTCCAACGGTGAAATCGTCAAGGCCTGAGGCCTGTCGTTAGCCGAGCACCAGTCCGCAATCTGTTTGCTTGGGCAACAGTGAACCGACCCTCACCGTCAGCCCCGGGGTTGACGAAGGTCTAAAGGAAAACGTTTCATGGCGCGTTTCAAACAGTTCTACCGCGAGAAGGTTGTTCCCGACCTCATGGCCAAGTTTGGCTACGAGTCGGTGATGCAGGTTCCGCGCATCGCGAAGATCACGTTGAACATGGGCGTGTCCGAGGCGGTCGGCGACAAGAAGATTCTCGAAAATGCGATGGGTGACCTGAGTCGGATCGCCGGCCAGAAGCCTGTGACGACGAAAGCTCGCAAGGCCATCGCCGGATTTAAGATTCGCGAGGGTTATCCGATCGGTTGCATGGTCACCCTGCGCGGCGAACGGATGTTCGAGTTTCTCGACCGTCTGGTCACCGTTGCTTTGCCGCGTGTCCGCGATTTTCGCGGTGTGTCAGCGCGCGCCTTTGATGGCCGAGGCAACTACAACATCGGCGTGAAAGAGCAGATCATTTTCCCCGAAATCGAGTACGACAAGGTCGATGCTGTTCGGGGTCTCAACATCAGCATCACCACCACCGCTGCCAGCGATGCCGAAGCAAAGGCGCTGCTTGCTGCTTTCAAATTTCCTTTCCGCACCTGATTCCCTGCGATCCACAGGACGACAACAGTGGCCAAACTTTCACTGATCAACCGCGATATCAAGCGCCAGGCGCTCGTCAAGAAATACGCTGCCAAGCGCAAGGCGCTGGAAGCCATCATCGACGACCAGTCGCGCTCCGAAGAAGAGCGGTACCAGGCGCGCCTGAAGCTTCAGGCGTTGCCGCGAAATTCCAACCCGACCCGACTGCGCAACCGCTGCGAAGTCACCGGCAGGCCTCGCGGCACCTATCGCAAATTCGGACTCGGGCGCACCAAGCTGCGCGAGTCCGCGATGCGCGGCGAGATCCCCGGGCTGGTTAAGGCCAGCTGGTAAGCGACCGCTCGAACACGAGGAAATTTAACTATGAGCATGAGCGATCCGATCGCCGACATGTTCACTCGCATCCGTAACGGACAGCGTGTGGAAAAAGAGTCGGTGTCGATGCCGTCGTCCAAGCTGAAAGTGGCCATCGCAAGGCTGCTCAAAGACGAGGGTTATATCGACGGCTATGAGGTCCGCGCCCAGGGGGCGAAGGCAGAGCTCGAAGTGCGGCTGAAGTACTACGCCGGCCGTCCGGTGATTGACCGCCTCGAGCGGGTATCACGCCCCGGGCTGCGTGTTTACCGTGGTCGCTACGCCCTGCCACAGGTCATGAATGGCCTTGGCATTGCGATTGTTACGACCCCACGCGGCCTGATGACCGATCGCCACGCGCGCGCCAGCGGCGTGGGCGGCGAAGTCATCGCCTACGTCGCCTAAGGAGCCCGCATGTCACGCGTTGCACGCATGCCGATTCCAGTGCCGAAAGGCGTCGAAGTCAACATGGCAGCTGAGTCAATTTCGGTCAAGGGGCCCTTGGGAACGCTGCATCAGCGGCTCAATCCGAAGGTTCTTATCAGTCGCGAGGGTGATGAGCTGCGTTTCGCCGCCGCCGACGAATCCCGCGAAGCGTCCGCCATGAGCGGCACTTACCGCGCGCTGGTCTTCAATATGGTTACCGGCGTTACCAAGGGGTTTGAGCGCAAGCTGAATCTGGTCGGAACGGGTTACCGCGCGCAGGCGCAGGGGGCCAACCTCAATCTGTCGCTCGGGTTTTCGCATCCGGTGGTGTATCGCCTTCCCGACGGTGTGAAGGCTGAAACGCCCACGCAGACCGAGATTCTTATCAAGGGAAGCGACCGCCAGAAGGTTGGGCAGGTAGCAGCTGAGATTCGCGGGTACAAGCCGCCAGAGCCTTATAAGGGCAAGGGTGTGCGGTATTCCGACGAAACAGTCGCCCTCAAAGAAGTCAAGAAGAAATAACGCGTCCGCGCATCACGCGAGGAAACAGATATGGACAATAACGTCGCCCGCCTGCGCCGCGCCCGCCAGACGCGGCTCAAGATCCGCGAACTGCGGGCCAACCGCCTCACGGTCCACCGCAGCAATTCGCACATTTACGCAAGCATCACCGACGCCAACGGGGCGAAGGTGCTGGTGTCGGCCTCCTCACTCGAGACCGACGTACGCACCCAACTCTCGGGGCAGACTGGCCGCGGTGGCAACACCGGTGCTGCGGCAGTGGTTGGCAAGCGGCTCGCCGAGAAGGCGCTTGCTGCTGGCATTGACACGGTTGCGTTTGACCGCGGGGGATATCGCTTCCACGGCCGCATCAAGGCACTCGCTGACGCCGCCCGCGAGGCGGGGCTGAAGTTCTGATCGCCTCGGTATTGGCGACCTAACAGGATTCGACATGGCAAAGATTCAGGCAAAAGTCGGTGCAGAAGACCGTGAAGACGGGCTTCGTGAAAAGATGATCGCGGTCAACCGCGTCACCAAGGTGGTCAAGGGAGGCCGAATTCTCGGTTTCGCCGCGCTCACCGTCGTGGGCGACGGGGATGGCCGCATTGGCATGGGCAAAGGCAAGGCGCGAGAGGTGCCAGTCGCTGTTCAAAAGGCGATGGACGAAGCGCGCCGCAAGATGGTCAAGGTTCCGCTCAAAGGCGGTACGCTGCACCATACGGTTCAGGGGCGGTGGGGCGCAGCGTCGGTCATGCTTGCGCCTGCCCCCGAGGGTACCGGCATCATCGCGGGCGGCCCGATGCGCGCAATGTTCGAGGTTCTGGGCGTCACCAACGTGGTCGCCAAGAGCCATGGGTCGAGCAATCCCTACAACATGGTCCGCGCAACGCTGAACGCGCTCGGCCGGCTGAACACGCCGTCTGAAATCGCAGCCAAGCGCGGCAAGTCCGTCGAAGAACTGTTCGCCTGAGCGAACGGAGAACGCCCATGAGCGACAAGCCCACCATCAAGGTCACGTTGGTTCGCAGTCCAGCTGGAACGCGCGAGTCGCATCGCGCGACAGTGCGCGGCCTTGGCCTTCGCAAGATTCGCCAGAGCCGGGTGCTCGAAGACACGCCCGCGGTTCGCGGCATGATCAATAAGGTCTCGTACCTGGTCCGGGTCGGCTGACACGGCCGCATCCGTTTCGGAGTCTGTATGAAGCTCAATGAAATCAAGCCTGCTGAAGGCGCCAAGCATCCGCGCAAGCGTGTGGGTCGCGGTATCGGTTCAGGTAACGGTAAAACTGCGGGTCGGGGGCACAAGGGCCAGAAGTCGCGTTCGGGTGGCTTTCATAAGGTTGGCTTTGAAGGCGGTCAGATGCCTTTGCAGCGCCGGCTTCCCAAGCGTGGCTTCGTATCGCTGACTGCGGGCAGCTGCGCGGAAGTTCGTCTGAGCGATCTGCAGCGCCTCGGTGCGACCGAGGCTGATCTTCTGTCGTTAAAGGCAGCCGGCGTCGTTCCTCAGTCCGCGTTGTCCGCCAAGGTCATTCTGTCCGGCAAGCTCGAGCGTGCTGTTGCCTTGAAGGGTATCGGTGCAACGGCGGGTGCGCGTGCGGCGATTGAAGCCGCTGGCGGATCGGTCGCTTAAGCACCCCTCTGATTCAGACCGGCTAACGGACGCACCCTCTCGTGGCAACCTCCACCGCGGCAGCACTGAAAGCAGGACGATCAGGCGACCTCAAGCGTCGCCTGTGGTTTCTGGTGTTCGCGCTGATCGTCTACCGGATCGGCACGCACATTCCGGTGCCCGGTATCGATCCGGATGAGCTTGCCGCGATTTTCCAACGCGAGCAGGGCGGCATCCTGGCGATGTTCAACCTGTTCTCGGGTGGCGCGCTGTCGCGCTTTACCGTGTTTGCGTTGGGCATCATGCCGTACATCTCTGCATCGATCATCATGCAGTTGTTGACAGTGGTGGTGCCTTGGCTGGAAGCCAAGAAAAAGGAAGGCGAGGCGGGGCGGCGGGAAATCACCAAGTACACGCGCTGGTTCACGGTCGCGCTTGCCACTTTCCAGGCAATCGGAATTGCGGTGGCCCTTGAGTCTCAGCCCGGTCTGGTGATTGATCCAAGTCTTGCGTTCCGCTTCACGGCGGTGGTGTCGCTGGTAACAGGAACGATGTTCCTGATGTGGCTGGGCGAGCAGATTACCGAGCGTGGCCTTGGCAACGGAATTTCTATCATCATCTTCGCAGGCATTGCAGCGGGTCTTCCCAGTGCGATCGCCGGAATGGGTGAACTGGTGCGTACCGGAGCGATGAACCCGCTCGTGTCGCTGCTCATCGTGGCGCTCGTCGTGCTGGTCACGGCCGCGGTGGTGTTCGTCGAGCGCGGCCAGCGCAAGATCACGGTCAATTACGCAAAGCGTCAGGTGGGTAACCGTATTTACGGTGGACAAAGTTCGCACCTGCCGCTCAAGCTCAACATGTCCGGCGTAATCCCGCCCATTTTCGCGTCCTCGATTATTCTGTTTCCGGCAACGATCGCGCAGTGGTTCACAGCGGGTGATACCGACAGTGCGTTGGTGCGCGTCATCAAAGACCTTGCTGCCACGCTTGCGCCGGGACAGCCGGTTTACATCCTTCTGTACGCGCTCGCCATCATCTTTTTCTGTTTCTTTTACACCGCTCTGGTTTTCAACAGCCGCGAGACGGCTGAGAACCTCAAGAAAAGCGGCGCACTGGTTCCTGGCATTCGTCCTGGCGAGCAGACTGCGCGCTACATCGACAAGATTCTCATGCGGCTGACGCTGGCGGGCGCGGTGTACATCACAGCGGTATGTCTGCTGCCCGAATTTTTGGTGCTCAAGTGGAATGTGCCTTTTTACTTCGGCGGCACGTCCCTTTTGATCATTGTTGTGGTCACGATGGATTTCATGGCTCAGGTGCAGGCTTATCTGATGTCGCACCAGTATGAAAGCCTGCTGCGCAAATCCGGCGCGAAGGGCATGGGGTAACGGTGAGTCTGTTTTGGATAAGCCGTTTTAACGCAGCAGAACACGTAACGAACGAGGGTTGATGGCCAAGGAAGATGTCATTCAAATGCAGGGCGAGGTGGTCGAGAACCTGCCAAATGCGACCTTCCGCGTCAAGCTAGAGAATGGTCACGTCGTGCTCGGCCATATCTCCGGCAAGATGAGGATGCACTACATCCGGATCCTGCCGGGCGACAAAGTGACGGTGGAACTTACGCCTTACGACTTGTCGCGGGCCCGGATCGTGTTCCGCGCTAAATGACAACAACGCTTCGGCTGACTGAACAAACTTCGAGGTGAATCATGAAGGTTAATGCATCGGTTAAAAAGATCTGCCGCAAGTGCAAGGTCATCAAGCGTAACGGCGTCGTTCGCGTGATTTGCAGCGATCCGCGCCACAAGCAACGTCAGGGTTGAGAGGAAACATCTCATGGCACGTATTGCGGGTATCAATATTCCCGACCGCCAGCACGCCGAAATCGGCTTAACGGCAATCTACGGTATCGGACGCACGCGCGCTCGCCAGATCTGCGACGCAGCGAACGTCCCTTACAACAAGCGCGTCAAAGATCTGAACGATGCCGAGCTTGAGCGCATCCGCGAGCAGGTGGGGCGGATCACCATCGAAGGTGATCTGCGCCGCGAAATCTCGATGTCGATCAAGCGGCTGATGGATCTTGGCTGCTATCGCGGTGTACGTCATCGTCGCGGCCTGCCGGTTCGTGGCCAGCGTACGCGTACCAATGCGCGCACGCGCAAAGGCCCGCGTAAGGCCGGCGTCGCGTTGAAGAAGTAAAGCACCCGCCTGTAAACGGAGTCCTTGTTCATGGCAACTAAGAATCAGTCATCGGCCCAGGCGGCTGCCGCATCGCGCGCGCGCAAGAAGGCGAAGAAAAACGTCTCGGACGGTATTGCGCACGTTCATGCGTCCTTCAACAACACGATCATCACGATCACTGACCGCCAGGGCAACGCGCTGGCCTGGGCATCATCGGGTGGTGCTGGCTTCAAGGGCTCCCGCAAGTCCACGCCGTTCGCAGCTCAGGTGGCTGCTGAGGCCGCCGGACGTGCAGCCCAGGAATGCGGCATTAAGAATCTCGAGGTCGAGATCACGGGACCCGGACCGGGGCGTGAGTCGTCGGTGCGGGCATTGAACGCGCTTGGCATCAAGATCATGCAGATTCAGGACGTCACACCGATTCCGCACAACGGCTGTCGTCCACCCAAGCGCCGCCGTATCTAAGCGCGCAACTGGAACCCGGGGTGAACCCACGCGTTGCAGACATGCAGCGCGGCGGGCCGGACATCCCGGCAGCTCGCAAGAGTCGCCAAAGTCTGTTTTGGCCCGACGTGATGTCGGGGCTGGCAGGCAGTCCGGACCGCAAAGACCACTGTTCGCCACCTGTCAGGCTGTTCGTTTCAGCCAGGTTGCCAAAGGCGGACTGACCGCGAAGCAATTCGCGCAACAGAAGGAAACTTAACGTGGCACGTTATACCGGACCCAAGGCCAAGTTGGCCCGTCGTGAAGGCACGGACCTGTTTTTAAAGAGCGCCCGTCGCGGCCTCGACTCCAAGTGCAAGCTGGACAGCAAGCCTGGCCAGCACGGCCGAATCTCTGGGGCACGCACCTCTGACTACGGCAAACAGTTACGCGAGAAGCAGAAGGTCAAGCGTATCTACGGCATCCTCGAGCGTCAGTTCCGCCGTTATTACGCCGAGGCCGTGCGCCGTCGTGGCAACACCGGCGAGAACCTGCTGAAGCTTCTCGAAAGCCGCCTCGACAATGTCGTCTACCGCATGGGCTTTGGCTCCACGCGCGCTGAGGCCCGTCAGCTGGTCAGCCATAAGGCGGTCAGCGTTAACGGTCGTACCGTCAACATCCCGTCGGCTTTGGTGCAGCCCAACGACGTTGTCGCTGTTCGCGAGAAGTCTCGTGCACAGGCTCGCATCGTCGACGCGCTCAACCTCGCCGACCAGCACGGATTCCCATCCTGGGTGTCAGTGGACAAGACCAAGTTGGAAGGCGTGTTCAAGTCGACGCCCGACCGTGCAGACCTGGCCGGTGATATCAATGAAAGCCTGATCGTCGAGTTGTACTCGCGCTAATCGAAAGGATTGCCATGCAGACTGCCATGCTGAAGCCGCGCATCGTCGAAGTCGAGCAACTCGGTGCCGCTCATGCCCGTGTGGTGATGGAGCCGTTCGAACGCGGCTACGGTCACACCCTGGGCAATGCGCTACGCCGCGTGCTGCTCTCCTCCATGGTCGGTTATGCGCCGACCGAGGTGCAGATTTCCGGTGTTGTTCATGAATACTCCACGATTGACGGTGTCCGCGAAGACGTCGTTGATCTGTTGCTGAATCTCAAGGGTGTGGTGTTCAAGCTGCACAACCGTGATGAGGTGTTTGTCACGTTGCGCAAGGACAGCCCCGGCCCCGTCACGGCTACGGACATCGATCTTCCGCACGACGTGGAAATCGTCAATCCCGGCCACGTGATCGCAACCCTCACCGAGGGTGGCAAGCTCGATATGTCGATCAGGGTTGAGCGTGGCCGCGGTTACATGCCTGGAACCCTGCGCGAGCTCCACGAGACCAAGACCATCGGCCGGATCGTGCTCGATGCATCGTTTTCGCCCGTGCGCCGGGTCAGCTACCAGGTTGAAAGCGCGCGCGTTGAGCAGCGTACCGACCTTGACCGGCTGGTGGTCGACGTTGAAACCAACGGCGTGATCGCCCCTGAGGAAGCGGTTCGCCAGTCGGCCCGTATTCTGGTCGAGCAGCTCTCGGTATTCGCGGCGCTGGAAGGCGGCGCAGAAGCTGGAACCGAGTCGCTGGGCGTGATCGGTGGCGTGAGCCGTGGTGGCCCGCAGATCGACCCGATCCTGGTCCGTCCGGTCGATGACCTCGAACTGACGGTTCGCTCGGCCAATTGCCTGAAGGCTGAAAGCATCTATTACATCGGCGACCTGATCCAGCGCACTGAGAACGAGCTGCTGAAGACGCCCAATCTGGGCCGCAAGTCGCTTAACGAAATCAAGGAAGTGCTCGCATCGCGTGGGCTGACCCTGGGCATGAAACTCGAGAACTGGCCGCCCGCCGGACTCGAACGCCCGTAAGCCTGCAAGCGACCACAGGAAGCGAATCATGCGCCATCGTCACGGACTTAGAAAACTCAATCGCACCAGTGCCCATCGTGAGGCAATGCTGCGCAATCTCTGCATCGCGTTGTTACGCCACGAGATGATCAAGACCACGCTGCCCAAGGCCAAAGAACTGCGCCGGGTGGTCGAGCCTCTGATCACGTTGGGCAAGAAACCTTCGCTTGCGAACCGCAGGCTTGCCTTTGATCGTCTGCGTGATCGAGACATCGTGGTCAAGCTCTTCAACGAGCTCGGCCCACGTTTTGCGCAGCGCAATGGCGGCTATACCAGCATCCTCAAATACGGATATCGCGTTGGCGACAACGCACCGATGGCGCTCGTGCGCCTGATGGATCGCGCTGAGGAAGAAGCGGCGCCGGCGGCAGCCAGCAACTGATCGCCGCTCGCGCGGTGAGTCGATGAGCGCAGTGATCCGGGCCCAGGGGCTCGTCAAGCGTTTCGGCGACCACCGCGCAGTCGATGGGCTCGATCTCGAGGTTCCGGCGGGCTCGTGTGTCGGGTTGCTTGGGCCGAACGGCGCGGGCAAAAGCACAGCGCTCAGGATGCTGTTGGGTCTTGCGCGGCCTGACGCCGGCAGCATCCAGGTGCTGGGTCTTGAGGTGCCGCAAGAGGCGCGGCGGGTGCGCGAGTGGATTGGCGTCGTGCCCCAGCTGGACGCGCTCGACCCCGACTTCACTGTCGCTGAAAATCTGATCGTTTTTGCCCGCTACTTCGGCCGCCGGGCCGAGGCCGCCCGCCGCAATCCCGATGCGTTGCTTGAGTTCGCCGGATTGGCCCATAAGCGCGACGCGACAATCAGCGAGCTGTCGGGCGGCATGAAGCGGCGACTCACGCTCGCCCGCGCGCTCGTCAACGACCCCGAGCTGCTGCTGCTTGATGAGCCCACCACGGGCCTCGATCCCCAGGCGCGGCATCTCATCTGGGAGCGGCTGCGGCAGCTGCTTGGCCGGGGAAAGTCCATTCTGGTGACCACGCACTTCATGGAAGAGGCGGAACGGCTGTGTGATCGAATTGCAATCGTCGATCATGGTCGTTGTATCGCCGTGGACTCGCCGTCTGGGCTGATTGCACAGCATGTCGAACCGATCGTGCTCGAGATCATGCCGGGCGATGCTGGGGTGCCGCCCGTGATCGAAGCCCGGCCAGGCGAGCGGATCGAGCGGGTGGGCGATACCACCTACCTCTACACCGCTGATCCCGGACGCGCGGCAGCTTTTGCGGATCAGGGGTCGCTGCGGGTCCTGCGCCGTGCGGCCAATCTTGAAGATGTATTCTTGAAATTCACAGGACGGGACCTGCGTGATTGACAGGGTCAGCCCATCGTGCCGTGCGGCTTTGGATCGAGGCGTGCATGGTTGATGCATCGCGCGTTCTCGCCGTGTACCGACGGAATCTCCTTGTGTGGCGCAAGCTCGCGCCTGCAAGTCTCGTGGGCAACATTGCTGAGCCATTGATCACGCTGCTCGCGTTTGGCTACGGTCTGGGCGGTCTGTTGGGCGAGGTGGCTGGTGTGCCCTATATCGTGTTCCTCACCGCTGGCGCGATCTGCATGAGTACCACCATGGCGGCGAGCTTCGAGTCGCTGTATTCGGCGTTTTCCAGGATGCAGGTTCAGCGCACCTGGGACTCGCTGATGAACGCCCCCGTCGAGCTCGACGACATTCTGGTTGCTGAATGGTTGTGGGCCGCGAGCAAGGCAACCCTGTCCGGGGTTGCCATCGTGGTCGTGGCGGTTGCACTTAACGTGACCCGTGCGCCCACGTTGCTTGCCGTACTGCCCGTTATTGTGCTGACAGGGCTCTGTTTTGCAGCAATCGGCCTCGTGTTCAATGCGCTTGCCCGCGGCTACGACTTCTTTACCTTTTACTTCACGCTGGGCCTGACACCGATGATTTTTATTTCGGGCGTCTATTACCCCACCCAGTCGCTGCCTGGCTGGCTCGAGACATTGTCGGGCATGCTGCCGCTGGCCTCTGCGGTGAGCCTGGCCCGGCCGCTGGTCATCGGTGAATGGCCAGCCGATCCACTCGGGCCGCTCGTGTTGCTGGCTGGATGGACCGCAGCGGCCCTGATGCTGGCGCGCCATCTGACGCGTCGTCGATTTCGCCAGTAAGCAAGACCCGATCGACGTCCGATCGAGTTCGATGCGACTTGACCCGACCTGAAGGACAGCCGATGACTGCGCAACGCGATACGCCCGTACCCGTGGAAATCGAACCTCCCGATAGCGTGCTGATCGCGATCAGCAACGCGCCCGATGCGGCACTGGCCGAGTCGATTGCTCGAGCGCTGGTCGAGGAGCGGCTTGCCGCCTGCGTGAATCTGCTCGCGCCGTGCCTGTCGATTTACCGCTGGCAGGGCGCGGTCGAGCAGGCAACCGAGGTGCCGATGCTGATCAAAACCACTCGCCGGCGCTGGGCGGCGCTGGAAGCGCGGCTGCGCGAGCTTCACCCGTATGATGTGCCAGAGTTGATCGCCGTGCAGCCCGCAGCCATCCTGCCCGCCTACGCAGGCTGGGTGATCAGCGAAACCCGCCGCCCGAACGCCCGACGCTAACGCATCGCTTTCAGCCAGCGGGCAGCATCCAGCGAAAAATACGTCAGGATGCCGTCGGCGCCCGCGCGCCGCATGGCAAGCAGCGACTCGAGCACGACCGTGCGCTCGTCCAGCCAGCCATTTGCAGCGGCCGCCTTCAGCATCGCGTATTCACCGCTCACCTGGTAGACATAGGTCGGTACTCGGAAGGTGTCCTTGACCCGTCTGACGATGTCCAGGTAGGGCATCCCGGGCTTCACCATCACCATGTCGGCACCTTCCTGAAGGTCAAACCCGACCTCACGCAGCGCCTCATCGGAATTTGCCGGGTCCATCTGATAGGTTTTTTTGTCGCTCTTACCCAGGTTTGACGCCGACCCGACGGCATCGCGAAACGGGCCGTAGAACCCTGAGGCGTATTTCGCCGAGTACGCCATGATCCGGGTATGGATGTGCCCCGCGGCCTCCAGTGCGTCGCGGATCGCGCCGATTCGCCCATCCATCATGTCGGAAGGCGCAACGATATCGACCCCCGCCTGCGCCTGAACCAGCGCCTGCTCGACCAGGATGCCGGTGGTCTGATCGTTGATGACATAGCCACGCTCGTCAATCACGCCGTCCTGACCATGGCTGGTGTAAGGGTCAAGTGCCACATCGGTCAGGATGCCGAGTTCCGGAAACCGCCGCTTCAGATCGGCCACCGCCCGCGGCACCAATCCGTCTGGTCGTGCTGCCTCGCGTCCGTCCGGGGTTTTGAGTTTCGGGTCAATGACCGGAAACAGTGCAAGCACAGGAACCCCAAGCTCGAGACACTGTTCCGCAACCGGTGCGAGCAGGTCGATCGACAGCCGCTCAACGCCTGGCATTGACGCTACAGGCTGACGGACCGCTTTTTCGTCCAGGACAAATACCGGGTAAATTAAGTTGTCCGGGGTTAGTCTGTGCTCGCGCACCATCCGTCTGGAGAAGTCATTTCGACGGTTTCTACGCAATCTGGTTGCTGGAAATGCCCCAAACGTTGAAAAACCGCTATCCATTGCTGTAATTCCCTTGTTTTGAATCAACCATTTGTTGACGCGGTTTGTCCACGACGTATCATGGACAACAGATGATTTTGGTCATCTCCCGCTTCTCCTCCCTGAGCGGGCGCCCTCCGGCTCGGAAGGCATTGCTCCCCGAACGTTCGCGCGTTCGGGGTTTTTTTTGCCCGCCTTCTGCCCGCTTCTGCCGCCTCGTGCCCGCTTGCCCAACTGTTCAGGAAGCCCCGGCAGTCCTGGCGCGATTCGCCTCGACAATCCACTGCTCGATCAGAACTCGCACCGGTTCCACGCCAAGCCCAGTGTTGGCCGAAAACGAGGTAAGCGTCAAGTCATCGTGACAAATCACGTCGTCAAGCGCCTTTCTGACGTTGCTGAGCGTGCGACTGCGTTCGGCATTGCCGAGCTTGTCGGACTTGGTGAGCAGGACCAATACGGCCCGACCCGCTGGGAGAAATTCAAGCAGCTGTCGATCGAGCGCCGTGACCCCGCGTCGACAGTCCATGACCACCACCACGCCAGCCAGGCAGGTACGTGCTTCCAGATAGCGACCGGCCAGCCTGTCCCAGCCAGCGCGAACGGCGGCCGGTGTGGCGGCATAGCCGTAGCCGGGCGCGTCGACCAGGAATCCGGTGGGTGCAAGGGCCTCTGGACCCAGCGCGAAAAAATTGAGCGCCTGCGTGCGGCCTGGCGTTTTGCTGGCGAAGGCCAGCCTGCGACGCTGGCACAGTCGATTGATGGCCGACGATTTCCCTGCGTTCGATCGCCCGACAAAAACCACCTCGGGAACCTGAGGCGCGGGCAACTGTTCGAGGCGGGCGACCGTGGTGGCAAAGCGGGCGGTAAAGAGGAGCGACGACACGAACCCACCTTGCGCCACCGTTGCAGCGCGGTAAAAGACTCACTCTCCCGACCCGTCCACCAGGTCGTCAAGGCCAACCGTTATTGTACAATTTCGGGTTTGATTTCCGCCGCACCGAGTCCGCCATGTTTCGTCCTGCCTTGATTTCTCTTGTTGTCGTTGCCGCCATGGGTCTTTCGGTCAGTGCCAGCGTGCTTGCGCAGGCCTCTGGCAAGCCCGACCTGAAGAAGGGTGCAGAAATCGCCTCCCAGGTGTGCGCGGGTTGCCACGGCGCCGATGGCAACAGCCCGACGCCTGCCAACCCCAAACTTGCAGGGCAGCACGCCGAATACCTTGCCAAGCAGCTGTCGAACTTCAAGGTGAAGCCCGGTGCGAAAGAGCCCGAGCGCAACAATGCGGTCATGGCGGCGTTCGCCGGTCAGTTGTCTGACGACGACATGCGCAATGTGTCGGCGTTCTATGCGTCGCAGCCGCTGGCCCCGGCTGCCGCCCGCGACAAATCCCTGGTTGAGTTGGGCCGCAACATTTACCGCGGCGGGATCGCGTCGAAAGGCATTCCGGCCTGTGCGGGCTGTCACAGCCCCACGGGCGCGGGCATCCCCTCTCAGTATCCGCGGCTTCAGGGTCAGTATGCCGAGTACACTGAATCGCAACTGACGGCGTTCCGGCAGGGCACCCGTGCCAATAACGCCTCAATGACTGCGATCTCGTCCCGTCTGTCTGATGCCGAGATCAAGGCGGTGTCCGACTATATCGCGGGCCTCCGCTAAGCGGGCTGTTCATCGCCGCGCCGCGCGGCGTCCCCCGCAAGCCTGAAGGGGGTTTCCTTCGGGTTTTCGCGCGCTTTGAGAAGATTGCGGCTTGCCACCAGGAGCCGTCATGCTGATCCGCCGTCACGATGCGAGCGCGCCGCCCGCCTCAGAAATCACCCCTCGCGCGATCTGGCGCGACCGTCGTCAGCTGATCGCGGCCGCCGGCGGCGCCGCGCTGGGCGGTGCGTTGCCAACCCTGTCGCCCACCCAGGCGCTGGCCTCGAGCGCCATCATGCAGGGCGGCGATCCCAAAGCGCAAAAGCTGGCGGCCACACCGTCCAGGCTGTCGACGCCCGAGCGCGCAACGCCCTACAAGCTGGTGACGACCTACAACAACTTCTACGAGTTCGGCACTGAAAAGGACGATCCGATCAAACACGCCCACCGCCTGCGTACGCGCCCGTGGAGTGTGAAAGTTGACGGGGAGGTGGCCAAGCCCCGGAGCTTCGATATTGACGAACTGCTGACGCTTGCGCCGCTCGAGGAGCGCATCTATCGGATGCGCTGCGTCGAAGGATGGTCGATGGTGATTCCCTGGATCGGCTTTCCGATGGCCGAGCTGATTCGGCGCGTGGAGCCCACATCGAAAGCCCGCTATGTGGAGTTTGTGACGCTCGCCGATCCCAAGCAGATGAACGGCCTGGCGATTCCCGTGATCAGCTGGCCGTATATGGAGGCGCTCAGGCTCGATGAAGCCATGCATCCGCTGACGCTGCTCACGCTCGGGCTCTATGGCGAGGTGCTGCCTAAGCAAAACGGCGCGCCAGTGCGGCTGGTCGTGCCCTGGAAGTATGGGTTCAAGAGCGCGAAGTCGCTGGTGAGCATTCGGTTTGTCGAAAAGCAGCCCAACACCAGCTGGATGCGATCGTCGCCGGAAGAGTACGGCTTTTATTCCAACGTCAACCCGGAGGTCAGCCACCCGCGCTGGTCGCAGGCGACCGAGCGCAGACTTGGCGATGACGGTTTCATGCAGAAGCGCCGTTCCACGTTGATGTTCAATGGCTATACGGATCAGGTGGCAAGTCTGTATTCCGGCATGGACCTGCGCCGCAATTTCTGAATCGCGTCTGAATGGCAGCCCCCGCCGGCTGGCTGATGGTGTGATGACACCTGTCCTGCTGGATCGAATACGGCTTGCGGTCATCGGCTTGTCGATGCTGCCGATGGGTCGGATCGTGTTGTGGCCGATGATCGATTGGGCTGGCGCCAACCCGGTCGAGTTTGTCACCCGATCAAGCGGCACCTGGACGCTGGTGTTCCTGTTGCTTGCGCTGGCGGTGAGCCCGTTGCGCCGCCTGACGGGCGCCGGCTGGCTGATGCGCTTGCGCAGACCGCTCGGCCTGGCAAGCTTTGCCTATGCGATGGTACACCTTGCCACCTGGGTCTGGCTCGAGCACTGGTTTGAGCTGTTGCCGATGCTCACGGATGTCATCAAGCGGCCGTTCATCACTGCCGGCTTTGTCGCGCTTGTGCTGATGCTGCCGCTTGCGCTGACCTCGACCGACCCGATGGTGCGCCGACTGGGGCGCCGCTGGAGCATGCTGCACCGCCTCGTGTATCCGGCTGCGGTGTTGGCGGTGCTCCATTACTGGTGGCACAAGGCGGGCAAGGCCGATATCGTCGAGCCCGCCATGTATGCGGCGCTGCTGGCGCTATTGCTGCTGTACCGGCTGTGGCAGCTGGTGCGGCGACGGTTGATGCCCGCTGATGCGCGCCCGCCTGGTGGTCGCCCCTAGCATCGGGCGCGCTGCCTGCGATTCAGTCCGGCAGGCGGCGCTCGAGCGCAAAGAGCGACTCAATTGTTTCGCGCTCGCGAATCAGATGGGCACGGCTTCCATCGACCAGCACTTCAGGCGGGCGGGGCCGGGTGTTGTAGTTGGAGCTCATCGCCATACCGTAGGCGCCCGCTGACATCACGGCGAGCAGATCGCCCTCCGCCAGACAGAGCGTACGGTTGCGCGCGAGCCAGTCTCCGGACTCGCAGACCGGTCCAACGATATCGAATTGTGTGGGCGGCCCCGCGCGAGGCGTGACCGGCTGAACCGCATGCCAGGCTTCGTAGAGGGCGGGCCGCATCAGGTCATTCATGCCGGCATCGACGATGGCGAAGTGGCGCTCGCCGTTTTGCTTGAGGTACTCGACGCGTGTGATCAGCGCGCCGGCGTTGCCGACGATGGATCGACCAAACTCGAACAACGCTTCATATTGGGCTGCGCGAGGATGAGCATCGAGGCGCTCAAATACCGCATGAATGAGCGCTGCCCGCGAGGGTGGCTCTTCATCGTCGTACCGAATTCCAAGGCCCCCGCCCAGGTCGATGTGATGCAGACTGATGCCCTGCTCGTGCAGGCGATCGACCAGTTCAAGCACCTTGTCGAGCGCGGCCGTGAAGGGCGCGAGGCTGGTGATCTGCGAGCCGATGTGGCAGTCGATTCCAACCACCTCAAGATTGGGCAGGCTGGCCGCCCGGCGATAGGTTTCAAGCGCCTCGTCGTGCGAGATGCCGAACTTGTTTTCGCGCAGTCCGGTCGAGATGTAGGGGTGGGTGCCCGCGTCCACATCGGGGTTCACCCTGAGCGATACCGGCGCCCGGCGGCCGACCTCGCCTGCCACCCGATTGAGCCGTTCAAGCTCGGCACCCGACTCGACGTTGAAGCAGCGAACGCCTGCAAGGAGGGCCTCGCGGAGCTCTTGCGTCGACTTGCCCACTCCCGAGAACACGATACGGCTGGCGGAGCCCCCCGCTGCGATCACGCGTCGTAATTCACCGGCCGACACAATGTCAAAGCCCGCCTGCTCTCGCGCGAGAAGATCAATGATGGCGAGGTTCGAGTTGGCTTTGAGCGCATAGCAGATGAGCACCTGCCGACCGGCGCAGGCCTGGGCGAATTCACGCCACGCTTCAGTGATGGCGCGGCGTGAATAGACGTAGCAGGGCGTGCCGTATTGCGCTGCAATCTCTGTGAGCGGCAGTGCTTCGACATGCAGTTGGCCATCGCGAAGTGAAAATGCATTCATCGGGAAGAGGGCGACACGGCGCCAGAGTTGGACGATCCGGAGAGATCAGGTGCCGGCCGGATGGGACACGGCGGCGGACTGCCATCGGCACAGGCGCGCTTGGGTTGCGGGGTAAGGGTGAGCGGCCCCTTGGTGCCGCATGCTGCAAGGGTGACGAGCGCAGACAAGGCAGCGGTCAGTAGAATCCGCGACCGGATTCGTGAGGATCGGGCGCGGGGGCCGCGAGGACCTGCGCCCGCTGCGCGAAATTGACCCTTCTCCATGACCGAGGCAGTCTAGCATGAGCACTGAAGTACCCTTCGAGCAACTGATCGATCAGACCCTGCTTGCGATCGAGGATGCGCTCGACGCGGGAGACGTCGACGTGGACTCGAGCCGAAGCGGGCAGGTTCTCACGCTCGAGTTTGAAGACGGCTCGAAGGTTGTGATCAATGGACAGGAGCCGATGCGCGAGCTCTGGGTCGCCTGCCGCGCGGGCGGCTTTCATTTTCGTCACGAGGGCGGGCAGTGGATCGACTCGCGTGGCGCGGGAGAGTTGTTCGCGTGCCTGTCGCGCTGGGTAAGCGCGCAGAGCGGCTCGCCGGTGCTGCTGGCCGCACGCTGAGACGGGCGCGCGAGGCCGGGCGGTCAGCGCCCGCGCTGCTCGGATGCTGCGATGACGGGCAACTCGCTGCGGCGCTGCACACCGGTGTCAATTCGAGGCGCCGCAGGCGGGGGCGCCGCCGCGGGGGCCTCATCGACACCCAGACTTCGAACACCCTGTCCCGGCCGCGTCTCAGAGAGGTAAAACTCGCCGTCAAGCCGTACGACCCCCGGTGGCGGGATACGGGCGATATCCGGTGAGCGCGCGAGGGCCTGACCCATGTACTGGACCCAGATCGGTAGCGCCAGACCGCCGCCGGTTTCACGCTCACCGAGCTTGCGCGGCTGGTCGTGCCCCACCCAGACCGCGGCGGTGATCGCCGGGTTGTAGCCCACGAACCAGGCGTCGTGCGCGTCATTGGTGGTGCCCGTTTTGCCGGCGAGGTCGGCGCGCTTGAGCGTTTGAGCGCGGGTTGCTGTGCCCGAGGACACGACGCTTTGCAGAAGGCTATCAACCAGGAAGGCATTGCGCGCATCGATCGCGCGGCGCGACTCGTCGCCAGCCCGCCCCGGGCGCGCCTGGGCGAGCAGCCGCCCCTGGGAATCGGTGATGCGGCTGATCAGGTAGGGATCAACCCGAAAGCCCCCGTTTGCAAACACCGAGTACCCGGCGGCCATCTGCAGGGGCGTGACCGAGCCTGCGCCCAACGCCATGGTGAGATAAGGGGGATGGCGCTCGGCATCAAAGCCGAACCGGGACGCATAAGACTGCGCGTAATTCGGACCGATCGCGTCGATCAGGCGAATGGACACCATGTTCTTGGATTTGGCCATCGCTTCGCGCAGCGTCATTGGCCCATCAAACCGGCCGTCGTAATTCTTGGGCTCCCAGAGCTTGTCGCCGGTGCGCCGTGGATCGATCTGCACGGGCGCATCGTTGACGATGGAACTGGTCAGAAAGCCCTTTTCGAGCGCCGCGGAAAAAATGAACGGCTTGAAGCTCGATCCGGGCTGGCGCCAGGCCTGTGTGACCCGGTTGAATTTGTTGCGTGAGAAATCGAAGCCCCCGACCATCGCGCGGATAGCGCCATCCCCGGGGCTGATTGCCACCAGCGCTGCCTCCACATCAGGAAGCTGGGTGACTTCGAACTGGCCAGGCTTGGGCTCGACGATCCGGATGAGCGACCCCCGGCGAATTCGCCGGGCAGGCGCTGCCCGATCGGTGAGCGCGCTTGCCACAAAGCGCAGCCCTTCGCTTTGAATGGTGACCGGCTCGGTGCCCCGGCCCCGGGTGACCACCACGCGTGAGGGCGATGCCTGCAGCACCACCGCGGCGATGAATTCGTCGACGTCATCGGCTTCGCCAAGTGCAGTTTCAACCTGTTCTTCAGCCCGCCTGGCGTTGGTGGAAAGCTCAATCTGCGCCTCTGGCCCGCGATAGCCATAGCGGCGGTCGTATTCGAGCAGTCCGGCTCGGATCGCGGCGTTGGCGGCGCGCTGCTCGGCTGCAATCAGCGTGGTGTGCACCACCAGCCCCGCGGAGTACGTGTCCTCCCGGAACTGCTCCCAGGCGAGCTGGCGCGCCATTTCAGCGGCATGGGGCGCCAGAGGTAGCAGTTCCTGCCGGGGCTTGGCGATGCGCAGCGGCTCGTCAAGCGCGGACTGGTATTGGGCATCGGTGAGAAACCCCGCATCGCGCATCCGGCGCAGGATGTAGCGCTGGCGCTCGGTGGCCCGCTTGGGGTTGACCATCGGGTTGAAACGCGAGGGCGCCTTGGGGAGCCCGGCCAGCATGGCGGCCTGGGCGGCGCTTAGCTCGGCCAGCGGCTTGCCGAAGTAAGTTTGTGCGGCCGCGGCAAAGCCATAAGCCCGTTTGCCGAGAAAAATCTGGTTGATGTAAAGCTCGAGGATCTGTTCTTTGGCAAGGGTTTCCTCGATTCGCAGCGCGATCAGGATCTCGACGATTTTGCGGGTGTAGGTACGCTCGGGCGATAGAAAAAACTCGCGGGCGAGCTGCATCGTGATGGTGCTTGCCCCCTGCTCGGTGCCACCCGATATCAGGTTGACGACCGCCGCGCGCGCCACGCCAATCAAATCGATGCCGACATGCTCGAAGAAGCGCGCGTCTTCCGCCGCGACGATCGCGTTCTTCATGACGTCAGGGACATCCTGGATGCGGACGAAGGTGCGGCGCTCTTCGCCGAACTCGCCGATGAGCACGCCATCGGCGGTCAGGATTCGAAGCGGAATGCGCGGTTTGTAGTCGAGCAGCGAATCAAGCGGCGGCAGCCGATCGTTGATCAGCAGCGTGGCGAGCGAGCCGCTCAGCACCACCGCCGCGGCGAGTGCGAAGGGGGCGACCGCCAACGCAACCAGAAACCGTCGAAGGGTGAACCGTCGACGGTTGGGAGGGGGTGAAGCAGGCGAAGGCGATGGGGGTGTACGACGGGTCATCACAAACCTGCGCGGCGCGCGCGCCAGGTTTTGGCGAGGGATCTCAAATTATACGGGGGCCTTTTCTGATTTAATCCCGAATCGTGCGCAACATCATACTGATCGGCATGATGGGATCGGGAAAGTCCACCGTAGGGCGGCGACTTGCGTCGGTGCTCGGCCGTCCGTTTGTCGACGCCGACACGGTGCTGGAGCGGCGCTGCGGTGTACCGATCTCAACCATATTCGAGCTCGAAGGAGAGGCCGGTTTTCGCCGTCGCGAGGCGCAGCTGATCGCTGAGCTCGCCCAACCTGCCGGCGCAGTGCTCGCAACGGGCGGTGGTGTCGTGCTCAGCGCTGACAGCCGGGCGCTGCTGCACCGCGAGGGTTTTGTCGTCTACCTGCGGGCCAGCGTCAGCGACCTGTGGCAGCGGCTGCGGCGTGACCGCGGCCGTCCGCTTCTTCGCACCAGCGACCCGAGAGCCCGCATCGAGGCGCTCGTTGAACAGCGCGATCCGCTGTATCGCGACACTGCGCACTGCGTCATCACGACGGGCCGACAGCCGGTCGACCGCGCGGTGAACGATATTCTGGCGCTGCTCCCGGCAGATCTGGCTGCAGCCGGACCACGCCCGGGCGACGCTCCGGTAACCGATGCAGCCTGAGCGCCCCATCGCATCCCGGGGGCGGGACGGCATGCCAACATCTTTTGGAACCTGATTCATGAGCCTTCATCGACTGCAGGTTGCGCTGGGCGAACGAAGTTATCCGATTCTGGTCGGCCCGGGTTTGGTGCAGGGTACGCCAGAGCTTGCCGAGCTGGCCGCGGGGCGCCAGGTCGCAATCGTCACCAACGAGCGGGTCAATGGCCTGTATGGCGGGCCGCTGCGCGGCGCGCTGTCGGGCGCATCGGCGTGCATCACGGTGATGCTTGACGAGGGCGAGCAGCACAAAGACTGGGCCTCCCTTAACCGCGTATTCGATGCGCTTCTCGGCGCACAGTTTGACCGGCGCTGCCTGATCGTTGCGCTCGGTGGCGGCGTGGTGGGCGATACCGCAGGCTTTGCGGCCGCCACGTATCAGCGTGGCGTCGACTTTGTGCAGGTTCCCACGACCCTGCTTGCGCAGGTGGACTCCTCGGTGGGTGGCAAAACCGCGATCAATCATCCCCGGGGCAAAAACATGATCGGCGCTTTCCATCAGCCCCGGCTGGTGCTTGCCGACACCGATACGCTCGCGAGCCTGCCACCTCGCGAACTGTCGGCGGGTATCGCCGAGATGCTCAAGCACGGTGCGATTGCCGACCCTGCCTATCTCGATGCGCTCGAAGACGACATGGCGCGGTTGCGCGCCGGCGACCCGGCTGCGCTGGCGGCTGCGGTGCTCCGTTCATGCGAGATCAAAGCCCAGGTGGTGGGTGCTGACGAGCGGGAGTCGGGGCTGCGGGCCATCCTGAATTTTGGCCACACGTTTGGCCATGCGATTGAAGCCGGCGCGGGCTATGGCCAGTGGCTGCATGGCGAGGCGGTCGGCACTGGCATGGTGATGGCAGCGGATCTGTCGCACCGGCTGGGTCTGGTTGATGCGGCCGTGCCGGCGCGGCTGAAAGCGTCGGTTGCCGCTGCCGGGCTCCCGACTCAGGGCCCCAACTGGGCGGCCGAGCGCTATGTCGAACTGATGAGCGTTGACAAGAAGGCCTCGCAGGGAATTCCCAAATTCGTGCTGCTGCAGGCCCTGGGGCAAGCGGTGGTGCGAACCGCGCCGGCTGAACTGGTTCACCAGACCCTGCGCGCCTGTTCGGCGGCGCACTAGGGCGGCAGTTACGCGTGGCCGGGTCGAGTCGAGCACCTTGGGCGGCTGATCCGGCAGCCTCGGCCGGGCGCCTGCACCCGGAGCCGGCCGCAGGAGGGCGCACCGAGTTTCAGCGCGATCGCGACCGGATTGTCCACTGCACCGCATTTCGACGGCTAGAATACAAGACGCAGGTGTTCATCAATCACGAAGGCGACCTGTATCGAACGCGCCTGACGCATTCGATTGAAGTGGCGCAGATCGCCCGAACAATCGCCCGGGCGATCGGACTGGACGAAGACCTTACCGAGGCGATCGCGCTGGCGCATGACCTGGGGCACACGCCGTTCGGTCACTCGGGGCAGGATGCGCTCGATGCCGTGATGCGACCCTGGGGCGGGTTTGAGCACAACCTGCAGTCGCTGCGGGTGGTTGAGCAGCTCGAGCAGCGCTACGCGGGCTTCGACGGCTTGAATCTGAGCTTTGAAACGCGTGAGGGCATTCTGAAGCGCTGCCGGCCGGCGCTGGCCGCCTCGCTGGGCGATGTGGCTGAGCGGTTCCTGCGCGGCGGCTCGCCCTGCCTGGAGGCGCAGATTGCCAACCTGGCCGATGAAATCGCCTACAGCAATCACGATGTGGACGACGGGCTGAGGGCTGGCCTGATCGAGATCGATGCGCTCGCTGCAGTCGAGCTGTTTGCCAGACATCGCAAGGCGGTCGCTCGTCAGTACCCGGCGCTTGCCGAGCGTCGACTCGTTCACGAGACGATCCGGCGGATGATCAGCGAATTGATTGAAGACCTCACCGCCGAGACGCTGCGGCGGGTCCGGCAGGCGGGCGTTCAGAGCCTCGCGCAGGTGCGGGCGTCGCCACCGCTTGCCGCCTTCTCCGCGCCGATCCGCCGCGATCTGACTCAGCTCAAGCAGTTTTTGACCGAGCGCCTGTACCGACATCCCCGGGTCGAGGTCGTGATGGATGCTGCACGCGGCGTGGTGAGCGATCTGTTCGAGTGTTACCGAAGCCAGCCTCAGGCGCTGCCGCCTGAGCACCGGGATCGCGCCGAACGGCTCGGTGAGCGTGCGATCGCCGATTACATCGCCGGTATGACCGACCGATTTGCGATCCGCGCCCACCGCGACCTGACCGGTCGAAGGGTCCCCGAGCTCGATGCGGGTTGAGCGCCCGCGGCGCGCGCACCACACCGGCTCAGGGGGACCATGGCGGTCGGCTTTAGCCCGACGATGCCGCGCTATACTTCAAAGTTCCGCTCGGAAAAGCCGCGACCGCGCCTGGGGAATTTGCGCAGCGCGCAAAATCGGGTGGTTGGATGTCGCGGGTTGGGGTTTAACCCGAGCGGGTTTTCACCTGGAAATTTCGCAGCAAACGATCTTTTCGCTGCCCGTTCCGCAGCGCAGTATGGGTTGCGATTTATTGGTTTGGATCGGGCGAAACAGCCTCGTTAAATGGCGATGACAAGTCGACACGGACGGCGTCCGGTCAAAGGGTTCTGGAGCTTAGACATGTCCTCAGTGAGTAGTGCGCAGCATTCCGCCCCCGGGGTTCAGGGTCTCTATGACCCGGCGAACGAACACGATTCGTGCGGCGTGGGGTTTGTCGCCCATATCAAGGGCAAGAAAAGCCATCGGATCATCGAGCAGGGTTCGCAAATTCTCTGCAACCTCGACCACCGGGGCGCGGTGGGCGCCGATCCGCTCATGGGCGACGGCGCGGGCATGCTGATCCAGATCCCGGATCAGTTCTTCCGCGAAGAAATGGCGCGCCAGGGCGTAACGCTGCCGCCCGCAGGCGAGTATGGCGTAGGCATGGTGTTTCTGCCCAAAGAGCATGCGTCGCGACTGGCCTGTGAGCAGGAAATGGAGCGCGCCATCCGGGCCGAAGGACAGATTCTTCTTGGCTGGCGGAATGTGCCGATCGATCTCGACATGCCGATGTCGCCCACGGTGAAAGCCAAAGAGCCGATCATCCGTCAGGTGTTCATCGGCCGTGGCCCCGACGTCATGGTGACCGATGCGCTCGAGCGTAAGTTCTACGTCATCCGCAAAACCGCAAGCCACGCCATTCAGAAGCTTGCGCTCGCGCACGGCAAGGAATACTTCGTGCCGTCGATGTCGGCGCGCACCATCGTCTACAAGGGTCTGCTGCTGTGTGGCCAGGTGGTGCAGTATTACCGCGACCTGCAGGATCCGCGCGTGGTGTCGGCCTTTGCGCTGGTGCACCAGCGTTTTTCCACCAACACGTTCCCCGAGTGGCCGCTCGCGCACCCGTACCGCATGGTGGCCCACAACGGCGAAATCAATACGGTCAAGGGCAACTACAACTGGCTGCGTGCACGCGAGGGAGTGATGCGCTCGGCTGTGCTTGGCAATGATCTCGCCAAGCTCTATCCGCTGGTGTACGCCGGTCAGTCTGATACCGCCACATTCGACAACTGCCTGGAACTGCTGGTGATGGCCGGCTACCCGATCGCCCAGGCAGTCATGATGATGATCCCTGAGGCCTGGGAACAGCACACGCTGATGGATCCGAAGCGGCGCGCGTTCTACGAGTTTCACGCAGCCATGATGGAGCCCTGGGATGGCCCGGCCGCCATCGCATTTACCGATGGACGCCAGATCGGTGCCACGCTCGACCGCAACGGTCTGCGTCCGGCGCGCTACTGCGTCACCGACGACGATATGGTGATCATGGCCTCTGAGTCGGGGGTGCTGCCGATTCCGGAAAGCCGGATCATCAAGAAGTGGCGGCTTCAGCCCGGCAAGATGTTCCTGATCGACCTCGAGCAGGGCCGCATCATCGATGACGCCGCGTTGAAGGCGCAGCTTGCCAACAGCAAACCCTACCGTGAGTGGATCGAGGCCATCCGGGTCAAGCTCGATGAAATCGGCTCGCTCGACGCCGACATCGAGACCGATCGCCGCGAACTCGCCCCGGGTGTGCCGCTGCTCGATCGCCAGCAGGCCTTCGGATACACGCAGGAAGATCTCAAATTCCTGATGACGCCCATGGCGATCAGTGGCGAAGAAGCTGTCGGATCCATGGGCAATGACTCACCGCTTGCGGTGCTGTCGGCCAAGAACAAGCCGCTCTACAGCTATTTCAAGCAGTTGTTTGCGCAGGTCACCAACCCACCCATCGATCCGATCCGCGAGCAGATGGTGATGTCGCTGGTGTCGTTTGTCGGCCCGCGGCCGAGCCTGCTCGATCTGAACAACATCAATCCGCCGATTCGGCTTGAGCTGTCGCAGCCGGTGCTGGATTTCGACGAGATGTCGAGGATCCGCCATATTGAGCACTACACCGGCGACAAGTTCCGCGCCCATACGCTGGACATCACCTACCCGGTTGAGTGGGGCGCGCAGGGCGTTGAGGCCCGTATCGCGTCGATTTGCGCGCAGGCGCGCGACGCGGTGCGCTCGGGCTACAACATTCTGATCGTCTCCGATCGCGGCGTGAGCAGCGGGCGCGTGGCGATTCCGGCGCTGCTTGCGACCAGCGCCATTCACCTTGATCTGGTCGACAACGGATTGCGCACTTCAACCGGTCTGGTGGTTGAAACCGGCTCGGCACGCGAGGTGCATCACTTCGCGTTGCTGGCGGGCTACGGTGCCGAAGCCATCCATCCCTATCTGGCGCTGGAAACTTTCAGCGACATGGCGCGCGGGCTGCCGGGCGACATGGGCGCTGAAAAAGCTATCAAGCACTACGTGAAAGCGGTCGGCAAAGGGCTCATGAAGGTGATGTCCAAAATGGGCATCTCCACCTACATGAGTTACTGCGGCGCGCAGATTTTTGAAGCGGTGGGTCTGTCCGAGGCGCTGGTCGCGCGCTACTTCGCCGGTACCCCGTCCAAGGTGGGCGGAATCGGTATTTTCGAGGTGGCCGAAGAGGCGCTGCGGCTCCATCACGCGGCGTTTGGCAACGATCCGGTGCTGGCGCAGGCGCTCGATGCCGGTGGCGAATACGCCTACCGGATTCGTGGCGAAGACCATATGTGGACGCCCGACTCCATCGCCAAACTGCAGCACGCCACCCGCGCAGGCAGTTTTTCGACCTATCGCCAGTATGCTCAGCTGATCAACGACCAGAGCGTGCGGCACATGACGCTGCGGGGGCTCTTCGACTTCCGCTTCGACCAGTGCCAGCCGGTGCCGATCGAAGAGGTCGAGCCCGCCTCTGAGATCGTCAAGCGTTTTGCAACCGGTGCCATGTCGCTGGGTTCTATTTCCACCGAAGCGCACACCACGCTTGCCGTCGCGATGAACCGGATCGGCGGCAAGTCGAACACCGGAGAAGGTGGCGAAGACGAAATGCGCTACCGCGCCGAGATGCGCGCCGGCGCGTCGGTGGTCAAAGACGGTGACACCGTGGGCAGCGTCATCGGTCGTGATCGTGTGGAAGCCGATATCGCGCTGAAGGCCGGTGACTCGCTGCGCTCGAAAATCAAGCAGGTAGCCTCTGGCCGCTTTGGCGTGACGGCCGAATACCTGGCAAGCGCCGATCAGATCCAGATCAAGATGGCTCAGGGTGCCAAGCCCGGTGAGGGCGGTCAGCTGCCTGGCCATAAGGTGTCCGACTACATCGGCAAGCTGCGCTATTCGGTGCCTGGCGTCGGGCTCATTTCACCGCCGCCGCACCACGACATCTATTCAATCGAAGATCTCGCGCAGCTCATCCATGATCTGAAGAGCGCGAACTCGCGTGCCTCGATTTCGGTCAAGCTGGTCTCCGAGATCGGGGTTGGCACGGTGGCGGCAGGCGTTGCTAAGGCCAAGGCCGACCACGTGGTGATCGCTGGCTACGATGGTGGCACGGGTGCCTCGCCCCTTTCCTCCATCAAGCATGCTGGCACGCCCTGGGAACTGGGCCTGGCCGAAACTCAGCAGACGCTGGTGTTGAATGGCCTGCGCGGCCGTATCCGGGTGCAGGCCGACGGCCAGATGAAGACCGGCCGCGACGTCGTGGTCGGCGCGCTGCTGGGCGCCGATGAGTTTGGCTTTGCGACCGCGCCGCTGGTGGTCGAGGGCTGCATCATGATGCGCAAGTGCCATCTGAACACCTGCCCGGTGGGTGTCGCCACCCAGGATCCGGTGCTGCGTAAGCGCTTCCAGGGCAAGCCCGAGCATGTCGTGAACTACTTCTTCTTTGTCGCCGAGGAAGTGCGCGAGCTGATGGCAAAACTGGGGGTGCGACGTATCGATGATCTGATCGGACGCGCCGATCTGCTCGACATGAAAAAGGGCGTGTCGCACTGGAAGGCGCGTGGCCTTGATTTCTCGCGCATCTTCCATCAGCCCGCGGTGGCCGCCAACATGCCGCGTCACCAGGTTGCCACCCAGGATCACGGCCTTAAGCATGCGCTCGACAACAAGATCATCGAGCTTGCGAAACCGGCGCTCGAGCGTCGCGAAAAAGTGTCGTTCATTCTGCCGATCCGCAACGTCAACCGTACGGTCGGCACCATGCTGTCGGGTGAGGTGGCACGTCGTTTCGGTCATGACGGACTTGCCGATGACTGCATCCACGTGCAGCTCAAAGGCACCGCCGGCCAGAGCTTCGGGGCCTTTCTTGCACGCGGCGTCACGCTCGACCTGGTGGGTGAAGGCAACGACTATGTCGGCAAGGGACTGTCGGGCGGCCGCGTCATCGTGCGTCCCACGAACGACTTCCGCGGCGCATCCGACGAAAACATTATCGTCGGCAACACGGTTCTCTACGGCGCGATCGAAGGCGAGGCGTTTTTCAGTGGCGTTGCGGGTGAGCGCTTTGCGGTGCGCAACTCCGGCGCGACCGCGGTCGTGGAAGGCACGGGCGATCACGGCTGCGAATACATGACCGGCGGAACCATCGTGGTGCTGGGCGCGACTGGCCGCAATTTCGCGGCAGGCATGTCGGGTGGCATTGCGTATGTCTATGACCCCGATGGCGTGTTCGAGTCGCACTGCAATCTGGCGATGGTGACGCTCGAGCGTGTGCGCTCCACCAAAGAACAGCTTGAGCAAACCGACCCGGCAAGCTGGCACAAGGGCGAGTGCGACGAGATCACTCTGAAGGGCCTGATCGACAAGCACTTCCTGCTCACCGGTAGCGGCAAGGCGCGTCGTCTGCTCGAAAACTGGGAAACCTCGCGCGCTGCGTTTGTCAAGGTGTTCCCGAACGAATATCGCCGAGCGCTGGGCGAACTCAATGCAAAATCGACCGCCGCGGTTCGCCCCGCGAAGGTCAGCGCCTGATCGACGCCAAGGGCAAGACAGGCAACGCAACAACGACGGACAGGCAGGCAGTCAATCATGGGTAAGGTCACCGGTTTTCTGGAATTCGAGCGGCTCGAGGAAGCCTACGAAGAGGCAGACTCGCGCGTTCATCACTACCGCGAATTCGTGCTGCATCTTGATGATGCCGCGGCAGCCAAGCAGGGCGCGCGCTGCATGGACTGTGGGATTCCGTTCTGCCAGAGCGGCTGCCCGATCAACAACATCATTCCCGACTGGAATGATCTCGTTTACCGCGGCGACTGGCGCCAGGCCATTGACACGCTGCACTCGACCAACAATTTTCCCGAGTTCACCGGGCGGGTCTGCCCCGCGCCCTGTGAAGCGGCGTGCACGCTCAACATCAACAACGATCCGGTCGGCATCAAGTCGATCGAGCACGCGATCATCGACAAAGCCTGGGAAATGGGCTGGGTGAAGCCGCAACCGGCCGCAGCCAAAACCGGCAAGCGGGTGGCGGTCATCGGGTCGGGCCCGGCGGGACTCGCCTGCGCCCAGCAGCTGGCCCGTGTCGGACACGATGTCACCGTGTTTGAAAAGAATGACCGGATCGGCGGACTGCTTCGCTACGGCATTCCTGACTTCAAGCTCGAAAAAACCCATATCGACCGGCGTGTCGAACAGATGCAGGCTGAAGGTGTCACCTTTAGAACGGGCGTTCTGGTCAGCCGCGATCCGCTCGATCCGATCATTACCAGTTGGGCCAGTGAAACCGTCAAGCCCGATGATCTGTTGCGTGACTTCGACGCAGTGGTGCTGGCGGGCGGCGCTGAGCAGCCGCGCGATCTGCCGGTGCCTGGCCGTGAGCTTTCCGGTGTGCATTACGCGATGGAATTTCTGCCGCAGCAAAACAAGGTCGTGGCGGGTGATCCGGTCAGCGGACAGCTTCTTGCCACGGGCAAGCATGTCATCGTGATCGGCGGCGGTGACACCGGCTCCGATTGCGTGGGTACCAGCAATCGCCAGGGCGCAAAATCAGTCACGCAGTTTGAACTGATGCCGCAGCCGCCCGAAGAAGAAAACCGTCAGCTCACCTGGCCGTATTGGCCGGTGAAACTGCGCACCTCGTCCTCGCACGAAGAAGGCTGCGATCGCGACTGGGCGGTCAGCACCAAGGCCTTTGTTTCGGATGAACAGGGCCGTGTACGCGCGCTGAAGGCGGTACGCGTTGAATGGGCGCGTGACCCGGCGAGCGGCCAGATGAAAATGCAAGAGGTAGCGGGTTCCGAGTTTGATCTGCCTGCCGATCTGGTGCTGCTGGCCATGGGGTTTGTCGCCCCGGTGGGTTCGGTGCTCGATTCCTTTGGCGTCTCGCGCGATGGTCGTGGTAACGCGCAGGCCACGACCGAGGGCGAACGCAGCTACGCCACCAGCGTTGGCAAAGTGTTCGCAGCAGGCGATATGCGCCGTGGTCAGTCGCTGGTCGTCTGGGCAATTCGCGAGGGCAGGCAGTGCGCACGCGCGGTCGATGAGTTTCTCACCGGCCACTCAGAGTTGCCGCGCTAAGGTCGTCAGGCGCCGCGGCGTGTGATCGAACGCGGCTGGCGTGCGAGGCGCGATGGCCGCTGAGCGATTACTCTGGGTCGACGCGATCCGGGTCGCCGCAGCGCAGACAATCGTGCTGCATCACCTGTCCATTTACGGACCGGTGGGCGACACCCTGCGAACCCTTCTGCCCGGCCTGATCGGCTGGCTCGATGACCACGGCCGGCTTGCGGTGCAGGTGTTTCTGGTGATGGGCGGCTGGCTCTGTTTCAGATCGCTGAACTGGGCCGAGCCGCTTGGGTTACGCAGGGTCGGTCGGTCGATCGCACGCCGCTGGGCGCGATTGTTTCTGCCTTTTTACGCGGCGCTTGGCCTGGTGTTGCTCGCGTCAGTGCCGGGGCAGGCCTGGCTCGGCGGGGCAGCCTGGGTTCCCGGTCTGCCGGATCTGAAGACGACCCTCGCACATCTGTTTGGACTTTTCGACTATCTCGGCATCGAAGCCCTGAGTGCGGGCGCGTGGTATGTCGCGATTGACTTTCAGCTGCATGCGATCACGCTTGCGCTCGCGTGGCTGGTCAGCCGTTTCGCGTCCGATGCGCGCGGCCGGCGCACCTGGTTTCTGGTGGCTGTGGTCGGCCTTGCTGCGACCTCGCTCCTGTGGGTGAATCGCTTCCCCAATCTGGATTTCCAGCCGGTTTACTTTTTTGGCAGCTTTGCGCTGGGCATGGTAGCGGGTGGTTTTTCTGAGCAGGCCTCCCCTGACTATCGGCTCGCAGCGCTGGTGCTGATTGCACTTACCGCGATCGCCCTCCTGGTTGACTGGCGAATACGAATCGCCCTCGCGCTTGCGGTCATGCTGGCGATTGCTGCGGCGCTTCGCGGACTCGGCGCGGCATTCGATTCGGCGTTTCGCGCCTATGCGTCGGTGACACCGCGGCCCGCAGAGCGCTGGTTGATATTTCTGAGCGACAGTGCGTACGCGCTCTTTCTCGTGCATTTTGCGGTGTGTATCGTCGCCAATGCGGTCTTTGTGCGATTCACCGACGGCGGGCCGATCACCGCGGCGATCTTTTTTGTGGCAGCCTGGCTTTGCAGTCTGCCGATTGCGGCAGCCCTGCACCGTGCGGTTGAACGGCCGCTTTCAATGAGAAGGGGATTCGATGAGCGACCCGGCGCTGGCTGATCTCGATGCGGTAACGCTCGCCCGTTGCTTTGAACGCTGCGAGCTGTCGCCGCGGGCGGTGGCCATCGCAGTGCTCGATCGTGTGGCCGAGTGCGAGCCACACCTCAACGCAATGTTTCGGGTGAACCGCGATCTGGCGCTGCAGTCGGCGCTTGAAGCCGAACAACGCTGGCTGCGTGGCACGCCGCGGTCGCGGGTTGACGGTGTTCCGGTCACCGTCAAGGAAAACCTGTATTCGCAGGGCGACCCGGCGCCGATTGGTACCGCAGCAGGCAGCCTGACGCCACGCGCTGCGGATTCACCGGCGGTGGCGAGGCTGCGCGAGGCGGGCTGCGTCATCCTTGGTAAAACCACGATGCCCGACTTCGGCATGCTCTCCTCGGGGCTGTCGTCGCTGCATGGCATCACACGTAATCCGTGGCGCACTGACCTGAATCCTGCCGGGTCATCGTCGGGCGCGGCAGCGGCTGCCGCGGCGGGTTATGGGCCCTGGCATCTCGGCACGGATATCGGTGGTTCAATCCGGCTGCCCGCATTTCACTGTGGCGTGTTTGGCTTGAAGCCCAGCCTGGGGCGCGTGCCCATCAACCCACCCTTTCTTGGCAGAGCCGCAGGCCCGATCACGCGCTCGGTAGGCGATGCGGCGCTGCTCATGAACATCGTGGCACGCCCCGACTTGCGCGACTTCATGTCGATTCCCGCAGATGGCCAGGATTACACCGCCGGACTCGATTCGCTCGAGCCCAAAGGGCTGCGAATCGGCCTGCTGACCGACATGAAGGCGGGTTGGCCGGTGGAATCCGAACTGGTCCGAACGGTCAACGACGTGGCGCGCGCGCTTGAACGCGCCGGCGCCAGCGTGGAGCCAATTGAAAGCTTCATGACACCCGAGATGCTGGACGGCGTGCAGCGCTTTTTCGAAGCGCGTTCGTGCAACGACATTCTTGCGCTGTCGCCCCAGCGCCGCGCAAGCGTGCTGCCGTTCATCGTTGAGTGGGCAACCTGGCGGGCGTCACGGTTCAGCGGCGCCGAGGTCATGCACGCGTATAACCAGATTCATGCAATGCGTGAGGCTGCGGTGCTGGCCTGCGCACGCTTTGATTTTGTGTTGTCACCCACCGCGCCGATCGCGCGGTATCCCGCTGAACACGCCTGCCCGGGCAATGACCCGCACCGCGCGCTTGATCACATCGCCTTTACCGTGGCCTGGAACATGAGCGAGCAGCCCGCCGCGGCGATCAACTGGCGGTTTGATGAAGCGGGACTACCGTTGGGCGTGCAGTTGATTGGCCGTCGGTTTGACGACGTGGGCGTGCTGCGGATGGCCCGACTGATCGAGCGGCTGCGCCCGGCGCAGCGCAGCTGGCCCGCGGTGCATTGAGTTCAGGCCTCAACGTGTCGGCATCGGCACAGCGACATGCTTTTGGTGCTCATCACCACCTCGCCATGCTGATTCAGGCACTCCTGCTGCACCAGCAGGATGCCGCGATCGGGTTTGCTCTGTGAGCGCCGGGTTTCAATGACCGCAACGCGCAGCCGCAGCGTATCGCCCGGGCGCACCGGCTTCATCCAGCGCAGCTCGTCCAGCCCCGGCGAGCCCATGCTTGAGCCCGGCGACAGGAAGTGATCGACCAGCATTCGCATCATCAGCGCCCCGGTCATCCAGCCACTTGCGATCAACCCGCCGTACAGCGAGTTCGCGGCGGCTGCCAGATCAATATGGAAAGGTTGCGGATCGTAGCGCTGCGCAAACTCAATGATGTCGCGTTCGCTGACGGTGTGCGAACCAAACTCGTGCACTTCGCCAGGCACAAAGTCTTCGAAGTAGCGCTCTTTCAGGGGGATCGCCATGAGGATTCTCCGCGGCTGCCTAAAATAACCCAATTCATGCAGGGCGATGATGAATCGCTCCGATTCCTCCAGGAGCTCCGCAGATGAAGGCTCGGCCGGACAGGCTGCCCGAAAACGCGCTGCAGTCGATGCGGCTCGATAAATGGTTGTGGGCCGCCCGCTTTTTCAAGACTCGAGGACTGGCCCAAGAGGCGATCGAAGCGGGCCGCGTGCTGGTCGATGAAGAGCGCGTGAAGGTTGCGCGGGCGCTCAGGCCAGGCGAGTGCGTGACGGTTCGAATCGGCGATCAGGCGCAGCAGGTGCAGGTCGTCAGCCTGTCCGAGCAGCGCGGACCTGCCACCGTTGCCCGAACGCTGTACCAGGAGACCGAACAATCGATTGCGCGCCGGGCTGAAGCCGCAACGCTTCGACGGCTCGCGCCCGAGCCCGCCTGGACGATCGAGCAGGGTCGGCCCACCAAGCGCGATCGCAGGCAGATCGAGCGACTTAAAGACTGGCCAGGCTCAAATGAATAAGTCCCATTGCAACCGGCGCGTGTGGCTCGCGGCAGGCACTGCGTTCTCCGGGGCCACGCTGCTGTCAGGGCTTGCCCTGCCGCGGCGTGCACATCCTCAGGTGCCGTTCGGCGCCGTGCCCCGTGTCACGGTGATGCAGGCGGCGGAGTTGCTCGCGAGCGGTGGCTGGATCCTGATGATGCGCCATGAGCAAACGGTGCCGGGCGTTGGCGACCCGCCGGGTTTTCGGCTCGATGACTGCTCGACGCAGCGAAACCTGTCCGATCAGGGTCGAGTGCGCGCGCGCCGTGCCGGTGACGTGATGCGATCGGCCGCAATCCGGTTATCGCTGGTCCGCGCGGGGCGCTGGTGTCGGGTGCGTGAAACCGCTGAGCTCGCATACGGACCGTTCGAGACCTGGCTCGCCCTGGATTCGTTTTTCGGACAGTCAGAACGGGCGCCTCTGCACCGTGACGCGGTCATTGAGTTCGCGCGGGGGTTCACCGGTGCTGGCAACGCGATGCTGGTCACGCACCAGGTCAACATCACTGCGGCGCTTGAGGTGGTGACCGAGATGGGTGAAGTGGTTGCAGCGCGATTCGAAGGCGGGCAGCTGCGACCCCGGCTTCGGTTTGTGCCGGGGTCAGCGTAGCGCGATCAGCACCGATCAACGTCCAATCAGCGATTGGTTGCGGTGCTTGCGGTCTTCGTCGGTCTGCAGCAGTGAAGGCGGTTTTTGCGGATCGGAGGCAAGCAGCCAGGTGATGCTGCATGCAACCGATAGCAGGGCCCAAAACAGGAAAAATCCAATCGTGTGGGCTGCGTCACGGTTGTCGGCGAGGTGGATGCCAAACACCACCAGTTCCTGAGGGTCGATCATCGAGAAAAACACACCGACGGCCACCACCGAAACGAGAAAGGCGGGCCACAACACCTGCATCATGAAGCGGCCAACGCGACGGTCGCCAATCGGCTTAGGATCGTCGTTCATCGAAGTTCTCCTCGACTGCGGCGTGAGCGTCTGCGCATTCAGCGGCTGGCCGGTGGCCGATTCGAAGCCGCCTTGGCCCCTGGCTCTGGCGTGAACTCGATCGGAGCGCCAAAGCCAGACACAGACTTCAGCAATCGCCACTGCCCAGCGCCATCATCGACCTGGACCACCCAGCGCCCGCCGCTGGGAACGGCAAGCGCGCCGCGCCAATGGCCGTCGGCCGCGCGCTGCAGCCACGCCTGTTGATCGAGCTCGGCACGGGTTGCGTGAATCAGCTGAATGCGCAGTGTCGCCGGCAAGTCGGCCTCTTTTTGCGCCGAGACTATCCTGAGCGAGGCGCCTTGTGTTGCGACATCGGCCACCAGCGTTGCGTGCAAGCCGAGCTCCGCAGAACGCTGATCGCGTGCGAGCGTCTGATTGATCGCCTTGCCCTGCTTCGTGTAGTCATCAACCACCATCGACGGACTGCCACTTGCTGCAATCCACCAGGTGTAACTGCCGGCAATGATGGCCGCGAGCGGCGCAGCAAGAAGCAGCCAGGGCTCTGGATGGCGAAACCACGGTTTGGTCGAAGCGGCAGAGGGTTGCATGGGAGACCTCGTATCGGGTCAACGGGGAATGAAGAAGGTGGAACGCGCAGTGACCGCCTGCGTGGGCATGTCAACCGCTTCCACCTTGAACTCGATTGGATTGCTGCCGGATTTGCCCAGGCCGGGTTCGAGACGTACGCTGAGCGGGACGCGCCTGACTGCTGCGCCGTCCACCTCAAACTCAGTGGTGCCGGCGAGTCGGATACCGTCGACGCCAGAGACGGATACGCGGAAGCGTCGCGCCGCCTGGCCCGAGTTCATGATCTGCAGTCCGAAGCTGTTTTCGATCAGGCCATCTTCGACGATTCGGCTGAGCATCCGGTCGCGGATGATGTCGGCTTTGAAGGGCGTACGAAGCGCAAGTGACACTCCGAGCGCTGCAACGATCACCGTCAGGATGACGGCATAAATCAGTACCCGTGGCCGCAAGACGCGATGCCAGATATCGGTCTTGTCGAGTCCGTCTTCGAGCGCACGCGTGGTGGTGTAGCGAATCAGCCCGCGCGGATAATTCATGCGATCCATCACCTGATTACAGCCGTCAATACAGGCAGCGCAGCCGATGCATTCGTACTGAAGCCCTTTTCGAATGTCGATGCCGGTTGGGCACACTTCGACGCAGATGCCGCAGTCAACGCAGCTTCCGAGCCCGACCGATGTCGGGTCGATTTTTCGTGAACGCGATCCGCGGGGCTCGCCGCGTGCGGCGTCGTAGGTGATGATCAGGGTGTCGCGATCAAACATCGCGCTCTGAAAGCGCGCATAAGGGCACATGTATTTGCACACCTGCTCGCGCATGAAGCCCGCGTTGCCCCAGGTTGCAAACGAATAAAACAGCACCCAGAAAGTTTCCCAGGGTCCGAGATTGAAGGCCAGGCTGTCGCCAAGCAGCGTTCGAATCGGTGTGAAGTAGCCGACGAAGGTAAGACCGGTCCAGAGCGCTATCGCCATCCAGGCCAGATGCCGCGTGCCACGCCTGAGCAGCTTCTCCAGATTCCATGGGCTGCGGTCAAGCTTGATTCGGGCGTTGCGATCGCCCTCGATCGTGCGCTCGATCCACATGAAGATTTCTGTGTAAACCGTCTGCGGACACGCATAGCCACACCACAGCCGGCCCGCGACCGTGGTAAACAGAAAGAGCGACAGCGCCGAGATAATCAGAAGACCCGCCAGATAGATGAAATCCTGCGGGTACAGAATCAGTCCAAAAATGAAAAAACGTCTGTCTTCAAGCGCAAAGAGAACCGCGGGCCGGTCGCCCCAGTTAAGCCAGGGCAGGCCGTAGAACAGCAGTTGCGTGGCCCACACCAGGCTCCAGCGCCAGCCTGCAAACCAGCCGCTGACCGCGCGCGGGTGAATACGCTGGCGGACCTCAAACAGCGCGTGTTCGGTTTCCTGCGAGGGGGCGGCCGCGGGGGCAGGGGAGTCGTTTCGCATCAGGCTGCGGGGAACATGATCGGGGCGCGCACGCTCGGATTACCGGGGCTGCGGGTGACGCGAGAGTCCCCACACATACGCGGCGAGCAGGTGCACTTTGCCCTCTCCGAGTGACTCCTTGAAAGCCGGCATCTGGCCGTTTCGACCCTTGGTGATCGACTCGATGACTGCCGCGACCCCGCCGCCGTACAGCCAGATCCGATCGGTCAGGTTGGGTGCCCCCAGCGCAGAATTACCCTTTCCCCCGGCGCCGTGACATGTAGCGCATGTCTCGAAACGAGATTTGCCGAGCGAGGCTTTCGCCGCATCGTGACCGCCGCCCGACAGCGACATGACGTAGTGCGCAAGATTGTCGACCTCAGCAGCCGAGCCCACTGCCTGTGCCATGGGCGGCATCACACCCTGACGCCCCTCAAGAATGGTGGTCTTGATGGCGGCCGTGTCGCCGCCCCACTGCCAGTCGCCATCGGTGAGGTTGGGGTAGCCTTTGGCGCCGCGCGCGTCGGCACCGTGACACTGCACACAGTACGTGAGGTAGAGCCGCTCGCCGATGCCGCGCGCCTGCGGGTCGGCCGCCACCTGCGCCAGATCCTGCGACAGGTATTTCGCATACAGCGGATCGGTGACTGCATTGAAGGCCTTCACCTCACGCTCATACTGCTCTGCCTGCGACCAGCCTTTCGCGCCGGCGCTGGCGCCCAGTCCTGGATAAAGCCATAGATAGACGAGCCCAAAGAGGATGGTGATGATGAACAGTCCGAGCCACCAGCGGGGCAGTGGATTGTTCAGTTCCTCAAGGTTTTCATCCCAGCGGTGGCCCGTCGTGCCGACCTGCTGATTGGGTACCTTGCCGCGCGCCATCGTCAGGGCAAGCCACAGACAGAAGATGATCGAGACGATCGTGACGATCGCGATATACGGGCCCCAGCCCGCGCTGACGAAATCAGCCATGAATCGGTTTCTCCGTGCTCGGTGTCGCTGCGTCAGTCGTGGTCAGCAAAGGGAATTTGCGAGGCCTGGTCGAAGCGCGAGCGCTGTGCGCGGCTCCATGCCCAGGCCACAATGCCCGCGAAAATTGCGAGGCTGAGCGCAGCGACCCAGCCGCGCAGAAGGTTGATATCCATGACGAGTTCCTGTGCGCGTTATCGGGCACTTCGGATCGAGGTGCCAAGGCCCTGCAGATAGGCAATCAGCGCATCGAGTTCGGTTCGGTCTTTCAGCATCTCGGGCGCCTTGGCGATCTCGTCATCGGTGTATGGATGCCCGAGCCGTCGCAGCGCGGTCATTTTTTTGGTGATCGTGCCGTCGTCAGCCTGCGCTCTTGCGAGCCAGGGGTATCCCGGCATGTTCGACTCGGGCACCAGATCGCGCGGGTTGATCATGTGCACGCGATGCCAGTCATCGCTATAGCGGCCACCGACGCGAGCCAGGTCGGGACCGGTACGTTTACTGCCCCACTGGAACGGACGGTCGTAGACGAATTCGCCGGCAACCGAGTAGTGCCCATAGCGCTCGGTCTCGGCACGAAACGGACGGATCATCTGCGAGTGACAGTTGTAGCAGCCCTCGCGGATGTAGATGTCGCGACCGGTCAGCGCCAGCGCGTCATAGGGTTTGAGGCCCGTGACGGGCTCGGTGGTGGAGCGCTGAAAGAACAGCGGCACGATTTCGACCAGACCACCAAAGCTGATCGCCACGATGATCAGCACGATCATGAGCGGCAGATTTTTTTCGATTTTTGCGTGACTGAAAGCACTCATTTCATCGGGTCCTGGTCAGGCGTGAGCGGGTACCGCTGCTGGGATCGGCGCATCGACCGGCCTGGCGCCACGAACCGTCATCACCATGTTGTAGAGCATCAGGGTCATGCCGATCAGGTAAAGCAGCCCGCCCAGCACGCGAATGGTCCAATAGGGGTAGGACGCTTTGACGGCTTCAACAAACGCATAGGTAAGCGTTCCGTCGGTATTGGTGGCGCGCCACATCAGCCCCTGAGCGACGCCCGAGACCCACAGCGCTGCGATGTAGAGCACGATGCCGATCGTGGCAACCCAGAAATGCACTTCGATGAGCCGCACGCTGTACATCTGGGTGCGGCCGTAGAGGCGGGGCAGCAGATAGTAGATTGCGCCCATCGAGATGAAACCGACCCAGCCTAGTGCGCCCGAGTGCACGTGGCCGATGGTCCAATCGGTGTAGTGCGACAGCGCATTGACCGTCTTGATCGACATCATCGGCCCCTCGAAGGTCGACATGCCATAAAACGACAGCGACACGACCAGGAACTTGAGGATGGGGTCCTGCCGAAGCTTGTGCCAGGCACCCGACAGCGTCATGATGCCGTTGATCATGCCGCCCCAGGAGGGCGCAAGCAGGATCAGTGAAAACACCATGCCAAGTGACTGCGCCCAATCGGGTAGCGCTGTGTAATGCAGATGATGGGGGCCGGCCCACATATACGTGAAGATCAGCGCCCAGAAGTGCACCACCGACAGCCGATATGAATACACCGGGCGTTCGGCCTGCTTCGGAATGAAGTAGTACATGATTCCGAGAAAGCCCGCGGTGAGGAAGAAGCCGACCGCATTGTGGCCATACCACCACTGAATCATCGCGTCCTGAACGCCTGCGTAGGCCGAGTACGACTTGGTGAGCGTCACCGGCATCGCCGCGCTGTTGACGATGTGCAGCACCGCCACCGTGATGATGAACGCGCCAAAGAACCAGTTAGCCACGTAGATATGCGGTGTCTTGCGTTGAAAGATCGTGCCGAAGAACACGACCGCATACGACACCCACACGACGGCAATCAGAATGTCAATCGGCCACTCAAGCTCTGCGTATTCCTTGCCGCTGGTCATGCCCAGTGGCAGCGTGATTGCGGCCAGAACGATCACTAGCTGCCAGCCCCAGAATGTGAAGGCAGCAAGCCTGGGTGCGAACAGCGGCACCTGACTGGTTCGCTGAACAACGTAGTAAGAGGTGGCAAACAGCGCGCAGCCGCCAAAGGCGAAGATCACCGCGTTGGTGTGTAAGGGGCGCAGGCGACCATAACTTAACCAGGGCAGGTCCAGATTGAGTTCGGGCCAGGCAAGCTGTGCGGCGATCCAAACCCCCACCAGCATTCCGACGAAGCCCCAGACTACGGTCATGACCGTGAACTGCCGTACCACCGTGTAATGATAATGGCTGCCGGTCGATGCGATTGCCGCCATCGATTCCCCCTGTTGTTTGACCTGATTATTGAAAGCTTCCGAAGCGTTCGTATTGCGCTGGGTCAAGGCTGTTGATTTCCGCACCTGGCGTGTGGTGCTGGAAATACGGGGGGTCGCCTGATGGCTCAGGCACCTCCGGCGGGGCGATCGTCATCAGTCAGGATCTGATGAGCCGGACTGTCGAGGTCGTCGAACTGGCCCTTGTCCACCATGCTGAGGAACAGCCAGGTGGCGCCCGCGATGATTGCAATGCTCAGTGGAATCAGCAGAAAGAGCGCCTCCATCACGTCGCCTGGTGCGCGCCGACCGCATCGGCGGCGGGCGCGAGCAAGACCTCGGGCGCTGGGGGCGTGCCATCGCCTGCAATCAGGCGGAGCGCGTTGCCGGCCACCAGCAGCGAGCTCACCGACATACCCAGTGCGGCGACCCAGGGCGCGATGAGACCCAAGGCTGCGGCAGGAATGGCCGCCGCGTTGTAGGCAAGCGCCCAGGCGAGGTTTTGCAGGATGATCCTGCGCGTGCGATGGGCGAGCTGATGAAGCGTGAGCACATCAACCAGTCGCTCGCCCAGCATCACGATGGCAGCCGAGGTTTTGGCGAGCGTGCTCGCGCGGCCCACCGCGATCGAGACGTCGGCCGCAGCCAGAAGCGGCGCATCGTTGATGCCGTCGCCGATGGCAAGCACCTTGCGTCCCTGTGCCTGAAGTGCGTGCACATAATCAAGCTTGTCCGCAGGAGACATCGCGGCTCGCCAGCGCTCGATTCCCAGGCCTGCTGCGACAGCGTGAACAGTTGGCTCACGATCGCCTGAGATCAGATGCAGGCCAAGACCCCTGGCGCGGAACCCCTCGATGAGCAAGGCCGCATCGGGGCGCACCGCGTCGGACAGAAGGAAGCGTGCGACGGCCTGGCCTTCACGAGCGAGCCACACCTCGGTTGCCGCAGTGTGGCGCGCGCGTGTGCCCGCTTCTGCGCCCGCTGCTACGCCCGCTTCTGCGCCCGCTGCTACGCCCGCTTCTGTGCCCGCTTCTGTGCCCGCTTCTACGCCCGCGTCTGCGGGGTCAGGGGCGTGCGCAGCACCCAACACAAACCGCGCACTGCCAAGCCGCCAGCGCTGTCCTGCGACGATGCCTTCGACACCCTCGCCCGGTGCGGTGTGGATCGTACAGGCCTGTTGGAAGGGGGCGTCGCAGCTTGCAGCGGCGTCGCGGATGGCGCGTGCGAGTGGATGCGTGCTCGACTCCTCGAGCGCTGCGGCAATGCCCAGGCAGGAGGCCCGGTCGAGCTCGGCGGCAGCTGCAAAGCCTGTCAGCAAGGGCTGTCCGCGGGTGAGTGTGCCGGTTTTATCCAGGATCACATCGGTCGCGCCGGCCATCGCTTCGAGCGCGTCGGCGCGCGTGCTCACCATGCCACGGCGCAGCGCCGTGGAGGAGGCCGCCGCAATCGCAGTGGGTGTGGCCAGCGACAGCGCACAGGGGCAGGAGACCACCAGGACGGCAATCGCAATCGCCCATGCCCGATCGGGGTCAATCTGATGCCAACCCAGCCATACCGCCGCCGACAGCAGCAGCAGACCGACAGTAAACCAGCGGGCGATCGTTTCAGTGAGCCCCAGCAGCGCAGGCCGGGCGGCGGCGGCGCGTACCGCGAGACGAGCAATCGTGGAGAGCGCGCTGTCGGCTTGGCGCTCGCGAGCGATCAGCGTGACCGGTGAGCCGAGATTGATCGCGCCGCCGGGGAGGATGTCGCCGGGCTCGCGACTGATCGGGTGCGACTCGCCGGTGAGCAGCGACAGGTCGAATCGGCTCTGTCCGGATTGCAGCGTGGCATCGACAGCGACGGCCTCGCCGGTGCCGGTGAGAAACCGATCGCCAGGTCGAAGGCGCGCCGCGGCAATTCGTTCCGGGGACGCGCCATCGATGACCTTCAACACGGATTCGGGCGCAGCGGCCGACAGCGCATCGATTGCCCGGGTGGCTCTCAGCCTGGCGAGCCATTCGAGATGACGCGCGCCGAGCAGAAGAAACACGAACATCGTGACGGTGTCGAACCAGACCTCGCCGCTGTCGGAGAGGGTGGCCCACACGCTTGCCGCGAAAGCCGCGGCAATTCCCAGGGAAACAGGCGTATCCATGCCAGGCGAACGCCTTTGCCATTCGCGCCATGCGCCCGCAAAAAAAGGCGAGGCCGAATAGAGCACAACCGGCAGGGTCATGACCAGACCTGCCCAGCGCATCAGCGACTGCAGCGCGGGCTCGATGTCGCCATCGGCGGTGATGTAGGCAGGAAACGCCACCATCATCACCTGCATCATCGCGATGCCCGCCACAAAGAGCCGCCGCAGGCGGCTTCGCGAGGTCTGACGCAACTGTGTCTCGCGTAGCGTTGCATCGAATGGCTGTAGTGAAAAGCCGAAGCGGCTGGCCGTGCCGATCAGATCAGACAGTCGAGCCTGAGAAGCCTGCCAGCGCAAATGAATACGCCCGGTACCGAGGTTGGCCGCGCTTTCGATCACGCCCTGACTGCGGCCGAGCACCTGCTCGAGAAGCCAGCTGCAGGCGCCGCAGCGAAGACCTTCAACCAGCAGCACGGTTTCGCAGATGCCCTGATCGGTTCGTACGAAGCGAGCCTGCACCTCGGGGTCGTCATAGAGCAGTTGATCGGCCTGGACATGAGCCGGGCGTAGCGGGCGGGCGGGAAGGTCGCGCGCGCGGTAGTAGTCTTGAAGGCCTGAATCAGCGATTGCTGCTGAGACCGCCTGACAGCCCGCACAGCAGGTTTCGTGCAGCTGCCCGTCAATGACAACCGTCCATCGGCCTGGCGCCTCGACGGTCAAGCCACAGTGGTGGCACGCAGGACGCGAGGAGGCTGAGGTGAACGCGCTCACAGGTAACCGCTCATCGCAGCCAGCTCACGCAGGTCTCGCCGAACTGATGCAGATGCGCAAGCGGATCAATTCGTAGCAGGGCTGCGACGCCCCAGGCCACCATCAGCCCGCCCGCCATCCTGAGGATCGCTGAGGTACGCGAGGCGGTTGCGAGCTGCCGGTGGGCCACCCAGCCGAGCGTGGTGAGTCCAGGCAGCGTGCCCAGCCCGAAGGCAAGCGCGATCGCCGCACCGGCGGGCGCGCTACCCGAGACCAGTGCCGCGGTCAGCACGCCGTACACCATGCCGCAGGGCACCCAGCCCCAGAACGCGCCAGCGATGAAGGCCCCGCCCAGTCCGGGCTGACCACGCAGGCTCGCCTTCGCCGCAGGCTCGATGAGCCGCCAGGCGCGTGCGCCCAAGGCTTCCAGCCAGCGCGACAGCACCGGCACCCCTGCAAGATGGAGTCCTGTGGCAATCAGCATCAGACTGGCCATCACGAAGGCGATCTGCTGAATCGGCAACACATTGGAGGCAAACCAGGCGGCCGACCCGATAGCGCCTGCCATGGCGCCTGCCGCCGTGTAGCTGCCGACACGCCCCATGTTGTAGACAACCTGCAGGCCGAGGCCGGTGTGCAACCCTGGCGAGGCAGGCGCGGTGGTGCGTTTAGAGAGTGAGACGAACACCGGCCGGGCGGAGGCGTCGCCGCGGCCGCGACGGGCAAGCGCGGTAACGATCCCGCCACACATGCCCGCGCAGTGCGCGACGCCCCCCAACCCCAGCAGAAAGGCCGACAGCATCGTCGGCGCAAGCAGTGCCGCCGACGGCCCCGTGAAGGCGGCGCTCAAGGTGGCAGCGAACAAACCAGATTCGGACATGACGACTTTAATGGCGGTATGCGAGACTCGGGCGGATTGCGAATCAAATCCTAGGCCGGACTGCCGGCAAAACCTTGCACTATGTCAAGAACTCTGCAGACCGATGGCCGCGGACAACTTCGTACGGTCGACCAAACCCTTCTGCCTTTTGAGTGGCGGGAGATCGTGCTGGCTGACGCGCACGCGTGCCGCGAGGCGATCGTCTCAATGCGTGTCCGAGGCGCGCCGCTGATCGGCGCAGTCGGCGCATTCGGGCTTGCGTTGGCGTTACGCAACGATTCATCGGATGCGGGGCTCGCTTGCGCGCAGGCCTGGCTGGCATCGGCGCGGCCCACTGCGGTCAATCTGGCGTGGGCGCTTGAACGCCTCCGCAGGCGCGTGGCTGGCGTGCCGCCGGCCGAACGCGCGCAGGCGGCCTGGGAAGAGGCCGAGCGCCTATGCGATGAGGATGCGCGCTGCAATCATCAGATTGGCGAGCATGGTGCGCGACTGTTGCGGCAGGCCGCGCGGGTTGAGCCCACGCCGCAGCAACCGCTCCAGGTTCTGACGCACTGCAATGCCGGGCGCCTGGCAACGATCGATCATGGCACTGCGCTCGCGCCCATTTATCAGCTTCATGCGGCAGGCGTTGCCGTTCATGTGTGGGTCGATGAAACCCGGCCGCGCAACCAGGGCGCCTCGCTCACCGCCTGGGAGCTTGCGCAGGCGGGCGTCCCCCATACGGTGATTGCCGACAATGCGGGCGGGCTTCTGATGATGCGGGCAGAGGTGGATGTGGTGATTACCGGCTGCGATCGCGTGGCGGCCAACGGCGATGTCGCCAACAAGGTCGGCACGTATCTGAAGGCGCTGGCCGCAGCCGACAACGGCGTCCCCTTCTATGTGGCGTGCCCGGTTTCCACCATCGATCCTGACACCGCTGATGGCGCATCGATCGAGATTGAAATCCGAGGTGCCCGCGAGATCACGCATGCGCGCGGGCGGCTTGCTGACGGCCGCGTGGCGGAGGTGGCTCTGATGGATGAGCGTGTGAAGGCCATCAATCCAGGCTTTGACATCACGCCTGCGCGAATCGTGACCGGGCTGATCACCGAGCACGGGGTGGTGGCCGCCAACGGACAGGCGATCGCTGCCGTGCTGGCGCAGGCGTTGCGCTTGTCGGCGGCGGGCGCGGGTAACCCGTCATGACGCCCGCCTTCCCAACCGAGAACCACGCCCGTCAGGCGCTGATCGATACCTGCCTGCAATTCGCACCGCTGGGCTTGAACCAGGGTAAGTCAGGGAATGCATCGCTGCGCTGGCATCGGGGCGCCGAGGACGGCATGCTGATCACCCCCAGCGGGGTCGCTTACGAGCGCACGCAGCGCGATGACATCGCCTGGGTACCGTTGTCGCAGGCGGCAGCGCGCGCATCCAGCCCCGAGGCGCGCGCTGCCGCAGCGGTGCTTGAACCGCCTGCCCGATTCGATGGATCACGAACGCCGTCGTCGGAATGGCGAATGCATCTTGATCTCTACCGAACCCGGGCTGATGCCGGCGCTGTGGTTCATGTGCATTCGGCCTGCGCCACCACGCTCGCATGCCTGCCGTCGGTCCAGGCGCACGGCATTCCGGCCTTTCATTACATGATTGCGGTGGCCGGGGGCCATGACATCCGCTGCGCCTCCTATGCCACCTTTGGCACGCAGGCGCTGTCCGATGCGGCGCTTGCCGCTCTGGTTGACCGGCGCGCCTGTCTGCTTGCCAATCATGGCCAGATTGCACTGGCCGCCGATCTTGACGGCGCGCTCGCGCTGGCGCTTGAGGTCGAGTCGTTGTCGCGCCAGTATCTGCAGGCCCTGCAGGTGGGCGAGCCGGTGGTGCTCGACCGGTCTGAAATGGGCCGCGTGCTCGATGCATTTGCCCGGTACGGGCGGTAAGCGGCACCGATTGGATTCAGGCGGCCTGGCGGTCGCGTATCGAAGGAAGCACCCGCGCAAGGTATCGCCCGGTATGGCTTGCTGCCACGCCGGCCACGTCTTCGGGCGTGCCACAGGCGACCAGCTGGCCGCCCTGATCGCCGCCCTCGGGTCCCAGGTCAACCACCCAGTCGGCGGTCTTGATCACATCCAGATTGTGCTCAATCACGATCACGGTGTTGCCGCGTTCACGCAGCTTGGCGATGACCTTCAGCAGCATTGCGACATCATGGAAGTGCAGCCCGGTGGTGGGCTCGTCAAGCACGTACAGGGTTCGACCGGTGTCGCGACGCGACAGCTCTTCGGCGAGCTTCACGCGTTGTGCCTCGCCGCCTGACAGCGTCGTGGCACTTTGGCCAAGCCGCACATAACCGAGCCCCACCTCCATCAGGGTGGCCAGCTTTCGTGCGAGCGCGGGCACGTTTTCGAAAAATTCGTGCGCCTGCATGATGGTCATGCCGAGTACGTCGGCGATATTGCGGCCGCGCCAACGCACGTCGAGTGTTTCCCGGTTGTAACGCGCGCCCCGGCACGACTCGCAGGGTACGTAGACATCAGGCAGAAAATGCATCTGCACCCGGATGAGACCGTCGCCCTCGCAGGCCTCGCAACGGCCGCCCTTCACATTGAACGAGAAGCGGCCTGCGCCATAACCGCGTTCGCGCGCGTCGTTTGATTCGGCAAACAGCTCGCGGATCGGCGCGAACAGTCCGGTATACGTGGCGGGGTTCGATCTGGGCGTGCGGCCAATCGGGCTCTGATCCACCGCGATCACCTTGTCGAAGTGCTCGAGCCCCTCAATGCCGTCGCAGCCTGGCGTGACGGTTTTGCGGTGATTGATCTGCTCAAGGGCAGCCGCGAGCAGCGTGTCGTTGACCAGCGTGGATTTGCCGGAGCCCGAGACGCCGGTGACAACGCTGACCACACCGACCGGAAAGCGCACGGTAAGACCGGCGAGGTTATGCGCCCGGGCCCCGCGCACGGTGAGCCAGCGCCCATCGGGCCGATGCCGTTCGATGGGCACGGGAACACCCAGCCGACCGGACAGGTATTGTCCAGTGATCGAGCGATCGGAGGCTTCAATATTGCTCGGCGCGCCCTGAGCGACCACGGTACCGCCATGCTCGCCCGCGCCCAGCCCCATATCGATCACATGATCGGCCGCGCGGATCGCTTCCTCGTCGTGCTCCACCACCAGCACCGAGTTGCCGAGGTCTCGCAGTCGCTTGAGCGTTCCGATCAGGCGTTCGTTATCGCGCTGATGCAGTCCGATGGAGGGTTCGTCGAGCACGTACATGACACCGGTCAGTCCGGAGCCAATCTGCGAGGCGAGCCGGATTCGCTGCGCTTCGCCACCTGACAGGGTTTCAGCGGGTCGATCGAGGCTCAGATAGCCCAGGCCGACGTCGGTGAGAAAGCGCAGCCGTTCGCGGATCTCGCGGATCACCCGCTCGGCGATCTGTCCCTGCGCGCCGGGCAGCACGAGCGCGGAAAACCACTGGTGCGCACGCGACAGCGTCCAGCTCGACACCTGATAAATCGGATGATCGTGGCCGGCCGGGCCCAGCCGGACGTGGCGTGCGGCGGCGCGCAGCCGCGACCCACCACATTCAGGGCAGGGGCGGCGGCTCAGGTAGCGCCCGAGCTCCTCGCGCACCTGATTTGATTCGGTGTCGCGCCGGCGCCGCTCGAGATTGGGGATCACGCCTTCGAAGCTGTGCGCGCGTGCCCCCGCGGCAGGCGCGTCGCTTGCATAGCGGATGGCGAGCTTGCGCTCGCCGGATCCGAACAGAATGACCTCGCGGACCGCCTCGGCCAGCTGGGAAAACGGCTGATCGAGGTCGAAGCCGAGCGCCTGGGCGAGGCTTTCCAGCGTGGCGAAGGCGAATTCGTTGCGTCGATCCCAGCCACGAATCGCGCCCGAAGCGAGGCTCAGATCGGGAAACTCCACCACGCGCGCCGGGTCGATGAATTCGATGTCGCCCAGTCCGTTGCAATCGGGGCAGGCGCCGGCCGGGTTGTTGAATGAGAACAGTCGGGGCTCGAGCTCGGGGCTCAGCCGGCCGCAATCGGGGCAGGCGAACCGGCTGGAAAAGCTGTGCTCATGGCCTGAATCGGGCTCGACTGCGCCCGCGCGCCCGCCAGCCAGACCCAGGGCTGTTTCGAATGAATCGGCCAGCCGCTGCCGGATGCCCGGTGCGACGCGCAGGCGGTCAACAATGACCTCGATCGAGGCGGCTGAGGCAGGCAGCCCCGACGGCGCCTCGGCAAGTTCAACCAGCTTGCCGTTGATGCGGGCACGAACGAAGCCCTGCGCCTGCAGGTCCGCAATGGCGGCGCCGGTGTCCGCGCAGCGCTCGGCAGGAAGTGGCGCAAGGATCATCAGCCGGGTGCCATCGGCAAGGGCCAGCATCTGATCGACCATCTGGGAGACGGTCTGCGCGGCCAGCCGCCGGTGCGGATGGTCGGGGCAGTGCGGACTGCCGGCCCGGGCGTAGAGCAGCCGTAGGTAGTCATTGATTTCGGTGACTGTGCCGACCGTGGAGCGGGGATTGTGGCTGCCCGATTTCTGTTCGATCGCGATCGCGGGTGACAGCCCCTCGATCAGGTCGACATCGGGCTTTTCCATTAATTGCAGGAACTGGCGCGCGTAGGCCGACAGCGATTCCACGTAGCGGCGCTGACCCTCGGCGTAGAGCGTGTCGAAGGCGAGCGACGACTTGCCCGAGCCAGACAGACCGGTGATCACCACCAGTTGCTCGCGGGGGATGTCGAGATCGACGTTTTTGAGATTATGGGTGCGGGCGCCGCGGATGCTGATCGCGTTCATGGAGAGGGCGGGGGAGCGCCGGCATGTCGCGCCAGGCGTGAAGAGGGTAATCGGCTAATATAAACCGCCCTGCCATCTAATGCGATGAATCGCCCCTCCGACTCCCCCACTGAGCGCATGCGTCCCGACGAATTACGGGCGAGCGCTGCCCTGTCATCGGTGCAAGGCCTGCGAATGCTGGGCCTGTTCATCGTGCTGCCGGTGCTCGCGGTTCATGCGCACTCGCTGCCCGAAGGCGGCAACGCGCAACTGGTGGGTCTTGCGCTGGGCATTTACGGGCTCACTCAGGCGCTGTTGCAGTTGCCGCTAGGCGCGGCCTCCGATCGTTTTGGCCGAAAGCCGGTCATTGTGTTTGGCCTGGCGCTGTTTGCCATCGGCAGCTTCATTGCGGCAAGCGCCGACGATTTGCTGGGCGTGACGATTGGCCGAGGGTTACAGGGCGCTGGCGCCATTTCCGCGGCGGTCAGTGCGTTCGTCGCCGATTCCACGCGCGACAGCCAGCGTACCAAGGCGATGGCCATGGTCGGCATCACGATCGGGGCAAGTTTTGCGCTGTCGCTGATCGTCGCGCCGCCGCTTTATCGCTGGGTCGGGATCAGCGGCATGTTCGCCTTCACGGGCATTCTGGCCCTGGCTGCGATCACGGCGGTGATCTTCATGGTGCCTGCCGCACCGCAGGTGGCTCGCGGACGGCTCACTCGCGAGTCGTTTGGGCGGGTGGTGAGCCAGAGCGATCTGATGCGGCTCAATTTCGGCATCTTCACGCTGCATGCAGTGCAGGTTGCGGTATTCGTGGCGCTGCCGGGTTGGCTGGTTGAGCGTGCGGGGCTCGCCTTGCCCTCGCACTGGATTCTGTACCTGCCGGTGGTGCTGCTGTCGTTCTGGCCAATGATGCCTGCACTGCGCTGGGGCGAGCGGCAGGGCCGACCGCGCACGGTGTTCCTCGGCTGCGTGGCGGTGCTCGCGATCGTGATGTTTGCGCTCGCCACCCGCCCCGAGGGTCTAATCCCGTTTGCCGTTCTGCTGTTCGCTTTCTTTGCGGCGTTCAATATCCTCGAGGCGAGCCTTCCTTCGATGGTGTCGCGTCTTGCGCCCGGTGAACTGCGGGGCACGGCGCTGGGCGTGTTCAATACCTCGCAGTCGCTGGGACTCTTTGCGGGTGGCGCGGTGGCGGGGATTGTCCGCGCGGTGTGGGGCGATGCGGCGGTGTTTCTGCTGGCCGGCATCATCATCGGAATCTGGCTCATGGCTGCGTGGCGGCACCGGGTCTGGCCGGCCGCTGCGCATTAAGCAGCAATCGAACTCTTCATGCTCGGGAGGGCAATATGGCTTCAGTCAACAAGGTGATCCTCATGGGTAACCTCGGGCGCGATCCCGAAACCCGCTTCACGGCCAGCGGCGCAGCGGTCTGCAACCTGCGGATTGCCACAACCCGGTCCTGGAAAGACAAGGCAAGCGGTGATCGCCGCGAGGAAACCGAATGGCATAGCGTGGTGCTTTACGATCGCCTGGCCGAAATCGCGGGCGAATACCTGCGCAAGGGCCGGCCGGTGTATGTCGAGGGCCGGCTGCAAACCCGCAAGTGGCAGGACAAAGAGGGCCAGGACCGCTACACCACCGAAATCGTTGCCACTGAGATGCAACTGCTCGGCTCGCGCGACGGTGGCGGCGCGGGTGGCGACGATGCCGGCGCAGGCGGCGGGGCGCCGGCGCGTGCTGCCGCGCCCGCAGGTGCCTCGGCCGGCGGTGCGCGCAAGCCCGCAGGTCGGGGGCTTGACGATGTCGATGACGACATCCCGTTCTGAGCGTAGCAGCCGTCATGCAGCATTTCATCGGCAACGCCAGGCAGCATCCTTCGGGTGGCCAGCACATCCCGGTGCTTGATCCGAGCACGGGCGAGGCCTTCGGCCAGATCGCGCGCGGGTCTGCCGCGGACATCGACCAGGCGGTTGCGGCCGCCAGGGCCTCGCTCGGCGAGCGCTATGACGGCCCCTGGGGCGGTGTGTCGGCGGCTGCGCGCGGTCGGCTGCTGCAACGCTTCAGCGTGGCGGTTACAGCGCATGCCGATGAGCTGGCGCAGCTCGAGGCGCGGGACACCGGCAAGTCGCTGAAAACCGCGCGCGCCGATGTCTCAGCGCTTGCGCGTTACTTCGAGTTCTATGCCGGAGCGGCCGACAAGCTCCACGGTCAGACGCTACCCTACGAGCCCGGCTACCTGGTTGCCACGGTTCGAGAACCGCACGGCGTCACCGGCCACATCATTCCCTGGAATTACCCCATGCAGATCTTTGGCCGCACGGTGGGCGCGGCCCTGGCTGCGGGCAATGCCTGTGTGGTCAAGCCGGCCGAGGACGCAAGCCTCAGCTCATTGCGGCTGGGCGAACTCGCAGCCGAGGCAGGGTTCCCGGCGGGGGCGCTCAACATCGTCACTGGCTATGGTGCTGAGGCGGGCGCAAGCCTCTGCGAGCATCCTGATGTCGATCATCTGTCGTTTACCGGGTCGACTGCCACCGGGCAGCGTGTGGCCGAGGCCGCAGCGCGTCGCCACTGCCCGGTTACGCTGGAGCTGGGTGGCAAATCACCACAGCTCGTGTTTGCCGATGCCGATCTCGACGCTGCAATCCCGGTCATCATCAACGCCATCGTTCAAAACGCGGGCCAAACCTGTTCGGCGGGCAGCCGCCTGCTGGTTGAGCGCAGCCTCTACGAAACAGTGCTCGAACGGTTGGTTGAGCGCTTTCAGGCGCTGGTCGCAGGCCCCCCGGCGCTGGGCCTGGACATGGGTCCGCTCGTCAATCGCAAGCAGTTCGATCACGTGGGGCGCTTGCTTGCGCAGGCACAGGCCGATGGCCTGCGGGTTGCTGCGCGCGGCCAGCTTCATCCGCAGGCAGCCTCCGCGGGGTTTTATCAGCCCGCGGTGCTGTTTCGCGATGTTCCGTCCCAGCATCCCCTTGCTCAGCAGGAAATTTTCGGCCCGGTGCTGGTGGCAATGCCCTTTGACGATGAAACGCATGCGGTGCGGCTTGCGAACGGTACGGCGTATGGGCTGGTGGCTGGCGTCTGGACGCGTGACGGTGCCCGCCAGCTCCGAATCGCGCGAGCGCTCCGGTGTGGCCAGGTGTTCATCAACAACTATGGTGCGGGCGGTGGCGTTGAGCTGCCCTTTGGCGGCGTTCGCTCAAGCGGCTACGGCCGCGAAAAGGGCTTCGAGGCGCTGTACGGCTTCACCGTCCTGAAAACCATTGCAATCCGGCATCAGTAACGCCGCGCTTTCGGCCTGTATCAAGCCTGCCCAATCCCCTGATATCCACAGCCTGTCTGGCTGCCGCTATACTTTAGGGTTGTCCTTTTCCCTTTTAAGTCGCGCAAGCGACCTCAAAAACATCATGCCGATTTACGCCTATCGTTGCCAAGACTGCGGCTTCGAAAAGGATCAGCTGCAGAAAATTTCCGATGCACCGCTCACGGTCTGTCCGTCATGCAACGGAAACGGCTTTGCGCGACAGCTTACCGCGCCGGCTTTTCAGCTGAAGGGGTCGGGGTGGTACGTCACCGACTTTCGCGACGGCGGCAATAAAAAGGCCGGCGGTGAAGGTGGCGAGTCCGCCGACAAAACGTCCGATAAACCCACCGACACGGCTGCCGGCTCAGGCAGTGCGGGAAGCAGCGAAGCCAAGGCCGACAGCAAGCCCGCAGCCACTGAATCGTCGTCCGGGTCCGGTGGCGGATCCGCAGGTAAAGCGGGCGAGTCCCCCGCCGCGTCCACCACCAGCAGCGCCGCCATGCCGCGAGCTGCCAGCAGCCCCTCCCCGGGGGCACCGGCCTGAACGCGTCCGCCACGCGTCATCGCGCCGTCACCTCAGGCCGGCAGCATCGCGCTGCAGTCTGAATCGAACGCGCCTCCACGAGCCCAACCATGCGCAAATATGTCGTCACGGGTCTTCTGATCTGGGTTCCTCTGGTGATCACGATCTGGGTGCTCAACCTGATCGTTACCACCATGGATCAGACGCTTCAGCTGCTGCCTGAGCGTTGGCATCCGCACACATTTTTCGGGCGCGACATTCCCGGCGTTGGCGTCGTGCTCACGCTGGTGGTGCTGTTCGTGACGGGCCTGCTCCTGCGCAACATCATCGGTGAGCGGCTGGTCGTTTACTGGGAGGCGCTGCTGGGCCGCATTCCCATCGTTCGCAGCATCTACTCAAGCGTCAAACAGGTCAGCGACACCATTCTGTCGCCCAACGGTCAGGCCTTCCGCAAGGCGCTCCTGGTGCAGTATCCCCGAGCCGGCAGCTGGACCATTGCGTTCCAAACCGGCACGCCTGCCGCTGAAATCCGTCGCCGGGTCACCGATTCCGAGATGGTGTCGGTTTATGTTCCCACTACGCCCAATCCCACCTCGGGCTTTTTCCTGATGCTGCCCCGTGCCGACGTGATCGAGCTCGACATGAGTGTCGACGAGGCGCTGAAGTACGTGGTGTCGATGGGAACCGTTGCGCCGGGCGATCGCTCGCCGGGCCAGTCCTGAGGTCATCATCCGCTTTCGGAGAATCCGTGATGCGCACCTGCTATGCCGGGGAAGTCTCTACCGACCGCCTCGACCAGACTGTCACCCTGTTCGGCTGGGTTCACCGCCGCCGCGACCATGGCGGGGTGATCTTCATCGATCTGCGCGACCGCGAAGGGATCGCTCAGGTGGTGTGCGACCCCGACCGGCCCGACATGTTCAAAGTGGCTGAGCGCATTCGCAATGAGTTTTGCGTTCGCGTGGTGGGTCGCGTGCGCCGGCGTCCGGAAGGCACCGACAACGCCAACCTGAAAAGCGGTGCCATCGAGATCCTGTGCCACGACATCGAAATCCTGAACGCGTCGGTCACGCCGCCCTTCCTGCTCGATGACGAGAACCTCTCCGAGACCACGCGACTCACTCATCGGGTGCTCGACCTGCGCCGCCCGGCAATGCAGCGCAACCTGATGCTCAGATACCGGGTTGCGATGGAGGTGCGCAAGTATCTCGATGCCCAGGGCTTTCTCGACATCGAAACCCCCATGCTCACCAAGTCCACGCCGGAAGGCGCTCGCGACTATCTGGTTCCCTCACGCGTGAACGCTGGCCAGTTTTTCGCGCTGCCCCAGTCGCCGCAGTTGTTCAAGCAGCTGCTGATGGTGTCGGGGTTCGACCGCTACTATCAGATCACCAAGTGTTTTCGTGATGAAGACCTGCGTGCGGATCGCCAGCCCGAGTTCACGCAGATCGATTGCGAAACCTCGTTTCTCACCGAAACTGAGATTCGCACCATCTTCGAGGACATGATCCGCACGGTGTTCCGAAACGTCGCGGGTATCGATCTTGCGGCCAGCTTCCCGCAGATGACCTACTCCGAAGCCATCCGTCTGTACGGGTCCGACAAGCCCGATCTGCGGGTGCAGCTTGAGTTCACCGACATCACCGATGCGATGCGCGATGTCGAGTTCAAGGTGTTCAGTGGCCCGGCCAACATGACAGGCGGGCGCGTGGTGGCCCTGCGCGTACCGGGTGGCGGCAAGCTCACGCGGGGCGAAATCGACAGCTTCACGCAGTTCGTCGCTATCTATGGTGCGAAGGGACTCGCCTGGATCAAGGTCAATGAGGCCGCGCGTGGCCGAGACGGTCTGCAGTCGCCAATCGTCAAGAATCTGCATGATGCTGCGCTGTCGGCCATCCTGTCGCGCACCGGTGCCGCCGACGGCGATCTCATACTGTTCGGCGCTGACAAGGCCAAGGTGGTCAACGATGCGCTGGGCGCGCTGCGGATCAAAATCGGACACTCCGATTTCGGCCGTGCCAACGGCCTGTTCGAAAACGTCTGGAAGCCGCTCTGGGTGGTTGATTTCCCGATGTTCGAATACGACGAAGAGGATGGTCGCTGGACTGCGGTTCACCATCCGTTCACCGCGCCCAAAGATGGCCACGAAGACCTGATGGGCTCCGACCCGGGGCAGTGTCTGGCCAAGGCCTACGACATGGTCTTGAACGGCTGGGAAATCGGCGGTGGTTCGGTACGAATCCACCGCGAGGAAGTGCAGAGCAAGGTGTTTCGCGCGCTCAAAATCGGCCCCGAGGAGGCGCGTGCAAAATTCGGCTTCCTGCTTGATGCGCTTCAGTACGGCGCGCCGCCCCACGGCGGGATCGCGTTTGGCCTTGACCGCATCGTCACCATGATGACGGGCGCCGAATCGATCCGCGATGTCATTGCATTTCCCAAGACCCAGCGCGCGCAGTGTCTGCTCACGCAGGCGCCGTCGCCGGTTGACGAAAAGCAGCTGCGCGAACTGCATATCCGGCTGCGCGGTGTCGAGGCGAGCGCCTGAGCCGTACGCAAACCGCACTGTCACTGCCCTGCAATGGCCGGCAACAAGATCCCCGAGTCGGTACTGGTCGTGATCCACACGCCAGCACTCGAGGTACTGCTTCTTGAGCGCGCCGACCATCCGGGGTTCTGGCAGTCGGTCACCGGCAGCAAGGATGCGCTGGACGAGCCACTGGCTGAAACCTGTCGGCGCGAAGTGTTCGAAGAAACCGGGATCGACTGCGCCGCATTCGATTTGACCGATTGGCAGTGGAGCCAGCGCTATGAAATTTTCGCGCACTGGCGCCATCGCTATCCGCCGGGCGTCACGCACAACACCGAATATGTCTTCGGTCTTCAGGTGCCCGAGCGCATCGAGGCGAAGCTTGCGCCGCGCGAGCATCTGAGCCAGGTCTGGCTACCCTGGCAACAGGCGGCCGACCGTTGTTTTTCCTGGTCCAACGCAGAAGCCATTCGGCAGCTGCCGCGTCGAGCGCATGACGCCAATGCCCTCGCGCGGTGAAGCAACGATGCCAACGCAGCTGCGGGTTGCCACCTACAACATTCATAAAGGCGTGCTCCGAGACCTGTTCGGGCTACGCCGTGTGGCGCGCATTCACGAGTTGCGTGCCCGGCTCCATGAGCTTGATGCCGACCTGATCCTGCTGCAGGAAGTGCAGGGGCAGCATGAGCGTCATGCCAGGCGCTTTGAGCATTGGCCGGTTGAGCCGCAGGATGTGTTCCTTGCGCAATCACCGGGGCTACGGCAGACGTTCGAGAGCGCTTACGGTCCGAACGCCCAGTATCTGCACGGCCACCATGGCAATGCGCTGCTGTCGCGATATCCGATCCTGCACCGCGACAATCGTGACTTTTCCGATCACGCACTGGAAAAGCGCGGCGTGCTGCATTGTGTGGTTGATATCGCTGGTGATCCGGTGCACTGCTTTGTGGTGCACTTCGGCCTGTTCGCGCGCAGTCGCGAACGCCAGCTCGATGCGCTGATCGATTGGATTCGCCGCTCGGTCCCGCCCGAGGCGCCACTCATCATCGGAGGCGACTTCAATGACTGGCGCAGCCAGCTGTCGCGCCGCCTGTGTGATGAGATCGATGTGATCGAGGCGTTCGACTCGCTGCGCCCCAGCATGGTCCGCACGCAGCGCGCGGTCCGGTACATGCGTGATCGACTGGCCGATCTGGGCGTCGACGTCAAACCCGAGTCCGTTCGACTGCCTCGCCGGGTGCGGTCGGCGCGAACCTTTCCCGCGCTGGTGCCGTGGCTGCGAATGGACAGGATTTATCTGCGCGGCTTTTCGGTGCGTGACGCGCGTGTTCCAAGGGGGCCAGGCTGGGCGCGTCTGTCTGACCATAGCCCCGTGATCGCTGATCTGGAGCGCGGGCACGCGTGAACGTTTCGCGCGCGATGCCACCCGCCTGGCGGCAATGGCTGGGCAGACGGCGACGACCGGTATTGCGTCAAGGGCACCAGGTGCGGTTGCTGCAGTCCGGCGCTGAATTTTTTCCAGTGCTCGAGCAGGCGATTGACGCAGCGGTTACTTCGGTCTGGATCGAAACCTATATTTTCAATGACGATGCGAGTGGACAGCGCATTGCCTCGGCGCTCGCGTCAGCGGCCCGGCGCGGGGTCGAGGTCAGGGTGGTGGTCGATGGCTATGGCACCGGCGAGCCCCGCGGCAGGATTGCCCAGCTGCTTGCCTCAGCACCGCTTGATCTGCGAGTGTTCCGACCGCTTGCGCGCTGGCGATTCAATTGGCAGGCGCTGCGACGCCTGCATCGCAAGCTCGCGCTGATCGACTCAACGACGCTCTTTGCGGGCGGTATCAATCTGATTGATGACCACCAGGATCCTGCCCGCGGCCGACTCGATTCGCCGCGACTGGATTTCGCCATCGAGGTTCGCGGGCCACTGGTCGAGCAGGCCTTGATTGCGATGCGGCACGTGTGGCGGCGAGCCACACTGGCGGGCGGCGCTGGGGCGTGGTCTGATGCCGGGGTGTGGCCTGATGCTGGCGCGTGGCGCGATGCTTGCGCGGGGCCCGATGCAGCCACTGCGCCGGCGCCGCTGCCCGTGCCCGCAGCCCGCGCGACCGATCGCCCCCAAGCTTGGCTAGGCGCTCCCGGGAGGCTGGTCAGCGCGGCATTTGTTGAGCGTGACAATTGGCGCCACCGTAAAGCGATAGAGCGCGCTTATCTGCGAGCCATCGGCGCCGCGCGCCATGACGTCCTGATCGCATGCGCCTACTTTTTCCCCGGCGCCAGGTTTCGCCGCGCGCTGGCAGAAGCGGCCGCGCGAGGCGTGCGGGTACGCCTGCTGCTGCAGGGGCAAATCGAGTATCGCCTGCCGCATTTCGGTACGCTTTCACTCCATGAGGAACTGCTGCGCGCGGGCGTCGAAATCATCGAGTATCAGCCCGGCTTTCTGCATGCCAAGCTCGCGCTTGCCGATCAATGGCTGACTGTTGGCTCATCAAATATCGATCCGTTCTCGCTGCTGCTTGCGCGCGAGGCCAATGTGATCGTTCACGACGCGCAGACCGCTGCCGCGTTGCGCGCTCGCGTCGAGCAGGCGATCGCCGAGGGGGGCGTGCCGGTTGGCTGGTCGCACATCGTGGCGCGCCCCTGGTGGGTGCGGCTTACCGCGCACGGCGCCGCCTTGATCCTGCGTATCGGCGTTGCGGTATCGGGGCGCGGGCTTCGCTACTGAGCTGGTGCGCCCACACGCTGCAGGGGCGTCGCTGATGCAGGGCGACCTGATTTCGCTGCGCCCGGAAGGGCTCTATTGCGAGGCGGGCGATTTCTACATCGACCCCTGGCGTCCGGTTGATCGGGCGGTCATCACTCATGCCCATGCCGACCATGCCCGGGTCGGTCATCGGCACTATCTTGCGAGCGAGCCCGCCCGCGAGGTCATGCGATGCCGGCTCGGCGCGATATCGCTGCAGACGCTGCGCTGGGGTGAGCCGATGACGCTTGGCGATACGCGCGTATCGCTGCATCCCGCCGGGCACATCCTCGGATCCGCGCAGGTGCGCGTTGAACGCCGGGGCGAGGTGTGGGTGGTGTCGGGCGACTATAAGCTGCAGGCCGATCCGACCTGCGCGCCGTTTGAACCGGTGCGGTGCGATACCTTCATCACTGAATCGACATTTGGCCTGCCGGTTTATCGCTGGCAGACCGATGCGCAGTGTCTGGCCGAGATCGCAGGCTGGTGGGCTGACAACGCCGCAGGCGGGCGCGCGAGCGTGCTGCTCTGCTATGCCCTTGGCAAAGCCCAGCGGGTGCTGGCGGGTCTTGCGCAGGCCCAGGCGCTTCTGGGCCCGATGGTGGCACATGGTTCGGTCACGGCGGTCAATGCAGCGTATCGAGCCTCGGGCGTTGCGATTCCCGACATTTTCACCGCAACCGACTGGCGCCGCAACGCAGCCGATACGCCCCCGCTGGTCCTGGCGCCACCGTCGGCTGCAGGAAGCCCCTGGCTGTCGCGGTTCGGCGATGCCAGCATCGCATTTGCCTCAGGCTGGATGCGGGTGCGTGGCGCACGGCGGCGGCGGGCGCTCGATCGGGGCTTCGTGCTGTCAGACCATGCCGATTGGCCAGGCCTGGTGCAGGCGATTGAGGCAAGCGGCGCGCAGCGGGTGATCGTGACGCACGGCTTCGAAGCGGCGATCGTGCGCTATCTGAGCGAGCGCGGCGTGCAGGCGCACGCGCTTCGAACTGAATTCGGCGGTGAGGCGGGTGCCGAGTCCGACACACCCGTCAGTGCGGACACCCACCCCGTGGCCGAGCATCTGTCGGAGTCGCCCCACTGATGGAGCGGTTCGCCCACTTGATCGCAGCACTGGATCGCTCCAATTCGACGCTGGATAAAGTCGAGGCGATGCGGTGCTACTTTCAATCCGAGTCCGCGGAAGACTGCGCGTGGGCGGTGTACTTTCTTGCGGGCGGCAAGCCCCAGAAGCTGGTTGCAACACGACTGCTCCGCGAGGCTGCCTACGAGGTCGCAGCGGTGCCCGAGTGGTTGTTCGATGAGTGTTATCAGGCCGTCGGGGACCTGGCCGAGACCATTGCGTTGCTGCTGCCTGAGCAGAGCGCAACCGCACACGATTGCGCTGGCAGCCTTGATCACTGGATGCGCGCCCGGCTGCTGCCGCTTCGAGCGCTGGAACCCGAGGCAACGCGCGCTGCGCTCGCGGGTGTCTGGGCAGTGCTTGACAGTTGGCAGCGCTTCGTCTTCAACAAGCTCATCACGGGCGGCCTGCGACTGGGCGTGTCGCGGCAGCTCGTCCTGCGCGCGCTGTCCGAGGCAAGCGGTGTCGATGCGCGCGTGATCGCCCAGCGAATCATTGGCTACACCGACCGTAAGGCGAACCCAGAGGCGGCCCGCTATCGTGCACTGGTTGCCGCCCAGCCCGTCCCGCAGCCCGCTGCCAACCCGCAGCCCGAGGCCAACGCGGATGAGGCGGCGCACCAATCAATGGTTGGCGCCGCGCCGGTCAGCGCTTCGCCAAGCGATCCCGTAACCTTGCTGCTGCCTTACCCATTCATGCTCGCCACCAGCTGGGAGGCGCCGCGCGCGACCGCTGAGCGCGCATCGGACTGGCTTGCCGAGTGGAAATGGGACGGCATTCGCGCGCAGCTGGTCCGACGCGGCGAGCAGGTGGCGATCTGGTCGCGCGGCGAAGAGCTGCTGACCGATCGGTTTCCTGAGATTGTTTCGGCCGCCCAGCGCTTGCCCCCGGGCACGGTACTTGACGGCGAGCTGCTCTGTTGGATGCCAGGCTCGCAGCGCCCGATGGACTTTGCAGCCATGCAGACCCGGATCGGTCGACTGCAGCCCGGGCCGGCCACGCTTAAAAAAGCGCCCGCGCGCTTCATCGCATTTGACTGTCTGGAGCGTGAGCATGCTGATCTGAGGGCGCTTGCGCTCATTGAACGGCGTGCTGCAATGCTGGCCATTCTGGGCGAGGCGCAGGTTGATCCGCAAACCCTGTGCGCAGCCGCTGCAATCGATGCGCATGATTGGGCTGAGCGCGCCCGCATCCGTGAGGACGCGCGCTCGCACGGCGCCGAGGGGCTGATGCTCAAACGGCTGGACTCGGCCTATGGAATCGGCCGCAGCCGGGCCGACGGTGGCGCATGGTTCAAGTGGAAACTCGATCCGTTTTCAGTGGATGCCGTACTGATTTACGCGCAGGCGGGCCACGGGCGCCGTGCAGGGCTTTATACCGACTACACGTTCGCGGTCTGGGATCGTGACCGCGACGCCGAGCCGCGCCTGATCCCGTTCGCAAAAGCGTATTCGGGGCTCACCGATGCGGAAATCCGCGAGGTCGATGCAATCGTGCGTCGCACGACCCTTGAACGCTTCGGACCCGTCCGAAGCGTGACGCCGTCCCTGGTGTTTGAAATCGGCTTCGAAGGGATTGCGCGCTCGACACGGCATCGCGCGGGCGTCTCAGTGCGATTTCCCAGGATGCTGCGATGGCGACGTGACAAGGCCGTCGCCGAGGCCGACGGCCTTGCAGCACTGGAGGCCATGCTCACGCTGTGCCGCGGCTAGCGCGGCATGGCCCCGGACGTCAGTTGCGCTTGAGCAGCGACAGCAGTTCGCGGCGCAGCGCATCCGACTTGAGGAAGCGGCCGCGCATGATGGACGAGGTCATTGAGCTTTCGTCTTTGACGCCGCGCCAATGCATGCAGAAATGATCGGCTTCCATGATGACCGCCAGGCCATCAGGGAGCAGCAGGCGCTCGAGTTCATCGGCAAGCGTTTTAACCGCTTCCTCCTGAATCTGCGGCCGGCTCATGACCCAATCGGCAACACGGGCGTACTTGGACAATCCGATCAGCTTGGAGTTGGCGTTGGGCAAGACACCGATCCAGATCCTGCCCAGGATCGGGCAGAGATGATGCGAGCAGGCTGAACGAACGGTAATCGGCCCGACCACGATCAATTCGTTAAGGCGCTCGACGTTCGGGAATTCGGTGACCGCGGGCATCGGCTCGTAGCGACCCCGGAATACTTCCTTCAAATACATCTTGGCCACACGACGCGCGGTGTCCTGCGTGTTGTGATCATGGGTGATGTCGATCACCAGCGATTCGAGCAGTGCCTGGACGCGGGATTCCACCTCCTTACGAAGCGCTTCGCGTTCGACATCAGATCGAATGAACTCAGAGATATTGTCGTTGGCATGAAAGCGACGGCCCGCCTGACGGACGCGTTCGCGAATCACCTCGGACATCGGACGCCCGCTGTCGTCGTTGCGCGCGCGGGCGGGTTTGCGGGGAAGGGCTTTAACGTTGGAGGAGTTGCGCATCGAGTTATTCTCCCGACTCCGTGTCCCGGAGCCTGTCGGGGTGTCCCGTCGCCGAATGACGGCGGGAGGCGAACGATGCGCGATTTCGCGACGTGCGTCGCGAAATCTTTCGTGCAACGTGCGGGTAAAAACCCCTACTACCCTATTCGCTTTTTGGCCTGCGGGCCAGACATTCCCGACCGTATGCACGACATCGATCATGCTCCGATGACAGTTGGCGATCACTCTCTCCACCCACCCCTGGATTCGGGGCGAGCGACGGTGCGCCCCTGTTGCGAAAACCCGACGGACAGCGTCGCGATTCTGGGGGTTGATTTTTCGAGTGCGCCATCGCGTGTCAAGCCGATCACCATCGCGCATGCGCGCCTCGCGGCCAAGGGCGTTTTGCGGGTGGAGGCGCTCGAACCGATTGAGACGCTCTCAGCATTCGAATCGCTGATTGCGCGTCGCGGTCCCTGGGTCGGTGGATTCGATTTTCCGTTCGGGCTGCCCCGCGAGCTGGTGCTCGAACTGGGTTGGCCGACCGACTGGTCCGCGCTGGTGAGCCACTTCGGGGCGCAGCCACGCCCGATCCTGCGCGATGCCCTGCGTGCCTTCTGTGCACGCCGACCAGCCGGATCAAAGTTCGCGCATCGCGCGACCGATCGTCCGGCGGGCTCCTCGCCCTCGATGAAGTGGGTCAATCCGCCGGTGGCGTGGATGTTTCACGCAGGCGCACCACGCTTGCTTGAAGCCGGCGTTCACCTGCCGGGCCTGCGTGCGGGCGACCCCTCGCGCGTGGCGCTTGAGGCGTATCCGGGGCTTCTTGCGCGAGCCCTCCATCGCGGCTCTTACAAAAGCGATGAGGCCGCTCGGCAGGACGCGGCGCGTCACGCGGGTCGGCGGGTCATCGTCGCTGCACTGTCGTCGGGGGCGCATCCACTGAGTCTGCGGGTCGAGTTTGGCAACGGTTTGCAGCAGCGCATCGAGGACGAGCCTCGCGGCGACTGGCTCGATGCGGTGCTCTGCGCGGTTCAGGCGGGTTGGGCGCTCTCGCAGGGCGCAGGCTACGGTTTGCCGTCGCAAATTGATCCGCTTGAAGGGTGGATCGTGAGCGCGCCCTCGACAACCGGCTACCATCACGAACCTGTTCTCGGATCGACTCAACCGTGAAACGAAGCTCGCTTCGCATCGATGGCGTTGACACGCCCATCATCCCAACCGTTGCCGCGCTGGTGCGCGAACACCCGGGCACGATCTCGCTGGGCCAGGGTGTGGTGCGCTATGGCCCACCCGCCGACCTGATCCGCGCGCTGCCCGACAAACTGGCTGATCCGCTGCTTCACCGCTATCAGGCAGTGGGCGGCATTGCGCCACTCACCGAGGCGCTGGCGGCGAAGCTTCGCGATGAAAACGGCATTGAGCTGGCTCGCGGCATGCAGGTCATGGTGACTGCCGGCAGCAATATGGCGTTTCTCAATGCGGTGCTGGCGCTCGGCGATCCGGGCGATGAATTCATTCTGCCGCTGCCGTTTTATTTCAATCAGGAGATGGCGATTCGCATGGCGGGGTACGTGCCTGTGTGCGTGCCAACGCGACCTGACTACCAACTCGACCTTGCCGCGATCGAGCGGGCGATCACGCCGCGCACACGCGCAATCATCACGGTATCGCCCAACAACCCGACCGGCGCGGTGTACGCCGAAGATGATCTGCGCGCAGTCAATGCACTCTGCGCCGAGCGTGGCCTCTATCACTTCAGTGATGAGGCCTACGAATACTTCACCTTCGACGGTGCCCGGCATTTTTCTCCCGCCTCCATTCCCGGCGCTGAGCGACACACGCTCACGTTTCAATCGTTTTCCAAGGGTTGGGGCATGGCCAGCTGGCGTTGCGGTCATGTTGTGTATCCGTCCGACCTCGCCGAGGCGATGAACAAGGTGCAGGACACCAACCTGATCTGCGCACCGGTCATCTCGCAACTGCTTGCGCTCGAGTCGCTGCGCCTGGGGCGTCGGGCACTCGAGCCAGAGCTGCAATCGCTTGCATCGGTACGCGTTCAGGTTCATCAGGCCCTGCGTGCACTCGACGGGCTGGCGAGCTTTGCCAGCACCCAGGGCGCGTTCTACGTCATGCTGAGACTGCCGGGTATCGATGATCCGCTCGGCTTTACCCGTGCGATGGTCGCGCGCCATCGCGTTGCAGCCATTCCGGGGTTTGCGTTTGGGTTCACCGATACCCGCCAGGCGAACTATCAACGGCTGTCGTTTGGTTCGCTTGATGCGGCCACGGTGGCCGAAGGCGTCCAGCGCTTCATCGCCGCGGTGCGTGACTGGTACGGCCGCTGACCGCGCCACCGCGCCTGGGCTGACCGAGGCCAGGATTTCCGCCTGGTTTGCGCAGCGCGGCTGGCAGCCGTTTGCATTCCAGCGACGGGTCTGGCGCGCAGCCGCACGCGGCAACAGTGGGCTGCTCCATGCGGGCACCGGGTCCGGCAAGACGCTGGCGGTCTGGCTGGGCGCCCTCATGCGGGCTCTGGGTTCGCGGGGCCGCAGGCCGGTGGCGCAGACCGGTCGCACGCGGGTGCTGTGGATCACGCCGATGCGGGCGCTGGCCGCCGATACCGAACGGGCGCTCCTTGAGGCGGTGATCGGGCTTGAGCTTGAGCTGTCCGTCGGATTGCGCACCGGCGATACGCCGTCTGCCGAGCGTACGCGTCAGGATCGCCGGCCGCCGTTTGCGCTGGTCACAACCCCGGAGAGTCTGTCGCTGATGATGTCGCGCGCCGATGCGGCGGCGCGCCTGGGCGCGATCGAGGTGGTGATCGTCGATGAGTGGCATGAGCTGATCGGATCCAAGCGCGGGGTTCAGCTGCAGCTGGCGCTGGCGCGCCTTGCCACTCTCGCAGGGTCGCCTCCGGTTGTCTGGGGGCTATCGGCAACGCTCGGCAATCCCCACGAAGCACTTGATGTCCTCCTCGGTGGGCGTGCGGGCATGCTGATCGATGCGCCGGCCAGGCGACTGCCGGTCATCGATACGCTGCTGCCAACCACGCTCGAGCGCTTCCCCTGGGGCGGTCATCTAGGCGCGCGCATGCGCGATGCCGTCGTGACCGAGCTCGAGGCAAGCGCCTCAGCGCTGGTGTTCTGCAATACACGGGCCCAGGCCGAGCTCTGGTACGCCATGCTGCTCGATGCACGCCCTGACTGGGCTGGCGCCATTGCGCTTCACCATGGCTCGCTCGATGCGCAGGTGCGCCGCTGGGTCGAGCGCGCCATTGCCGAGGGTCGATTGCGCGCGGTGGTCTGCACATCCAGCCTCGACCTGGGCGTTGACTTCGCGCCGGTGGAGCGGGTGCTGCAGATTGGCAGCGCCAAGGGCATTGCCCGGCTGCTTCAGCGCGCCGGGCGCTCGGGTCATCGGCCCGGCGCGGTATCGCGGATCACGCTGGTACCCACCCATGCGCTGGAGCTGGTGGAGGCGGTTGCCGCACGCGATGCCGCGGCGGCCGGCCGGATCGAGGCCCGCATCGCGCCGCAGTGCCCGGCCGACGTGCTGGCGCAGCATCTGGTTACAGTGGCGGCGGGTACCGGCTTCGATGAAGCCCAGATGCTGGCCGAGCTGCGCACGACGCACGCCTATCGAGCGCTCGACGATGAAACCTGGCGCTGGGCGCTTGCCTTTGTATCTGATGGTGCCAGTCTGGCCGCTTATCCCGAATATCGGAAGCTCACACGAGACGAGGTGGGTCTCTGGCGGGTGACTGATCCGCGTATTGCGAGGCGTCATCGAATGTCGATCGGAACCATTGTGGCCGACGCATCGATCGATCTTAAATTCATGAATGGCGCGCGTCTGGGCTCGGTCGAGGAGGGTTTCATCGCGCGTCTGCGGCCCGGTGATCGGTTCATGTTCGGTGGCCGGGTGCTCGAACTGGTTCGCGTGCACGAAATGAGCGCCTGGGTTCGCCGCGCCGAGGCAAAAACCGGCGCGGTGCCGCGTTGGAGCGGCGGCCGCATGCCGCTGTCAGGCGAGCTTGCCGATGCGGTGCTCGATCGGTTGCGTGAGGCGGCAGGCGGGCGCTTTTCAGATCCTGAGATGCGCGCTGTTCGGCCGCTCCTTGCTTTACAGGCGCGCTGGTCCCGGCTCCCGCAGCCCGACCTGCTGCTCGCTGAAACCTTGCAATCCCGCGAAGGGCATCATCTGTTTGTCTATCCGTTCGCGGGCCGGCACGCGAACCTGGGTCTGGCCTGCATGTTGGCGTTTCGCGCAAGCCGCGGCCAACCGGCGACCCTCTCGGTGGCGGTCAACGACTATGGCTTTGAACTGCTGTCGGCCGAGCCGATTGCAGCGGCGCAGCTCGCAAGCGATCAGGGCCTGGTGTCACAGACGCCGGCGCAGGATCTGGTGGCCGCAGTCAATGCGGCCGAACTGTCCCGGCGGCGTTTCCGAGAGATTGCCCGGGTCGCGGGACTGGTGTTCCAGGGTCATCCTGGCGAGCGGCGCTCGTCGCGCTCGCTGCAGGCCTCGGCCACCATGTTTCACGATGTGTTTGCCCGGCATGATCCCGATAATCTGCTGCTCGCGCAGTCCCGTCATGAAGTGTTGGCCGACGAGCTCGATCTGGCGCGCGTTGAACGGGGGCTCGATGTGATGCGTTCACGGCGTCTCGAGATCGTGAGAATCGAACGCCCCACGCCGTTTGCTTTTCCACTCATGATCGAGCGGCTGCGTGAAACCGTCAGCAGTGAAAAGCTCGCCGATCGCATTGCCAGGATGCTCGCTGAACTTGAAGAGGCCGCCCGATGATGATCGAGCTCGGCAGCGATCGCGTCACGCTGTTGCCCGAGCGTGCGGTATGGCTCACCGATTCACGCAGCCTGCTGGTGGCCGATCTTCACTTGGGAAAAGCGCAGAGCTTCAGGCGTGCCGGCATTCCGGTGCCGGCGGGCACCACCGCTGCGACACTGGGTCGTCTCGGGACGCTGATCGAGCGCCACGCACCCGCCGAGCTGATCGTGCTCGGAGACTTTCTGCATGGCCCCTTGGCGCAGCAGGGACCGGCGATCGATGCGCTCGCGCTCTGGCGCGCCCGGTATCCGAGGCTGCCGATCCGAATGGTGCGCGGCAACCATGATGACGCGGCCGGCGATCCGCCCAAGCGCTGCGGGATCGAGTGCCTGACGGCGCCTCTGGCACGTGCGGCGTTTGCGCTCTGTCATGACCCTGATGAGCCCGCCGACCGCTTCAAGCTTGCGGGTCATGTGCACCCGGTGATCAGCCTTCGAGGGGCGATTGATCGGGCACGTCTTGGCTGCTTCTGGTTGCGGCGCGATGCACTGGTACTGCCCGCTTTCGGCGATTTCACCGGAGGCTGGGAGGTGCGCGCAAAATCAGGCGAGCGCACCTTCGCAATCGCCGATGGCCAGGTGTTCGACGTGGGGACGCTGGCAGCCAGACCCCGCGCGCGTTCGCGGTGGCGGGCAGGCTCGGCCTAGCGCGGGTTCGGCTCGTCGCGGTCTCGAGCGATCTGATCGCGCGCCAGTGCCTCGCGGACGGGCGCAGGCTCCTGAATCAGCATCCGATGCGGATAGGGAATCGAGATGCCTTCGCGGTCGAAGGCGATCTTCAATCGCTTCAGAAATTCGCGTCGAACCCGCCATTGCTCGGCGGGGACGGTCTTCATCCGGCACCGGATCACAATGGCTGAATCGGCGAGCTGCTCGACCCCGGCAATATCGAGTGCATCGACAATCGCAGCGCTGAAGTGGGAATCGGTGCGCAGTTCGGCGGCGGTGGCCCGCATCACCGAATACACGTGGTCAAGATCCTCCCGGTAAGACACGCCGACATCAGCGACTGCGAACGCGAATTCAGTTGAAAAATTACTGACCGTGGTAATCAGACCATTCGATACGTAGTGCACCGCGCCATCAAATGAGCGCAGTTTGGTTCGACGCAGTGTGAGCTCTTCCACCACGCCGGTCTTGCCCGCGATTTCCACCACGTCGCCAACGCGAATCTGGTTTTCCAGCAGCAGAAACATGCCGCTGAAAAAGTCCTTGACCAGGCTTTGCGCACCGAAACCGATTGCCACACCGGCGACGCCCGCTGCGCCGAGAATTGGGGCGATTGAAACACCGACGGTGTTAAGGCCCACCAGCACTGCCAGGATGATCAGCGTGAGCGACACCGCGTGTCTGAGCACGCGCGCCAGCGTTGCGATGCGCTTTTTCTCCTCGAGCGAGGGCGATCGTGCGGCCAGCGCATCAAAAAAGCGCGCGAGCAGGTTGAGCACCACTCTGCGCACGACAAACGCTGCGATCAGGACGGCGACCAGCGTCGCTGCCGTCACCCACTCGGGTGACCACTCGATTTGAGCAAGGCTGTTGAACCAGGATTCCGTCACGGCCACTGACTCCTTGTTGCGCTGATGCGGTGGTCGCCTTGTGCACCGTCAACCTCGGCAGACCCGTGCTCACCTATCGTGAGCGCCTGATGGGATGCGGGGTGACGCCGAAGTCGACCGGGCCCGGCTGGGGAGCGCGATGGTAGCAAAGAAACTGTTGTTCCGATCGGAGGCGCGCGAGCGGATTCTTTTGGGCGCCACGTAGCTTGGGCGTGCCCGGCGGGTGCTGGTCACCCGCGAGGCCACCACGCTGGTGGGGGGCCGGCGAGCGCGAGCGCATCACGGCCCGAATCGCGCAGCTGCGATCGCAGCTTGCCGAGGCCGCAAGCGACTATGACCGTGATCGCTTAAAGGAGCGAATCGCGCGGCTGGCCGGCGGGGTGGCCGTCGTGAGGGTGGGCGCGCCCAGCGAAGCCGAAATGCGGGCGCGCAAGGACGCCTTCGAAGATGCGATTGCAGCGACCCGCGCGGCGGTCGCTGAGGGAATTGTGGCCGGCGGCGGACTGGCTCTGCTGCAGGCCGTACCGGCGCTGCGCGCCGAGCTCGGGTTGGCTGAGGGCGATGAGCGAACCGGCATGCAGATTCTGCTGCGAGCGCTCGAGGCGCCGGCGCGAACGATTGCTGAGAACTCGGCCGCCGACCCGGGCGTGGTCGTCGAGCGAACGCTGGCCGGGGGCGGCTCGGTGGGCTTTGATGCGGCACGCGGTCGCTATGTCGACCTGTTCGAGGCCGGAATCATCGATCCGACGCGCGTGGTGCGGGTTGCACTGGAAAACGCCGTGTCGGTGGCGAGTCTGCTGCTGCTCACCGAAGCGACGATGACCGAAATCGTGACCCGAGAGCGCGAACCGGCCGGTGTCGATACCGGTGCGCCCTGATGACCGCCTGATTTGTCTCACCCAACCGAAAGGAGCAAGACCATGGCTGAGGAGAAAACCACCGAGATTCAGGAGGCCAAGCTGGTCCGGATGGCGTCGCCCTTTGATGAGATGGATCGACTGTTTGACCGGCTGCTTGCGCGGCGCGGCTGGATGCGGCCCTGGCGCACCGATTGGCCGTCGCTCGGCGAGATCGGCTGGGCCGAGCCCCGTCTTCCCAAAGTTGACATCGTTGACCGGGAAGACGACATCCTGATGCGGGCCGAGGTTCCAGGAATCGACAAGAGCGAACTCGAGATCTCTGTCGGCGAGGACAGCGTGACGCTGCGCGGCGAAACACGATGCGAGGAAAAAGCGGAGGCTGGCGACCTGTATCGCTGCGAAATCTCGCATGGCGCGTTCAGCCGGACAGTGGGTTTGCCCGCCGCAGTCGACGGATCGAAGGCGAAAGCCGTATTCCGCGATGGGGTACTGACGCTCACCCTGCCCAAGGTCGAGCGCGCGCGCCGGCACACGGTGCACATCGACTAGCGGCGCTGGTGGGGCTGCGCCCTGCGCCATTGCGGCGGATCCCGTATGCTTATCTCTCGCGCGGCGGCGTGGCTGCCGCGCGCGTCCGACCCGCTCGGGCGTTTCATAGCATTCGGAGTGCCGCATGAACAGCATCGATGTCGAAGTCCTGCGCACCGCGATCCAATGGATGGATGCGGGCCACCGTGTCACGCTCAGCACCGTTGTTCGCACCTGGGGGTCCGCGCCGCGGCCGCCTGGGTCACTGATGATCATCCGCGACGATGGCCAGGTGGCGGGCTCGGTGTCGGGCGGCTGTATCGAAGACGACCTGATCCGTCGTCTGCGCGAGGGCGACCTCGATTCGGCGCTCCCCATGAGTACGATTTACGGCGAGACCGCCGAGGAAGTTCAGCGCTTCGGTCTGCCGTGTGGCGGCACGGTCCAGGTGGTGCTCGAGCCCCTGTCCACCAAATCGGGTCTGCGCGATCTTCTGTCACGTATCGAGGCCCATCAGGTGGTGCAACGCTCGCTCGATATGCAAACGGGCGTGGCAACACTGCGGGTGGCACAGGCGGGCGATATTGTGGCCTTTGATGGCCAGTCGCTTCGCACCGTTCATGGCCCACGGTACCGGCTGCTGGTGATCGGCGCGGGCCAGTTGTCCCATTACCTGGCCAGCATGGCATTGATGCTTGACTACCAGGTCACCATCTGCGATCCGCGCCCCGAATATCACGGCACCTGGCAGGCCCAGCCAGGCGTGACGCTGTCGTCCCAGATGCCCGATGATCTGGTGCTCGCGATGCAGCTCGATGCCAACAGCGCGGTCGTGTGCGTCACGCACGATCCCAAGCTCGATGATCTGGCGCTGATCGAAGCATTGAAAACGCCGGCGTTTTACATCGCTGCCATCGGGTCGCGGCGCAACAACGATCGGCGTCGCGAACGGCTGCTTGAATTTGATTTGTCGCGCGAAGAGGTCGATCGCCTGCGCGGGCCCGCGGGGCTGTCCATCGGTGCGCTCACGCCGCCCGAAATCGCGTTGGCAATCGTTGCGGAAATGACCGCCACTCGGCGCGGCATCGATCTTTCGGGACCGCTGGCAGACTGGAGCGGTTCGGCCACTGATTGCAGACTCGAGTCCTTACCCCTCCCGCGCTGAGTTTACCGCGCGAGGCGCTGGCGCTCGCGCTGCTTGCGCCAGCGGCGCCGCTGATGCTGCTGCAGGGCCGTCGTGTGCGCCGCGACGCGCTGCGGCTTCCTGAGGCTGCAGGGCAGCGCGAAGGGCAGGGGCCCGCCGACCGCTCATCCGACAAGCGGCTTCTGATCGTTGGTGATTCATCGGCCGCTGGCGTGGGAGTGTCGAATCAGTCGCAGGCCCTGTCCGGGCAACTGGTCGAGGCGCTTGCGCTGGCTGGCGTTGCGCCCAGACGCTGGCAGCTGATCGCCCGAACCGGTGCGGCGGCCGCTGATCTGCCGGCGCTGCTTGAGCGCGGTTTGCCGGCCGACTCATCCGCGTCATCCCGCTTTGATGTTGCGCTCGTGGTGGTGGGCGTCAATGATGTCACCCGCGCCACGCCGATACCCCGCTGGCTTGCCGATCTTGACCGCATCCATGAACAGCTGCGCGGCTTAGGCGTGGCAGTGACACTGTTTTCAGGACTGCCGCCGATGGAGCGCTTTACCGCGTTGCCGCAGCCGCTGCGCAGCTGGCTCGGCTTGCAGGCACGTCGCTACGACCGGGCGCTCGGTCACTGGAGCCAGACCCGACCGGGCGCGTTGCATCAGGTGCTGCCAAGGCTGGATGATCCCGCGCTGCTCGCCTCCGATGGCTTTCACCCCGGCGAGGCGGGATGCGCGGTGTGGGCCCAGGCGTTGGCGCTCAGGTTGACCTCCATATTCATCCCGGATCAGTCCGCCGCTTCGGCGTTCGGAAGCTCGCGCTTTGCGCCTGACTCGTCGATCGCGACATAAGTCAGCGTGGCTTCAGTGACCTTCACCACGACGGGCCTGGCCGGGTTGCGTTCCGCGATGACCTCGACATGAACAGTGACCGAGGTTCGACCCGCCCGTTCGATATGCGCGTAGAACGACACCACGTCGCCCACCGAGATCGGCTGTCGGAATTGAAATGCGTTAACCGCGACCGTTGCCACGCGACCTCGCGCTCGCCGCGCTGCGCAGATGCCACCGGCAATATCGACCTGCGCCATGACCCAGCCGCCGAATATGTCGCCATTGGCGTTGACATCGGCGGGCATCGGCACCACGCGCAACGCCAGAGAGTGCCCGGGTGGGGCACTTTCGGTTGCCGGGGGTTGCTGGGTCGGGCGCTCGTTGGTCATGGCGCGAAGTCTCGCTTGATCGTCTGAGCGCACAATACTGCTCCTTTCCGCTTATCGATAACAATCCCGATGCGAGACCATGCCCGGCGCGCTGCGGCGCCGTCTGCTTCCGCCACGCCAGGCCGGAGCGCGAATCAGACCCATCAGCCCGTTCAGGGCGACTGGCAGACCGTTTCACGCCTGCTGCCATACCTCTGGGCCTGGCGCGGCCGCGTACTGTTTGCGCTCGCCTGCCTGGTCGCCGCCAAGATTGCCAACGTCGGGGTGCCGCTGCTGCTGAAAGCGGTCGTCGATGTGCTCGACACCCCGGACGCGGCCGCGCGCGCCGCGATCGCGGTACCGGTGGCGCTCATCGTGGGCTACGGTTTGCTGCGGCTATCGGTATCGCTCTTTACCGAGCTTCGCGAGCTGATCTTTGCCAGAGTCACCCACGAGGCGAACCGCACGATCGTTTTGCAGGTCTTTCGCCATCTGTTTGATATGTCGCTGCGCTTTCATCTTGAGCGACAGATGGGCGGCATGACGCGTGATATCGAGCGCGGCTCGCAGGGCGTTTCCAGCCTGATCTCGTACACGCTCTACAGCATTCTGCCCACGGTCATCGAAGTGTCACTGGTGATCGGCTATCTGTTCTGGCACTACGAAGCCTCGTTTGGAATGATCGCGCTGGTGGCGCTGGTGGTGTATGTGATCTACACCATACGGGTCACCGAGTGGCGCACGCATTTCCGGCGCGAAATGAACGAGCAGGACTCGCGCGCGAGCACACGCGCCATCGATGCGCTCCTCAACTACGAAACCATCAAGTATTTCGGCAACGAGCGCTTTGAAGCCGAACGCTATGACGTTGAGCTTCGCAAGCGAATGCGTGCGGCGATCCGCTCGCAGGCTTCGCTATCGCTGTTGAACTTCGGGCAGGCCACCATCATTGCCGTGGCGGTGTCACTCCTGATGTGGCGAGCGGTGTCCGGGGTCATGTCCGGCGAGATGACGCTGGGCGATCTGGTGCTGGTCAATGCGTTCATGATCCAGCTTTATATTCCGCTCAATTTTCTGGGTGTGCTCTATCGGGAAATCAAGCAGGCGCTCACCGACATGGAGCGCATGTTCCGACTGCTGTCCGAGAAGCGCGAAGTGGCGGACGCCCCCGATGCCAGGCCGCTCGCAGTGGGCGCGGGCCCTGAAATCCGCTTTGAGCGCGTCGGCTTTCACTACGATGCCGCGCGTCCGATCCTGCACGAAATCGATTTCGTGATTGCGCCGGGCACGACCACCGCGGTGGTCGGCTCAAGCGGCGCGGGAAAATCCACGCTCGCCCGGCTGATGTTTCGCTTCTATGACGTGAGCGCCGGACGCATCCTGATCGACGGGCAGGATCTGCGTTCGGTAACGCAGCAGAGCCTTCGCGCGGCCATCGGCATCGTTCCCCAGGACACGGTGCTCTTCAATGACACGATCCGCTACAACATTGCCTACGGATCCACCGAGGCAGGCCCCGAGGACATCGAACGCGTTTCGCGTGCGGCGCAGCTCCATGACTTCATCTCGGCGCTGCCGCAGGGCTACGAGAGCCCAGTTGGCGAGCGCGGCTTGAAGCTCTCGGGTGGTGAAAAGCAGCGCGTGGCCATAGCCAGAACGCTGCTCAAGAATCCGCCGGTGCTGCTGCTTGACGAGGCCACCTCTGCGCTCGACACCCGCAATGAGCAGGCGATTCAGCAGGCGTTACGCGCGGCGGCGGCGGGCCGAACAGCACTGGTGATCGCGCACCGGCTGTCCACCATCGTCGACGCCGATCAGATCCTGGTGCTTGAGGCAGGTCGTATCGTCGAGCGTGGCGCGCATGAGGGTCTGCTCGCGCAGGGTGGCGTGTACTCGCGAATGTGGGCCGCGCAGGCAGCGGGCGAACCCGCGGCCTGACGCAATGCCCAGCGCGCCGGCTTAACGGTCGAGGATCTGGCTTAAGAACTGCTGGGTGCGCTCATTCTGGGGCGAGTCGAAGAACGCGTCCGGCGTGTTCTGTTCAACGATTTCCCCGCGGTCCATGAAGATCACCCGATCGGCGACCGCGCGGGCAAAGCCCATCTCGTGCGTCACGCAGAGCATCGTCATGCCCTCGCGCGCCAGCATGATCATGGTGTCCAGCACCTCTTTGACCATTTCCGGGTCAAGCGCCGAGGTGGGCTCATCGAACAGCATGATGGATGGGTTCATGCACAGTGCCCGAGCAATGGCCACGCGCTGCTGCTGGCCGCCTGACAGTTGCCCCGGGTACTTGTGCGCCTGATCGGCAATCCGCACGCGCTCGAGAAGCCGCATCGCGGTGGCGTCCGCAGCGGCGCGCGGCTGCTTGCGCACCCAGATCGGCGCCAGCGTGCAGTTATCAAGCACGGTCAGGTGAGGAAACAGGTTGAAGTGCTGAAACACCATGCCGACTTCCGAGCGCACCTGGTCGATATTTTTCAGGTCATCGCTCAGCTCGGTTCCGTTGACGACGATGCGCCCACGCTGGTGAATCTCCAGGCGATTGATGCAGCGGATCAGCGTGGATTTGCCTGAGCCCGATGGGCCGCACACCACGATCCGCTCGCCTTTGCGAACCGTGAGCGAGATATCGCGCAGCGCCTGAAACTCGCCAAACCATTTCGACAGCCCGGTGATCTCGATGGCGTTGGGGGCGGTATCGGACGCGGCGGCGGTCTGGGCGGTCATGGGTTGAACTCCAATTGAGACAGCGGGTGCGGCTAACCGCGCTCGCCGCGTGCGAACTCGCGCTCAAGCCATTGGCTGTAGCGCGACATCGCAAAACAATAGATCCAGTACACCACAATCGAGAACAGGAATGCCTCGATGAAATACTTCTTCCACGAGATATCGGTTTCAACCGATTTCTTCACCGCATAGGCGAAGTCGTAAATGCCGATGATCACCACCAGCGAGGTGTCCTTGAACACCGAAATGAAGATGTTGACGATCGGCGGAATCGAAATCTTGAGCGCCTGGGGCAGCACGATAAACCCCATGGTGCGCCAGTAAGACAACCCCAGCGCCTCCGCTGCCTCGTATTGACCGCGTGGCACCGCCTGCAGGCCGCCGCGCACCGCTTCGGCCAGATAGGCCGCGATGAACAGAATGATGGCCACCTGGGCGCGAAGCAGCTGCTCGATTCGCAAACCTTCGGGCATGAAGAGGGCAAACATGATCGAGGCCATGAACAGCACGGTGATCAGCGGCACGCCCCGAACGATCTCGATATAGAGCACCGAGACCGCGCGAATCACCGGAAGCCTGGAGCGACGGCCAAGTGCCAGCAATACGCCCAGCGGAAACGCGAAGCCAATGCCAAAGATCGCCAGAATGAGCGTGACCGACAGCCCGCCCCAGCGCTCGGCGGGCACGGGTGTCAGCCCCAGGCCACCGCCCATCAGCCAGAATGCCAGCGCGATGCCCACCACCCAGATGGCGATCAGGCGCTTACGCCAGAAAAAGCGCAGCGCCGACACCACCAGCAGCGCTGTGAGAACCACCGCGGCGACCGCTGCCCGCCACTGCTCTTCAAACGGATAGACGCCAAAGAGCATGAAGCGGATCTTGTTCCAGACGACTGCCCAGCAGGCGCCTTCACCGCGAACCGCATCGCAGGCCGATGCGGGCTTCGGGCCCCAGACCGCATCCCACACCAGCCATCCGCCGGCCTTGGGCACCAGCCAGGCGAGTGCTGCAAGAATGACGAGCGTGAGCGCGCTGTTGAGCGGGGTCGAGAACAGATTGACCCGCATCCAGCCAAGTGGCGAAACCGCGCGTGCATCGCGCATGGCTTATCGCTCCACCAGACGCACGCGGGCGTTGTACCAGTTCATGAATACCGAGATCGCGATACTGATGCTGAGGTAGACAGCCATCAGCATCGAAATGGCTTCAATCGCCTGGCCTGTCTGATTCATGGTGGTGTTGGCGATTGCCACCAGATCCGGATAGCCAATGGCCACTGCAAGCGATGAGTTCTTGGTCAGATTCAGATACTGACTGGTCATCGGTGGAATGATGACGCGCAGCGCCTGCGGCAGCGTGACCAGCCGCAGCCGCTGGTTGGGCGACAGGCCCAGCGCCATGGCGGCTTCGGTCTGCCCGCGATGGACCGCAAGAATGCCTGCGCGCACCACTTCCGCGATGAAGGCCGCGGTATAGGTGGACAGGCCCAGCAACAGCGCGGCGAACTCGGGCGAGATGACCTTGCCGCCTTGGTAGTCAAAGCCCCGAAGCACGGGTGTTTCGATGGCGGTGGGCGCGCCAGACAGCGCCCAGGCCACGACGGGTAAGCCGATGATGAAACCGGCCAGGGGAAGGGCCATGGGCCATTGCGCGCCGGTGGCTGCCTGGCGCCGGCGGGCGATTGCGCGCCACACGAGGCTAAGTGCAAGCCCGGCCGCAAGTGCCCAGAGCGCGGCGGTCCAGCCAGGATGCGCCTCGGGCCACGCAAAACGGAAGCCGCGCTGGCTGATGAAAACCCAGTCGCCAAGCTTGATGGCCTGTCGCACGCCGGGCAGCAGCTCTGTGAACATGCCGTACCAGACCAGCAGCTGGAGCAGCAGCGGAATGTTGCGCATGAACTCAACATAGGCCCCGGCGATTCGAGCCAGCAGCCAGTTGTTGGAGAGCCTCGCAACGCCCAGCAGCGTGCCCAGCACCGTGGCAATGGCAATGCCAAGCAGTGCGACATGCAGCGTGTTGAGGAGTCCGACCGCGAGCGCATGCGCATAGCTGCGCGTGGCGTCGTATTCGATCAGCTTTTCAGCGATTTCGAACCCGGCCTCGCGGCCGAGAAACGCAAAGCCAACCTGGATGCC
>Ga0194123_10000470_pt1 | contig 75302 bp, 68 predicted proteins | sample TA2MahsurfametaG_5_FD_155479 | JGI IMG/M metagenome (GOLD analysis project Ga0194123, IMG submission 155479) | Freshwater microbial communities from Lake Tanganyika, Tanzania - TA2015023 Mahale A surface | ecosystem: Environmental > Aquatic > Freshwater > Lake | place: Tanzania: Lake Tanganyika... | reverse complement strand
ACTGGCTCTTGGCCGGCCCGCCCACCGCGGGATTGCAGGGCTGCCAGGCGATGCGATCGAGGTTGAGTGAAAACAGGGCCGTCTGCAGGCCCAGGCGCGCCGCCGTGATCGCCGCCTCGCAGCCGGCGTGGCCGCCGCCCACCACGATCACCTCGAAGTGCTCGGTGGGCGCGAGCGTACGCCCTTGAGTGCCATCAGGGCCTGGGGCTGCAGAGGATCCAGTCATTGGCCGAGGGACAGAGGGCGGCTGAGGTTGAGGAGTGAAGAAATGGAGAGGGATTGCGAAAGGAGGGCTGCCCCGGACTGCTAAGGCGCTTCAGCGACGCTCAAGCAATGGAAATTCAAGCAAATACCATGGATCCTGAGAACCTGCCTTCCGTAGAGCGGGTCTCAGTAGCGGTTCCTTGCAGTAGGGATTTTTATGCAATGGAGAGTTGTCGTTGCAAAAGCGCAGTCATGCCGGCAAATCCGGTGGTCACGTCTGGAATATAGTGTGCGAGCGGTTCTGGCGAATTCTTTGTGGGTGGTATTGGCGTGACTAAACGAGTGGGGGTGGGGTTGTCGCAGCTGTTGGGGGTCGGCCTGGGCGCACTTGCTCAATTGTTTAAAGACACTCCTGCTCCTGCCTGGATTTGCGTGGCATTCGTGGTGTTGTCATCCTTGTGGACGCAAGCGCTCCCGGCCGACTCTGATTTGGCTAAGTACCTCGCGTCGGAGCAGGGATTTTTTGAGCAAGCGTCTGCGGCTTTTTTGATCGCGGGCTCGTTGCTGGCCGTGGCGTCTTGGCTGGCAACTCGCTCCACTGCCTGGCTGGCTGCAGGAGTTGTGATCTTTTATTCGGCTTTGCGCGAGCTGGACTTTCAGGCAATGTTTACATATCGATCAGTCATGTCAACAGGTTATTACTTGAAGGCGGGCGCGCCACTGGGGGAAAAGATGGCTGTCTTGTTGCTGATTTCTCCTTGTATTCTTGCTGTGCTTTGGCTTGTTCGGATGGCCTGGATGAACAGGCGAAGTTGGCTCTCACCTCAATGCGTGGCGTCTGGCAGACGGAGCCAATTGCGGGCTTGGAGTATTTGGATTGCGCTGTTATTTTCTGCTTCGCATCTTGCTGATCGGCATCCGGACCTCTTGGATGGGATTCTGCCGGGCCGAAGTGGCTTGTTTGAGGCTTTGGTGGAATCTGGCTTGTGCCTTTCTGTTTTGTTTCTTGTGATGGAGCTCAAGCCGCGTTTTCTGCGGTCTTGATCGTGCAGCTATCTGCCTGGGGGCTGAGCAGGATTGCCTTCAGCAGCAGCAGGGGCCAGAGCGCCGGGCCGGTGACGCTGAAGATCAGCTTCACCATATAGGTGTAGAGAGGGGGCTGGGCGCCGTACCCCAGGGCCCAGTGCTGGCTGCGCAGCAGTTGCTCGGCCTGATCCTGATCGGCGGTGCCCGACATCAGGCCCAGACCCAGGGCGTTCACCAGCAGGTAGATGCTCACGCCCAGCCACAGCCGGCGCAGCAGGGAGGCATCGGCCGGAGCCGGTGCGGCGGAAGGGGGCAGGGGCATGGCCGGGACTGGGGGCGGCAGGTGTGGGGGGCCGGACTTAACCCGGTTGGAGATAGCCCCGCCAGAGCTGGCAGTTGCCGATCCAGCTCAGGCGGCCAGTGAGCAGCAGTTTGCGGGCGCGCAGGAAGTCGTCGGCGGAGAAGGCGTAGCCGTACTCGGCGGCCACGCCCAGCACCGCCGCCACACTGGTGGCCTCCAGCACCCGTTGCCGGGCCTCGCTGAGGTCGGTGGCCAGCTCCATGAAGGCCAGCAGGTCATTGCTGCGGGTCATCGACGGCGGCAGAACGGCATGAACTGCTGAAGGAAGGATTGGGGGCTTCGCGAGAGGGGGGCTGCGGGAGGTGGCGGTGCCGAGGGAGCGCAGATGCGCCATTCTGCGTGCGATTCGGCACCCCACCCGTGATGCTGCGCCGCCTGTCTTCCGCCCTGGCCGTGCTTCCCCTGCTGGTGGGGGCCGCGCCGGCCCATGCCATCGACCGGGTGGAGCTCCAGTTGCCCCTGCTGGGCGTGGGGTTCACCGTGAGCCTGCGGGAGCTGGAGAATCCCGAGACCCTCTGGCAGGGCCAGAGTGATCTGGCCGAACTGAACCGGGCGAGCGGCGGTGCCCTGGGCCGCCAGATCCGCCAGGTGTTCGACACGCCGCTGCCGCTCCAGACCCGCCAGGTGGTGGATCAGGTGGTGGGCACCCCCCTGCTGGAGCAGGCGTTGCTGGCGGTCACCACCCTGGGCCGCGTGGACGGGCTGCAGAAGGATCTCAGCGGCCGCGACCTGCAGGTGGCGGTGGAGAAGGCCAGCGCCGGGGGCAACCTCACCCTGCTCACCCTGCTGCGAGCCCTGCCTGGGGAGTCGGTCACCGTCGACCTGCCCCAGGCGGTGGGGGCCCTCCAGCGCATGGTGGCCCAGCGCCGGCAGGCGACGGCCCTGATCGAGCAGGGCAAGGCGGTGCCGGTGTCGCCCGCCCTGGCCCAGCCCGGGCCACTCTCCGTGCGCCGCAGCCTGTTGCAGGTGCCGGCGTCCCACCGCTCCGCCCCCCTGGAGGTGGTGGTGCTGGAGCCCGCGAGTGCGGGCACCGGCCAGGTGGTGCTGATCTCCCATGGCCTCTGGGACAGCCCCGAGAGCTTTGAGGGCTGGGGGCGGCATCTGGCCAGCCATGGCTACCGCGTACTGCTGCCCCGCCATCCCGGCAGCGACGACAGCCAGCAGGAGGCGATGCTCTCCGGCAAGACGCCCCCGCCGAGCCCCGATGAGCTGCGGCTGCGGCCCCTGGATGTGACGGCGGTCATCGGCGCCGCCGGTGCCCAGAAGGTGGTGGTGATCGGTCACTCCTGGGGGGCTACCACCGCCCTGCAACTGGCGGGCAGCCAGCCCAGCACCAACCGCCTGCGCCAGCGCTGCCTCAACCTCAATGACCCCGACCGCAATCTCAGCTGGGTGCTGCAATGCAGTTTCCTGGGATCGGCCGATCAGGCCGGCCTCGCTGATCCGCGCGTGCAGGCGGTGGTGGCGGTGAGCCCCCCCCTGAGTCTGTTATTCGACTACGGCGCCGCCCAATCCATGCAGGCGCGGGCCCTGCTGGTGAGCGGCAGCCGCGACTGGGTGGTGACTCCCGACCCGGAGGCCCTGGTGCCGTTCGCGGCCGCCCGCAGCCGCGGCCATGAACTGGTGCTGGTGGAGGGGGGGGATCACTTCAATCTGCGGGCGCCGGCCGAGGGCGATGGGGGCCCCCTGCGGGGGCTGCTGCTGGCCTGGACCAACGCCGCTTTCGCTCCCGGGGCCCGCACCGCCCCGGTGGAGGGGGCTCCCCCCTTGCTGCCTCCGGATGGCTGGGGCAGCGATCAGCTGCCCCTGGTGCCGGTGCGCTGAGCTTCCGGCGCTGCACCCGGGGGCGGAGCCCCCCTGAATGTTCGCGTTTGTGAACAGACGGTTGGCCATGCGATCCCGCACACACGGCTCCAAACCCCCTTGACAACAGGCTTGGACGGGCTCCTGCTCCAGGACCTGTTCGGCGATCCGCTTGGTCGTGCTCGGGTCAGCTGCGACGGGTCTGGCTATGGATGAACGCAACTGCTCCCGCCGTTGACGTTCCCCTCGCAACCGATCTTCGCCATGGGTGGCCTTCACGTTCTGCATCTGCATCTGCACGGGCTGTTCCGCGCCCATGACCTGGAGCTGGGGCGGGATGCCGACACCGGAGGGCAGACCACCTATGTGCTGGAGCTGGCGCGGGCCCTGGCCGCCCGGCCCGAGGTGGAGCGGGTACGGGTGGTGACGCGCCTGATCCGTGACCGTCGCCTCTCCCCCGACTACGCGCGCCCCTGCGAGCGCCTGGCTCCGGACGCCACGATCGAACGGCTGCCCTTCGGCCCGGCCCGCTATCTGCGCAAGGAGCTGCTCTGGCCCTATCTCGATGAGCTGGCCGATGCACTCACCCAGCGGTTGCTCGCCCAACCGCGCCTGCCGGACTGGATCCACGCCCACTACGCCGACGCCGGCTATGTGGGCGTGCTGCTGCGCCGCCGCCTGGGCATTCCCCTGGTCTTCACCGGCCATTCCCTGGGCCGGGAGAAGCGCCGCCGCCTGCTGGCGGCCGGTCTCGAGGCCGCCCAGATCGATGCCCAGTACGCCATGGCCCAGCGCATCGACGCCGAGGAGCTGGCCCTCGCCCACGCCGGCCTGGTGGTCACCAGCACGGCCCAGGAGCGGGATCAGCAATACGCGCGCTACGGCCGTTTCGCGGCCGACCAGGCCCGGGTGATTCCGCCCGGCGTCGACAGCAGCCAGTTCTTCCCGCCCCAGCCGGGATTGGAGGACGGTGCCATTGACGCCCTGATGGCACCGTTCCTGCGGGATCCCACCAAGCCGCCGGTGCTGGCCATCTGCCGGGCCGATCCGCGCAAGAACATCCCGGCCCTGGTGGAGGTGTTCGGTCGCTCGGAGCACCTGCGCCAGCACCACAACCTCGTGCTGGTGCTGGGCTGCCGCGAGGACCCCCGCCAGCTTGACAAGGCCCAGCGGGAGGTCTTCCAGCAGGTGTTCGAGCTGGTCGACCGCTTCGATCTCTACGGCCAGATCGCCTATCCCAAGCAGCACCGGCGCGAGCAGATCCCGGCGATCTACCGCTGGGCCGCGGATCTCGGTGGCGTGTTCGTGAACCCGGCCCTCACCGAGCCCTTTGGCCTCACCCTGCTGGAGGCGGCGGCCTGCGGCCTGCCGGTGGTCGCCACCGACGACGGTGGCCCGCGCGACATCCTCCGCCGCTGTGACAACGGCCTGCTGGTGGACGTGTCGGATCTCGATGCGCTGCAGATGGCCATCGAGGAGGTTCTGGCCCAGCCCGGGCGCTGGCGCCGCTGGCGCGACAACGGCATCGAGGCGGTGAACCGTCACTTCAGCTGGGATGCCCACGCCGTCCACTACCTCGGGGAGGCCCTCGCCAGTGCCCAGCGGGCGACCCACCAGCGCCCGGCCCTCTGGTTCCGGGAGCCGGGTGAAGCCGCCGCCGTCTTCCCCACGCCGGCCGGGCGTCCCCCGGGGCTGCAGCGGCTGCTGGTGCTCGATCTCGACGCCAGCCTGGCGGCGCCCGATCCCCTCAGCCTCGCGGAACTGCGCCGCCGCCTGAGCGGCGATTCCAGCTTGGCGATCGGCGTAATGACGGGGCGGGGCTTCAAGGCGGCTCGCCAGCGCTACGGGGAGCTGCACCTGCCGGCCCCCTGCCTGTGGATCACCCAGTCAGGCACCGAGATCCACGTCGCCACGCCCGAGGGGGAGCTGCCGGATCGGCACTGGCAGCGCCAGATCGGCCACCAGTGGGACCGGGCCGCGGTGGAGGCGGCGATGGCGGAGCTGGAGCCCCGGCTGCTGCGCCAGCCCGAGGGCGACCAGGGGCCGTTCAAGGTGAGCTACGTGCTCACCGAGCCCGATCAGGGCATCATCCCGCTGGTTCGCCAGACCCTGCGCAGCCATCAGCTGATGGCCCGCCCCCATCTCTTTCACCACCACTTCCTCGACGTGCTGCCCCTCACGGCGTCCAAGACCGAGGCGTTGCGCTACGTGGCCCTGCGCTGGCAGCTGCCGATCGAGGCGATCCTGGTGGAGGCCTGTCAGCAGGGTGACGGGGAGCTGCTGCGCGGCCTCTCCCTCGGGGTTGTGCCGGAGGATCACGATCCCGTGCTGGAGCGCCTGCGCGGCCACCGGCGGGTGTTCTTCTCCAGCCGCCCCCAGGCCTGGGGCCTGATCGAGGGGCTCGATCACCACCGGTTTCTGCGGCGCTGACTCCTGGCTGGAATCAGTAGAGGGCTCAGTAGAGGCCCTGGCTGTCGCCGCCTTCGCGGCTGGCCTGGGTCTGGCCCTCGAGCGGGGCCTCCAGCTCGCCCTCGCCGGTGCCGGCCGGGTAGTGGGTGTTGCTGGAGGGCATCCAGTAGCTGAGATCGTTGTGCCAGAACAGGCGGCCGGGCAGCTGGCTGGTGTTCAGCTCCGTGGTCGCCATGGCGGTGAGCAGCTGACCCATCTCCAGGGGATTGAGGTCGGTGTCGATGTCCTCGCCGGCGATCTGCAGCAGCTCGGGCAGGCGCGTGAGGGTGCCCGGCTGGATCAGCTTGGCGAAGACGGCATGGAGCACGAGTTTCTGGCGCTCCATGCGGCCCAGGTCGCCCATCTCGTCGTTGCGGTAGCGCAGGAAGCCCTCCAGCGCCTCGCCCCGGAGCACCTGCCGCCCCGGGTAGAGATCGATGTAGAGCCCCTGGGCGTTGTCGATGTAATACATCCGCTTGGGCACCTCCACCTCCACGCCGCCGAGGGCGTCGGCGATGCGCTCCACGGCCCGGAGATTCACCCGCAGGTGACGCTGCACCGGGGCATCGAGCAGGTGGGCCAGCTCCCGCTTGGCATGGTCGATGCCGCCATAGGCGTAGAGCGCATTGGCCTTGAGCACCCCGTAGCGCTCGGTCTCTACGAAGGTGTCGCGGGGCACCTGCAGCAGGCTGGTGCGACCGTCCTTCACCGCCACGGTGAACATCACATCGGTGTTGTCACCGACCCGGTCGACCCCCATCACCAGCACTTGCTGGCGGGCCAGTCCGCCCAGGGGGTTCACCATGGCGGTGAGCTGGTCCTGGCCTTTCTGCAGGGCCGCCACCGCATGGCTCACCAGGCCGGGCAGGGGGCCCGCCAGGCCGTAGCCCAGGCCCAGCCCAAGGGCGAAGGCCAGCAGGGGAGGGCGGCGCCGGCCGCTGCTGCTGGGCCGGGGGCGGGCCACGCGTCCCGCACTCTCACCCGTGCTCGCCGCAGCCACGGCCTGGGTTGCCGGCCGGGTGCGCCGTCCCCGGGCCGTGCGCCGGGTGCTGCCGCGGGGGGGAAGGGGCTGGGCCTGGCTCATGGGGCGTCCTGATGGGCGCACCTTAAGGGTCAAACCCAGCTGGAACCAGGGGTCAGGCAGCCACTACCCGGATCTGGCCCGCGGCCCGATCCGCGCGCCCTCGGGCCTCCGCCTCGCTGGCACCGCGGGCGAGCACCACCCCCATGCGTCGCTGGGGCCGGGCCTCGGGCTTGCCGAACAGCAGCACCTGGGTCTCGGGCTCCGCCAGGGCTTCGGCTACGCCGCTGTAGCGGACGGGGGCACCGGCCGCCTCCGCCAGGACCACCCGGCTGGCGGCGGCGCCCAGGCTGTGGATCGCCGGGATCGGCAGCCCCAGCACCGCCCGCAGGTGGAGCTCGAACTCACTGAGGTTCTGCCCCAGCAGGGTCACCAGGCCGGTGTCGTGGGGCCGGGGCGACAGCTCGGAGAACACCACCTCCTCGCCGCACAGGAAAAACTCCACGCCGAACAGTCCCGCGCCGCCCAGGCTGTCGGTGACGGCTCGGGCCATGGCCTCGGCGGCCGCCAGGGCTTCGGCGGGCATGGCGGCCGGCTGCCAGCTGCACTGGTAGTCGCCCCGCTCCTGGATGTGGCCGATCGGCGGGCAGAAGAGGGTGGGGCCCTGCCACTGCTTCACCGTGAGCAGGGTGATTTCCAGGTCGAACTGCAGGAACTCCTCCACGATCACCCGGGCCCCGGCACCGCGGGCCCCGGCCATGGCCGCCTCCCAGGCCGCCGCGATCCCCTCCGGACCCTGCACCACGCTCTGCCCCTTGCCCGAGGAGCTCATCACCGGCTTCACCACCACCGGCCAGCCCAGGGGGGCGGCCGCGGCCGCCAGCTCCTCGGCGCTCTCGGCGTAGGCGAAGCGGGCCGTGCGCAGGCCCAGCTCCCGGGCCGCCAGGTCGCGGATGCGGTCGCGGTTCATGGTCACCGCCGTGGCCCGTGCCGTGGGGATCACGGTGATCCCCTCGGCCTCGAGCTCCGCCAGGGCATCCACCGCCAGCGCCTCGATCTCCGGGATCACCAGATCGGGTTGGTGTCGGCGCACCACGGCCTTGAGGGCCTCGGGATCGCCCATGGCCACCACCTCGGCCACATCTGCCACCTGCATCGCCGGGGCACCGGCGTAGCGATCGACGGCGATCACGCGGCAACCGAGGCGCTGGGCGGCCACCGCCACTTCTTTCCCCAGTTCACCGCTGCCCAGCAGCATCAGGGTGCGGGGCAGGCTCGGGGAGGACATGGCGCGGGAGCGGAGGGAGGCGTGGCCGGACGGGCCCCAGCCTGCCACCCGTCCTGCTAGAGAGGCGCCAGCACCGGCGGAGCCGATGGGCAGCGTGTTGGCACTCAGCAACCCCCTGGCGTTCAGCACCGCCAGTGACGCTGCCGATGGCCTGCTGTTCGGCTGGGATATCGCCACGCTCCAGACCAGCGCCCTTGTCTATCTCGGGCTGTCGTCCCTGGCGTTTGTGGTCGTCTGGGTGGTGGGCTACCTGCGCAGCCGCTAGGGCTCGTTGAGCAGGGTGAGCTGGCGCACCGGCGGCTCTTCGCTCACGAAGCCGTAGGCCTCGAACACCGCCGGGTCGGGGTGGGTGATCCGCTGCCCCTCGCTGTGGCGCTCCAGGCGAAATCCCTCATCGGCCATGCGCCGCATCAGGCCCGCGGCCTCCTCGAAGCGGGCGGCCATCGCCTCCAGGCTGGCGCAGTCGGCCGTCAGGCCGGTTTCCCTCCAGGTGAAGTAGGCCATCGGTGGCAGGGGAAGAGCTCCGCTCAGGCTCGCAGGGATCAGGGCAGCAGCACCAGACCCAGGAGCACCAGCACCACGCTGGCCCCCCAGAAGCGCAGCACCACCTGCTGCTCCGGTAGGCCGCCCAGCTCGAAGTGGTGGTGCAGCGGGGCCATGCGGAACACCCGGCGTCCCTGGCCCGTGGCCGGGTTCTTGGTGGCCTTGAACACCCACACCTGCAGGATCACCGAGAGTGATTCGGCCAGGAACACCCCGCCCATCAGCAGCAGGGGCCAGAGGCTGTTGGAGAGCAGGGCCACGGCGCTGAGGGCCGCCCCCATGGCCAGGGAGCCCGTATCGCCCATGAACAGCCGGGCCGGGTGGCGGTTGTGGGCCAGAAAGCCCAGCCAGCAGCCGGCCATCGCTGTACAGAAGGCGGCCAGCGCCGGGTCGCCGTTGTTGCCGCGCAGCATCAGCTGCAGCCCCATGCCGGTGAACACCACCGCCCCGCAGCCGGCGGCGAGGCCATCCAGCCCGTCGGTGAGGTTGGTGGCGTTGCTCTCCGCCAGAAACACGAACAGCCCCAGGGGCCAGATCAGCAGCCCCAGGGGCAGCACCCAGCCCAGGGGCAGGGCGATGTCACCGGCATCGGCGCCCCCCAGCCACTGACCCTGGGCTGCCCAGATCAGGAACAGCAGCGCTGCGCCGGCCTGGAGCAGCAGCTTGCCGCGGGGGCTGAGGCCCGTGTTGGTGCGGCGCGTGAGGCTGCGCCAGTCGTCCACGGCGCCCACGGCCATGTAGGCCAGGGTCACGGCCGCCACGGCCAGCAGCCGGGGATCGCCGGGCGTGACCAGCCCGCCCACGATCACCCCCACCGGCACCACCAGCAGGCCCCCCATGGTGGGGGTGCCGGCCTTGCTGTGGTGCGCCTGGGGCCCCTCCTCGCGGATCACCTGGCCCAGCTTGAGCGACCGCAACCGGGGAACGCCCCAGGCGGTCACGCCCCAGCTCATGGCTGCTGCCACCAGCAGCGGCAGGCTGAGCAGGGAATTGGCCACCAGCAGATCGCTGGCCAGGCAGGCCACCAGAACGCCACCGCCGAGCAGGAGCGCCGGCTGGGGCAGAAGGTTGGCGCTCGCGGTCGCCGGCGATCGGGAGGGAGTCGGAGAGGTCACCGGCAGGGGCTGGGGCGGCCCCAGTTTCCCCGAAGCCGGCGCCTTCGGCTCAGTCTTCCCAGTCTTCCTCGGGCTGGTCGTCGGCCTGGTTGTAGTCCTCCTTCTCGCCCATCAGCGCCGAGAGCTCCTCCTCTTCCACCGTGCTCACGTCGGTGGCGGCGGATTCCTCATCGGCCACCAGCCGGCCGCTGGTCTCCAGCCAGGTGAGCAGATCCGGCTCGTCGCGCAGGGGCAGCACCGGGGCGGGATCCTGGCGGTCGTAGCGGGTGAGGGAGGGGTTGACGCCGTCCAGGCGGGAGAGGCTGGTGGTTGAGAGCTTGCTCATGCGATCCGGCGTGCGTCAGGCTGCGGTCAGCCCATGCCAATCAATCACCATAGCTGCCGATGACGGCTCCCACACCCCGGCCGCTGGGCCCTGCGCTGGCCGTGCTGGCCCTGTGGGCCCTGGCCCTGGCCCTCAGTGCCGGCCTGGTGGCTGCCGGTGAGCGCTGGCCCGAGCCGCTGGTGCCCGTTGGCGCCTGGGTGTGGGGCCTGGTGCTGGTGCCCCCCCTGCTGATGGCCCTGTGGCTGCTCCGCTCCTGGCGCCTGGAGCCGGCGGCCTCGCGGGGGCAGGCCCTTCACCCCGACAGGGGAGAATCGATCGATTGAGCGCACGGAGACGCGTCGATGGGTCGAGCCAAGAAGGCTGTTCTCGCCTATTCCGGCGGGGTGGACACCAGCGTCTGCATTCCTTACCTCAAGAACGAGTGGGGCGTGGAGGAGGTGATCACCTTCGCCGCCGATCTGGGCCAGGGCGATGAACTGGAGCCGATCCGCCAGAAGGCGCTCGACTCCGGCGCCAGCCAGTCGATCGTGGGCGACCTGATCGAGCCCTTCATCACCGAGTTCGCCTTCCCGGCGATCCGCGCCAATGCGCTCTATGAGGGCCGCTATCCGCTCAGCACCGCCCTGGCCCGGCCCCTGATCGCCCGCCGCCTGGTGGAGATCGCCCGCGAGGTGGGCGCCGATGCCGTGGCCCATGGCTGCACCGGCAAGGGCAACGACCAGGTGCGCTTCGATGTGGCCATCGGCGCCCTCGCTCCCGATCTGAAGGTGCTCACCCCGGCGCGGGAGTGGGGCATGAGCCGTGAGGAAACCATTGCCTACGGCGAGCGCTGCGGCATCCCCTCACCCGTGAGCAAGAAGTCGCCCTATTCGATCGACCTCAACCTGCTGGGCCGCTCGATCGAGGCCGGCCCGCTGGAGGATCCCAACGTGGAGCCCCCCGAGGAGATCTATGCCCTCACCGTGAGCGTGGAGGCCGCTCCCGATCAGTCCCAGGTGGTGGAGATCGGCTTTGAGCAGGGCAACCCGGTGAGCATCGATGGCGTGCGCCTCGATCCGGTGAGCCTGATCCGCAAGGCCAACGAACTGGCGGGCCGCCACGGCTTCGGCCGGCTCGACATGATCGAGAACCGGGTGGTGGGCATCAAGAGCCGGGAGATCTACGAGACCCCCGGTCTGCTGCTGCTGATCAAGGCCCATCAGGAGCTCGAGAGCCTCACCTTGGCGGCCGATGTGCTGCGCAGCAAGCGCCAGCTGGAGCAGCAGTGGGCCGATCTGGTGTACCAGGGTCTCTGGTATGGCCCGCTCAAGGATGCCCTCGATGGCTTCATTGAGCGCACCCAGACCGCGGTGAACGGCTCGGTGAAGGTGAAGCTGCACAAGGGCAACGCCACCGTGGTGGGCCGCAGCAGCAGCACCGACAGCCTCTACGTGCCCACCATGGCCACCTACGACGCCGGCGACCAGTTCGATCACCGCGCCGCCGAGGGCTTCATCTACGTGTGGGGTCTGCCCACCCGCCTCTGGGCCAACCGCCGCCTCTGAGCCGGCTCAGGCCGCCTGCCTGGGCCCATCCCCGGCCTGGCCCTGGGGAACGGGGCGGCCGGGCAGGAGTGCCGGAAAACTGCCGGGGTTGCCGGCTGGCTGCAGGCTCAGCAAGTGCTGGCGTAGTTGATCGGTCTCCAGCAGCAGCCGCTGTTTCTGGGCCAGCAGCGGTTCCATCCGGCTGGCGAAACGGCTCTCGAAGATGGCGGGCAATTCGTCGAGCAGGGCGCGCATGGCCTCCAGCTCATCGCGCGTGGCCGCCAGCTCCTTCTGCAGGGAGTCGCGCTGCCATGCCTCTTGATGAGCTGCCAGCACCGAAGCCTCCTCCGCGGCAGCGGGCTGCCAGGGAGGCGGGGGCGGAATCCGGTCGGCCGGGATGGCGCTGGGCGGGGAGGGTTCCTGCTGCATGGGGAGGACCCTACGCCCAGGCTCCCGGCAAAGCAAGTTGGCGGGAGCGGCGGCCAGCACAAAAAACGGGGACCCTCAGGCCCCCGCTGCAGTCACTGGCGTCTGCTCCGCCGGATGGGAACTCAGACGGTGGCCGGTTCGGCGGCGTTCACCTCGGGCATCGAGGAGGGCAGGGTGCGGGGGGCCGGCATCGGACCGTCCTGCTTCACCGTGAGATAGCGGATCACGTCTTCCGAGAGGCGCATGGCACGCTCCAGGGGAGCCACCTGCTGGCCGTCACCGTTGTGGTTGAGCTGCACGTAGATGCCTTCGCGGTGCTTGGCGATGGTGTAAGCCAGGCGACGCTTGCCCCGCATCTGACAGTCGAGCACCTCCCCACCGGCTTCCACCACGATGTCGCGGTACTTGGCCACATGGGTCTCCACCTCTTCCTCCGGGATGTCCGGACGAAGGATGTACATGGTCTCGTAATAGGGCTGCGTCATGGTCGCCTGTCTGGGAAAGCCGCCCGTGCGGCAGGAATGAGGGCGTTGGCCAGTGGGCTGCTGCAGCTCACCAGCGACGGATCTGCCAACCTATCGCAGCAGGGTCGAGCCCCATCAGTAGAGCTGCATGCGCACGGCTTCCGACAGGCTGGGCACCTCCGCCTCCTGGCCCCGCAGGCTCTGCACCACCGCGAAGGCCACTAGCAGCAGCGCCCCGAGGAACACCGTGTTGCTGAGGGTGCGCAGGGCAAAGCCGGCCCCCAGGGGGGCGAGCAGCACGCTGAACACCAGTGAAATGAGGATCAGCAGGATGTCGATCAGGATCGCCTGCAGCACGTTGAAGCGGATCAGGTAGGGCACCCGGCCGTTGCGCACCACCGCCAGGAACAGCACCAGGAAGAGCACGAAGCCACCGAAGGGCACCGCCTGCTGCAGGAGCATCAGGGGCAGGGCCGGCAGGCTGAGCCACTGCAACGCCGGGAACAGGCCGAACAGCCCCTGGCCGAAGGGCAGGGCATCGCTCCAGGGCAGGAGGTAGGCGAGGGCCGCCAGCAGGCGCTGCCAGATCGGGGGGCCTTTCATCGCAGGCATGGTCGGTGGATCTCGCCGCCAACGCTAGTCAGGCCGGATCCTCAGGCCGCCAGGGCCGCCTCGGCCGCGGCACGCATCACCTCCACCGGCACATCGTTGCGGCCGCTCCAGAGCCGCAGGGTGGCGGCTCCCTGCTCCACCAGCATCTCCAGGCCATCGAGGCTGCGGCAGCCGAGGGCGCTGGCGCGTTTCAGCAGGGCCGTGGGCCGTGGGGTGTAGATGATGTCGTAGACGCAGCACCCCGGCTGCAGGGCCGCCAGTTCCGCCTCCGCCAGGGGGCAGGCCAGAGCGGCGTCAGGCTGGCTGGCGGAGGCCATGCCCACCGGGGTGGTGTTCACCACCAGATCCGCCGCCGCCAGGGCCTGCGCGAGCTCGGGGCTGTCGCTGGCCCAGGACAGCGCCTGCAGCTGGGGGGCCCAGGCCTGGCAGTCCTGCAGAAAGGCCTGCAACGCCTCGCTTCTGCGGCCCGCCAGCTGGATGCTGCCGAAACCCAGTTCCACCAGGCCGGCCACCACGGCGCGGGCGCTGCCGCCGCAGCCCAGCACCACCGCCTGCTTGCCGCCCCAGGTGGCTCCGCCGCGACGCAGGGGTGCGCAGAAGCCCTCCACATCGGTGTTGGTGCCCAGCCAGCCGCCCTCGGCCAGCGGCACCAGCGTGTTCACCGCACCGATCCGCTCGGCCAGCGGTGTGCGCTCGCGGCAGAGGGCCGCCACGGCCTGTTTGTGCGGGATGGTGACGTTCAGGCCGCGGCAGCCCATCGCCTCCAGGGCCCGCACCACCCCCGGCAGCTCGGCCGGCGCCGCCGGCAGGGCCAGGTAGATCCAGTCCAGCCCCAGCTCCGCCAGGGCGGCGTTGTGCATCGCCGGCGAGAGCGAGTGGCGGACCGGATCCCCCAGCACCCCGAGCAGGGCGGTGTGGCCGCTGATGGCTCGGGCCTGGCTCACGGGGCGGTACGGGCGCTGTTCGGCAACCACACCTAGCCCCACCCGGGGGCCGCTGTTGAGGATGCCTCCAGTTCAGAGGACAGTCATGGGCAAGGTTGTCGGCATTGACCTTGGCACCACCAACAGCTGCGTGGCTGTCATGGAGGGCGGCAAGCCCACCGTGATCGCCAATGCCGAGGGCTTCCGCACGACGCCCTCCGTGGTGGCCTACACCAAGAACCAGGACCAGCTCGTCGGTCAGATCGCCAAGCGTCAGGCGGTGATGAACCCCGAGAACACCTTCTATTCGGTGAAGCGCTTCATCGGCCGCCGCGTTGACGAGGTCAACGAGGAATCGAAGGAAGTGAGCTACGGCGTGGAGAAGGCCGGCTCCAACGTGAAGGTGAAGTGCCCGGTGCTCAACAAGCAGTTCGCCCCGGAGGAGGTGAGCGCCCAGGTGCTGCGCAAGCTGGCGGAGGACGCCGGCAAGTACCTCGGTGAGAGCGTCACCCAGGCGGTGATCACCGTTCCCGCCTACTTCAACGACTCCCAGCGCCAGGCCACCAAGGACGCCGGCAAGATCGCCGGCCTCGAGGTGCTGCGCATCATCAACGAGCCCACGGCGGCGGCCCTGGCCTACGGCCTCGACAAGAAGAGCAACGAGCGCATCCTGGTGTTCGACCTGGGCGGTGGCACCTTCGACGTGTCGGTGCTCGAGGTGGGCGACGGCGTGTTCGAAGTGCTCTCCACCTCCGGTGACACCCACCTGGGCGGCGATGACTTCGACAAGGTGATCGTGGATCACCTGGCCGACACCTTCAAGGCCAACGAGGGCATCGACCTGCGCCAGGACAAGCAGGCCCTGCAGCGCCTCACCGAGGCGGCCGAGAAAGCCAAGATCGAGCTCTCCAGCGCCACCCAGAGCGAGATCAACCTGCCCTTCATCACGGCCACCCCGGAGGGTCCCAAGCACCTCGATCTCACCCTCACCCGCGCCAAGTTCGAGGAGCTGGCCTCCAAGCTCATCGACCGCTGCCGCGTGCCGGTGGAGCAGGCGCTCAAGGACGCCAAGCTCTCCTCCTCCGAGCTCGATGAGATCGTGATGGTGGGTGGTTCCACCCGCATCCCGGCGGTGCTGGAGCTGGTGAAGCGCATCACCGGCAAGGACCCCAACCAGACCGTGAACCCCGACGAGGTGGTGGCCGTGGGCGCCGCCATTCAGGGCGGCGTGCTCGCCGGTGAGGTGAAGGACATCCTGCTGCTGGATGTCACCCCGCTCTCCCTCGGCGTGGAGACCCTGGGCGGGGTGATGACCAAGATGATTCCCCGCAACACCACCATCCCCACCAAGAAGTCGGAGACCTACTCCACGGCGGTGGACGGCCAGACCAACGTGGAGATCCACGTGCTCCAGGGCGAGCGCGAGATGGCCAGCGACAACAAGTCGCTCGGCACCTTCCGCCTCGACGGCATCCCCCCCGCCCCCCGTGGCGTGCCCCAGATCGAAGTCACCTTCGACATCGACGCCAACGGCATCCTGAGCGTGACCGCCAAGGACAAGGGCAGCGGCAAGGAGCAGAGCATCTCGATCACCGGCGCCTCCACCCTCAGTGAAAACGAGGTGGAGAAGATGGTGAAGGATGCCGAGGCCAACGCCGCTGCCGACAAGGACAAGCGCGACCGCATCGACACCAAGAACCAGGCCGAAACGCTGATCTATCAAGCCGAGAAGCAGCTGGGCGAACTGGGCGACAAGGTGGGTGCCGACGACAAGGCCAAGGTGGAGGCCTCCGCCGCCAAGCTCAAGGAGGCCGTCGCCAAGGACGACTTCGAGACGATGAAGAGCGAGCTGGAAACCCTGCAGCAGGCCCTCTATGCCGCCGGTGCTGCGGTGTACCAGCAGGCCGCCGGTGCCGCCGGCGACACCCCTGGAGGCAACGGCGCCAGTGCCGATGCCGGCAGTGCCTCCGGCAGCGACGACGTGATCGACGCCGAATTCACCGAGAGCAAGTGACCCCGGGCCGGTGGGCGCCCCGCTGCGCACCCCGTCCTCTGGTCGAGCCCCCGCAAGGGGGCTTTTTCATGGCGGGGCGCTGGATGGCCGCACCCGGCCGCGCCCTCCGCAGGGATCAGGCCGGGCTGGCCTCGATCTGCTCCGCCACCCAGGCCGCGCTGGCCGGTGCCAGCAGCACCCCGTTGCGGTAGTGGCCGCTGGCCACGAGCAGGCCCGCTTCGGGTTGCTCGAGCACGGGGGCGGGCTGCTGGCTCGGCTTGCAGCGGTGCCCTTGCCACTGGCGCACCACCCGGGCCCGCTCCAGCCAGGCAGGGCCCCCCTCGCCCCAGTGGCGCAACCGCGTGAGGGCCGCGGCATCGGCCCGGGCACCGGGCTCCAGGGTGGCCCCCAGCCAGCAGCGCCGGCCCCCCGGCAGATCGGGGCGGGGCACCAGGTTGAGGCCACGCCACACCACGACCCCCGGCCAGCCGGAGCCCGGTGGGCCGGGGGCCTGGACCCAGGGCGGGGTCTCGGCCAGTTCCAGCTCCAGGGCCTGCCCGAGCACCGGCTCCAGGGCCAGCGGCTGGCCGGCGCTGGCCAGCAGGGTGGCGGTCGCCACGCCGGCGCTCAGCACCAACCAGGGGGTCTCCAGGCGACGGCCCGTGCTGGTCTGCAGCCGCCAGCGGCCGTGGCCACCGCCTCGCTCCAGGCGCAGGGCGGCTTCCGGCAGGGTGTGCAGCCCCAGGCGGCGGGCACTGGTGAGCAGGGCAGCCATCAGGGCCGGTGGATCGAGCTGGCCGTCGGCCGCCGAGTGCAGGCCTGTGGTCGCGGCTGCGGGAATCCAGGGGCGCAGCGGCTCGAGCTGGGCGTCAGACCACAGGCTTAGGGGCATCCCCTGGGCCTGCCGGCTGGCCACCAGGCGTTCCTGGTGGGCCCGCTCCGCCGCATCGGCGGCCAACAGCAGCAGGCCCTGGCGGCGCGGCACCTCCAGGCCCTCGGCGGCCAGCTGGGCGATCCAGGACCCCCAGAGCTGATGGCTGCGCTGGCGCAGCCGCCAGGCCCGCCCGCTGGAGCGGTGGAACACCTGGGCCATCAGCACCCCCAGGGCCGCCCAGCTGCCGCCATCGGCGGGCGGCGGGCCGTCGATGCTCGGATCGAGCAGGGTCACTTGATGGCCGCGGCGGAGCAGCCACCAGGCGATCGAAAGCCCCACCAGGCCCGCCCCCACCACCACCACCTCCTGGCGGAGGGGGGGACTGGGCGGATGGGCGCCGGTGGGGCTCAGGGAGTCCAGGGAGCGCTGCGGCCGTGACCGGATCAGATCTGCTTGAGGTCTTCCTGCACCTGGGCGGGCAGGATCTGGGCGTACTTGCCGAAGCCGCTGGCGACGGCGATGTAGCTCTTGCGCAGCTTCTCGCCGTCCTGGAGGCGGGCGGCTTCATCGAGCTGGGCCAGGGCGGCCTTGAGCTGGTTGGCCAGTTTGGTGGCCTCGGGACGCTCGGCGGGGAGCAGGCGCTGGTTGATGTAGAGCATCTGCCGGCCCACTTCCTGCATGGGGCCGTGGATCAGGTTGCGGGTGAAGGTCCAGTCCTTCTCGTTCACCAGGGTGGCGAGCTCGGGCAGGCGGTCGCGGGCGGCGAGGAAGCCTTCGGCCTGGCGCTCGATGGCAGCGATGTCATCGGCCGAGAGGGTGGGCGCCTTCGCCTTGCCCTCGCCGCAGGCGGTGAGACCGAAGCAGAGCACACCGGCCAGCGCCACCAGGGCCAGGCGACGCAGCAACTGCTGAAGCGCGGAGAAGGGGGCAGACATCGTCGCCACGGGGGAATCGTGGCCGCGACTTTATCGGTGGCCCCGATTCCCCTGCTGTGGCGCCGCCCGCTCTGTACCGCTCTGTAGTCCTGCCGACCCCGGATGGGCGCTAAAACGGAATCGCTATGAGTTGAGAGCATGCGGGAGGCCGTGGTGCCCCTGGCGGCGATCCGTCGCCCCCTGGAGCGCAGCCTGGATGAGGCCAAGGTGGCCTGGCTGATGGAGGCGATCGCCGCCGAGGGCCAGAAGGAGCCCATCGATGTGCTGGAGGTGGAGGGTCAGCTCTGGGGCTTCAACGGCTGTCACCGGGTGGCGGCCCACGAGCGCCTGGGCATGACCACGATCCGGGCCCGGGTGCGCCGTGCCAACCGCGAGGTGCTACGCATGCATCTGATGTAGGCCGTGTTGGCCCGTCGTTGATGTCTCCCTCTCCGTCGACCCCCCAGGCCGGATCGGCCACGGCGATCCTGCAGGTGATCTGTCCGGATCGCCCTGCCCTGGTGAGCGAGCTCTCCGGCTGGGTGGCGGCCAACGGCGGCAACATCCGCCATGCCGATCACCACACGGATCTGGGGGCGGGTCTGTTTCTCAGCCGCATCGAGTGGGCCCTGGAGGGTTTCGGCCTGCCCCGCAGCGCCATCGCACCGGCGGTGGCGGCCCTGGCCGAGCGCCTGGGGGGGGAGGGTCAGGTGCACTTCTCCGATGAGCTGCCGCGGGTGGCGATCTTCGTGAGCAAGCAGGACCACTGCCTGGTGGACCTGCTCTGGCGCACCCGCGCCGGCGAGCTGCCGATGACCGTGCCCCTGGTGGTGTCGAACCATCCCGACCTGCGGGCGGTGGCCGAAGGCTTCGGGGCCAGCTTTGCGCATGTGCCGGTGAGCGCGGCCAGCAAGGAGGAGGCGGAGCAGCAGCAACTGGCGCTGCTGGCTGAGCACGGCATCGAGCTGGTGGTGCTGGCCAAGTACATGCAGGTGCTCAGCCCGGAGTTCCTCAGCCGCTTCCGCGGTGCGGGCATGCAGGGGAATCAGGTGATCAACATCCACCATTCCTTCCTGCCGGCCTTCAAGGGCGCCCAGCCCTACCACCGCGCCTGGGAGCGGGGCGTGAAGCTGATCGGTGCCACGGCCCACTATGTGACCGAGGAACTCGACGGTGGCCCGATCATCGAGCAGGCCACCGTGCACGTGAGCCACCGCGACGACGTGGACGACCTGATCCGCAAGGGCCGCGACTGCGAGCGTCTGGCCCTGGCCCGGGCCCTGCGCCTGCACCTGCGCCGCCAGGTGATGGTCTACCGGGGCCGGACGGCGGTGTTCGACTGATCCGACCCGGCGCGAGTCAGGTTTGGCTGAGGGCCTCGGCCTGATGGCTCACCAGTGTTTTCACGGGAAGCGGACCCTCCAGGTGCTGCCAGGGCAGCACCCGCTCGGCGCTCCAGCTGGCGTGCACCACCTCCTCCCAGGCGGGAGGCGTTTCGCTGGGGGTGTGGCTGCTCTCCACCACTGCCCGGTAGGCCTGTTTCCAGCCCCCCAGGCTCTCGTGGCGGCCGCGGGCGGCGGCGATCACGGGCGCCAGGCGGCGGTCGCTGCGCGACAGCAGGGCCTGGATCACGCTCCAGCCATAGCTCTCGGGGCGCAGCTCGATGCCCTTGGGTTTGAGCCGCTTGGCCAGCAGCTTGAGGCGTTTCTCGGCCTCGGGACGCACCCCCTGCCACTGGAAGGGGGTGTGCGCCTTGGGCACGAAGGTGCTGACGCCCAGGCTCAGTCGCAGGCCCGGGGTGGCTTTTTTGAGGGCCAGCAGCAGCGCGGCGGTGGCCTCCACGTCGGTCTCCTCTTCGGTGGGCAGGCCCACCATCCCGTAGAGCTTCAGACCCGTGAGGCCGCCCTCCTTGGCGTAGCGGGCCGCGGCGTAGATCTCCTCCGTGGCGAGCTTCTTGTTCACCACCTGGCGCATGCGCTCGCTGCCGCTCTCGATCGCGATCGTGAGCGACTTGCTGCCCCGCTTGGCCAGGATCCGCCCCAGCTCAGGCGTCACCGTGGCGGCCCGCACGGAGCTCACGCTCACCCGGGTGTCGTCGAAGCGGTCCTGATCCAGCCAGCTGAGCAGGTCGGCGAACTGGGGGTGCTGGGTGACCGAGGCCCCCAGCAGGCCGAGGCGCTGGGTGGCGGCCAGGCCCTTCTCCACCGCCGGGATCAGGCCGTCATCCAGGGATGGCGTGCGGAAGGGGAGGGTGAGGTAGCTGGCCAGGCAGAAGCGGCACAGCTCCGGGCAGCTGCGCACCACCTCCACCATGTGGATCGAGGGCCAGGCCGCCTCCGGGGTGATCACCGTGGAGTGGCTGAGGGTGTTGCCGCGCCAGGTCTGCTTGGCCACCGTGGCGGGGATGCCGGCTTCTGTTGGTTCAACGCCAAGCAGCTCGCCCTCGCTGCCGTAGCGGGGGGCGTAGAGGCTGGGCACGTAAACGCCCGGCACCTGGGCCAGCTGCCGCAGGCGCTCGGCCCGCGGGGCCCCGCGGTGCTCCTGTACCGCATCCACGAAGGCCGGCAGCAGCAGCTCGCCATCGCCCAGCAGCACCGCATCGAAGAACGGCGCCAGCGGTTCGGGGTTGGCCGTGAGCACCGGGCCGCCGCCGAACACGATCGGGTCGCGGTCGCCACGCTCAGCCGCCCAGATGGGAATGCGCTGCTGCTCGAGCAGATCCAGCAGCACCGGCCCATCCAGCTCCCAGCTCAGCGAGAGGCCGAACAGATCTAGGGCAGGCCCGCGGCTGCGGCTGCCGCCATGGGGCGGATCCCCCTGGTCGGTGAACAGACGGCGCACATCCACATCAGCGCGCCGGGCCAGCGTGGCCCACACCACCTGGTAGCCGAGGCTGGTGATGCCCACGCTGTAGGTGCTGGGGAAGGCCAGCACGGTGCGCAGCGCCCCGGCCTCGGGCACGGCTGGCTCAAACAGCAGAGTTTCCTGGTTCAGGTGAGACGCCGGATGGTGAACTCCAGCGTCTCACCACGGACGACCTGCCCTACTTGCCCTACTTGCCCGCAAGTGCGGAGAGGGGACCGATCAGGCCGCCGATGGCGGCATTGGCATCGGCAGCGGAGAGGGTGTCCTTGGCGAAGGTGTTGGTGATGCCTTGAGCGGCGGTTTCGATGCCGGTCCACTTGTCGCCGGCCAGGGGCTTGATCACCGGCGCGGCCTTGTCCCAGACGGCCTGGAAGCCACCCATGGATGCGGTGGCACCGGCCAGGTCGCCGGCGGCCACCTTGCTCTGCCCTTGCTTGAGCAGATCCAGCACAGGCGCCACCGCTGGGCCGATCGCCGTTTGGACGGCACCTGTGGCGGCGTCTTTGACGCTTTGGCTGGCCTGATCACAGCCGGTGAGCACCAAACCGCCAGCCAGGGCGACGGCGAACCCGCTGCCGATCAGAGAAAGGCGACGCATGGAAAACGCTTGCAAGGCAACGTCTGGACGCTAGGGAATCCAGCGGCAGCAACCGATTTCTTTGGTTTGTTGTTAGAGCCGATACTAAACTGCGCACGTGTGCGCGGGCAGCGCAGCGGCCCGCCGCTGATCACACCGCCGCCAGCACCTTCGCCTCCTCCTCGGCGCTGATCACCCGGCCGCTGTCGCCAAAGCCCTCGATCTGATCGAAGTTGAGGTATCGGTAGAGCTCGGCGCCGAAGGGGTCGATCCGTTCGGCGGCGATCGCCAGGTAGTCGTCCTTGCTGGGGATGCGGCCCAGCTGGGCGCACACCGCCGCAAGTTCGGCGCTGCCCAGGTACACCTGCGAGCCGTTGCCGAGGCGGTTGTTGAAGTTGCGGGTGCTGGTGGAGAACACGGTGGTGTTGTCGTCCACGCGGGCCTGGTTGCCCATGCACAGGGAGCAGCCGGGCATCTCCATGCGTGAGCCCGCCGCCTCGAAGGTGGCGTAGTAGCCCTCTTGCTTTAGTTTCTCCTCATCCATGCGGGTGGGCGGGCACACCCACAGGCGGGCGGCATTCTGCCCCTGGCCCTCGAGCACGTTGGCGGCGGCGCGGTAGTGGCCGATGTTGGTCATGCAGGAGCCGATGAACACCTCATCGATGCGCTCACCCGCCACCTCGCTGAGCGTTTTCACGTTGTCGGGATCGTTGGGGCAGGCCAGGATCGGTTCGGTGATCGCATGGAGATCGATCGCGATCACAGCGGCGTACTCGGCATCCGCATCGGCCTCCAGCAGTTGCGGATTGGCCAGCCAGGCCTCCATCGCCTGGATGCGGCGGGCCAGGGTGCGGGCATCGCTGTAGCCGCGGGCGATCATGTTTCTGAGCAGCGCCACGTTGCTGCGCAGGTATTCACTCACCGTTTCAACAGAGAGCTTGATCGTGCTGCCGGCACAGGAGCGCTCGGCAGTGGCATCGGTGAGCTCGAAGGCCTGCTCCAGCTTGAGATCGGGCAGCCCCTCGATCTCCATGATCCGGCCGTTGAACACGTTCTGCTTGCCCTCCTTGGCCACGGTGAGCAGGCCCTGCTGAATCGCCACGTAGGGGATCGCGTTCACCACATCGCGCAGGGTGACGCCCGGCTGCAGCGAACCGGAGAATTTCACTAGCACCGATTCGGGCATGTCCAGCGGCATGGCACCGATGGCGGCAGCGAAGGCCACCAGGCCGGAGCCGGCCGGGAAGGAGATGCCCAGGGGGAAGCGGGTGTGGCTGTCGCCGCCGGTGCCCACCGTGTCCGGCAGCAGCATGCGGTTGAGCCAGCTGTGGATGATGCCGTCGCCGGGGCGCTGCGCACCGGCCACTGGCACGGGCATCCCCACAACATCGTGATCGACCTGGCCCTCAGCCATGGCCTGCCGGCGGCGCTGCTGCTGGTGGCCCTGGTGCTGGGGTTGCTGATCCGCGCTGCCAGAGCCGGCATGGCCTCCGGCGCGCTGTTCGAGCGGGCCTGGTGGGCGGCGGTGCTGGTGTTGGCGGTACTGCATGCCACAGACATCCCCATGTACGACAGCCGCATCAACATCGCCGGCTGGATCCTGCTGGCCGGTCTGCGCTGTTATCGCTGATCGGCCTGCCCCGCCAGGCTGCTGGCGGCATGCCCGGCCAGCACCTCCGGAGTGAGCGCGCCTTGCAGGTGAGTCCAGGGCAGCACCCGCCCGGTCTGCCAGGTGGTGTGGATGACGTCATCCCAGGCTGGTGGTGGTGACGTGTCCGCGCTGCGGGACACTCCCGGGCTGCCGGCCTGCTCCAGCACCTTGCGATAGGCCTTCTTCCAGCCCCCCAGGCTGTCGTGGCTGCCGCGGGCGGCGGCGATCACCGGGGCCAGGCGGCGGTCGCTGCGGGAGAGCAGGGCCTGGATCACGCTCCAGCCGTAGCTCTCGGGGCGCAGCTCGATGCCCTTGGGCTTGAGGCGTTTGGCCAGCAGCTTCAGGCGCTTCTCGGCTTCGGGCCGCACCCCCTGCCACTGGAACGGCGTGTGGGCCTTGGGCACGAAGGTGCTCACCCCCAGGCTCAGCCGCAGGCCGGGTGTGGCTGTCTTCAGATCCAGCAGCAGCTGGGCGGTGGCCTCCACATCGGCCTCCTCCTCCGTGGGCAGACCCACCATCCCGTAAAGCTTCAGCCCGGTGAGTCCGCCTTGCTTCGCGTAGCGAGCAGCGGCAACGATCTCCTCGCTGGCCAGCTTCTTGTTCACCACCTGGCGCAGGCGTTCGCTGCCGCTCTCGATCGCGATCGTGAGCGATTTGCTGCCGCGCTTGGCCAGGATCCGCCCCAGCTCGGGCGTCACCGTGGCGGCCCGCACTGAGCTCACGCTCACGCGGGTGCCCTCGAAGCGATCCTGATCAAGCCAGGCCAGCAGATCGGCGAACTGCGGGTGTTGGGTCACCGAGGCGCCGAGCAGCCCAAGGCGCTGGGTGGCGCTGAGGCCCTTCTCCACCGCCGGGATCAGGCCGTCGTCGAGGTTGGGCGTGCGGAAGGGCAGGGTGAGGTAGCTGGCCAGGCAGAAGCGGCAGAGCTCCGGGCAGCTACGCACCACCTCCACCATGTGGATCGAGGGCCAGGCCGCCTCCGGGGTGATCACCGTGGAGTGGCTGAGGGTGTTGCCGCGCCAGGTCTGCTTGGCCACCGTGGCCGGGATACCGGGTGCTGTGGGCTCGACGGCCAGCAGCCGGCCCTCGGCGTCGTAGCGGGGGGCATAGAGGCTCGGCACATACACGCCGGGCACGGCCGCCAGCCGCCGCAGGCGCTCGGGCCGCGGGGCGTCGCGGCACCCCTGCAGGGCATCGAGGAAGGCCGGCAGCAGCAGTTCGCCGTCTCCCAGCAGCACCACATCGAAGAAGGGCGCCAGCGGCTCGGGGTTGGCGGTGAGCACGGGCCCGCCGCCGAACACGATCGGATCGCCATCGCCGCGCTCGGCCGCCCAGATCGGGATGCGCTGCTGCTCCAGCAGATCCAGCAGCACGGGGCCATCGAGCTCCCAGCTCAGCGACAGGCCGAACAGGTCGAGAGCAGGGCCGCGACCGCGCTGGCCGCCATGGGGGGGATCGCTCCGGTCGGTGAACAGCCGGCGCACATCTACATCACTGCGCTGGGCCAGGCTGGCCCACACCACCTGGTAGCCCAGGCTGGTGATGCCCACCGAATAAGTGCTCGGGAAGGCGAGCACGGCCCGCAGCGCCCCGGCCTGGGGCACGGCGGGCTCAAACAGCAGGGTTTCCTGGTGCAGGAGTGCCGGGGGCAGGGATGCCTCCAGCGTCTCACCTGGCCAGGGCGGCTGCCTACTTGCCGATCAGATGCTCAGGGGACCGATCAGGCCCGTGAGGGCGGCGCCGGCACCGGCGGCATCGGGGGTGGCGCCACTGCCGAAGGTCTGGAGAGCAGCTGGCTGGCCACGGGGTTGAACTCCCCGTCTCCAGTGGTCCGTCCTCCTGTCGCTGAAGGACTGCTGACGAACTTTGGTCCTCTGCCTTGTGGGCGGTTCCTGCCTCCTGGATTGCTCTCGCCCCTGCTGGTTATCGCTGTTCCGCGACCGCGCAGACCGTCAGAGATGAGATCGGGTTCAAGTCCAGTTGGTCTGACCATCTCTACTCCTTCTCGATGGAATGCAGTTTAGTTGGGCTGTGGTCGTGGGGCTTGCGCGCCGACGGTTGCTCCTTAAGCCGCCAGATTCCGGAAGCGGGTGAACTGGGGCTCGAACAGCAGTTTCACCGTTCCCACCGGGCCGTTGCGGTGCTTGGTGAGGATCACCTCGGTGATGCCGCGATCGGGGGTTTCCGGGTTGTAGTACTCGTCGCGGTAGATCATCAGCACCAGGTCGGCGTCCTGTTCGATCGAGCCCGATTCGCGCAGGTCGCTGAGCATCGGCCGCTTGTTGGTGCGGGCCTCCACACCCCGGCTGAGCTGGGAGAGGGCCATCACCGGCACGTTCAGCTCGCGGGCCATCTGCTTGAGGCCGCGGGTGATGCGGCTGAGTTCCTGCACGCGGTTGTCGCTGCCATTGCCCTCCATCAGCTGCAGATAGTCGATCACCACCAGTCCCAGCTCCTTGCCGCTCTCGGCCATCAGCCGCCGGCAGAGGGAGCGCATTTCCAGCACGCCGGCATTCGGCTTGTCGTCGATGAACAGTGGCAGCTGGCCCAGGCTGTTGATCCCCTGGCCCAGCAGGGGCCACTCCTCCTGCTGCAGCCGGCCGGTGCGCAGCCGGCCGCTCTCAATCCCGGTCTCCATCGCCAGCAGGCGATAGGTGAGCTGCTCCTTGCTCATCTCCAGGCTGAACAGACACACCGGCAGGCCGTGCAGCTGGGCCACGTTCTTGGCCAGGTTGAGGGTGATGGCGGTTTTGCCCATCGCCGGGCGGCCGGCCACGATGATCAGGTCGCTGCGCTGCAGCCCCTGGGTCATGGCATCGAGGTCGTAGAAGTTCACCGGGATGCCGGCCACTGCCGTGCCCACGGACCGGCTCTCGATCTCCTCGAAGGTGGAGGTGAGGATCTCGGCGGTGGGGGTGAGCCCCGTGCTCGGCTTTTCCTGGCTGATGGCGAAGATCTTCTGCTCCGCCTCGTCGAGCACCTGCTCCATCGGCTTGCTCTGGTCGAAGCCCAGGGCAATCACCTCGTTGCCGGAGCGGATCAGCTGGCGGCGCAGGAACTTGTCCATCACCAGCCGGGCCACCTGCTCGATCGAGGCGGTGGAGCTGATCCGCTCCACCAGCTCCACCAGCCGGCCGCTGCCGCCCACCTTCTCCAGGCTGCCGGTGTCGGCCAGCCAGGCGGTCATGGCGGTGAGGTCGGTCGGTTTGCCCTGGCTGTGCAGCATCAGGGCGGTGCGGAAGATCTCCCGGTGGGCCCCCAGGTAGAAGGCCTCCGGCTGCAGCACATCGGCCACCCGGCTGATGGCGTCCGGGTCGAGCAGGATGCCGCCGAGCACGGCCTCCTCGGCCTCCAGGTTCTGGGGGGGCACGGAATCGGGCAGGGCCTCGAAGCCGGGGTCGCTGCCGGCACTGCGGCGCAGCGGGCGGCCCTCCCGGTCCGCGGAATTGAGAGGAACGCTCACCATGGAGTCGCTGCCGGGGGGAGGGGAATCCATCATCGCCGGGCCGGCGGGCCTTGACCAGCAGCCCGGCCCCCAGCCCTGGTGGTGACATGAAAAAGCCACCCCAGGGATGGGGTGGCCAGGATCGCTGCCTTTGGGTGGCGGAGCGGAGGGGTTGGATCAGCGTTGTTGGAGTCAGGCGAGCCTGATCAGTGGCTGAGCACTTCGAGGTTGATCTCGGCGGTCACTTCGGGGTGCAGCTTGATCTGCACCTTGTAGGAGCCGGTGCGATGAATCTCGGGCACCGAGATGTCGCGGCGGTCGACCTCTTTCTTCGTGGCGGCTTCAATGGCCTCGGCCACGTCGCCATTGGTGACGGTGCCGAAGAGCACGTCGTCACCACCGGTCTGCTTCTTCACGGTGAAGCGGCCGATGGTGGCCAGGGCGGTGCGGAAGGCTTCCGCCTCGGCCTTGAGGGCAGCCTGGCGCTCGGCCTCCTTGGCGCGGCGGGCCTCCACCTGGCGCATCACCGCGGGGGTGACGGGCAGGGCCTTACCGGTGGGGAGCAGGAAGTTGCGGGCGTAGCCGGGGGCGACTTCCACCAGATCGCCGTCCTTGCCCAGGCTGAGGACGTCTTCGCTGAGAACGACTTGAACGCGCTTGGCCATGGAGTTACGGGAAAGGACAGATCACGAGCCGATCGATCACCCTAGTTCAGCGCTGGCGCGGGGCTGCAGCGGCCGGTAGCCGCACGGCGGTGGCCAGGCCCAGGCGGCGCAGCAGGCGGATGTGCTGCCAGGTGAGGTCGATCTGGCGGCCGAAGCCGTGGCGGGCGGAGTGGGGGAAGGCGTGGTGGTTGTTGTGCCAGCCCTCGCCGAAGGTGAGGGCGGCCACCCAGGGGTTGTTGCGGGAGCCATCGCCACTGGCATGGGCGGTCTCGCCCCAGAGGTGGGTGGCGGAGTTCACCAGCCAGGTGCAGTGGTACACGAGCACCAGGCGCAGGGGGATGCCCCAGAGCACCACGGCCCAGCCGCCGGCACCGGTGACCGTGCCGATCCAGAAGAGCAGGCCGGCCAGGGGCAGCTGCAGCACCAGGAACCAGTTGTTCAGCCAGCGGTAGTAGGGGTCTTTGCTGAGGTCGCCGGTGAGCCGGGGCACGGCGCCCATGGCCGGAATGGTCTGGAACATCCAGCCCATATGGCTCCACCAGAAACCGCGCAGGCTGGTGTGGTGGTCCACCTCGGTGTCGCTGAACTTGTGGTGGTGGCGGTGCAGGCCCACCCAGTCGATCGGGCCGTGCTGGCAGCTGAGGGCTCCGCAGGTGGCGAAGAAGCGCTCCAGCCAGTGGGGAACGCGGAAGGCCCGGTGGCTCAGCAGGCGGTGGTAGCCGATGGTCACCCCCAGGCAGGCTGTCACCCAGTAGAGGACGAGCAGGCTGGCGACGGCCGGCACGCTCCAGAAGCGGGGCAGCAGAGCCACCACCGCCAGCACGTGAATGGCCACCATGAAGCTGATGGTGCCCCAGCGGGTGCCGCGCTTGATCGCCGGAGCCGGTTCCCCGGCGCGGGGCCGGTGCAGGGCTTCCGCCCGGCGGATGCCGTTGGCGCCGCCGTTGATGAAGGCGGGCTGGCGGGTGCCGCGGGCTGCGGGGCCGGCCGCCGCTGGGCGCTGGGCCGAGTTGCGGCCCGAGGCCGGGGTTGTTGCGGTCATGACGGACCGACTCCTGATCAATCGTTACGATGGTAGCAATACGAATTCGGATCAGGTGCTGATCGGGTTCGGATCACCCAGTCAAAGGAGCGCGTGGGCTATCGGGATGACATTGCGGCTGGCCGGGTGGCCTTTGCCCACCTGATCCGGGTGTGGCACGGCCGCAATGGCTGGAGTCACCGGGTGCTGCCCGGCCTGGCCGAAGCGCTCGACCTGGGCCGGGTGCACAATTCCCAGCTCTCGATGCTGCGCAACGGCAAGCTGGCCTCCCCCGGGCCGGAGGTGTTTCTGGCCCTCGGCCGCATCAATCAGCTGCTGGCGGCCGAGGGCAGCGGGGGCCAGCTGTCGCCTGGCCTGCGCCAGCGCCTCCTCGACCATCCCGAACTGCTGGCGGCCCTCGAGGCCTCGGCCCTGCCGGTGCAGGCGCCCGGTGAACCGGTGCTGGGTCCGGGCGAACTGCTGGAGGTGTTCGTGGGCCTGCGCCAGCCGCCGGCGGCCTTCGATCTGCGCATCGCCGAGGCGGAGGCGGTGGGCCTCAGTGCCGCCTTGGCGGAGCTGTTCACCGCCGGTCGGCCCTGGCGTCTCTGCCGCGAGCCCGTGCTGGCCGCCTATCCGGTGGGCCGCCGCCAGCGGCGCGAGCGCTTCGCCGAGGTGATGGCAGGCCAGCGCGACTACAGCGCCGCCGAACTCGATGCCGAGCTTCCCGACCTCCGTCGCACCCTGGCCGCCCTCGGCGCCGCCGGCGAGGGGGAGCTGGAGCCCGATCAGTTTCTCGAGCTGCTGCGCCGGAAGGCCAAGGCCCTGCGGGCCAAAGGGTTGGGGGTGCCGGCCAGCGGTGAGCTGGCGGCGGCGATCCGGGAGCAGTTGCGGGGTCAGACCTAGGGGGGCAGCAGGGCCGCCTGGACCAGCGCCTCAGCGGCCGGGCTGGGGGGCCAGCCGGATGCGCCGCGCCCAGCCCAGGGCCCGCAGCAGGCGGATGTGCTGCCAGGTGATGTCGAACTCGAACCAGCGCAGACCGTGGCGGGCCGAGTGGGGATAGGCGTGGTGGTTGTTATGCCAGCCCTCGCCGAAGCTGAGGATCGCCACCCACCAGCAGTTGCGTGAGAGGTCGGGGCAGTCGAAGTTGCGGTAGCCGAAGGCGTGGGTGGCGGAATTCACCAGCCAGGTGACGTGGTACACGAGCACCAGGCGCAGGGGGATGGCCCAGAGCACCAGCCCCAGCCCGCCCCCGTGCACCCCAAATCGCTCGCCGATCCAGTAGAGGGCCGCGCCCAGGGGCAGTTGCACCAGCAGGAACCAGCGGTCCAGCCAGCGGTAGAAGGGGTCAGCCTGGAGGTCGCCGGTCAGCCGGCGCACGTGGGCCAGGGCGGGGATCTCGTGCAGCATCCAGGCGCTGTGCGCCCACCACAGCCCCCGGGCGGCGTCGTGGTGGTCGGTGGGCTGGTCGGAGAACTTGTGGTGGTGGCGGTGCAGCCCCACCCATTCAATCGGGCCGCTCTGGCAGGCCAGGGCCCCCATCAGCACCAGCAGGCGCTCCAGCCAGCGGGGGGCCTCGAAGCTGCGGTGGGCCACCAGGCGATGCAGGCCGAGCGTCACCCCCAGCACGGTGGTCCAGTAGAGAACCGCCAGGGCCAGCACCCCCTGCCAGCTCCAGAAACGGGGCAGCAGGGCCGCCACCGCCCCCACATGCATCGCCAGCATGAAGCCGGTGGTGCCGGCCTTCAGCCGCCGCTGGCGCGGGGGCAGGGGCGCGCGGGGAACCTGCAGCAGGGCGCGGATGCGCTGGTCATGGCTCAGGTGCTCCTGGGGCTGGCTCTCCTGGGAGACCGCCTCCTGGGAGACCGCCTCCTGGGAGACCGCGCTGGCGGGGGATTCGGGGCTGTAGACCAAGACGAAGCTCTCCGCGGCAGCCAAGGCAGCAACGGAATCTAGACCTGCTCTGCCCTCCGGCCCCCAAGCAGGATGGCCCTGCCCTTTCCCACCGGCGCAATGCCCACGCCTGATTGCCGCGCCTGGGCCGCCGCACGGGTCGCGGCCGCCCAGGCACGGATTGCGCCCCTGGCGGCGCGCCACACCGCTGCGGTGCAGCAGCGGCTTGAGCGGGTGCTCGATGCCTTCGCCGCCGAGCGGGTGGGGGTGCAGCACTTCGCCTCGGTGAGCGGTTACGGCCACGGCGACCAGGGCCGGGAGGTGCTCGATCGGGTGTTCGCCCGGGTGCTGGAGGCCGAGGCGGCCGCCGTGCGCCTGCAGTTCGTGAGCGGTACCCACGCCATTGCGGCGGCCCTGTTCGGCGTGCTGCGCCCCGGCGACCGCCTGCTGGCCCTCACCGGTCGCCCCTACGACACCCTCGAGGAGGTGATCGGCATCCGTGGCAGCGGCCGGGGCTCGCTGGCGGAGTTCGGCGTCGTCTACGACGAACTTGAGCTCCTGCCGGATGGCGGCATCGACTGGGAGGGGCTGGAGGGGGCCCTGGCGGTGCCCACCCGCATGGTGCTGATCCAGCGCAGCTGCGGCTACAGCTGGCGGCCGTCGCTGGCGGTGGCGGAGATCGGCCGGCTGGCTGCGCGGGTGAAGGCGATCCAGCCCGCGTGCCTGGTGTTCGTCGACAACTGCTATGGCGAGCTGGTGCAGGAGCAGGAACCCACAGCCGTGGGGGTCGACCTGATCGCCGGTTCGCTGATCAAGAATCTGGGCGGCACCATCGCCCCCACCGGCGGCTACGTGGCCGGCCGCGTCGAGTTGGTGGAGCAGGCCTGCTGCCGGCTCACGGCCCCGGGCATCGGCAGTGAGGGGGGCACCAGCTTCGATCTCAACCGGTTGCTGTTTCAGGGGCTGTTCCTGGCGCCCCAGATGGTGGCCGAAGCCCTGATCGGCGCCGAGCTGGTGGCCCAGGTGTTCAGCGACCTGGGCTTTGCCACCAATCCGGCGCCGGGGGGCGAGCGCAGCGATGGCATCCAGGCGGTGCGGCTGGGTTCGCCCGAGCTGCTCAAGGCGGTGTGCCGCGCCTTCCAGGCCGCCTCGCCGATCGGTGCCTACCTCGATCCGGTGCCGGCGCCGATGCCTGGCTACGCCAGCGAGCTGGTGATGGCCGGCGGCACCTTCATCGACGGCAGCACCAGCGAGTTCTCCGCCGATGCGCCCCTGCGCGAGCCCTACGTGCTCTACGTGCAGGGCGGCAGCCACCGGGCCCACATCGCCATCGCCCTGGAGCGGGCCCTGGTCGCCTTGGCAGAGGCGGGCCTGGTGGCGGGGCTGCTGCCCGCTTCAGTGCCGATGCCGGCAGACTGACCGCCATTGCTTCTGGGCTCCGCCTCCGCCATGGCGCTCTCCTTCCCCAATGACCGGCGCTACGCCGACAGCCATGAAACGGCCAAGCTCGAGGGGGCGTTGGCCCGGCTGGGCCTCAGTGCCTTCGCCGTTGATCAGCTGGGCGACATCGTGTTTGTGGAGCTGCCCGAGGTGGGAGCTGCCGTGGAGCAGGGGCAGAGCTTCGGCACCGTGGAATCGGTGAAGGCGGTGGAGGAGCTGGTGGCGCCGATCAGCGGCACCGTGGAAGCCCGTAACGAGGCGGTGCTGTCCAGCCCCGAGGAACTCCAGAACGATCCCTACGGCGAGGGTTGGTTGCTCCTTGTGCGCCCGGCCGATCCGGCCCAGATCGAGGCCCTGATGGATGCCGACACCTACGCCACCAAGGTGCAGGGCGCGTGATGGAGCCTGGTGGGATCAGCGCCGGCACGGCGCCAGGGCCGTTCTGGCAGCGGCACATCGGCCCCGGCTCCGCCGAGCAGGCCGCCATGCTCCGGGAGCTGGGCCTCAGCAGCCTGGAGCAGCTCGCCGAGCAGGTGGTGCCTGCCGACATTCTGATCAGCGCCGAGGCGGCCGAGGAGGGGTTGCCCCAGCCCTGCGCCGAGGCCGACGCCCTGGCGGAGCTGGCGGAGCTGGCGGCCCGGAACCAGGTGCTGCGCTCCCTGATCGGCCAGGGCTACTACGGCACTGCCACGCCGGCCCTGATCCAGCGCCACGTGCTGGAGAATCCCAGCTGGTACACCGCCTACACCCCCTACCAGGCCGAGATCGCCCAGGGCCGGCTCGAGGCCCTGCTCAACTTCCAGACCCTGATCAGCGAGCTCACCGGCCTGCCGATCGCCAACGCCTCCCTGCTGGATGAGGCCACGGCCGCCGCCGAGGCCATGGCCCTGGCCCTGGCCGTGAGTCGCCGGGCGGGGGCGCGGCGCTTCCTGGTCGACCGGGAGGTGTTCCCCCAGACCCTGGCGGTGCTCCAGACCCGGGCGGAGCCCCTGGGCATCGTTCTTGAAGGGGTGGCCGCCGAGGATCTGGCGGCCCAGCTTGCGGCTGGCGCCGACCCCGCTGCCCTGCTGCCGGCCGATGCGTTTGGTCTGCTGCTGCAATTGCCGGGTCGTCGGGGGGGGCTGTGGGATCCCGCTCCCCTGCTGGCGGCGGCGGCGGCGGCAGGGGTGATCAATGCCGTGGCGGTCGACCCCCTGGCCCAGGTGCTGCTGGCCCCTGTGGGTGAGCTCGGCGCCGACATCGCCATCGGCAGTGCCCAGCGCTTCGGGGTGCCGATGGGCTTCGGCGGGCCCCACGCCGCCTTCTTCGCCACCCGCGAGGCCTTCAAGCGCCAGATCCCGGGGCGCCTGGTGGGGCGCTCCCTCGATGCCGAGGGCCGGCCGGCCCTGCGCCTGGCCCTGCAGACCCGCGAGCAGCACATCCGTCGCGACAAGGCCACCAGCAACATCTGCACCGCCCAGGTGCTGCTGGCGGTGATGGCCGGCTTCTATGCCGTGCACCACGGCCCCGACGGGCTGGAAGCGATCGCCCGCCGCATCGCCGACCTGCGCCAGACCCTGGCGGCCGCGCTGGAGGCCCTGGGTCTGCCGGTGCGCCCCGGCCCGGCCTTCGACACGGTGTGGCTCGACGTGGAGCCGCCCCAGGCCGAGGCGCTGCTGGCGGCGGCGCTGGCAGCCGGGTTCAACTTGCACTGCCCCGAGAGCAGCGCCGGGGCCGGCGGGGTGGGCATCAGTCTCGATGAGCTGAGCACAGCCGAGGAGCTGGAGCGTCTGCTGCGGGGCCTGCAGGGGTGTGGTGCCGTGTTGCCCACCGCAGCGATGCAGAACTCCGCGAGCCAGAAGAGCGGCTGTGCATCGCAAGCGTGGACGGCTACTGGCCTTCCCACCCGCGAGGGGCCCTGGCTGCAGCAGGAGCCCTTCCAGCGCTACCGCAGCGAAACCGAGCTGCTGCGCTACATCCAGCGCCTCGCCAGCCGGGATCTCTCCCTGGTGCACGGCATGATTCCGCTGGGCAGCTGCACCATGAAGCTCAATGCGGCCGCCGAGCTGGCGCCGGTGAGCTGGCCCGCCTTCAGCCAGCTGCATCCCTTCGCCCCGGCCGCCCAGACGGCCGGCTACCGCCAGCTGGCGGCCCAGCTGGAGGCCTGGCTGGCGGCGATCACCGGGTTTGCCGGCGTGTCGCTGCAGCCCAATGCCGGTTCCCAGGGGGAATACGCCGGCCTGTTGGCGATCCGCGCCTGGCACCACAGCCGCGGCGAGCTGCAGCGCAACGTGTGCCTGATTCCCACCAGTGCCCATGGCACCAATCCGGCCAGTGCCGTGATGGCCGGCATGCGGGTGGTGGCGGTGGCCTGCGATGACCAGGGCAACATCGATCTGGCCGACCTCGAGGCCAAGGCTGAGGCCCACGCCGCTGCGCTGGCGGCCCTGATGGTCACCTACCCCTCCACCCACGGGGTGTTCGAGACCGCCATCCGCCGCATCTGCGAGCTAGTGCACGCGCGCGGCGGCCAGGTGTATCTCGATGGCGCCAACCTCAATGCCCAGGTGGGTCTGGCCAAGCCCGGGCTCTATGGCGCCGATGTGTGCCACCTCAACCTGCACAAGACCTTCTGCATTCCCCACGGTGGCGGCGGTCCGGGGGTGGGGCCGATTGCCGTGGCGGCGCACCTGCTTCCCTTCCTGCCCGGGGTCCGGCCGCTGGGCGAGGGGGGTGTGGGGCCGGTGGCGGCAGCGCCCCTGGGCAGCGCCTCGATCCTGCCGATCAGCTGGATGTACATCCGCTTGATGGGGGGCTCCGGCCTGCGGCAGGCCAGCCTGGTGGCCCTGCTCTCCGCCAACCTGCTGGCCGAGCGGCTCGACCCCCACTTCCCCGTGCTCTACCGCGGGGCGAGCGGCCGGGTGGCCCATGAGTGCATCCTCGACCTGCGGCCGCTCAAGCGCAGTGCCGGGCTGGAGGTCGATGACCTGGCCAAACGCCTGATGGACTACGGCTTCCATGCCCCCACCGTGAGCTGGCCGGTGGCCGGCACGGTGATGGTGGAGCCCACCGAGAGTGAGTCGCTGGCCGAGCTGGATCGGTTCTGTGCCGCGATGATCGCCATCCGGGAGGAGGCCGCAGCGATTGAGCGCGGCGACGCCGATCCGCTCCACAACCCGCTCAAGGGTGCCCCCCACACCCTGGCGGCCGTGACGGCCGATTGCTGGGAGCGCCCCTACAGCCGCCAGGTGGCGGCCTTCCCCGCCGGGGAGGAGCAGCGGGCCGACAAGGTATGGCCGGCGGTGGCCCGCATCGACAACGCCTATGGTGACCGCCATCTGGTGTGCACCTGCCCCAGCGTGGAAGAGCTGGCCGCCCTCCCCACGCCGATGTCGGCCTGATGCTCCAGCAGCCGCCCAGCAGGCAGGGCCATCCAGCCAGGCCTGCCAGGCAAGGTCTCAGTTTTTCTTTGTGTTGTAGACCTTGCTTTTCCAGCACAATCTGCTGCAAATGCAGCGCAGGCCAGGTTCATCTCCATCTCCGAGCCTCTGATCAGCTGATCAGTCCGCTCTGCTGATTGGTTGGACCATCCAGCCGCCTCTTTTCCGATACCGTGTGGGGACCATGAACACCAGCGATCACAACGGCGGTAATGGCCCAGTGGAGGGCACCAACGTGGTGCGGGTGCCCTTCGGTGTGCGTCGGCCCCGCCGCAGCCGCCCCGCGCGTCCCGAGCGCTGGGCCACGCTGGTGCTCCCCTTCCAGGCGGGCGGTGGCCAGCCCACTCCGCCCCCGCAGGCCGCCTGAGAATCAGCAGGCGCGCCGATCCAGTCGCCAGTCGACGAGGGCCTTCACATCGGCCAGGGAGCTGGTGGGGGTGCGGAAGGGAAGGATGTCCATGGGGCTGCGTTCCGGCCGCACCAGCCAGCTGAGATCCGCCTGAGGAATCAGCACAAACCCGCGATAGCGCACCACGTCAGGGTGGTTGTGGCCACGCAGTCGGGGCGCCATGGGGCTGCTGGATCAAGGCGAGCAGATGCATTGCAGCTGCCCGGCACGGGGGGGCAACGGATGCACCGGTTTGCTTCCGTTTTGGCTTGCGGTCTGTAACAGCCCCGGCTGGGCCGGGCTCAGTAGTTGGCGCCGCTGCGGCGCTGGTGCACCGCCGTCACGCCCTCGGCATCGAGCAGGCCGCCCTGCTCCACCTGGGCGTAGAGCAGCCAGTGGTCGCCGCATTCCATCCGCTGCTGCACCCGGGCCTCCAGCCAGGCCAGGGCCTCCGGCAGGATCGGCTGGCCGGCTGGGCTGCGCTCCAGCGCCAGGCCGGCGAAGCGGTCGGCGCCGGGGGGGAAGGGCTTGAGGAACTGCTTCATCGGCCCGCTCTCGCGCCCGGCGGCCAGCACGTTGAGGGCGAAGTGATCGCCCACGTGCAGCAGGGCTTCCACCGCCCGGTCCTTGGCCACCGCCACCGTGAACCCCGGTGGCGTGAAGCTGGCCTGGCTCACCCAGCTGGCCACCATGGCGCCGCTCAGGTGGCTGTCGCCCGCTCCCTTCTCGGTGGTGAGCACGCACAGGGAGCCCACCACCCGGCCGAGGGCCTGGATCGCCGGGCCGGTGCCGCTCTCGCTCAGGCCACCGGCGGCGCTGCGCCGCTCCTGGCGGCGTTGGGCGGCTTTGAGCTGGCGCCCCAGGGCGGTGCCCGTTTCCTCGATGGTTTTGATCGTGGTGGCATCCGGTCTGAACTTCACCTTGATCGGCGCAAAGGCGAAGCTGAAGCCGCCGTCGCGCAGCTTGCTCTCCAGGAGATCGAGGGCTTCGCCGCTCCAGCCGAAGCTGCCGAACACGCCCACCGGTTTGCTGCGGTTCCCCTCGGCCAGCACCGTGCCCAGGGCTGAGACGATCGGCGTGGGGGCATGGCCGCCCAGGGTGGGGGAGCCGATCAGCAGGGCATCACAGCTGCGAATGGCCGCCAGCAACTGCTCGGGCGGGGTGAACTCGCAGTTGATGCTCTCCACCCGCACGCCGGTGCGGGAGATGCCCTGGGCCAGGGCGTCGGCGATGGCGGCGGTGTTGCCGTAGGCGCTGGCAAACAGCAGCGCCACCGACTGGCTGGAGCGCTCGGTGCTCTCCCCCCAGCGGCGGTAGTCGGCCAGCAGGCTGCGCCAGCTCTGGGCGATGGCCGGGCCATGGCCCGGCGCGATCGTGCGGATGTCCAGGTCCTCCAGCCGGTCCACCACCGCTTCCACCTGGCGGGCCATCGGCGCCATCAGGCAGTCGTAGAAGTAACGACGGTCTTCCTCGGTGCTGCTGCGGTTGGCCTCCGCCCACGCCTCGGCGCAGAGGTGGGCGGCGAAGAACTTGCCGCTCATCAGCAGGCCCGTGCTCTCCTCGAAGGCCATCAGGCCACCGGGCCAGCGGGGCGTGGGCACCGGGATCAGCCGCAGCACGTGGCCATGGCCCAGGGGGCGGCTGGCCTCCTGCTTCACCACGTCGATCGGCGGCAGGGGGGCGATCGCCGCGCTTGAGGTGTCGGTGGCGGATGGTGATGGTCCGGCTTCCCCTGGTTTCTGGGGCTTCTGCTGGTTCCACAGGTCCGCCAGCAGTTTGGCGCCGGCGTTGGAGGCCACCAGCATCAGGTCCGGCCAGCGCTCAGCCAGCTGGCGCAGCAGGGCCACCCGGTTGGGGTTCACATGGCCCACCACCACCTTGAGCGGCGCATCTGCCGGGATCAGGAGCGTGAGCTGCTCCAGGTAGGGCTCGGCGAAGGAGGCACCGGGCGGGTGCACCAGCACGGGCGGCAGGACCCGGCCATCTGGCGCTGGGCCGCCGCTGAACAGAAAGCTGTTGGCGGTGGTGCCGCGCTCCAGGCCGTACTCCACCTCGAAGCGCAGGCGTTTCGGGCTCAGGCCCCGCAGGCAGAGCAGCCCCTCGTCGAGGGGGATCTGGATCACACGGCGATCCATCAGTAGTGGTTCCCCACCTTGCGGTGGTGTACGGCTGTCGTGGCCTCCGTATCGGCCACGTTGCCCTCCTCCACCTCGGCGTAGATGATCCAGTGGTCGGGGCCTTCCATCCGCTGGGCCACGCGGCAACCCAGGTAGGCCAGGGCATCGCCCAGCACGGGCCCGCCGGCGGCGGCGCCATCGAGGGTGCTGACGCCAGCGAAGCGGTCGGCACCGGGCGGGAAGCGCTTGAGGAAGTGGCGCAGCAGCTGCTGGTGGTTGTCGTCGCGCAGGATGTTGAGCACGAAGCGATCGCCCACCTGCAGCAGGGCCTCGATGGCCCGGTCCTTCGCCACGGCCACGGTGATGCCCGGTGGCTCGAAGCTGGCCTGGCTCACCCAGCTGGCCACCATGGCCGAGGAGCGCGTTCCGCCTTCCCCATCGCTCTGGCGGGCGGTCACCACGTAGAGGCCGCCGCTCAGGCGGCCGAGGGCCTTGTCGAGGTCGCCATCGAGGGCCTTCATGGCGGCGATGGTCTTGGCCTTGGTGAGCAGCTGGCCCAGGTCGGTGCCGGCCTCCTCGCAGCGCTGGTAGTCGCCGGTCTGGGGCACCTGGCGGATGCGCAGCGGTTCGAAGGCACTCTTCTGACCGAGGGCCCGCAGCTGGCCGGCCACGGTGTCGATCGGCTCGTCGTTGCCGCCGAAGGCGTCGTAGCAGGCCACCCACTGCTTGGGCTTGAGGGCCGCCAGCAGGGTGCCGATCGAGGCCTGCAGGTCGGCATCGGCGCTGGCGGGCCAGGTGGGCACCACCACGGCGCTGGCCTCGCCCACCAGGGCGTTGAGCTCCTGGGGGTCGGTGGCGCGCAGGTCCACCAGTTGCACCGCGGCACCGGCCTTCTGGATGCCGCGGGCCAGGGCCTGGCTCAGCCGGTCGCAGAAGCCGTACTGGCTCACGTAGCACACAGCGGCGTAGGCCTCGCCTGTGCTGCGCTCTGAGCTCCAGCTGCGGTAGTCGTCGAGCCAGAGGGAGAGGTGCTCGCGCAGCAGCGGTCCATGGCCCACGGCGATGGTGTTGATCGCGGGCAGCCCATCCATGCGCTTCATGGCCTGCAGCACGCTGCGGGCGTTGGGGCCCATCAGGCACTCGTAATAGAAGCGGAAATCCGGGGCGATGGCGCCGGGATCCACATCGAAGAGGTCGTCTGAGCAGTAGTGCAGGCCGAAGGCGTCGCAGGTGTAAAGGATGCCGGTGCCGTGGTCGAACGAGAAGATCGTGTCGGGCCAGTGCAGATTCGGTGCACTCAGGAACTCGAAGCGGTGCTGCACGCCGCTCTCGGGGTTGATGCCCAGGTCCAGTTCGTCGCCGCTCTTGACAGCGCGGCTCCTGAAGGGCCGATGCACCTGGTTCTCCAGGAACTGGATCGCCACCTTGGAGGCCACGATCTCGATTTCGGGGTTGAGGGCGAGCAGGTGGCCGATCAGGCCCGAGTGGTCGGGCTCGGTGTGGCTCACGATCAGACAATCGATTGCCGCCGGATCGATCTGCTCCTGCAGCAGGGGCAGCCAGGTGCTCTCAAACTTGAGGTGGCTGGTGTCGATCAGGGCGGTGCGCTCCCCTCGCACGAGAAAGCTGTTGTAGGTCGTGCCGTTGCGCAGGCCGAACTCGATGTCGAAGCGGCTGCGGTCCCAGTCGAGGGAGCGGATCGCGGTGGTATCGGGAGCGATCCGCTCAACCTGGAGGGTCAGGCGGGGAGCCTGGGTGGAACTGCCCTCAGCGGGTGGGGCGGCATGGGGGGCGGCAGAACGTGTGGACGTCATGACGTGCCGGCCTCTCAAGTCCAGAAGAGTGTAGGCGCGGCGGTTTCGCGCTGGGTTGATTGGTTAACCCGGGCCGCGAAAATGCCTGATCAGCTCTGCTCAGGCCTGATTGATGGCTGTGAGAATGGCTTCGAAAGCGGCTGTGCCGGAAACTTCCGGCAAACATGTGAGGTGATTGTGATAGCCATCTCCTCCCCTTGTTCCTGTGATGGAGATTGTGATCAGTTGATGGTCGGTTGCCGGAAGGGTGTCGAGGGTGTTGCGCTCGGGTGGGGTGTGGCTGATCTACATGTCAATCACCCGTTCCAGCAAGAGCTGCGTCAGGGCAATGGGGTTTCTGGGTGTCGTGCAGGCGAAGCAGATCGGGATCCGGCTGCTGAGGGGCCCCGTTGCTGGGATGATCGAGCCGGGCGCTTCCATGCGAATCGCTTCCAGCCCGGAAATCCGAAAGAGTTGGTGCAGTCGTCTTGACTCACTGAGCAAGAATGAATCTCCCTCGATTTTCAGTTCTCCCTGTTGTTTCCGGGCCTGCAGGGCAAAGAGGTCCAGGCAGCTTCTGGATTGACGGCTCACGCAGCTCTGGCTGCAGTGCAGTTTCTCGGCAACATCTCTGCCGTTCCGGAGCCACTGCAGGTAGTCCAGGCAGATGAGTTGGAGGGCGCTGTGCTGGGAGAACTTCTTGCCGTTTGCGCTCCCCGTGATGGGCTTGAGGGCGGAATCGGTTGGCTCTTGATGACGTGCTGTTCTGGCGCCATGGAGCCCCATGCGCGAAACCCCCATTTCGGGGATATTAAAGCGATCCTTGCCCAAACTTGCCTCTCTTATGCATTAGGCGCATTGCGCGTCTATTTCTTGCGTGAGATGCAAATCCTTCTGGTATTCAAGGGGGGAATGACTTGGGTCAGGGATCCGTCGGCCCGCGCCGCTCTCCGTCCGCCAGCCAGTGCCAACCGTTGAAGGCGGCGGCCTGGCCGCAGGGCTTGTCGCCGTCGCTGGCATCAGGACTCCAGAGCGACCAGACCCGGGCGTTCTCGATCCAGAAGCGGCGTCCCTGGCTGTTGACGCGGATGCCGCTGTAGCCGCTGATGGCGTGCTGGCGGCGCGCGGCGTCCAGGGCGCGGGCGCGGCTGGCCCGCTCCGATGGGGAGGCGGTGAGGCGTGAAGGCATGCCGACCAGGGCATTCCAGGGGCGATGCCACAGGCGCAAGGCGGCGCTGTTGGCGTAGATCAGCCGGGGTCCGGGATCGCCTGCGGGATCGGCGCCGTCGTGGGCGAGCACCACCGTGGCCGAGGCAAAGAGCTCCTGCGCCAGCAGCCTGGGAGGGTGCGAGGCAGTCGCCAGGGGCCTGCCGAAGGCCCTCAGGTGGGATACGGCAATGCAGCGCGCGAGGGCGATGGCTTCCGGCGTCAGCCAGGGGGCATCAGGCATCCGTGGGCGAGCTCAGGCCGTTGTCCATGGCCCGCGCCATGGCCAGGGCGGCCATGCTCTCGCCGTGGTGGCGCACATGGGCCAGGAAGCGCTGATTGGCCTCGGGGAACTGGGGGGCTTCCGCCAGGGGCAGGGGACCCGCCGCATCCAGGCCTGATTCCCCCTCCAGGGCCGGTGTGATCACCACCAGGTCCGGATCGAGGGCTGCGCCGTAGCGCCACCAGCGGTTGGGGTCGGTGATGGCCGGGTGCTGGGGATGGGCGGCCGTGTCCGCCATCACCGGCTCCTGGCCGCGGGCCCGGGCCTGGCGGGCCTGCTTGGCGAGGGCCTTCTGGCGGCGTTTGGCCAGATCCGCCAGCAGCTGGCCGCGGGTGCGCCCCCGCAGCTGGAAGAGCACGAAGGGGTCTTCGCTGAAGCGGTCTCCCATCAGGTAGAAGACCGCGCTCACGTGCTTGCAGGGGTTGGCCTTGTCCGGACAGCTGCACTCGCTGCGCACCTCCTGCAGCTTGAAGGGGAATAGGCGCTTGCCACTGGCCGCGAAGGCCCGCTCGATGTCCTGGGGCATCACCCCGGCGAGCAGCTGGGCCGACCAGCGGGCCTTCTGGGTGAGGGCATCGAGCACATAGCCCCAGTCGTCGTCGTTGAGCACGTCGAGCCAGAGCTTCACCTTGTAGGGGTCTTCGCCGCTGCCCTGCACCCGGGCATGCACCCGCCGGCCCTCGAAGCGGATTGAGGTGACGTTGCCGCTGCGGGCGTACTCCCAGGCGCGCTCGAGGCGTTTCTTGAAGCGGTAGGAGTTGATCAACTCCATCCACTGCTCCACCCACCAGGGCTGGTGCCCCAGGCCCTGATCGCCCAGCTGGGTGGTGATGGCGCCGGAGGAAACGGTCATCGCCGGCCCGCGTCGGTGGCTCCATTATTCCGGTCCGGCAGCACGGCGACTCCGCCCAGCACCAGCACGGCGGCGTTCAGCAGATGCCAGAACAGGTGGGTGCCTGTCGGCCAGAACGGGCAGACCGCGTTGTCGACGCTCCGCATGAGCAGGGAGAGGCTGAACAGCCCGGTGGCCCAGGCCAGGGAGGGCGGCAGGCTCCGGCGGCGCTGATGCCAGGCCAGCACGGCCAGCACCGCCAGGGTGGGGGCGTAGGCCAGCGACCCGTTGAGTGCTCCTGGGACACTGCGGCCCGCCAGGCAGGCCAGGAGAAAGGCTAGGCAGAGGGCCACCGCCCCAGCGGTGCTGACCCCGGCCCGACGCCGCAGGTACAGCAGCAGCACCAGGAGCTGGAACAATAGGATCGGAATCACATCCGCCGCCAGGGCCCAGCCGGTGGCGAAGGTGTGGAACAGGCCGCTGCCCACCCCGATGGCCAGTGCCAGCACCGCCAGGGTGAGCACCCCTGGATCGCGCCTCTCGCCGCAGCGGGCCAGCTGCTCCAGCCGCCAGGCGGCCACGAGGAACGCCCCGTTGGTGAGGGCATTGATCGGCTCTGCCGTCAGGCCTGGCCCAAGCCGTTCGCAGTAGAGGTCGATCACGCCTGCGAGCTCACTCCGGTTCCTGGAGGGCCACCAGCTCCTTGAGCTGGCCCATGTCCATGCCGCCGAGCCAGTCTTCGCCGGAGCCGACGATGTCTTCGGCGAGTTTCGACTTCTCCTTGATCATCCGGTCGATGCGTTCCTCCACCGAGCCGCTGGTGATGAACTTGTGCACCATCACGCGGTTCTGCTGGCCGATGCGGTAGGCCCGGTCGGTGGCCTGGTTCTCCACCGCCGGGTTCCACCAGCGGTCGATGTGGAACACGTGGCTGGCGCGGGTGAGGTTGAGGCCCACGCCTCCTGCCTTGAGCGAGAGCAGGAACAGCTGGGGGCCCCGGGGATCGTCCTGGAAGCGATCCACCATCGCCTGGCGCTCGGTCTTGCTGGTGTTGCCGTAGAGGAAGGGCACCTCCTGGCGCCATTTGCGCTCGAGATGGGCCTTGAGCAGGTGGCCCCACTCGGCGAACTGGGTGAACAGCAGGGCCCGGTCGCCCGCTTCGATCACCTCCTCGAGGATCTCCTCCAGCCGCTGCACCTTCGCGCTGCGGGCGGCGAAGCCACTGGCTGCCCCGTTGCCCACTCCGTTGCCCACCGCTGCCTGCACGTCCTCGCCCAGGGCCAGGGCCGGGTGGTTGCACACCTGCTTGAGCTTCGTGAGCAGGGCCAGCACCTGGCCGTGCTTCTGGCCCAGGGGGGCCCGGGCGATGGCGTCGAGGCTCTCCTCCACGGTGCGGTTGTAGAGCTTGCGCTGCTCGGGGGCGAGCCCCACCCACTCGTGCAGTTCCACCTTGTCCGGCAGGTCGGTGATGATCGACTTGTCGGTCTTCAGGCGCCGCAGGATGAAGGGCCCGACGCGGGCCTTGAGATCGCGCAGGGAGGCCATGTCGCCGTAGCGCTCGATCGGCAGGCGGTAGCGCTGGCGGAAGAAGGGCTCGTCCCCCAGCACCTTGGGATTGAGGAAATCCATCAGTGCCCACAGCTCGCTGACCCGGTTTTCCACCGGCGTGCCGGTGAGGGCGATGCGGAAACGGCCGCTGCGGCTGCCCCGCCCCGGCCGGGCCAGGTCGCGGGCCGCCATCGACTGCTTCGCCGTGGGGGTCTTGATCGCCTGGGCTTCGTCGATCACCACGCCCTGCCAGTCGACGCTCTCCAGCAGTTCACTGTCGCGCTGCAGCAGGCCGTAGCTGGTGAGCACCAGATCCACGCCCTTGAGGGCCTTCTTCAGGGCCGCATCCGTGCTGGGGCGGCGAGGGCCGTAGTGCTCCTGCACCGCCAGCTCCGGCGTGAAGGCTGCCGCCTCGCGCTTCCAGTTGGTGAGCACGGAGGTGGGGGCCACCAGCAGAACGGGACGCTTCAGCTCCTGCTCGGCCTTGAGGTGCTGCAGGAAGGCCAGCAGCTGGATCGTCTTGCCCAGGCCCATGTCGTCCGCCAGGCAGGCCCCCTGGTCGAAGCGGTGCAGGAAGGCCAGCCAGCCCAGGCCCCGCTCCTGGTAGGGGCGCAGCTGGCCGGCGAAGCCCGGCGGGGCGGGCAGGGGATCGGGGGCCTTCTGCTGGTGGTACTGCTCCATCACCGCCTGCAGGCGCGGGCCGGCGGTGAAGGCATGCACCGGCAGGCGGTGGAAGGTGTCGCCGTCGCTGGCGGTGAGGCGCAGGGCGTCGTCGAGGCTCAGCCCCGGGTCGGCATTGCAGAAGCGCTCGGCGTTGCGCAGGTCGTTGGGGCGCAGCTCGATCCACACGCCCTTGTGCTGCACCAGGGGGCTGCGCTTGGCGGAGAGCCGCTCCAGATCGCGCAGGTTGAGCGTCACCCCGCCGATCATGAAGTCCCAGCTCCACACCAGGTTTTCGCCGAGGGTGAAGCCGCGGGAGGTCTCCGGCAGCTCCGCGGTGATCGCCAGGCCCAGCCGGCTGGCCAGGCCCCCGGAGAGACTCTCCGGCAGCACCACGCCCACCCCCACATCGCGCAGCTGGGTGGCGGCCGTGCGCACCAGCACGAAGGCCTCGGCCGGGGTGAGCTGCATCGCCTCCGGCGTGGTGGCATCGAGGCCGCGCTCGACCGGCTCGAACACGGTGAGAGCCCGGCCCAGGCCCTCCAGCAGCAGCTCGCTGGGTTGGGGAACGGCCACTTCCCCCAGCTGCAGCCCCCAATCCCCCGCCGCCCAGGCCACCGCCGCCGGCACGCGCAGGCTGGGGTCGGCCTCGGCCTGGAGGCTGAAGCGCACGTCCCACAGCTCGTCCCCCTCGGCGGGGGTGAACAGCTCCAGGCAGGCGCGCGCCGGCGCCACCCGGCCCGCCACCGCCTCCCGCCAGTGGTGGGTGGCGATCGTGAGGCGTTCCAGTTCCTCCTCGTCGAGGTGCAGCTGGCCATCCCCTTTGCCCAGGGCCTTCTGCCAGGCGAGCAGCAGGGGATCGAGGCCATCGCTGTCGGGTTTGAAGCCGGCCCGCAGCTGGCCATCGAGCAGGGCCTCCAGCAGGCTGGCCACCCGCAGCCGGCCATTGCCCGGGCGCCGGCAGGCCAGGGCGGGATCGCCTTCCGGACCCGCGGCCAGGGCGCAGGTGGCCACCTGGGGGAGCCCCACCGCCAGTTCCTCCAGGCGGCGCCGGTCGCCCTCGCGGTTGAGCAGGGGCAGCCAGCGGGCCCGGCCGTCCTCGATCTGGGGGAGCCAGCGGCCGCGGGCGATCAGGCTGAGGGCCCAGCGCTGCAGATGGGTCCACCAGCGCAGGTCATCGCCCATGTCCGGGTGGCCGCTGGCCAGGGGCAGGCCGCTCAGCCATTCCGCGGCCCCGGCGGGGTCGAGGGCCCAGCCCTCCACCTGCCAGGGCCACCATTCCAGTTGGCGGGGGATGGGCTCGCCCGATTGCAGGGGCAGGCCACTCCAGGGCTGATCGCCGGCGCTGCGGCGGCCGCGGGCGGCCTGGGTGCGGCTGGGGAGGGTGAGGGTGGCCCGGGCCGGTCGCAGGGCCTCGCTCCAGTAGCCGTTGTCGTCGAGCCAGTCGGCCACCTCGTCCGGCGTGAGGGCGAGGGGATGCTCGGGGGCGCTGCGGCCCGGCTGCACCGGGCTGATGGCCTTCCAGGTGTCGCCCCACAGAAACAGGCGTCCCCCGGGCCCTTCGGGGGGGAACAGCCAGGTGGCATGCAGCAGGGTCATCCCAGGGTGTTCAGGGCCGGCGGGCCGACAGGGAACCGAGTGGCAGCAGCAGCCGCGTGAGGTGCAGCAGCAGGGCAGCGCCGACCAGCGGCAGCCAGGCACGGATGAGCCCCATCATCACAGTTGGCGCAACGCTCAGCACTGCGGCCGGCAGGGGCTCTCCCCCCGGCCAGGGGGTGACGGGCGGCAGTCCCAGGCTGTGGATGCCGCAGACGGCCCCCACCAGCCCCGCCTGCAGGTGGCTGTCATCCGGATCGACCCGCTGTAGGTGGAAGGCCAGCAGGCCGTAGAAGAAGCCGCAGCCTCCCGCCCGCAGGGCCGGTTCCAGGCCCAGGGGGATGCCCAGCACCAGGGCCGTGAGGCCGGCCCCCAGGGCCCAGGCGATCGATTGCAGGCGCAGCTGCTGGCGGGACGGCGGGCTGGAGTCCTGACTCACGCGGGCACCCTGGGACGCTGGGCCTGTGCTGGGCGATCATGCCTGGCAGAGCACGTGTTCGGGTCCATGCGTGAGAGACCGTTGCGGCGCACCCTGCACCTGCATGCCGGTCCCCACAAGACCGCCAGCACCTATCTGCAGGCCCGCCTGCAGGCCAACCGCCGGGCCCTGGAACGCCAGGGTCTGCGCTACCCCACCCCCTGGGGGGAGCACTCCCACCGCCAGCTGGCGCGGGCCCTGCAGGCGGGTCGCTTTGAGGCGCTGGAGCAGCTCCTCGCCCGCCATCGCCGCTGGGACGGCGATCTGCTGCTCAGCGCCGAGCACTTCGCTCCCCTGGTGTCGGATGGCACGGCCCTCGCCCGGCTGCAGCGCCTGAGCCAAGAGGCGGGCTTTGCCCTTCACGTGCTCAGTGTGGTGCGTCCCCAGGCGGAGCTCCTCAACTCCTTCTATGCCCATGGCCTCGGGCGCCTCTACGGCGCCCCCTCCTTCCCGGCCTATGTGCGCGCCCAGCTGGCCGGCCGCCGCCTGCGCGGTCCGGCGCGGCGGCGCTGGATCCGGATGGCCCCGCTGGTGCTGGATCCGGAACAGCGCTACGGGGCGCTGCTGCAGCAGGCCGGGGTGCGCGCCAGTTTTCTGCCGCTGGCGCCCCGCCGCCGGGATCCATTCGAGCAGCTGCTGGAGCTGCTCGGCCTGCCTGTGGGCGCCTGGCGGCCGGCACCGGCCAGCCAGGCCAACGAGCAGCTGGGGCGGCGGGGGTTGGGCCTGGCCTATCTGCTCAACCGGGAGCTCGACACCCTCCCCCTCCGCCGCGACCGCCTGATTGCCGAGCAGGGACTCAACCGCCTCGTGGAGCAGATCCGTGCCCTGGCGCGCCGGCGCGGCTGGGTGGAGGAGCGCTTCAACGGCTGGCAGCCCCGGGCGCTCCTGCGGCTGGAGGCGGGGCTGGGCCCGGCCAATGAGCGCTTCGCCCAGCGGGTCTGGGGGTGCCGCTGGCAGGAGGTGTTCGCCCCCCAGGCTCCGCCGGCCGATCGGGGACTGGTGCTGGATCAGGAGCTGCGCGATGAGGCTCGGGCCCTGTTCCTGGCCTACCGCCGCAGCCTGCCGCGGGCACTGCGCTGAGCGATCATGCCCCTTCAGGACTGAACTGCTCCGCCATGGCCGCCGCTCCCTCCGCCGCCTCCTCCGCAGGGGGCTCAGCCGGCGCCGGCCGCCCCCGCAGCGGCGCCGAGATCCGCGCGGCCTTCCTGTCGTTTTACGAGCAGCGCGGCCACAAACCCATGGCCAGCGCCTCCCTGGTGCCGGACGACCCCACGGTGCTGCTCACCATCGCCGGCATGCTGCCCTTCAAGCCGGTGTTTCTGGGCCAGGCGGAGCGGCCGGCGCCCCGGGCCACCAGTTCCCAGAAGTGCATCCGCACCAACGACATTGAGAACGTGGGCCGCACGGCGCGGCATCACACGTTCTTCGAGATGCTCGGAAACTTCTCCTTCGGCGACTACTTCAAGGAGCAGGCGATCCAGTGGGCCTGGGAGCTGAGCACAGGCGTGTTCGGCCTCAGCCCGAAGAACCTGGTGGTGAGTGTGTTCCGCGAGGACGACGAAGCCGAGGCGATCTGGCGTGAGGTTGTGGGGGTGAATCCGAAGCGGATCATCCGCATGGATGAGGCCGACAACTTCTGGGCCTCCGGCCCCACCGGCCCCTGCGGCCCCTGCTCGGAGATCTATTACGACTTCAAGCCCGAACGCGGCGACGACGGCATCGATCTCGAAGACGACAGCCGTTTCATCGAGTTCTACAACCTGGTGTTCATGCAGTACAACCGCGACGCGGAGGGCACCCTCACGCCGCTGGCCAACCGCAACATCGACACCGGCATGGGTCTGGAGCGCATGGCGCAGATCCTGCAGGCGGTGCCCAACAACTACGAAACGGATCTCATCTACCCGCTGATCGAAACGGCGGCGGCTCTGGCGGGGGTCGACTACCGCGCCCTCGAGGAGAAGGGCAAAACCAGCCTCAAGGTGATCGGCGATCACAGCCGCGCCATCACCCAGCTGATCTGCGATGGCGTGACCGCCAGCAACCTGGGCCGCGGCTACATCCTGCGCCGGCTGCTGCGCCGCGTGGTGCGCCACGGACGGCTCCTCGGCATCGACAAGCCGTTCCTGACGGCGATGGGCGAGGCGTCGATCGCCCTGATGCAGGCCGCTTATCCGCAGCTGCTGGAGCGCCGCGAGGTGATCCTGGCGGAGCTGCAGCGCGAGGAGGCCCGCTTCCTGGAAACCCTGGAGCGGGGCGAGAAGCTGCTGGCGGAGGTGCTGGCGGCAAAGCCCAAGCAGATCTCAGGCGAGCAGGCCTTTGAGCTCTACGACACCTACGGCTTCCCGCTGGAGCTCACCGAGGAGATTGCCGAGGAGCATGGCCTCACGGTGGATGTCGCCGGCTTCGAGGCGGCGATGGAGGCGCAGCGCCAGCGGGCCAAGGCCGCGGCGGTGAGCATCGACCTCACCCTGCAGGAGGCGATCGACCAGGTTGCCGCCGCCGCCCAAGCCACCGCCTTCAAGGGCTACGAAGCGCTGGAGCACCCCAGCTGCGTGCTGGCTCTGGTGGTGAACGGCGAGCCGGCGCAACGGGCGACGGCCGGTGATCAGGTGCAGCTGGTGCTCGATGTGACCCCCTTCTACGGAGAGGGCGGCGGCCAGGTGGGCGACCGCGGCGTGCTGCTGGGCGGTGGCGATCAGACCAGCGTGGATGCGGGCGTGATCGTGAGCATTGAGGGGGTGAGCCGCAACCGCTCGGTCTTTGTGCACAGCGGCCGGGTGGAGCGCGGCCAGATTGCGGTGGGCGACCTGCTCACCGCCCGGGTGGATGCCGCCTGCCGGCGCCGCGCCCAGGCCAACCACACCGCCACCCACCTGCTGCAGGCAGCCCTCAAGCAGGTGGTGGATCCGGGCATCGGCCAGGCCGGCTCGCTGGTGGATTTCGACCGCCTGCGCTTCGACTTCCACTGCCCCCGCGCTGTGACCGCTGAGGAGCTCGAGGCGATCGAGTCCCTGATCAACGGTTGGATCAGTGAGGCCCACAGCCTTGAGGTGGCGGAGATGGCGATCGAGCAGGCCAAGGCCGCCGGGGCGGTGGCGATGTTCGGCGAGAAGTACGCCGATGTGGTGCGGGTGGTGGATGTGCCCGGCGTGTCGATGGAGCTCTGCGGCGGCACCCACGTGGCGAACACCGCCGAGATCGGCGTGTTCAAGATCGTGGCCGAGAGCGGCGTGGCCGCCGGCATCCGCCGCATCGAAGCGGTGGCCGGCCCGGCGGTGCTGGCCTATCTCAAGGAGCGGGAGGCGGTGGTGAAGCCCCTGGCCGAGCGCTTCAAGGCCCAGCCCGGCGAGATCGTGGAGCGGGTGGGCCAGCTGGCCGACGAGCTCAAGGTCACCCAGAAAGCCCTGGCGGCCGCCCGCGGCGAGCTGGCCGCGGCGAAGGCCTCTGCGCTGGCGGCCCGGGCGGAAGCGGTGGGCACCTCCGCCGACGGTGTGTCGTTCCAACTCCTGGTGACCCGCCTCGATGGCGTGGATGGGGCCGGCCTGCAGACGGCGGCCCAGGGCCTGGCCGACCAGCTGGGCGATGGGGCGGCGGTGGTGCTCGGCGGCCTGCCCGATCCGGCCGATCTGGCCAAGGTGATCCTGGTGGCGGCCTTCGGCAAGGCGGTGATCGGGGCGGGGCCCAAGGCCGGCGCCTTCATCGGTGGCATCGCCAAGCTCTGCGGCGGCGGCGGCGGCGGCCGGCCCAACCTGGCCCAGGCCGGTGGCCGCGATGGCGCGGCCCTGGATGGGGCGCTGGCCCAGGCGCGCGAGCAGCTGGTGGCTGAGTTGGGGGCTTCAGGCCAGGGCTGAAGTGGCTCCCTGGGGTGCCGACCACTCCGCCAACTGTTCCCAGCCTGTGGCGGTTGGGGACAGCTGGGGAACTCTTTGGGTATCCCCATGCAATGGAGGTGCGCCATGGCCAGCACCTTTGTGATTCATGCCCGCCGTCACTGGACCTTTCAGCTGGTGCTGATGGGGAGCCGCCTGCGGCTGGAGGGCTGGTGCGATGGCCCCGATGGCTGGGGGGCGGAAGGCTGCTGCAACGCCTGGCTGCAGCCCACCGATTCGCCGCGGGAGGCCGCGGAGGGCCTCATGCGTCAGCCGAGCTGCTGCCTGTGACGGCCTGAAACAGCCGGCGCATCGTCCCCAGCAGGCTGCTGTCTGGCGCCCCGCTCTCCACCTGCTGCAGTTGATCGAGCGCCTGGCGGCGGTGGCTCACCAGCTCGGCCAGTTGCTCCAGCAGTTCCGGTTGGGACTGCAGCAGGGGCGCGAGGGCCCCCCGGTCGAGCTGCAGCAGCCGGCATTCCTCCAGGGCCCGCACCGTTGCCGTGCGCGGGGTGTCGAGCAGCAGGGTCATTTCCCCGAACAGGTCACCCGACTCCAGCTCCCGCACCGAGACCTGCCGGCCCGGGGCGATGGTCTTGAGCACTTCCACCCGCCCGCTCAGCACCTGGTAGAGGCAGTCGCCAGCATCCCCTTCGCAGACGATCGCTTCTCCGGGGCCGAAGCGCAGCACCCTCCCAGCCAGCGCCAGTTGTTGCCGCTGCTGCAACGGCAGCACCTGGAACAGCCCGCTGAGTTCGAGAGCGCCGTTGGTCTCGGCAGGGGCCGGGCTGTGGTGGCGCCGGCGGGGCTGGAGCTCCCGCACCGGGAAGGGGATGCTCTGGCCGGCGCGCTGGAGGGCGTACCAGATCTGCTCCAGCAGGGCACTGCGCAGGTCCAGCTCGGCCCGCTGGCCCATGTCCCGCTGCCACACCTGCAGTTCGTAGGTGATGGCGCTGTCAGCGAAGCTCTTGATGCGCACCCGGGGTGCCGGTGTGGGCAGCACCAGCGGGTGCTGGTGCAGCACCCCCTCCAGCAGGGACCGGGCCTGGGCGGGGGGGTAGTCGTAGTCGAGGCCGATCTCGAAGCGGTTGCTGGCCACGCCGCTCGCCGAGCGGTTGCTGATCACTTCGGCCGTGATCCGGCTGTTGGGAATGATCAGCCGGCAGCCGTCCAGGGTGCGCAGCTGGGTGTCGCGCCAGGTGATCGTCTCCACCAGGCCCTGCACCCCCTGGCCCACGTCCAGCCAGTCCCCCACCGCGAAATCGTCACCCAGCTGCAGTTCCAGGCCGGCGAACAGATCCTTGAGCGTTTCCTGGGCGGCGAAGCCCACGACCGCGGTGAGGACCGCGGAGGTGGTCACCAGTCCCACCAGGTCGAAACGGGCCGACTCCCGCACCACCAGCACGGTGAGCAGGGCCCCGCCCCCCAGCATCAGCAACTGCAGCAGCAGTTCCCGTGGTCGCCGCCACCACCCCAGGCCCCCCGGCAGCTCCAGGCCCAGCCACAGCGCCAGGCGCAGCGCCGCGTAGCTGATCAACAGCTCATCGGCCAGGCCCAGCCAGCGCCGGTACTCGCCGGGCAGCCCGAGGGCCTCCACGATGGGCAGCAGGCTCCAGCTCAGCAGAGCCAGGGCGATCAGGCCCAGCGGTAGCTGCCCCAGGGCACGGCGGCGGAGCTGGGGCTGCACCAGGCGATGCAGCAGCAGGAGGAGGGCAGCGGCCAGGAGCGCCGGAAGCAACCGTTGCAGCAGGGCCATGGCCGGCGGCGAATTGTCCAGCTGGCCCCAGCATGGAGCCAGACCTCCCGTGGTGCCATGGCCTCCATTCCACGCCTGTCGTCCTGCCGGCTGCCGAGGCTGCGGCCCCTGATGCTCCTCCCCCTGGGGCTGGTGCTGGGCGCGGGTGCGCTCACCCCGTCCAGGTCCCAGGTGCAGGTGCAGCTGCAGTGCCGTGGAGCCCTGCTCGAGACGCGCGGCAATGCGGAGCTCAAGCGCGACACCCAGCGCCTGGCCGTCTCCCTGGGGCTGGAGGCCGAGGCCGCCGATGCCGATGGTGCTCTGGCGGCCCTGCAGCGGCGGCTGGCGGCCGTGCGCGAACGCCTCCAGGCGTTGCAGGTGCAGGATCTGCGCGTCAGCTCCCCGATCACCTGGCAGCGGTCCCAGCAGCCCCCTGCCAGCGGAGAACGGGTGGTGGCCAACCTGCAGGTGAGCGGGCAGCTGGCACCAGCCCGGTTGCAGGCCTTCGTGCGTGGGGTGGGTGCGCTGGAGGGCGTGCGCCTCAATCCCGTGACGGCGGAAGCCGATCCCGCCGCCGTGCCCGCGGTGCGGGCTCGCCTGCTGCGCGCGGCCTACCAGGATGCGCTGGCCCAGGCGCGGGAGCTGGCCGCAGCCGTGGGGCGCAGCCGGCTGGAGCCCCTGGAGGTTCGGCAGGAGGGTCATGACCTCCGGCCGGTGATGCTGCGCGGCATGGCTGCCGAGGCCGCCCCCTTTGATCCGGCCGAGTTACCCCAGCCCACCGACCGGCTCTCCCTGTTTGTGCGCTTCTGTGCCAGCTGAGGGGCCGTGCCGCACCCTCGCGTCACAATGGTCCCGACCTGAGCTGGGAGCAGTCGTGCCCTCTCTCCGCCGGAGGTCTGCCTGCGGCAGGCCGCGTCTCAAGCCCTGGCCGCTCCCTGGCCTGTTCCCGGGGGCGTTCGCCCTGCTTGCGGTCGCCGCCCTCACGCCCCTGCCGGCTGCGGCGCAGCAGAGCCAGACGGCCGTGGTGCAGGAGATCCTGGATGGCAAGGAGCTGTTCATCGATCGGGAACAGGCCCGCGTCAAGCAGAAGGCCCGCTCTCCCCAGCTGATCTCCACCGGCAAGAGTCGCGGCCAGCTCGCCTTCGATGGCGGTGCGGTGGGTCGGCTCAACCGCCAGTCGCAGCTGCGGCTCGGCAGTGCCTGCTTCGTGCTCGACAAGGGCCAGGTGCTGGTTTCCGGCAAACAGGCGGGCTGCACCCGCTCCGCCCGCCTCAGCGTGCGTGGCACCAACTATGTGATCGAGGTGAACGAGGCCGGCGACACCGAGATCTCCGTCCTTGAGGGAGAGGTGGAGGTGCAGCCCACCCGGGAGGGCGAGCCCATCCCCGAGAAGCCGGCCACCACCCTGCAGGCCGGTCAACGGCTACGGCTCTCTCCCGAGGGGGTGGTGCTCACGATCCTGGCCCTCAGCAGTGGCGACTACACCCAGATCCTCAATGGTCCGCTGTTCGAGGGCTTCAAGCTGCCCCTCCCTGCCCAGGCAGCTCTGGAGAGCTTCCTGCGCTCCAATCTGCCCAGCGTGCCCATTCCCTCCCTGCCGGTGAGCCCGGCGGGGCCCTCCTTCCGGGGCTTCGGCTTCGGGTTCTTCTGAGCCCGGCTGACGCACCGTGGGCCGCCGTGGGGTGCTGCTGCTGCTCTCCGCCCTGACGGCCTGCTGGGCGGGGGTCTCCGCGGGTTGGCCGGGGCCGCGGCTGCGGGTGTGGGAGCGCAACCTCGATGCCCAGCTGCTCCAGTGGCGTGGTCCACGGCCTGCCCCTGAAGCCGTGGTGCTGGTCACCATTGATGACGCCACCCTCCAGCAGGGGGACTGGTTTGCGCAGGGCCAGGACGGGGCGGCCGAGATCCCACCCTGGGCCCAGGGTATCGGCCGGCTGCCCTGGCCCCGCGCCGCCTACGGCCGCCTCTGCGAGACCCTCCTCCAGGCCGGGGCGGCGGCGGTGGCGATCAACGTGGTCTTCGAAGGCCCCAGTGGTCAGGGTCCTGGCGATGATGCGGCCCTGGTCGCCGTGCTGCGCCGCCATTCGGGGCGGATCGCCCTGGCTGCCGAGTGGTTGGAGCCCCAGGACAACCAGGGGGCCGGTGGGCTGGTGCTCGTGCGTCCTGAGGCTCTCCAGGCGGCTGTGCCCAGCACCTTGCCCCTGGGGGTGACCAACCTCCTCCACCCCTCCCCGGGCCAGCCCCTGCGCCATCCCGCGGTCTATCCCGCCGCCCTCGAATCCCAGGGGGTCGACTCTCCCCCATCTCTGGCGGCACGTCTGCTGCAGCTGGCCGGCCGGCGCAGCCTGCAGCCGGATGCGGCCCGGGAGTTGCAGGTCTATGGCCCGGAGGGGCAGCTGCGCCGCATTCCCGCCTGGGAGGTGCTCGACCCCAAGCGCTGGTCCCGCCAGCCCCTGCGGCCGGCCGTGCGTGGTGCCCTGGTGCTGGTGGGTCCCGTCGTCTCCCAGGGGGAGGCGGGCCACAGCACGCCCTTCGGCACGCTCTCCGGCCTGGAGGTGCTGGGCACCGCTGTTGCCAATTCCCTGGTCGGCGACGGTCTGGCCCCCTGGCCTTTCACCCCCTGGTCCCGGGCCCTGCTGGCGGCTGCAGGCGTGGCGGCGGCGGCCGGGCTGGCCCTGGTGCGCTCTTCCCTGCCCTGGCGGCTGGGGGTGGTGGCGGCGGTGCTGGCTGGCCAGGTGCTGGCGGCCTGGCTGATGCTCAGCAGCCAGCAGCGCTGGCTGCCGTTGCTGTCCCCAGCCAGCGGTCTGGTGCTCCTGGGCTTGATCTACGGCGGGGATGCCTACCTGCGGGAGGGGCGGGAACGGCGCCGCCTGCGCCGCACCTTCGAGCGCTACGTGGCCCCCAGCGTGGTGGCCGAAATCCTGGCGGATCCCGCTGCGGCCCAGGGCATCCTGCGCGGTCGCGTGCGCAAGGTGACGGTGCTGTTCTCTGATCTCAAGGGGTTCACCGAGCTCACCCGCCGCCGCAGTGCCGCCGGCGAGACCGAGGTGCATGTGCGCCAGCTCAACACCTATCTCGGCGCCATGGTCGAGGTGATCACGGCCCACGGCGGCACGGTTGACAAATTCATCGGCGATGCGGTGATGGCCGTGTTCGGCTCGCCGGTGGGGCGCGGCGTGGAACAGGAGGCGGCGGCGGCCGTGCGCTGTGCGCTGGCGATGCGGGTCCGGCTGGACAGCCTCAATGCCAGCTGGCGTGAACAGGGGCTGGACCCCCTCGCCAGCGGCGTGGGGCTGGCTTCCGGGGAGGTGCTCGCCGGTCAGATCGGCAGCCCCCAGCGGCTGGAGTTCACCGTGATCGGCGACACGGTGAATCTGGCCAGCCGCCTCGAGGGCCTCACCCGCCGTCTGGATGCGGCGGTGTGCATCGATGCCGCCACCGCCGGCCTGCTTGCTGGAGAGCCGGGCTTCAGCCTGCGCAGCTTCGGCGTGCAGGAGATCAAGGGGCTCGAGCCCACCGAGGTCTTCGGGGTGTGGGCGGCGGCCGGCTCTGGTGCGGGGCAGCCCGAACCGTCAAGCTGAGGAAGCCCAGCTCCCCCGCTGCCCCCTCGTCCCGCCGCCATGCCGACCACCTCGGGCGCCGCCCTGCTCGCTCTCCTGGCGATGGGGCATTTCCTCGGCGATTTCGGCCTGCAGAGCGATCGCATGGGGGTGGAGAAGTGTGCCGGCCGCGATCACACCCTGCCCTGGCCGTGGTGGCTTGTCGCCCATGCCGGCATCCATGGGTTCCTGGTGGCCGTGATCACCGGCCTGCCCCAGCTGGGCCTGGCCGAATGGCTGGTGCATGCCCTGATCGATCACCTCAAGTGCCGCGGCTGGTTCCGCCTTGGGCCGGATCAGGCCCTGCATCTGCTCTGCAAGCTGGGGTGGACGGGCCTGGCCTGCAGCTGGCTCGACCTGCCCTTGTGGTGAGGCTCAGTTCTGCAGGTAGGTGGTCTGCCGCAGGCTGGTCTCCAGGTGGTCCATCAGCCGGCGGGCGTCGCTGATCCGCAGGTCGCCGCGGCCGATCGCCGCTTCGCTGGCCAGGCGCAGCCGCTCCAGCAGCAGCTCCGGGTCGTGTTCCATCGCTTCGAGCACCTCGGCGTTGGTGTTGCCCCGCACCACGTGGTCGAGCCGGTAGCCACCGCCGCTGGTGAGGCGGATGTGCACCGCATTGGTGCTGCCGAACAGGTTGTGCAGGTTGCCCATCACCTCCTGGTAGGCGCCGCCCAGGAACAGGCCGATCAGGTACGGCTCGCCGGGGCGCAGGGCATGGAGCTCCAGCAGGGGCTTCACCTGGCCGTTGCCCACGAAGCGGGCGAGCTTGCCGTCGGAATCGCAGGTGAGGTCGGCGAAGTGGCCGAGCTGGGTGGGCCGTTCGTTGAGCCGGTGGATCGGCATCACCGGGAACAGCTGCTCGATCGCCCAGGTGTCGGGGGCCGAGCGGAACACCGAGAGGTTGGCGTAGTAGGTGCCGGCCAGGGCGGCCTGCAGGGCCTTGAGTTCATCGGGCACGGGGCCGTTCTGGGGGCTGCCGTCCTGGGGCAGGCGGGCCACGATCGCCTCGGCGCAGGCCCAGGTGAGCTGCTCGGCAGCGGCGCGCTGGGGCAGGTTCAGGTAGCCCAGGCGGAAGGCGGCCAGGGCGTCGTCTTTGAACTTGATGGCGTCGTTCCAGGCCTCCTGCAACCGGGCCAGGCTGTCGGGGTCGCCGGCGCCCAGGGCGGTAATGGCGCCCAGGGTCTCGCGCAGGTTGCGCACGATCAGCGGCTCGTCGGCCGCTCCACCTGCAGCACCGCCACCTGCAGCGCAGCCACCGCCCAGCACACTGCCTGAGCCCAGCACGTTGAACACCAGCACCGAGAAGTGGCTGGCCAGGGCCCGGCCGCTCTCGCTCACCAGCGTGGGCACCGGCACCCCATGGGGCTCGCAGCACTCGCGCACCGTGGCCACCACGTCGTTGGCGTAGTTCTGCAGCGAGTAATTGGTGGAGGCGGCGCTGGCGGTGCGGCTGCCGTCGTAGTCGATGCCGAGGCCGCCGCCCACATCGAGAAAGCCCATCGGCGCGCCCAGCTTGGTGAGCTCCACGTAGATCTGCCCGGCTTCCTGCAGGGCGTCCTTGAGCACGGCGATGTCGTTGATCTGGCTGCCCACGTGGAAGTGCAGCAGGCGCAGGTCGTCCAGCAGCCCGGCGGCGCGCAGGGCCTCCACCGTGGCCAGCACGTCGGGAATCGACAGGCCGAACTTGGCTTTCTCGCCCACGGAGCTGCCCCAGCGGCCGGTGCTGCGGCTCGACAACTTGGCGCGAATGCCGATGAACGGCGCGGCTCCCAGCTCACGGCTGGCGGCGATGATTCGCTCCACTTCGTCGGCCTGCTCGATCACCACCACCGGCTGGCGGCCGAGGCGGCGGGCCAGGATCGCCGTCTCGATGTAGCGCTGATCCTTGTAGCCGTTGCAGATCAGCAGCGCCTCGGGGTCGTCGATCAGCGACAGGGCGATCAGCAGCTCGGCTTTGCTGCCGGCCTCCAGGCCGAAATGCCAGCGCTTGCCGCAGGCCACCAGCTCCTCCACCACATGGCGCTGCTGGTTGCACTTCACCGGAAACACGCCCTGGTAGCGGCCGGCGTAGCCGTACTGGGCGATGGCGCGCTCAAAGGCGGCGTGCAGTCGCTCGAGCCGGTCTTCGAGGATGTCGTCGAAGCGGATCAGCAGCGGCAGGCCCAGGTTGCGGCCCTCCAGCCCCTGCACCAGGTCCACCAGATCCAGGCTGCCGCCCCGTTCCCCCTGGGGCTGCACGCACACGTGGCCGCGGGCGTTCACAGCGAAGTAGGGATCCCCCCAGCGGTTGAGGCCATAGAGCTCGGCGCTGTCGGCGACGCTCCAGTCATGGCGTTGGCCTGCGCTGGCGGAAGGAGCGGTCACCACAGGCACTGCAGGTGCGGATACGCCCTGATTTTGGAGTCTGCCGTCATCAGGGGGGTGGTGCGGTCATGGGCTGGGGAAGAGGGCTGACGACCACCGCCAGAGTTGTGCTTGCCAAGCGGCAGCCCCGCCGCGGACGATGGGCCGGATCCGAACCTTCTGTTTCCATGGCTGCTGAACGCACTTTTGTTGCCATCAAGCCCGATGGCGTGCAGCGCGGCCTGGTGGGGGAGATCCTCGGCCGCTTCGAGCGCAAGGGCTTCAAGCTGGTGGGCCTCAAGCAGCTCACCCCCAGCCGTGAGCTGGCCGAGAGCCACTACGGCGTGCACCGCGAGCGCCCCTTCTTCGCCGGTCTGGTGGAGTTCATCACCTCCGGCCCCGTGGTGGCGATGGTGTGGGAAGGCGACGGCGTGATCGCCAGCGCCCGCAAGCTGATCGGCGCCACCAAGCCCCTCGAGGCTGAACCCGGCACCATCCGCGGCGACCTGGCCGTGAACATCGGCCGCAACGTGATCCACGGCTCCGACGCTCCCGAAACTGCCGCGTTCGAGATCGGCCTCTGGTTCCAGCCCTCCGAGCTGAGCGACTGGACCCCCGCTGATCAGGTGTGGCGCGTCGAGGGCTGAGTCAGCAGCCTGGGGAAAGCTTCGGCTTTCCCCGTGTCGTCTCGCCAGCACCGTTTCAGGCCGCTCAGGGTCATGGTGCTGGCCGTGGCTCTCGCGGGCTGCGCTCCGTCAGCCCCTCCTGCTGGCCAGGGGAGCCTGCCCCGGATCGTGGACGTCCCCACCCGTCCGGCCTTTGTGCGTCTTCCCGGTCGCACTGAGACCGACGCCCGAATCGGCCAGAACCTCCTGCCCGACACGGTCCTGCGCACCCAGAAGCCCGGCCGTCTCCAGGTCGAGCTCGCCGACGGCCGCCGTTTCAGGCTGGGCGGCGATGCCCTGCTCCGATTGGCTTCGTCAGGGCTGGATCTGCAGCGGGGCCAGATCATCGCCTGGGTGAATCCCGGCTCCGGTGGTGGGGCGCCCCTGCGGGTCAAGACCCGTGTCGGCACCGCGTCGATCGTTGGCACCACGGTGTTCCTGGAGGTCAGCGCGGCGGCGGTGAAGGTGTTCAGCTGGGAAGGGGAGGTGCAGGTGCGCACCGAGACCGGTGAGCGCTTCGTGTTGCGGAGTGGGGAACAGCTCACCTGGGCGGCGTCGGCCGGCTCGCAGGGGCCCCAGGCCTGGCAGGGGCCGCGACGCCTGGGTCAGGCCGAGCTCCGCACACGCCGGGCCCAGAGCATCCTGCTCAATGGCTTCACCGCACCGATGGAGACCCTGCCGGTGCTGGAACGGGAGCTGGGACTGCAGCGCTGATGACCAGCCCCCAGCAGAGTCCTGGCACCCTGGTGGGGCAGGAGGGCAGGCGGGGCCCGCCGCTGCTGCGTTGGGGTTGGCCGGCCGTGCTGCTGGCCACGCTGGTGGCCAGTCCAGCGATGGAGAGGCTCGATGCCGGTTGGCGGGCTCTGGCCTTTCGCCTGCGCGGCCCGCGCCGTCCGCCGCCGGAGCTGGTGATCCTGGAGATCGATGAGGCCTCCCTGACCCTGGGCGAGCGGTTGTCGAAGCAGGAGGTCGAGCGTTCTGCCCTGTGGCGGCGCATGGGGACTCCCTGGCCCTGGCCCAGGGGCCTGCAGGCGGAGCTGGCGGCTCTCCTGCTGGAGCAGGGAGCGCAACGGGTGGTGTTCACGCTGCTCTATCCCCACCCCAGCAGCTTTGGCCCCGCCGACGATCGGGCCTTCCGGAGTCGCCTGCAGCCCTGGCGGCAGCGCCTGGTGCTGCCAGCCGGCTATGGCGTGGAGCCCGATCCGGTCTCCGGACTCGAGCTGTTGCAGCTGCGCCGGCCCGTCAATTCCTTGGGTGCGGTTGGTCTGGATGCCCTGCTGGAGGGCCCGGATGGGGTCATTGAGGCCATCCCCGGCCAGCGCTGGCAGAGCCAGGCGCTCGCTGGCTTCCCCCTCCCCCATCCCCCGGCCCTGGCCTGGGTGGCGGCCGGTCGCCAGCCGCCGCCAGCCAGCCTGGGCATTGACTTCCCCGGGCCCAGCGGCACCGTGCCCGTGGTGCCGGCCTGGCAGGTGCTGCAGCAACCACCCGGCTTCTGGCGCAACCGGATCGTGCTGCTGGGGCATACCCCCTCCCGGCTTGCCGACCGGCGCCCCTCACCCTTCGGTCCCCTGAGCAGCGTGGAGCTGCAGGCGGCGGCGCTGGCCACGGTGCTCGAGGGGCGCGGTTTCCGGACTCCGCAGCCGGCCTTCAGTGCGGGGCTGCTTCTGGCCTGGGGGCTCGTGGCCCTGGCGGGGCTGGCCCGGCCGGGCACCGCGGCCGGCACCGCAACCACGGCCCTCGCCCTGGCGGCAGGAGGGCTGGGTGGGGTGGCCCTGGCCTGGCTGGCGGGCTGGTGGCTGCCGGTGACGGCCCTGGTCGCCGCTCCCCTGCTGGGTGGTGGCACGCGCGCCGGTGGGCAGTGGCTGGTGGAAAGCCGGGAGCGGGCCTACCTCCATCAGGTGCTGGCCCGGCGTGTGTCGCCCGCCCTGCTGGCCGACATCCTGCGGGAGCCCGGCCCCCTCGGGACCCAGCTCGGGGGAACCCGCACCCGCTGTGTGGTGCTGTTCGCCGACCTGGTGGGCTTCACGGTGCTCAGCGGCCAGTTGGAACCCCAGGCGCTGTTCGCCCTCCTGAACCGCTACTTCGAGGCGATCGCGGCGGCCGTGATGGCGGAGAACGGCTTGCTCGACAAGTTCATCGGCGACGCCCTGATGGCGGAGTTCGGGGTGCCCCGCAGTCGCGGTGATGCGTTGGAAGCCCTGGCGGCGGTGCGAGCCGCCCTGGCGATGCAGGCGTCGCTGCAGCGGCTCAACGCCGAGCTGCTCGCCCGGGGGGAGCCCACCCTCCGTCAGGGCATCGGCATCCACCTGGGGGATGTGATCGCCGGCAACCTGGGCTCCAGCGAGCGGCTGGAGTTCACGGTGGTGGGGGCCGCCGTGAACCTGGCCAGTCGGCTGGAGGGGCTCACCCGCCAGTTTCCCGACTATCCGGTGTTGATCAGCGCCGATGTGCATGCCCTGCTGGCGGATCAGCTCGACGCAGATCCCCTGGGGGAGCACCGTCTCAAGGGCTGGGCCGAGCCCATGGCGGTCTACGGACTGCGCGGCCTGCGCCGCCCACTGCAGAAGTGTGAGCAGTGAACAGTTCCGTCCGGACACTTTGCCTAGTGGGCGTCTGCCCCGCTGTGTCGTGGCCGCTTCTCCTTCGATGCGTGCTTCGTGAACGACGTGCCGGGGTGGTCGGCGGGGTTGTCTGGCTGGTCTCCTGCTGGCCGCGTCCTGCGGAGCACTTCCACCGCTTGCGGCTGTGGCGGGGCCCCGGCCCGATGCCCGCGTGCAGGAGATCCTTGACGGCAATGAGCTGTTCATTGATCGCAAACAGGCCCGGGTGAATCAGCTGGCCTTCCGGCCCGAAGTGATCACCACCGGCAACAGCCGGGGCAGCCTTGCCCTGAGCAACGGCGCCCAGGCCCGTATCAGCAAGAACTCCCAGCTGCGTCTCGGCGCCGACTGTGGTCGTCTGCAGAATGGGCAGATGCTGGTCTCGGGCAGGCAGGACACCTGTGTCGGCAGCATCCGGATGAGCGTGCGGGGCACCCATTACGTCGTGGAAGTGCTCGACGACCAGACCACCCAGGTGGCCGTGCTCGACGGCATGATGACCTTCTCACCGAGCCTGGGCGAAAGCGGCAAGCCCTCGGTGGTTCCCCTGGCCGCCAACCGGGAGGTGCTTCGTTTCGCGGCCGATGGCCAGCTGGAGAGTCGGCGCTGTCTCGTGTCCTCGGATTACCGGCGCTATTTCGCCAGTGACCTGCTGCAGGGCTTTTTCTTCCCCTTGCCCAAGGTGCAGGCTCTCACCTCCATGCTGCTCGGGTCCGTCCCCGGAGCTGTCTGCTGCTGGGGCTGCTGCGCACCGGTGGCAACCGCGGGCTGGTGCCCCTGCCGCTGCTCCCCTTCTAGGGGTGCCCTGGCTCCGTTGCCCCCTGAGCCGTCCCGCCCGGCTCCGTCTGTGTTCGGCCTTGATCCTGGCCGCCACGGCCCTGCTGGTGGCCCGCCCCCCCCTGGTCTGGCGGAGCTGGGAGCGGATCGTTGAGGCCGAGTTCCTGCGCCTGCGCGGACCCGCACCCGTGCCGCCGGGGGTGGTGGTGGTGGCCATCGACGACGCCAGCCTGCAGCAGGGGCATTGGTTCGCCGATGAGCCGAACCCTCCGGCCTGGGCGGCGGGCACCAGCACCCTGCCCTGGCCCAGGGCCCGCTATGCCGACCTGGTCGAGCGGTTGCGCGGGGCCGGTGCCCGGGCGGTGGCGCTCAATGTCGTCTTCGAGGGCGCCAGTGCCCGGGGGCCGGCCGATGACGCCGCCCTGCTGGGAGCTCTGGGCCGCCACCGCGGCCACATCGCCCTGGCGGCCGAGTTCATGGAACCGGACGATGCCCAGTTCGGCACGGGTCTTGTTCTGGTGCTCCCCGAGCGCTTCAGCGGGACCCTCGCCCAGCCAGCCCCCCCCCGGCGACCGCCCCGGGCTCGGACTGTCGAACATCCTTCCCCCGGGCCGCGGCGAAGCGATCCGCCATCCGGAATTCTTCGGCGCGGAACTCCTTCCCTCCAGGGACCTGCCGCCGTTCCCGGCCCTGAGCACCACGGTGCTCCGCCAGGCTGGCCTGCCCAGCCGGCAGCCCGACCGCCAGCGGGAGCTCAAGGTCTATGGACCAGAACCCCAGTTCCCCCGACTCTCGGCCTGGGAGGTGCTCGACCCCGCCCGCTGGCGGGACCATCCCCTGCGGGGCTCCATCGCCGGCGCCGTGGTGCTGGTGGGCCCCGTGGTGGACCAGGGGGGCGTGGGCCTGCCGACGCCCTTTGGCCCGATCTCCGGCCTGGAGACCCTGGCCACCGCCACGGCCAATTCCCTGGCCGGGGATGGGCTGGCCCCCTGGCCAGGAGGGCTGTGGTCCCGGGCCTTGCTGGCCCTGGCCCCGGTGCTGCTGGCCGTCCTGGGGATGCAGCGCCTGGCAACGCCGCTGGGGCTGCGGCTGGGGCTGCTCGCCGGGCTGCTGACCCTGATCCTGCTGGCTGGCTATGGCGCCCTGCGCTGGGGGCATCGCTGGCTGCCCCTGCTGGCGCCGGCCACGGCCCTGGCGGCGCTGGCGCTGGTCTATGGCGTGGACGCCTATCTCGTGGAGGGCCGGGAGCGCCGCCGACTGCGCCGCACCTTCGAGCGCTATGTCGCTCCCAGCGTTGTGTCGGAAATCCTGGCCACTCCCGAGGAGGCCGACACCATCCTGCGCGGCAAGTCGCTGCCGGTCACGGTTCTGTTCTGCGACCTCCAGGGCTTCACCGCGCTCACCCGGCGGCGCGCGGAGGCGGGACAGACGGCTGCCCTGGTGTCCCAGCTCAATGCCTATCTCGCCGAGATGGTCGAGGTGGTCACCGCCCATGGCGGCACCATCGACAAGTTCATCGGCGACTGCGTGGTGGCGGTGTTCGGATCCCCCGTGAGCCGCGGTGAGCAGGAGGAGGCGATGGCCGCCGTGCGGGCCGCCGTGGCGATGGGAGAGGCGCTCCACCGCCTCAATGCGCGTTGGCAGGCCGACGGCGAGGAGCCCCTGGCCAATGGGATCGGGTTGGCCAGCGGCACGGTGGTGGCAGGCCAGATCGGCAGCCCCCGGCGGATGGAGTTCACCGTGATCGGTGAAACGGTGAACCTGGCGGCCCGGCTGGAGAGCCTCACCCGCCAGCTCCCGGAGGCCGCCGTGCTCTGCGACAGGGCCACCGCTGCGCTGGTGGAGGCCTCCCTTCCCTTGCAGTTCATGGGGGACTGGCCCTTGAAAGGGGCGGGGGAGGTTCCTGTCTTTGGCCTGCCCAAGGACAGTCGCAGCAGCGCCTGAGCGCGCCTTCAACCCGCCGGGCTAGCGGCGGCCTCCGGCTGCGGGAACCGATCCCAGCGGAAGGCGTCCAGCCAGCGCGTGCCCAGCCCTGGTCGCCCCGTGCCCAGGGCATCGGCCACCAGCTCGGCGGTGATCGCTGCCAGCAGCACGCCGTTGCGGTGGTGGCCCGTGGCCAGCCACAACCCGGGAATCGGACCGGCCCCCAGCAGGGGGCCTTCGTCGGGTGTGCAGGGGCGAAAGCCCCACCAGCGCTCCATCGGAGGCCAGTTGCTGGCCTCGGGCAGCAGGCTGGCGATGCCCGCATGCAGCCAGCGCTGTCCATCCGGGGTGAGGCCGGGGTCGAAACCGGCTTCCGGCTCGCTCGTGGCGCCCACCACCAGAAGCCCGTCGGCCCGCGGCACGAGATAGGTGCCTGGGCCGAAGATCACCCGCTGCAGGGCCTGGCGCGGTCCCTGCAGCGACAGCATCTGCCCCTTCACCGGAAACACGGGCAGCTGCGGCAGCAGGCGGGCGCTCCAGGCGCCGCAGGCCAGCACCGCCTGGTGGGCCGGCAGCCGCTGCGGCTCCCCTTCCACCGTGCGCAGGTGGACGGCCACCAAGGCCCCGCTGCCATCGCGCTCCAGCGTCTCCACCTCGCTCCCTTCCTGGAAGCACACCCCGAGGCCGGCACAGGCCCGCTCCAGGGCCCGCATCAGCCGACGGCGGTTGTCGATCTGGCCGTCCTGGGCAAACAGCAGTCCGGCCTGCCAGCGCGGGCCGATTCCCGGCACTTCCCGTTCCAGGGCTGCCCGCTCCAGCGGCTCCCCCCAGGCGGCGGTGGGATAGAGGTCCCGTTCGGCAGCCGACGCGAAGGGCACGACGATGCCGCAGGGGCGCAGGCCGCAGGTGAGACCGCTGTCGGCTTCCACCTGGGCCACCCAGTCGGGGAGGCGCTCCAGGCTGGCCTGGCCCAGGGCCAGCAGGTCGCCGCTGAGTCCCTCGGCATGGGGGGCCAGCATGCCGGCGGCCACGAAGCCGGCCGCCTCACGGCGTCGGCGGCTCACCACGGTCACGGCCAGGCCGCGGCGGGCCAGCTGGTGGGCAATGGCCAGGCCCATCAGTCCGCCACCGAGGATCAGCACGGCTGGCGGGGCAGCGGCAGGCATGGATGGGTCGGTTTCGGGCAGCACTCCAGTGTTTCAGCTGCCAGGCCGCCGGCCCCCAGCAGGATGGGGGTTGCAGCACTGCGGCCCATGCCTCCCCGGCCGATCCATCTGGACCTGGCGATCGTCTACCGCGAGGGCGATGGCAGCTGCCGTGAGCGTCGGATCACGGTCAAGCAGTTCCAGCTCGATGGCGAGGGTGGCGCAGCCCTGCTGTCGGCCCATTGCAGCCTCAGCGGTGCGTACCTGGCCTTCGAGGCGGAGCGCATCGAGAGCTGCATTGATCTCGTGAGCGGCGCGACGGTGCACGATCTGCCGGCGCTGCTGCTGGAGCGCTACGCCCACAGTCGGGCGGGGCGGCTGGAGGCGCTGGAGCGGGAGTTCGCCGCCGAGTTGGCCGTGCTGCTGCACCTGGGCCGTGCCGACGGCCTGTTCCAGCAACGGGAGAAGGAGATGATCGCCACCTATCTGTGTCGACGCCTCTCGGAGCTGGAGGCTGGGCCTGCGTTCAGCGTGGTCGAACTCACCAGCCAGTTGCGCTGGCTGCAGGCCCCGACCCCGGAGCAGTTCGCTGCTGCCGTGGAGCTGCTGGCCCTGAACGGCGATCCGGATGAGCTGCGGTGCCTCTACGGGCTCTGTGAGGCGTTGGCGGAGGTGAAGCCCGGCCGCGACGGGGAGGAGCAGCCTGCCCTCGACCGGCTGCAGGCCTGTTGGTTTCCGGTCCGCAGCAGTCAGCCGGCTTCCTGAGTGGCTGGCCTCCCTTCCATAGGATCGGCCCAGATCGGTCAGGAACAGCACCATGGCGGCAGGGCAGCAGGATGCGGCGGCGTCCCCCGCATGGGAGGCCGTGATCGGCCTGGAGACCCACGTGCAGCTGGGTACCGCCAGCAAGATCTTCACCTGTGCCTCCACCACCTTCGGCGACGACCCCAACACTCACATCGATCCGGTGGTGTGCGGGCTGCCGGGTACGTTGCCGGTGCTCAATCAGAAGGTGCTCGAGTATGCGGTGAAGGCGGCGATGGCGCTGAATCTGAAGATCGCCGAGCACAGCAAGTTCGATCGCAAGCAGTATTTCTATCCCGACCTGCCCAAGAACTACCAGATTTCCCAGTTTGATGAGCCGATCGCCGAAGACGGCTGGATCGAGGTGGAGGTCGCTGAGAAGGGCAAGCAAACGTATACCAAAACGATTGGTATCGAGCGCCTGCACATGGAGGAGGACGCCGGCAAGTTGGTGCACGCCGGCAGCGATCGCCTGGCCGGCTCCACCCACTCCCTGGTGGATTACAACCGCGCCGGCGTGGCCCTCGCCGAGATCGTGAGCAAGCCCGATCTGCGCACCGGCCGGGAGGCGGCGGAATACGCCTCGGAGGTCCGCCGGATCATGCGTTATCTCGGGGTGAGCGATGGAAACATGCAGGAGGGCTCCCTGCGCTGCGACGTGAACATCTCCGTGCGCCGCGGCCCCGATGCCCCCTTCGGCACGAAGGTGGAGATCAAGAACATGAACTCCTTCTCGGCCATCCAGAAGGCGTGCGAGTACGAAATCCAGCGCCAGATCAAGGCCTATGAGGCCGGCGAGCCCGTGGTGCAGGAAACGCGCCTCTGGGACGAGGGCAAGCAGCTCACCAAGAGCATGCGCTCCAAGGAGGGCAGCAGCGACTACCGCTACTTCCCCGATCCCGACCTCGGGCCGATTGAGGTGGGCGCTGAGCTGCGCGAGAGCTGGCGGGCTGAGTTGCCGGAGCTGCCCGCGGCCAAGCGGCATCGCTACGCCGAGCAGCTCGGGTTGTCGCAGTACGACGCCAGGGTGCTCACCGATGAACGGCCCATGGCCGACTACTTCGAAGCCGTGGTGGCCGCCGGCGCCGACGCCAAGGCAGCGGCCAACTGGATCAGCGGTGACATCGCCGCCCATGTGAATGCCAACCGGCTCTCCTATGCCGAGCTGCCCTTCCGTCCGGAGCAGCTGGCGGAGATGGTGCAGCTGATCGAGGCCGGCGTGATCAGCGGCAAGATCGCCAAGGAGATCCTGCCCGAGCTGCTGGAGCAGGGCGGCTCGCCCAAGGCGATCGTGGAGGAACGCGGCCTGGGCATGATCAGCGACCCCGCCGCGATCACGGCGATCGTGGAGGAGCTGCTGGCGGCCCATCCCGAAGAGGTGGAGGCCTTCCGCGGCGGCAAGACCAAGTTGCAGGGCTTCTTCGTGGGCCAGCTGATGAAGCAGACCGGTGGCAAGGCCGACCCCAAGCTCGCCAACCAGATCCTCAGCGCCAGGCTCAAGGGCTGAGCGCAGCTGCCACCTGCGCGTTCAGCTGCTCGGGTGTGCCGCGGTTGTCGAGCACCACATCCGCCAGAGGCCGTTTGCGCGCCAGCGGCCACTGGGCCGCGACGCGCGCCTGGGCTTCGGCTGCGCTGAGGCCGTTGCGCGTCATCAGGCGCTGCAGCTGCTGGTCCTGGTCGCAGTCCACCAGCCAGATCGTGCTGCAGAGCTCCTCCAGGCCGGCCTCAAACAGCAGGGGAATCATCAGCACCACCACCGGCGCCGCCGCCAGCCGCTCCAGTTCGGCGCTGAACCGCCCCCGCACCAGCGGGTGCACCAGCTGCTCCAGCCACTGCCGCTCGCCCGCATCGCCAAACACGATCCGTCCCAAGGCGGCGCGATCGATCGCGGCCTCAGCGCCCGCTGTGCCGGGGAGCTGCACCCGCTCGCCATAGCGCGCCAGCACGGCCCGGGCGCCGGCGCTCCCTGCCGCCAGGGCATCCCGGGCAAAGCCATCGGCATCGAGCACCGGCACCCCCCGTTCCGCCAGCAGCCGCCCCACCGTGCTCTTGCCGCTGGCGATGCCGCCGGTGAGGCCGATGCGCCGTTGGCGGCCATGCCAGCGCGGACTGTTCAGTCGCTCCAGCAGAGGCGGCGGCCCCAGCTGCTCGAGCTGGAAGCTGGCGCCGTAGCTGGGGGTGGGCCGTTCGGAGTAGAAGCGGCTGCGGTGGGGCGGTCGTAACCGCTGCCAGCCGTTCACCAGCCGGCTGCGGACCCGCAGGCCCAGGCCCAGCCCCCGCTGCAGCCAGGTGGGGGCCGGCGACCAGCCCAGGCTTGTGCTCACCCCTGCTGGCAGCGACCCCCGCAGCAGGGCCGCCAGGGGCGGACGCAGGGGAGGGGGCCAGCCCGCCAGCAGCATCGCCAGGGTGGCGTCCGCCACGCGCCGGTTGCTGGCGGCGGAGGCGAACAGCTGTGTTTCCACCTGGGTGTTGAGGGCCAGGAACTGCTCCAGGGTGGTGGGCAGATCGGCGATGCCCATGCGGGCCCCCACGTGTCGCCAGAAGCGGAACAGGGCCTGCTGTTCGTCGCCGCTGAGCGGCCGCCAGCCGTAGCGCTCCAGCCAGCGGATCGGCTCGGCCACGAAGCCGGAGAGCACGTAGAGGAAATCGGCGTTGGCGATGGCGTAGTGGCCATGGATGCGGTTCAGCCGCTGGATCACCGCGGATCCCGCCCCACTGTCGGGCCCATGGCGCAGCAGCTCCGCCACCATCAGTCCGGTGTCGTCGTAGCGCTTGCGGGGCCGCTGCTCGAATTCGCCGGTGCGGCTGAGCAGGGCCGAGATCGAGGGCAGACAGAAGGTCTTGAGCAGGGCCAGCTCCAGGGCGCGGGTGAGGTCCCAGGGGAACAGCAGCCCGGCCAGCCGCTGGCACGTGGTCACTGCTGCGGCATCCAGCGGTGGTGGGGTGTCCATGGCGGGCCTGCCGCAGCACCGGGTTGGTGCCATCCTCCCTGGCTGAAAGGCCTGCGTTTTTGCGCTGGTGCCGCCTCCATGCGCTGCCTAGCCTGGGCCTCTCTGCGGAACCGCCTGCCCCTGTGCTGGCCTTCCACGCCTGGAGTGAACGCCAGGCCCACGTCGTGCGCTGGCTGCTGCTGGCGGCCTGGCTGCTGCTGATCGGCTCCCTGTTCCTGCCCGATCCGGCGGTTGCCACCACCGCCCTCGGGCTGTTCTGGCAGGTCGGTGTGCCCCTGGTGCTGCTGGTGCTCGTCGTCCTCAGCCATGAGGCCTGGCGCCGTCTCTGTCCGCTTGCCTTCGTCTCCCAGCTGGCCCGTGCGATCGGCTGGCAGCGCAGCGTGCCCGACGTCCGGGGCCGCCCCAGCGTGGCCCGGGTCGCACCGGCCGGCTGGCTGGCCCGCCATCACGTGCGCCTGCAGTGGGGGCTGTTTTTGGCGGGTCTCAGCTTGCGCCTGGTGCTGCTCAACCACAGCCCCCGCTGGCTGGCGGTCTTCCTGCTGGCCACCCTGGCGGCGGCCCTGGTGGTGGGCTGGGCCTGGGCCGGCAAGGCCTGGTGTCAGTACATCTGCCCGATGGCCCCGGTGCAGTCGATCCTGGTGGGTCCCCGCAGCCTGCTGGGCAGCGCCGCCCACCTGGCCGGTTCCGGCCAGATCACCCAGTCCACCTGTCGGAGCATCGGGCCCAGCGGCCAGGTGCAGCGGGCCTGTGTGGGCTGCCAGAAAGATTGCATCGACATCGACGCCGAGCTCAGTTTCTGGGAGGGACTGCGCGGCAAACCCGGCTTGGCCTGGGCCTGGTTCTCCTATCCCGGCCTGGTAGTCGGCTTTCTGCTTCTCCAGCGCCTGCCGGCCACCCAGCGGCCTTGGGCACCCCTGCTGCTGCTGGCCGTGGCGGGCTTGTCCGTGCTGCTGGGCCGGGCCTTCCGCGCCGCCCAGCTGCGGCGGCTGCGCCCGAGGCTGGGCGCTGCTGCCGGCCAGCGCGCCGATCAGATCACCCGCCTGCTGGCCTCCTTCGTGGCGGTGAACGCCTTCTTCGGCCTGAGTGAGCCCCACCTGGTGCCCGCGGCTGCCGCCGCCATGCCGCCGGTGCGCATGCTGGTGCTCGCGGTGAGCGCCGTGTGGCTCTACCGCGGACTGCGGCGCGATCAGGGGCATTACGCCCGGGAGCGCATCAGCACCAGCCTGCGCCTGCAGCTGCAGAAGCTGGTGCCCGATCTGGCCCACCATCTCGACGGGCGCAAGCCGGAGGATCTGAGCGCCGACGAGGTGGTCACCCTGGCCAAGGTGCTGCCGGCCCAGATGGGGGCTTCCCGGCTCGCCGTCTATCGGGGGGTGGTGGCGGATCTGCTGCGCAGCGGTCGCCTCACCCGGGCGGCGGCCCTGTTGCAGCTCACGGAGGTGCGTCGCTCCCTGCAGCTCTCCGATGACGACCACCACACCGTGCTGCGGTAGCTGGCCATCACCGAGCGGCGCCTGCTGGAGCTCGATGATCGCGAGGAAGACCTCAGGGAGCTGCGCCGGGCGGTGGCCCTGGAGGCGGTGCAGGACCTGCTCGCCCTCGATCCCGATGAACCCCCTGCCCAGGTGCTTGCCCGCCCCAGCCTGCAGAGCACCCTGGAGCGCATCCGCCGCGAGCAGGGCTTCGACGACGACGCCTGGCAGGAGCTGCTGGAGCGGTTCACGGCCGGCTCGGGTGTCCATCGCCGCTGGCTGGTCGAGGCGGCCGTGCAGCTGCAGGGTCGCCTTGAGGGTCTGGAGAGTCTGCGCAGCGCCGCCGCGGTGGATCCCCTGCTGGCGCCGCTCGTGCCGGTGCAGGAACGCACCCTGGCCAGCCTGCTCACCACCCTCCTCCCCCCCCTTCAGGCCCTGCCGGCGGAGGATCCCCTCCCCCGGCAGGTGGCCGGCCTGCTGCCCGCCTTGCCCCTGCGCCTGCAGCGCCAGCTGGCCGGTCGCCTGCCCGGGCTGTTCCCATCCCCATCCCCATCCCCGCCTGCCTCTGAGGGTTGGGCGTCCAGTGTCCCCTTGCCGGCCCCTGCTGCCGTGGTCGACAGCCTCTGGCTGGATCCCGATCCGGACACGGCCCTATGGGTCCTGTGGGTGCAGGACCAGCGCGACCCCCTGCGGGCGGCGGCCCTGCGCCAGCAGGCCCGCCCGGGCCGTCCCAGCCATCCCGAGCTGCAGGCCTTGCTGGCCGGTCAACCCCTGGAGCCGGAGCAGCGCCTGCTGCAGTTGCTGCAGGTGCCGCTGCTGGCTGGCCTGCCGCCGGCCTCCCTGCTGGCCATGGCGCGCTGCGGCTCCGAGCGCCGGCTCGGGCCCGGGGATCCCCTGTTTCAGGTGGGGGACCCTGCCGACGGGGTGGCGATCCTCGTGCAGGGCCGCTGCCAGGTGCCCCGGGCCCTCGGCAATGGCGTGTTCACCGCGGTGGCGGAGCTGGAGCCGGGGGAGACGATCGGTGAGCTGGCGTTCTTCAGCAGCAGCCCCCGCCGCTCCGAGGTGCGTGCCGCCGCCGGCGGGGCCACCCTGCTCTGCTTCGAGGGCCATGAGTTCGAGATGCTGCTGCTGATGGCACCGGAGTTCAGCCGTGAGCTGCTGGCCCAGCTGGCCCTGCGCCTTGAGGCCCTCTACACCCGCCTGGGGCCGGCGGATCACCGGGCCTCCACGGCAGGGCTCCCCGCCGAGGCTCCGCTCTGAGGGTCCGGGAGCCGGGTCTCAGACCAGCCGTCGGGCCAGCTTCACCAGCAGCGTCATCAGATCCGCCCCTCCGGACTGCGATCCGCGGTGCCGCTGCAGCATCTCTTCCTGCTCCCAGCGGGCCTCCAGCCCCGCCAGGTCCTGGCGTTCGGCCTCCTCCTGCGCGGCCCGCTCCCGGGCCTCCTGCTCGCGCCACTCCTGATCAAGCAGGGCGCCCCCGGCCCGCGCCCACTCCAGCAGCTGGCGCAGTTCGCCGGCATCGAGCCAGAGCCCGTGGTCGCGGCAGCGGTCCACCACCACGCCGCTGCGTTTGCCGTGCAGGCTGCGGTTCATCAGGTCACCGCAGCTGGGGCAGGGGCGGTAGCGCACCGGCCCGCTGTCAGCGCGGGGCCGCTCCGCCAGGCTGTGGAGCAGCTGGCGGTCCACGCTCCATACCGGGGCCACGGCCTGATCCAGCAGCTGCTCGAGGCTGCCGAGCGGCAGGAACAGGCCCAGGCAGGTGGGGCAGCGGCCGAGTTCGATCGTGCTGTCGACGCCGGGCAGCTCGAGGGTTTCGAGGGCGCCGTGGCCGTCCGGACAGTGCAGCTGGTCGCTGAGGCCGCTGGGCTGGAGGTGACTCCAGCCGTGCAGGTCCACGTCCACACGACTGCCGCAGTAGGCGCACACCACCCCCTGGGCCGGCAGGGGCGCCGAACAGCTGGCGCAGCTGATCACCGCTGCCCCTCCCCGCTGGCGCCGTCGTCGCTGGCGGGATCCGCCGGTGGAGCCGAAGCCGGAGCCGGTGGGGGCGGAAGCGGTGGTGGTGGCGGTGGGGGAGCGAGCCGTTCACCGAGTCCGAAGCCCATCGCCAGGCCAGCCCCGGCGGCTGCCCCCCCGGCCGGGTTCTCGGCGGCCTTCTCCAGGGCGATGCCCTCCTGGTAGGTGCGGAAGGCGGCCAGGTCGCCGGTGAGGCCGATGGCGGCGCGCCGGTCGATGGCGGCCTCCACCTCGGCGGGCAGGTTGAGGTTCTCGATCAGCAACTGGCTGAGGGTCAGGCCGTAGCCGGCCCACTCCTGGGCCAGCCGTTCCTGCAGTGTTCCGGCCAGCTCGTCGTACTGGCCGGCCAGATCCAGCACGGGGTGCTCACTCTCGCCCAGCAGGTCGGCCAGGCGGCTCACGATCAGGTTGCGCAGCTGCTCGCTGATCGCCTCCACGCTGAAGCGGGCGTTGCTGCCGCTCAGCTCCCGGATCAGTCGCACCGGATCGCTGGCGCGCAGGCAGTAGCTGCCGAAGCCGCGCAGTCGCACCGGGCCGAGCTCCGGGTCGCGCAGGATCAGGGGGTGGCGGGTGCCCCACTTGCGATCGGTGAACTGGCGCGTGGCCACGAACAGCACCTCCGCCTTGAACGGACTCTCGAGGGCCGTCGGCAGGGCCAGCAGGCTGGTGAGGATCGGCAGGTTGCGGGTCTCCAGCCGGTGGCGGCCGGGCGCGAAGCAGTCGGCCACACGCCCCTCGTTCACCAGCACCGCCTGCTGGCCCTCCCGCACGATCAGCTGCGCCCCCCACTTGATGGCGTTGCCCTGGCGGGGGAAGCGCCACACCAGGGTCTCGCTGCCGTCCTCGCTCCAGTCGATGACGTCAACGAATTCACCCCGGGCCTGCTGCCAGAGGTCCATGGCGTGCTCCTGGGGAGAACGGGAATGCGCTTCCCAGAATGGCGCCGCCGGCCGTCGTTGTCCGAAGCTCAGGAAACCGTCCCGCCCTCGCCAGCGCCTGCCCGTGCCCCATCCCTGGACTCCGATCTCCGGCGGCCTCACCGCCCCGGCTGGCTTCCTGGCCGCCGGCACCACCGCCGGCCTCAAGGCCTCGGGCAAGCCCGATCTGGCGCTGCTGCTGGCGCCGGAGGGGGCCGTGTGCGCCGGCACCTTCACCACCTCCCTGGTGCGGGCGGCCTGCGTGGACCTCTGCGCCCAGCGCCTGGCGGCCAGCGGCGGCCATGCCCGGGCCGTGCTCACCAACTCCGGCCAGGCCAACGCCTGCACCGGTGCGCGGGGCCTGGCCGACAGCCTCACCGTCACGGCCGCGGTGGCCGAGCGCCTGAACCTGGCGCCCGAGGAGGTGCTGATCTGCTCCACCGGCGTGATCGGCGTGCCGATCCCGATGCACACCCTGGTGGCGGGCCTTGATCCCCTGGTGGCGGCCCTCAGCCCCGAGGGTGGCGCCGCGGCGGCCCAGGCCATCCTCACGACTGATCTGATCGACAAGCAGATCGCCCTTGAGGCCAACCTCGGCGGCCGCACGGTGCGCATCGGCGGCATGGCCAAGGGTTCGGGGATGATCCACCCGGCCATGGCCACGATGCTGGGCACGCTCACCTGTGATGCCGGTGTGCCGGCCGACGTCTGGCAGGCGATGGTGAGCCGCGCGGTGGATCGCTCCTTCAACGCGATCACGGTGGACGGCGACACCAGCACGAACGACACGTTCCTGGCGTTTGCCGCCGGCGAGCTCCTGGGCCCCGAGCACTTCGACGCGCTGGAGGCCGGCCTGACGGCGGTGTCGCAGCACCTGGCCAAGGCGATCGCCCGCGACGGCGAGGGCGCCACCTGCCTGCTCGAGGTGCAGGTGGAGGGGGCCGCCGATGAGGCCGGCGCCCGCGCCATCGCCCGCACCGTCTGCGGCTCGTCGCTGGTGAAGTGCGCCGTCCACGGCCGCGACCCCAACTGGGGCCGCATCGTGGCGGCCGCCGGCCGCGCCGGCGTGCTCTTCGATCCGAATGCTGTCGCCCTCTGGCTCGGCGACCACCAGCTGATGGCCGCCGGCCAGCCCCTGGCCTTCGATCGCGCTGCCGCCAGCGCTTACCTGCGCGAACGGGCCGCCGGTGCCTACCTCCAGGACGACACGGTGCAGATCCGCCTGCAGATGGGCGCCGGCCCCGCCACTGGGGTGGCCTGGGGCTGCGACCTCTCAGATCAATATGTGCGCATCAACGCCGATTACACAACGTAGTCCCAAAACCATTGCTATCACTGGGTTCTTGGGTGTCAAAAGGGGGTGGTGTCAAAGAGGTGTCAAAACGTCGATGCGTCCTTTCGGGGAAAGGGGTCTCAGGAATCGAGGGTGTCATAAGGTCTCCTGTCCTGAGTCCCTGCCCATCGCTGCCTGGATCCGCTGACCCAGTGACGTGAGTGCTTTGACGCTGATTGAGTGCTTGCTGTCCCTGCTGCTCCAGGACGCTAGGGACAATGCTGCCTGGAAGTCCCCGTAGAACAACTCCTCCCATGACCCGTCTGCCTCCACCCTGACCACCAAGAGGAGGTCTGCCTCGCCTCTGATGCCGATGGTCTGGGATGCGTGGTTCGCCTTGATCTGGACGGTCCTGCCGTCAGGGGTAGTTGCGTCGAACCCGCTTGCCCCTGCCTTGGTGAGTCCGTAGTGGTCGATCGCCACGAACTCCCCGTAGTCGCCCAGAAGGTTCCCGAGTCCCGTCCATCGGTACTCAGGTGCCAGTCCCCGCAGTGCGTTCTGCGCCGAGAACACCGTCGCAAGGATGTGACGAATTGCTTCAGACCTGTTTCCCATGGTGCTGGGGACCGGTCCGCCAAGGATGCGAACCGCTGCCCACTGCGTTCGGAAACTCTTCGATTCCTTGGACGCCAAAAAATGCTGCACGCCAGGGGGTCTTGCCCGTATCAATAACGGTCTACGGTTGGTTTGTTCGCAAACGCAGTGGGTTTTCAATGTCGCCCCGGTCTATCGGATACGCCAGGTGCTCCACCACCCATCAGGACACCGATGCCCAGGTCACTGAACTGAGGTCCGCAGGGTGCCAGGAGGTGTTTGCCGAGAAGGTGTCCTCCCGTGCACCCCTGGAGAAACGACCTCAGTTGAGGAGGTGCTTGGAGACCCTCCAGGAGGGGGATGAACTGGTGGTCTCCAAACTGGATCGCCTCGGTCGATCCCAGGTGGAGGTGATCAACCGCCTATCCGACCTGCAGACCAAGGGGATCTACGTCAGGACCCTCGATGGACTGATCAACACCAGGGGACTGGGAAAACTCGCCCCCTTGGTCATTGGACTCCTGACGGGTCTTGCCGAGGTGGAACGGTCACTGATCCAGGAACGCACCAAGGAGTCAGTGGAACACCGCAGGAAGACAGGGGGAAACCTTGGTGGTCGCCCCAAAACCTCCAACAAGAAGGAACGCCTGGTGATCCGACTACGCGAGGAAGGGGAGTCCTACAGGTCGATCCGCGATCAAACAGGTCTATCGCTTGCAACCATTCAACGAATCCTCAGAGATGCCAATCTTCCTACGTAGAGAATCTGTTTAGAAAAGTGCATAAATAAAAACATTGAAAGAAATTTACTTAGGCATTCAATCTAAGAATGCATGCCATCGAAAGATTGACATCAATGCCAATCTTGCTATATAATTGCCGAAC
>Ga0194123_10000466_pt1 | contig 75723 bp, 51 predicted proteins | sample TA2MahsurfametaG_5_FD_155479 | JGI IMG/M metagenome (GOLD analysis project Ga0194123, IMG submission 155479) | Freshwater microbial communities from Lake Tanganyika, Tanzania - TA2015023 Mahale A surface | ecosystem: Environmental > Aquatic > Freshwater > Lake | place: Tanzania: Lake Tanganyika... | reverse complement strand
CTGAGGATGAGATCACAGACGCTGAGATGAATGACATCATCGACGATACAGTAGGACACATCTGGGAGGCAGATGATGAAGATGATCTCATTGAAGAGATCACTTCTTGGACAGGTTGGTGCATCAAATCCATTGATTATCGTCACATTCTTAACTGATTATGAATAAAAATACACAAGAAAATGTCTACTTTGTGGACAAAATTGGATACAAACATGAGTGTGGCGATTGTACAATGTGCTGCCAGGGATTCCTACCAGTGCAGGTCTACGATTATATTGCCAATGAGGGAAATCCCTGCCATTTTGTAGAACCAGGTGGATGTGCTGGTGGTTGCTCAATTTACGATAAACGTCCAGAAATCTGTCAACAATACATGTGCGCTTGGTTACAGTTTCCAGTCACGTTTCCCAAATGGATGAAACCAAGCAAGTCGGATGTTATACTTACCTTTAGAAATATAGACGACTTGCCTGGTGTTTATTACCTGCAAATGAAGGAGGGATATAATACTGTGAAGGCAGAAGTGCTAAACTGGGTGATGCGATTTGCCACGGCAAATAGTTACAATCTAGAGTATCAAGTTGGTGCAAATTGGTATCATACTGGAAGTCCAGAGTTTATAGAGAATATGGCAAAAAGAAATATGGCAATTACACAAGCAGCAAACAACGGAAAATATCCATCAGCACCCCTACCTTACGAGGAAAGTAAAGAGAAAAAAACTAAACTGAGGACACCCAAGCAAGTGGTACAAGAGGGTTGACAAACCCTCTTTTTTATGCAATACTATATTCATTGATTGATCACTTATGCTTCTTCGCCCACATCAACAACGCTCCTACGATGCAATGATGCAGCATCTTTATGGGCAAATCTACTGCCCAACTGGCGGCGGTAAAACTTACATCATGATCGCTGATTGTCTGCGCTGGTTGAAAGAAAACAAGGGCACGGTTGTTGTAGTTGCTCCGCGTATTCTTCTTGCTAATCAACTCTCTAGCGAGTTTCTTGAGTTTCTGACTCAAAATGATCTGCATGTGATGCACGTCCATAGCGGAGAAACGCACCACTTCAGCACAACAAAGTCTGAAGAGATTGCACTCTTCAACAATACTGCGCGAGCAGCAGGTGAGTCCTGTATTATCTTCACCACCTATCACAGTTTGCCCCGCATTGTTGATGCTGGCATCGACATTGATACGATATACTTTGACGAGGCACATAACGGTTGCAGCAAATCTTTCTTTGCTAGTGTGTTTGCTACTTCTAAGTATGCTAAACGTCGCTACTATTTTACTGCAACTCCGCGCTACGGTCGCGGCAATTCTGTACTTCGCGGGATGGACAATAGCGAGGTGTGGGGTGGTGTGCTGGAGAATGTGCCTGCTCCTGAGTTGATCGCAGGTGGTGCGATTGTGCCACCTCAAATTGTACCTTTCGACACCGATCTTGTCCGCACAAAGCATAACGCCCACGACGTAGATCGTGACAACCTGGTGGGCATCATTGAGAGTCTCGATGTTGCTGATGCTGCAAAGATTCTTGTTGCTGCTCCTAACACAAAGATTCTCTGGCGTATGCTTTCGCAGACTGACATTCTGCACACTCTCAAGGAGAAAGGTTACGAGGTGATGCACATCACTGCTAAGCACGGTGCTTACATCAACGATCAGAAAGTTGGTCGTGAGGTATTCTTCGAGACCCTGACTGAGTGGGGTCAGAGTGATCGTAAGTTTATCATCTTTCACTACTCCATTCTCTCTGAAGGCATCAATGTGCCTGGTCTGACGCATACCGTACTGCTTCGCAATTTGCCTATCATCGAGATGGCACAAACGATCGGTCGTGTTATCCGTGTGCATAAAGATGACCGAGATGCTGTTAGCGAGGGTCGTATTCCTGTCGGTGCGTTTCACCTCTACAAGAAACCTTGTGGATACGTTACTGTGCCGATGACAGGCAAATATGGTAGCGCGATTGCGACTCGTTTGCAACGTGTTGTGGATGCAATCTTCAAGGAAGGTGTACCTCCCCTGGCATTTTGCTGATTCGTCTATACTTTCTCTTTTTTTGATCGCGGGGGCGTCGGGGATGATCTGATGCCCCTTCCGCGTAGAATTGCAACTTTTTTCGGTTTTGAGCACTGTCACAGCAGGGGATCTCAGCGAGACACAATCAAGACGGGACAGCATACCATCGGGCAGCACCAAATCGAGTATGTGCCAATCAGATAAGTGGTACAACCCCCCTTGTGGATCGCCCGAATCCGTGCCATACTAAGAGCATGAAAAACAAAGCAACCCAATTCCAAACTGGTAACGATCTCTCCGCTGAGTTCGTTTGTGTCAATCGCACCCTGAAAGGTGACACCTTCGATGTCTACACGATGATCGAAGATCCTACCATCACGATTAAGCACAGCACCAAACGTGGTGCCCCTATTCTCATCAAAGAGGATAAGTACGATGGTAACACTTACATGGCAGGAGATGCCTACGATGTGTTTAACGTCTGGGTGCAACTTGAGGTTGCTGACTCTACCACGGGTCGCCCTGGTTGTTCTAAGTGTATCGCTGAGGATGTGCGGTCCTTTGATGATGCTCTGACCGTTGCAATGGATCTCATTCAGGATCTGCAATTTGAGGAGATTGCGTGATTCTTTCACAGACAATCTTCTTCGCTTCAATTCTCGTTCGTTACTACTTTCACCATCACTGACCCACAAATGTTCGACTGGATTATTGAAAACCTGCCCGTATTCGTGCAGATTGATTGTACTCAAAGCAAGGCATTTGATGCCGTGATTCTGTCTCCATTGACTGGAATTGTCATTGTCAAAATGACATCGGGCAACGTCTATGCAGTGCCTGTGCGTCGCTTTGATATGCTGCGTTTGTGTAATCGTAGCACAGATGTTGGGCAATGGTTGAATACTTATGCCATTGTGTGACAGTTGAGAAAGTGGCACAACCCCCCCTTGCAATATGCCCGAGGGGGTGCCATACTAGTTGCATACCAAACGAAACAAACATGACTCGAATCGACATCCGCTGCTCTGCTGCTCCCTGGGAGAATCAAACTGTTGACCTTGATCAAGCATACGACATCGCCTACAGTTTGAGTGAAGAATACCAGTGTGATGTGAATCTCTGGTATAACTCAACCAACACTCTTTACACCACTGTTTCTGCATACTGATCTGATCATGAAAGACATTCGTATTCAGGTTGAAACTTTCGACGGTTGTATCACTATCTGGTACGAGCGATCTAAGTTAAAAAATGCTTGCGATACTATCAGCAAGCGCGTCTACAATCAACTGTGTGGATTGAATCTCAAGCGTGTCGAAGTTTCTGTGATCTGATTATGCAATTCATCAACTACGTTCGTTCATTCTATGGTCCTGGTGGCATTTATAACATGGGTGCCACAGATGAGATGATCATCGACGCCACCATACAGTACTTAACATCACCTGGCACACGTTGGTGCGATGGTGATAGTTTCGACCGCGAACATGTTCGTGACATTATGATCGAGCGGTTCGGTCTTGTGCCAGTCTAGGAAGTGGCACACAGGGGGTTGCAATGTCCCCTGATCGGTGCCATACTATAGACATCAACAAAGGACACACAATGCCCCGCACGATCACCAAACAGTCCGCACTCTCCCAGTTTCGTTACAACTGGAAGGTTGCAACTCTGGTCCAACCTTCACTCAAAACTGACACGATTGCAAAGCGTGAATACTGGGCAAACTTTGTGGATGCACTCAACAAAGAGGGTTATGTTTCTGATTCTCAAGCATATCGCTGGTCAAACCCTTTCTGATCACAATGTCTCGCAAATCTCTCACCTTTAAGATACCCAATCCCATGAATCTTTTTGCTCTCCTGATTGTTGCTTTGTGTCTAATCTCTCCATCTTTCAGGTATAATGTAGGATCTGCATTTGTCTGGGTTGGTCAAACCATGCAAGGAGAAGTTAAGTGAGTCGCGAACAACGTCAAACCAACATGGTGCGGAAGCAAACTGTACAAATCCGCGCAGTCATGTTTAACAACAAACCTACCAACAAAACAATCGTCAGATCTCATGGATGATTATCTACAACAACTCAAACGATTGTATGCAGAAAGAGTCTGCGAAGGTAGTGACTTTGGTGATCTTCAAGAGACGATCTTTCAGGATCTGCTCAACACCATTCCAAACGATGAAGATTCACTCAAGTCGCTCATTCGTAGAGTCTATGGAGAAGAAATGCTCAAGGAGTTAGTGTATCATGCAACTCACAAATGAGCAGACAAAGTTAATTCTCGCGCTACAACAAATTGACAATCTGATCTCACTACTTGAGGGCAATGACTATCAACAATTCATCTACGAAAGACTCATCTCAATCCGAGTCGAATTGCAGCGTCAACTATCACACTTTCCTTGATGGTCAGTGTGTTGAAGAGTTGCTAACTTCTGATCAGTATCTAGACTATTTGGATCGCAAATTGTATGAGAAAAGTCAATACTGAGCAACCGAAAGTATCCGACCTTCCTCATCAGGCACCCCAGGATCATAGGTATGTCATCAGCGAGCACAATGCACGTTTCTGGAGAGTCGATCTCTGGCACCCAGATAAGTATAGTTACACGACAAAGCAAGTAACTACAATCTGGGGATTCATTCACAAGAAGAGTAATGCAATCTATTCCCCAGTTAATAGTAAAACAGTCGGCACAATCATCGACCCCAAACTAACAACGAAATGGACAGCAATGAAACCACCAAAGATCAATCCTCTACAACAACTTTTCGGATAGGAGAGAAAGTAAGGTGGAAACATTTGATTGGTTACGTACATTTCATTGATGACTATTACATCACCATTTGTGTGAATGAGTATGCAAGACATGATCCAGCAGCATTACACAAGAAAGAGAAAGTGTGTGTGCTATGTTATCCAGAAGACTGGAAGGATGTAATACATGAAGATCAAAAGTAATGTCACTACAGTAACAACTCCAAAGGAAGAATGGTCTTACATTGTTGTCACTCTCAGAGAGATACTAAGTATAGTTTTCCACAGGTTTTTCCACAGAAAAGTATAAATTGTGGAAATTGCGGAAAACTTATTAAATGTCGAAAAAAACGTGGGTGAGTGATGTTGATCGAAAGAAATGTGCAGAGAAATAGCAACCTTAGCACGTTTCCTATCGATAGTCAACCCCTCACAGATAAGGACTCCAAATGTCTCACAGACCCATCAGAAATGCTCATCAATCGCATTACCCTCTTGACAAACATTCCGAGATCCTCTACAATCAACACTGTCAGGGTTAAAGAGAACCAACTAAGTACTTTGGGAGGAAAGTAAAGAGAAATCAGGGTCAGGGTGTGCCAGTCTGACAAGTGTCCACCAAACCCCCCACAGACCCCCCAGAGGTGCCATACTAAGGACATCAGGGGGAGAGACCTCCTAAACACTTCACAGACCCTCTCAGATTCCTCTCATGCGTAAGATCGAAACCAAGATGAATGACGCCATCATCGATCGGAAAGATTTCAAATCTGGCAACACTCAAGTCGTGACGATTAGCGACGTTTCGTTTGTCTATCTGCACGGCAATCACATCGCTTCCATTGGTAACGACTTCATCCAACTCTTCTCTGGTGGATGGCATTCTGTGACCACAAAGTCCCGCCTCAATGCACTTCTCTCTGTGCATGGTTTGCCTGGTGAGAAAGTCTTCCAGAAAAACTTTCAGTGGTTTGTGCAACAGGAAGGTGGTGCAATTCCTTTCTTTGATGGTATGCGTCTGGCATGACAATCTGTCCTGGGTGATGACACTAAACTCACCCCACATTCACTAACACTCAACAGCACAATCCTATGTCCAAATCTGTTATGATCTCGATGCTCCGTCAGGGTAGCACTGGCACCGATATCCTCTCGATTCTCGATGCCCTCACCTCTGACAATGTGAGCACCTTCGATTATATCGAGTCTCCCATGATTGAGTCTGTCCTGGGTATTCCGACCTTGACAGAGATCGACTTCTGAGGTATACTGAGGGGCAGTCAAATGTCCCTCACTAAATTATACGAAATCGCAGTTAAATTTGGGGTTTGTTATACTTAGGGCGGCCCCTAAATTAAAAACCGAATACTACCCTAACCTACAAAAGTATCCCAACGCCTTAGATATATCAAAATCGAATCTCCTTCCAGCCTATATAAAAAAAAATTCCCAGGAAAAAAATTTACCTCTGAGGTTTTTATAAACTGGAAAATTCGTCAGGTGAATAATCCGACAAATAATCCATAAGTTAATAGGTTATAAGAATTATGTCCAAGAGATTCACTATCACTATCGAAGAAGACGAGTTTGGAGAGTTAATTCTTCCTATTCCTGATGAAATCTGTGAAGATCTTGGATGGAAAGAGGGAGATTCTTTAGAATATGAGGTTGATGATGTCACTGGAAGTTTTACTCTCAAGAAACTTGAAGATTAATGTCGCGCTACCACACCGCGAAAACCACAAAAAACCGCGTTTACATTTCATATAATGACAGAAGAGGAAAACAAACTTATTCAACAAATGATTCAGGAAGTTGATAATCGATTTGCTGACATTCATGATGCAATGAAGACGGTAAATGAATGTCTTATCAAGATTGGTGAGCGTTTGAATGATCTAGAATCCGCACACAATATCGTTGTTGAATACATAGAAGATATTCAGTCTGTTGATAAAGTACTATACAAACCTATAGGCACGGATATACAAAATGAAATGGAAGGATATTTGAATATCAAAGAGAATTTAGATCTAATTTACACAAAACTAGGAGTGTTAGAGGACAATGCCTGATTGCCATACAGATGGGAGTGCATGTAGTGGGTTTTCTCTAGACACGAGTCATTGTGATCCTCAGGTGCCAGGGGATGCAAAACGTACAAAATTATCTATTCACGAGACATATCCAACTCCAATCACGTATGGTAACGTAAGGAGACCTCCACAGAATCAGGTTTTATATGGTGGGACACTTGTTACTACGAATTCTGGAAGATCATATTCATCTCCAGTTGGTGCAACTGAGCTTGCAGGTGCTACTTGTGGAAAGGAAGTAAGGGGAGTATGTAATACTCAGCAAAAGATTTTTGACAGTACACCAAATGGATTATCTTTCAAATGGATGGATAGTGACACTTGGTTCATATATGTTTGGGAATCTGGTGCAAATGCAGGGGTAATTGATAATCCATGCTATTGGTTGATTCATGAGCAACGGACAGGATCATCGACTTTTACGGGAGGCACCAATCCACCTGGAGGATCCACAACAACAGCACCAACGGCAGATGGAGCAATTTGCGTTGAATGTACGTCATTTTTCTGCACTCCAAATAAAATGACATGCAGTTATACTACAGAAAGTGGTGATGAAACTGGCGATCCAGACTGCCCATATCCGACAATCTATGGAATTGGCACGGATTCTAAGAAATTAATCTTCAAATACAACGCTTTATCTACAGAAGTTCCTACTGGGGTGACAAAAATTAACTTCATGTATGATGCCCAAGGGCAAAATATTGATGTACTTGCTTATGATAGCACTACTACGGGATCATTAGATCCAATTTTGGTCAATTTTAATCCATGGTTTGCATCAGAAACAAATGTTAATCAATTTTATATCTATGAAGACACTGTTGTTGAGACTACAACAGCACAAGGACTCCGAGTAAAGATTGGTATTAAGCCAACAATCAACTTTGATGTTGAGCCATTAGTAATTACTGGCACAACATTTGAAATTTTGGAATTATTAGCACCTGGTCAAGGTTATTCTTTGAATCAAACCTTCCCACTGACGTATGTACACTCTCATCCAGACTCAACAACCACAACTTTTAACTTCTCCATTAAGATTACTGGTCTTGGTCCAGTCAATACTGTCGGTGCTCCAGTTGGATTTGACCTTCTGAGAGAGGGAGATACCATTAATGGGCACGTAATCACTGAAACTGGTCATACCGACACTGAAAATTTTGCCTATCATGTAATATATCTTAATGGTAGTGGATCTGAATTCACTAAAAACGCTCAATATACATCAAATAGGAATCATATTATCACTGCAGTCGCTGGATATGGTATAAAAGATAGGTGTGCTTTGATAGGTTTATATGAATTTACCGATAAATCGATTCAATATACCACTCTTAGTGTAAATAATGACGCACCAAACATTTATTCAGTAATTAAAGATCCAAAAATTACTGTTACTGTCTCAAATGGGCAAATCAGTAGTGCTGTAATCACTGATGGGGGTGAAGGATGGAATACAGCTGGTGTTGGCACACCAATTATGTTTGTAACTCCACCAGATACTACGACTGGAAGGCAAGCAAAAGCCGAAGGCACGTTTTCAAATGGTGTTTTGACAGGTCTTAAAATCACTGATCCTGGCACTGGGTATAGTTCTTCAAATCCACCTATTATTGGTATCAGAAACAGGTATAAAAAAGAAGAAAAAGTTACTAATACTGGACAAACTGACGAAGAAGCAGCAATCACTACTCAGTTAGATAAAATTACGAGTGGTCCAGCAAAAGAATATTGGCCAGAGTTTGAAGCTGGATTCAAAACACCTGACGGTAAAGCAGCTTTGGATAGAGTAAAAGATTCCTATACAGAGAGAAAAGTTGTTAGTGAGGTTGATAATGGAGTCCTCTTAGCTGATCAAAATAGAAATAGAAAATTACAACTAAATCAGAGATTATTTTCTGAAGATAAGGTGAAAAAACTTAAGAAAAATTTTGATAAAATGGATGGTAGTGTACTTAATAATCTTACCAATCCATCTTCAGCAGAAATTGAGTTTTCCAAATCCTATGATACTGCCTCTTCTACAACAAATGTAGCGATAGATAATCATATGTCTGCAATTACTCAGGAAAAAATTCCAGAATTTGCAACATACAAAGAAGTTAAAGTTGAAACAGTTCAAAGAAGATTTCTTGACTTGCCTAAGGCATCAGAAAAAACAAAGTATCTAATAACACAATATAGAGCAGATCGTCGTCAAACGACAAAAATTAAAATTAAAATAGGCTGCACTCCATTACAAACTGGATGTGGGCATATAATATGCCCTCCGCCTGGACCTCCAGCATCGAGCAGCAGTAGTACATCATCAACACAAGGTGGAGTTACAACTCAAACTACAACTTCATATTCATATACTGTAACAGGTCTCCATGGAACTGGGTGTCAAGCATGGACTGCAGAAGGTAGTATGTTAGTATATAATAATCTTACCACCTCAATGGAAATATATAGTGCAGCAGTTAAAGCATATGGGAATCCATTTGACGTATAGTAATTAATAGGGTAAGATGAGTCTTCCAGCAGCAATTTACAAAGGGTCTTGCACAGGACATGGAAAATGTATTCCAGCAACAATACATGCAGCAGTCCCGTGCGGCACTCCATGTATTAAAGTGCCACCAAAACCAATAGCAGCAATGGATGCAACTAATATTTGGCCTCCATTTCCACAGTTGCCATTGGCGGTAAAACCTTGCAATGTTTTAATAAATGGAATTGTACCAATCTTGGATCAAGATGTTTTAACAAATCATCCACCAACTTGCACACAATTGGTGACACTAGTATGTCAAACACCTCCACCACCAATGCCTTGTCCAACACAGACCATATGTGTCGAAGACAAAGCAGGCGGCGGAGCACATATTAGAAAAGCATTTGCTACTCAAAAAAGAGTTTTGGTTAATGGCAAACCATTGTGTAGAGTAGCGGATCCATTAGGTCCACCTTGTTTATCAAAAATTGCTGGTGGAGCAATCAACGTATTAGTAGGATCTTAATTATGGCAGTAAAATCTAAAGTCGGTCTTGTAAAGGGTAATTATACTCAAGGAGCTCCAAAGAAAACTCGTCAAGGTAGAAGTGCAAATACACATCTTGGCGCGACATCACGTAATGAACGTAAAAAGAGATATCGTGGTCAAGGTAAATAATACTTTTATCTAAACGCCTGATAAATATATCAGGGATGGCAACCCCTCTAAAAGTTCTGGTAACCCAGTTTTTAGAGATATGGCAAATCATCCCATCCCTGATAATGTACCACAAATGATGAATGACGATTTTGGTACTAAAGTATTAATAACTGATCCAAAATCTGAAATTTATTTAAAAAAATCTATTAAAAATCCCCCAAGGGATAGATTTTCTAGATGGTGTGGTGGTCCTGGAGGATTTGACGATTATGTAGAGAGGATGCATTAATGCCTTACATACCACTTAAAGGTTCTGATTTTATAAAATCTAGAAGTTTTAAAGATATTTCTGTTGGACTATTCAGAAATTACTTTACCGCAGATGTATCTGAGGTAAAAGATGCTGAGGCAATTAAACAGTCAATCAAAAATATTGTACTAACAAATCCTAGCGAAAAACTTTTTAATCCTAATTTTGGATCTAGTGTAGGACAACTCTTATTTGAGCAACTAGATCCATTTTTAATGGATTCTATTCAAAGTGAAATACTAAATACAATCAGAAATTATGAGAAACGAGTTATCGTTACTAATATTTTATGCATACCAGATTATGATACCAATTCTATAAGTGTTGACTTGGAATACCAAATTGTTGGATTGCCCACTATAGAGTCAATTCAGTTTGTATTACAACGCCCCTAATGCTACCCACTAACTTAACAGCACTAGATTTTGAAGATATTAAGTCTTCAATTAAAAGTTATCTAAGAACTCGATCAGAATTTAGTGATTATGAGTTTGAGGGATCTGCATTGTCGTACATGATCGACATATTAGCATATAACACATATTATGTTGCTTTTAATGCAAATATGTCGATGAATGAAGCATTTTTAGCTTCAGCCACCGTTAGAGATAATGTTGTCAATATAGTAAAAGCATTAAATTATACTCCAAAATCAGTCACTGCTGCATATTGCTATCTACATCTACAAGTCCAAACCCAAGTTGGTGAAGATGGCACATATCCAAATAACATTACTTTGATTACTGGACCTACCGCTCAAGGTGGAAATTTTATTTGGAATCGTTTAGATCCAATGACGACTGAAGTAAATCAAACTACAGGTATTGGGGAGTTTAGATGTGTTAAATTGATGGAGGGATCAATTGTAAATTTCTCCTATAGTGTTAACACTTTTGCGAGACAGAGATATGTAATTCCTAATGACTCTGTTGATACATCAACTCTCAAAGTTTCTGTTAGGGATAATAAAACTAGTACGATATCCAATGTATTCAATAAAGTTGAAAATGTCACTGGAGTGCAGTCAATTGATAGAATTTATTTTTTAAGTGAAACTGAAGATATGCGTTATGAAATCTTTTTTGGGGATGGCGTAATTGGATCAAAGCTAGGTGATGGTCAAGTTATTGATTTAGAATACTTAGTTACTTCTGGTGAAAAGGCAAATGGGGTTAAGAGTTTTAGCTTTATTGGTAATTTTATTGATAGTAATGGTAATGAATATGATGTAAATGAAACTGACTATCAAATTGCCGAATATGCTCGTTTTGGTGATAAGGAAGAAACCATAGAAGAAATTAAATATTCTGCTCCAAGATGGTATAGTGCCCAATATCGAGCAGTAACAACTCAGGATTATGAAACTATAGTTAAAAAAATCTATCCAAATACAAAAACTGTAGTTGCATTTGGTGGAGATAGTTTATATCCAGCGATTTATGGAAAAGTGTTTATTGCAATTAAGACAAAAACTGGATCCAAGTTAAACTCTGCTACTAAATTACAAATAGCAAATGATTTAAAACCATATGCGATTGCATCAATTCAACCAGTAGTAGTTGATGCAGATTCAATTTTCATCAATAGTAAAATATTCATTACTTACGACCCTGCGTGCTCAAGCAGAAGTGTTTCTGCTATCGGTGCCAACGCACAAAATGCAATTACTCAATGGGCTTCTCAAACTGGCATTAATAACTTTAATGGTCAATTTAGCTTAGCTAAATTACAAAAAGCAGTTTCTAACTCCGATAGATGTATAGCTGATATTTCAACACAGATTAGTCTTGTAAAGTATGTTAAACCAGATCCTGCACAAACAAACACATATTGTGTCAGTACTGGATCGCCAATTTATGATAGTGCCCCTGGTGGATCTAATACAGGTGATGCAGCTGCTTGTAAAAAAGAGCCAGTTATAAGATCATCTAGATTTAGGACTTTAGATAGACCAGATACGGATCAATATTTTGAAGATGATGGATATGGTAATCTAATCGTTTATTACAGCAGTGGAAATCGTAAAATAGTAACGAATGATAAAGGTGGCACTGTTGATTATAAAACTGGTCAAATTTGTTTTGGTCCAGTTAGTATTATAGGTGCTGGCAATAATATTTTACCTGTAAATGATGGTGTTGTTGATACAAGTGTTACCGCAACTTCTAGTATTGGACAGATTCAAATTGCAGTACAAATTATTCCGTCTAACAATTCTGTTATCATTACCCCAACTCCGTCTACTGTTTTTGATATGATTGTTCCAGTCATCTCAATTAATCCAATTGGAACAACATTACCTTCCAGTATCCCACTAAATAGTCTTACGCCAAGTGATTTTGAGATCACACCACCAACCATCGTAATTCCAGATATTGCAAATAATGGCGACATTGCTGGCATCTCTTGTTTTTGAAATAAATGTCAATTAATAAAGTTTCCCAATCAATCAAGACGCTTGTACCTGAGTATTTTCAAGAAAATTTTCCATTGTTTGAAAAATTTCTTGAGTATTACTATAAATCTCAAGAAAAATCTGGTTTAGGTCAGAATATTTTAAATCAGTTTCTTGATATATTGAATATTGATGATTTAAACGTTAATATTTTAGATGGATCAACAATTCTTGTTGAAAGTATTACTTCTCAGTCGGATACTCTTGTTGTTGAAAACGTAGATGGATTCTTAGAAACGAATGGAAGTATTTTAATTGGCAATGAAGTAATTTTTTATGAGAAATCAGTGCAATCCCCAAGCATTGCACTGAGCCCTGGTGTAAACTATGGACAAGTAAAGCTAAAGTGGATAAACTTATTTAATCCTATTGAATTGTTTGATGGTGAGGAGGAAAGATTTACCTTAAAACTACAAAACTCACCAATAAGTGTACCATCTGCAGCGCACCTGTTAGTAACACTATATGGTAGAGTATTGGTGCCAGAAGTAGATTATACTATTGATGGAAATGATATTGTTTTTACAGTAGCACCAGCAGAAAAAACTCAATATGATGATCCAACATCAACATCTATTGTATATTTAAGAGGATTTTCAGACAACACCATTTTTGAGTTGGATGATATTACATCTCAGTTTAGTGTAATTAAAAGCACATTTGTATTAAAAAATCAAGGAGTAAATTATACTCCAATTATTGATGAATATTTACTAATATTTTATAATGGTAGTGTATTAGTCCCAAGAGAAGATTACACTTTAGATGGAGATCAAATAACGTTTTCATTTATTCCTTTAGTTGGTAATGATTTAAATATTTTTGCAATTGAGGCTCCTATTCCCACTTTTGGATCTGGTGCAATTGGATTCTCCCGTGTAAATGATGATGGAGAGCTCGTAGATGTTGTCGTTAAAAATTCTGGATCTCAATATAGATTTGAATATCCACCAAAAGTTTCTGTAAAGGGTGCTGCTGGTAGTAGTGGTGCATCAGTTACATCACTAGTAAATGGTATTAAATCAATTAAATTAATTAATGGTGGTAAAGGTTATCGTGATAATAATCCACCAAAGGTTAAAGTTGATCTTCCAACTATAGATGGAAGTAAAGCACCTGTTATTGAGGCGGTGGTTGAGGACGGCACTGTCACTTCGATTAATATAATTTCTTCTGGAAGTGGATATACATTCATTCCAAGAATTACCTTTGAGCAACCAACTGGTGCAGAAATTGGTGCGGTTACAGTTACAAACGGAGTAATAAACGAGAATTCAATATCAATTATTAGTGGTGGATCTGGGTATACAACAGCACCATTAATTTATATTGCTCCACCAACAGGACTAAATGGAATCCAAGCAAAAATTAATGCTGTTTTAAATGACAATGGAGAGGTATCTCAGTTAGTTTTAGTGAATGCTGGCCAGGGGTATGAAGTTGCACCTAGAGTTGCTGTAATACAACCAACTGGTGCTCAAGTATTATATTCTACTGTTGATGCTGCTGGAAGACTAATTGATATTGAAATTCTTGATGGTGGTAGTGGATACGATGATGTACCATCAGTTTATATTGTTGATGATAGAGTCGATCCTGTCACTGGTCAGTACATTGGTGGAGTGGGTGCTAAAGCTTCAGCAGTAATTTTTAACGGTCAGATTACAGATATTAATATTACTAACTTTGGTGAAGGTTATAGTTCTTCTTTACCACCAAAGGTGATCATTCAATCTCCCCCTCCAGCACTAGCATCTGCCGATATTGGAGATGGTGAAGTAACTGGATTTGAGGTCGTAAGAAATGGAAGCGGATATCAAAAGTGTAAATTTGAAGGATGTGCTAGAGCTGCTAGTGGATTATTGAAATATACTGAAGAAGGAAATGCAGTATTTTCTGGATCAACATCTGCTTCTGAGCACTTAAGTGGATCTTCTATTACTTGCTTAGATTCTGTCTTTGTTAGAAAGATATTAGACAAATATTCTGAGCAATATTTACCAGATGTTCCTAAACTAGATTTTGCTAATATTGATGTTAGGAATGCAATCAGAACAATTAAGACATTTTATTCAACTAAGGGTACCTCATTAAGTATCTCTTATCTTTTTAAATTATTGTATGGTGTAAATGCTACAGTTTCTTATCCAAGAGATCAAATTATTAAACCATCCGCCGCTACTTGGTCTGTCGGCACAGTTCTTCGTGCCACATTAGAAAGCGGTGATCCTATTAATATTAAGGATTCTACAGTACAACAGTTTGCTGATATTGCAGATACTAATGTAAGATATGCAACTGCTCTAGTTGAGAATTATCTTGCAATTCAAACTTCCGAAGAACCACTTTATGAATTAGTGCTTTCTGCTGGATCTATACAGGGGTCATTTGTAGTTCCATATAAGACAAAGTTAGCTGAGCCAATTACAGAAGATACTAATATTATTACTGTAGACTCCACTATTGGTTGGCCTGAAAGAAATGGAGAATTTGTAATTAATGGAAATGAAATTGTTAGATATAAGGAAAAATCACTAAATCAGTTTATTGAATGCACTAGGGGATCTTCTAAAACTACACCTCAAAATTGGGATTCTGCCACTGAAATTATATCAAACTTTAAAATATATTTAAATTACGGTACTGCTCAAGAAGTAGTGCTGAATATTGTTGGTATTGTTGATGCTCAACAAACTAAACTGACAGATACTGGATCTTATTATTTTCCTGGAGATAAATTAGCAGTTTCAAAATTGGGAGGCACTGCAGATATTCCCCAACTAAAAACTTGGATTTATAACGTTAAAAAAATTGTTAAAGCTACCAATCTTACATTTGGTGGCGTAAATAATAGATTTGCTACAGTTACTTGTGACGTTTCTCATGGATTATTAGTTGGTGATCAAGTTACAATATATGGTGCAAACCCAACCATTTATAATGGAACGTTTGAAGTTACTTCTAGAGATTCGGATACTGTTTTCCAATATCAGTTACCTCAACCAGCAACTTTAAATCCTCAAGGTACAATCCTTATCTCTGTTGATTTGAATAAGGGCAAATCTTTAACTACTTCAATTAATACCGCTATTTCACCATACACTACGAATGTACAAAATGCATTTTTCAACACGGATTATGTGTATGTAGCTTCTACTGGTATTCCTAACTATAATATTGGACCTTTTGTTGGATCTGCTCTTCTTCCAGGTAATCAAAGAAAATTAAATAGATTTTCCTTGGTAACACAGACAAGATCTACAAAAAATGCCACTCTTCCAGGATCTATCGCCACACTAATTAACGGAGTATCTGTATGGTCATATAAATCTGCAGAAACAAAAAAATATGGTTTTGTTAAACAAATTCTTATTGAAAATTCTGGATCTGGATATGATGCTGGGAATCCACCCGTCTTAACTATATCTGATGGTGGTGGATCTGGAGCAACTGCAAAAGTTATTGTTGATGGATCTTTAACTGCAGTCAAAGTAGATAATCAAGGTAATGGGTATACTTCCAGCCCACTAGTGTCTATTGTTGGTGGAGGTGGATCTGGTGCTTCAGCAACAGCAATTATTACAAAAGGTAAGGTATCTAATATACTGATCAATAATGGTGGATCTGGATATACATCAAAACCTGAGATTAGTATCGTCGGCGGCGGTGGTTCTGGCGCAACTGGCACCGCAGTTGTAAGAGGTCCGATTAAAAGTGTTTTAGTTACGGATGGAGGTGAAGATTATACAGCAGATCCAAATGTAACCCTAAGCTCTGGCGTTGGCGCAGCTGCTCAACCAATTATTAGCAATGGTAGAATTGTATCTATTGCAGTAATTTCTGGCGGTGTTGGATATACTACCGCTCCAGAAGTAACAATACAGGGGGAAGGTTTTGGTGCTGTTGCTAGAGCAGTTATTGACTTAGATGGCGAAAATGCTGGAAAAGTCACATCTATTGTGATCTTAAACAAGGGTATTGGATATAAGTCTGGTACAACATTGATAAATTTAACCTCCATTGGTCAAAATGCAGTATTTGATGCACAATTATCAGAATGGACATTTAATCTTGAAAAAACTACAACTTACGATTCTGCACGAGGATCAATTTTCACTGGGTATAATACTCAGTATGGCGGAGAGTATGCTCACGTTTCAAATCCACAAAGATTAAGATATATTCTTGGTGATAATCTGTTTATTGTAAATGACGAAATTCAAGAGAAAACTGAGCAACTTGAGCATTCTCCTATTTTGGGTTGGGCGTTTGATGGAAATCCAATTTACGGTCCTTATGCATTTTCTGACCCTACTAGCACTACATCACCAATTTCTAGAATGCGTAGTTCCTATGCATTAAAATCTAATGTAATCTATGATTCTATAATTAATCCATATCCAGCAAGAGTGCAGGGGCCTTCATTAGATGAATATCCTGTTGGTGATTTTGTTGAAGATTACGAATATAATTTTGCAAGTGGTGATTTAGATCAATATAATGGTAGATTCTGTAAAACACCAGATTTTCCTAATGGTCAGTACTGCTATTTTATAACCATTGATGCTAGTGCAGATGGCAATCCTGTTTTCCCATACATAATCGGTCCAAATTATAATTCTTTAGTTGATGAATGGAATTTGAGTGCCTCTGCAATTCAGCAGAATATTCCAACTGGAGTTGTCAGATATCGTGATCCATATGAGAATGTTGATATTGATGTTGAAAGAACTCCAAATGCATCTCAAAATTCAATTACTCTAGAAAATGGGGATATTCTAAGATTTGAAATTGAAGATGAAAATAGAGATGGCATCATATCTCCTGATGAAACTTCTGATCCAGATGAAATATTAGAAGAGGCACCTCTTCAGATATTTGATTATTTTCCAAAAGTTAAATTTGATTCTAAAGTTGATATTGAAGTAGAAACTACTACAAAATTTGAAGATGCCTCTGTAACAGGATTTACAGTTGAAAATCCAGGACAAAACTATCAAGTTAATGATATTCTAATATTTGATAATACTGGTACTAATGGAAATGGAGCTTCAGCTAGAATTTCCAGAATTGGAGGAGAAAAAGTAGAAGCTTATACTTATGAAATTTTAGATGATAAAATTTATGGCACAATCACAACTACAGTTCCACATACTTTATTGAGTGGTGATAAAATTTATGTTGACTATAGTCCAATAATGGACAATACAAATAAAACATTTGTTGTTCGTCAATTTAAGGGTATCGAAGAAATTGTAGTTACTCAAAACGGTAGTGGATATAACGAAGATATTCCTTCAGTAATTACGGTTAGTGGTGATGGGAAATCTGGATCTGTAGAATCTGTAGTAGATAGCCTTGGTGCTATTTCGCAAGTTAATATTACTAATTCTGGAAATTCATATACTAGTAATCCACGTCTCCTAATTTCACATCCTCAAATATTCAAAAAAGCGCAATATTGGGTCTCTCGTGCATCTGGAGGACAATCAAAGATTAAGATCAATGATGTTATAGTTACAACATCGAAACAAGTATACATTTGTGGATCATCTGTTGATAGTAACGGTAATACAATTGGATTTTTCTCTAAGTTGACCGCAGATGGAGCAGAAGAATATTCAAAAACTCTCAATTCAAATCTTCCAGTTGGTGTACCGACAAATCTTGAATTTAAGAAGATGGTGGTCGATAATGGCAATATTTGGATTGTCGGACAAAATTCTCCAAATAGTAGTTCTCTTTCTGTTTATAATCCAGATATTATTTTAGTAAAATACACAGAGGCTGTAGATGGATTGAGTGCAAGTTTATCATTTCAAAAGGCATATGCTGGTATTTCTGGATCTACAAGATCTGATAATATCACTTCTCTTGTAAAAATTTCAACAAATAGATTTGCAATCGGAGGATTCACAAATACAAATTCTACATCTGCTTTTGATGCATTTATTGGTGTAATTGATACAGCTGGTTCTTTTGTTACTAAGAGAAAATTAGCTTCAGCTACTGGATCTGAAAAATTAACCTCAATGCAGTTGGTAGATGGATCTTTATTCTTTACCTTAGAAACTTCTACAACATCTTCATCTACTAATACTAACCTATCTTTAGGAAAAGTTACAGTATTATCAACTTCTATAGAAGTTGTGTGGATAAAAGAGCAATCCAATGCAAATTATGCATTTACTGATATAAATCTAACATCTGATGAATATGGTGAGTTATATGTTGTTGCTACATGTAGATTAAAAGCAACTCCATCAATTACTGATAGTTTCTGGGTTGGTAAGTATGATCAAAGTGGCAATCAGATATGGAATTACAGATATACTACTGGATCAAATAGCACCAAAGTAGCAACCAAATCTTCAGTTGATATTTTTGGTGATCTTCATTTTGCGTATAGCGCAGTAAATACTTCAGCAGAAACTCTACCAGTTGGAGCAAACACAAATTATTCTGGTGAGATTTATGGTGGAAATGTAAAAATTAAATATGATGGCACTCTACTAACTCATACTAAAGAAAGATTTATACCATCTACATCTGGATCTAATATTGAAGGTTTCTATCCAATCACTATCGAAACTGATAATTCTGGTGATAATTATGTATTTGGGCAATCTTACATTAATAGGAATGAATTTGTCTACGATTTTAACGGGGCTCCTGTGATTGGAGATGCAACAGGAAACACTGCATATGATAAAACAAATCACTATACTCCAACTTTAGTTGGTACTGGATCTGGAGCAAATCAAGCATTAATATTTGGGAGTGGTTATGCAACAATAAGAGGTTACACTACTACGATTGCAACAACCGTAACTGCTTACATAAAGCATTTGGGATCTGCTTTAGGTAGTAAACTTGCTGGTGATTGGACATTTGATATGTTGGTTCATAAACCATCATCCATACAGCACTCATCAAATACTAATATAACCCTATTTGCAATAGGTGATGCAACAACCACAACTGGAGGTCTATGGCTAGGATATGATATTTCCACTGGTAAGTTAAAACTTACAGTTACTAATAATGTAACAGCATTAACAGCGGCCTCTGGATCATTAGAATCATCGCAAACAAATATGTGGTTCAATGATCGTTGGCAATTTATTGGATTAAGAAAATCTGGTAATGTTTTTACTGCTTACGTAAATGGTATTGAAGTCATGACTGGAACAGTCCAGTCAACATCTTTAGGAAATAAAGATGTTTATATTGGGAATCAACCTGGATGGGGTGGTGTCGCTGGTGCATTTACTGCAGACCGTCAAGGACGATTCCATGTAGATTTTATTAGATTGAGAAGTTATGCAGTAATACCATCAGTACCATCCGACTGTATTACTCTTCCAGCAACTCAAAACTTCCCACTAACATATGATTGGGTTGATGATGCATGGTTTAGTAATAATTTAGATCGTTATGATTATGTGGAATCATATGGATCTGGAATTAAGAGTGATAAAGACCAAGACCTTGTTAGATTGGTCACAAATGATTTCCAAGATAATACAACCTTTACCTTACAAAGAGAGACTGTATCATCATCAGCAAGTACCTTAACTATTTCATCTGCTGGTTATACACTTGGTAATGCTGGATTGCAAATTCTTGATTTTTCTGAGGCAACAACACTATACGTTTCAGACTTAACAAATATCAACTATGTTTCTGATATTTGGTCCTTCAGAAATGCAACTGTACCATCACCAGGATCTCAAAAATTAAAGGCGGAAGCAATTGTTAAAAATAGATATTATTTTAAAGTAACTAATACTAAAAAGATTGATAATATCCAAAAGTTAACGATTAATCAAGCATTTAACTTTACTGTTGGTGCAAAACTGGTCTTAAAAAATACATCTGGAAATTTTGTCAATAGTGGATATATTGTTAAGGTAGATAAAACTTTAAATCAAGTATATCTTGCTGTAAATAATAATTCTTGGTTAAATGATTTAAATACTGGTAGATTATCTACAGAAAGATTTGATGAGCAAACAACTTTTGGTATTCGTGGGCCAGTAGTAAGTGACACAAATATATTTGATTATTATGTTTTTAGTGAGGTAACTAATACAACACCTGGTACATTTGTAATTAATCTATCTAATTATGGTACACCTTCACCAGTTGGAGGTATTGATAATCTTGATGAGTATGCAACATTCCAACCATATAGTGCAACAGCAATCTATCAGGTAAGGATTAACAGCATCAGTGGCACATCTCCATATATTCCAGGATCTGTAATTTCGCTAACAAACAGTAATATATCTTTTAATGCTGCTTATAATATTTTAACTATTACTGGTTTGACGGCGGTAACAAATATCACTCTTACCACAAATCTTAATAAGATTTTACAAGTAACTGCAGTTAGCAATACTGATCAAGTTTATGTGATTACCACAAATTCTCATTATCTAAGTGAAGGATCACAAATATATGTTGATGGTAATCCAAGTCAAACTGTAAGTAATGTTGTATATGATGAGTATGATGGGTCATTCGCTGTAGATAAGATTATTAGTAAAAAAGAATTTACTTATAAATTACCATCGGTTGCAATTACAAGTCCATCTACAATTCCAAATGATGTCAGTATCTTTATTAAATCTCCAAACCTGAAGATGTATTATGGGCATCAATATATTTTTGATATGTCCCATTCATCTCTTCTTGGAGCAAACCTATCTTTCTCAAAAGATAGTTTAAATAAACTTGAATATTCTTTTAACTCTATTGAAAGAATTGGCACTCCAGGTATTGTATTATCAGGAAGTCCACCTTCAGTCAAGTTAAAAGTTGATAAAGAATATATTACGAATATTTCTTATTACTTTGATCCATCTAGAAGTGGTGATGATAGCCCTATTTCCTCAGGAGCATTTTTAGATATTGGTAATAGTCCTTATATTGGACCATTTGATGTTGTGTCCACTTCTGGAGGAAATATCACCACTGGTGATAATGCAATGACGTTTATTCTTAAATCAGAACCAGAAGGCGTTGCCATTCCTGAGCAGACATCATATTCTACCGATTCTACACGAGCTGTTGGCCCTATTGCCAATATTCGTTTAGTCAGTGGTGGTGGATTTTATCAGAGATTGCCAATCGTTACTGGAATTGAATCAACTAGAAAAATTGAAAGAGTTGAAATTGAAGATCCTGGTACTGAATATGCGAATGGCACTTATGATAACGTGCCAATTCAGGGAGATGGTGAAGGTGGATTAGTCACAATAATTGTTGACAATACAACTGATGAAGAAGCTAATATCATCCCAGGACAGATTGTTGATGTAACTGTGTCTTCTCCTGGTAAAAATTATACAACTGCATTTATTGATGTTGATGGGATTCCTGGAATTCTAGGCACTGGACTTACTGGATCTGGTGCGGTATTGAATGTGGTTATTCCACCAATTGGAACTGGAGCATCTATTTTTACTAAAGGATCTAGTGTAGGAAAAATCAAGAAATTAAAAAATAATAATTTTGGATTTGATTACACTCATGATTATACGCTCCGTCCAGAAATAACCTTCCCAGTTAATGCCCAATTAATTAATACTAGCGTATTATCTAGTATTAGAGTAACCAATCCTGGTAATGGTTATTCACAACCACCTGCAGTTATAATTACTGGCGGCGGCGGATCAGGTGCTATTGCTGAATCTACCATAAGAAATGGAAGACTGGAGCAAATTTATATTAAAGATCCTGGATCTGGATATTCATCAGAACCAACAGTTGAATTGAAATCTTCATTCAACTATATTATTAATTTAGATCTTGGACTACTACAATTTGCTTTTCCACATGGAATTGTAAATGGTGCGCCAGTAACATTAAACGTTGTTGATATTGGAGATGGTGCAGAATTTCCACTTGCCGCTGGATCTATCGGTAGATTAAATGGCACCACAACTTACTATGCAATCTCTGGAGTTGAGAATTCTCTAGAAGATGATCAATTACAATTAGCACTTACCGAATCTAATGCTGAATTAGGAGATGCCATAACATTTGTCAATGCTGGTCTAGGAAGACAGCAACTTTTAACCACTTCATTTGGTGGATCAGCTGAGGCTACGGTTGAAACTTCTACCTTCTTAGAAGGTGAATTGGTATATCAAGGACCAAGTTTTGCTACTGCCACTGCTACTGGATATGTTTCAACAAATGGTGGATGGCAAATTGGACCTAGACTGCTGAAAATTACTGATAGAAATGGAGATTTTGTAGTTAATGAGAAAATAACAGGTGTTATTTCAAAATCATCTGGCACGATTGCTGAATTGAATATTGCAAAGGGTGTTTTAGAAATTGGAGCAATTACTAAGACATCTGGACAATTTATTGATGATATTGGAAAACCGTCAGAAATTGTACAAAGAGTGCAAGATTCTTACTATTATCAAGATTTCTCATATGCTATCGACTCTTCAATATTAATTAATGACTGGAAAGATCCAGTTATTAAGAATGTGCATCCAGCATCATTTAAGGTTTTTGGTCAATTGAGTCTAAATGAAAATTCATATATTGCTAACAGAGAAACAGATTTTTCATTAACAAAGTCTGTAGAATTGGCTAGAGAAGCAATTGTACCAAATATTCAAGATTTTACCCTAGTTGAGCCAATTTATCAGGATTTTAATAATACTGAAGTTTTATTCAGACAGAGGAGACTTACATCTTCTGAGCAAATTTTGACTTCAACCGTACAAAGATTGGATGATATTTCACCACTATTTGACGGGGAAAGAATTTCATTCCCATTAACTGTAGATGGCCAGCAAGTTATTGCAAATGAAAATCAATTAATGGTTATTTTGAATGGAATTGCACAAACTCCTGGCACTTCATTTGAAATTCAAAGTAATTCAATTGTATTTGCTCAGCCACCAGCACCTCCAGCAAAAGTGCAATATGCTGTTGCAGAAATAGAGCAAATTGATACTATCAAACTGACATTTAATAATGTCAGTGGATTTTATCCTCTGGTTGGAAATACTATAACAGGATCTCTTGCAGGACCACCAAAATTAGTTGTTACTCTTGTAGAGGGCAATGATGTATATGGATACATGACTCAAGGCAACTTTACCATTGGTGAATTTGTCACTGCAGGATCAACTGGTTTTGCTGGAAATATTGCAACAAAAGCAGATATTGATAATATTGGTCTATACATTTTTGGCGAGACAATTAGGAATTTGCAGGGCAAAACTGCAAAAGTTGAAGAAGTAAACTTGGCAACTGGATCCGATACTCCAATTGCAGAACTTAGATTCTCAATTGGTATTGGAACTACGACATTTGAAGTTGTACAAACTGATGGATCTGGTCCTGTTGGTGCTGCCACTTTTGTTAGTGGTAAAAATTACCAAATTGGATCAGAACTTATTAAAGTTACTGATGTATCACAAGGATCGCAATCAACAACAATTACAGTACAAAGAGCACAATCTGGTACTACAGCTGTCAATTACAATGAAGCGACACCAATTTATGGCACAGAAATTCAAGTAACTAATGAACTTGTTATTAGTAAAACTACTGGTACTTACCAATCAACGCCAGGACTGTTTGATATTAAAGTTAATGATGTTATTGTTGCTGCTGGATCAAAGGTAGTCTCTAGAGTTTTAGCATTATCAGTTTATAAAGTTAAAGATACTAATGAGAGTATCCCAAGTGTTACTATTTCTGATGGATCTGCATTCTTTGCATTCCTATTCAATAGAATTACTTCTGCTAATTATCCAAATACAATTATTGATGACTTATCAAAATCGATTGTATCTTTAGTTGATTTTAATGATAATCAAACTCCATTTAATGCTAAATTCCCATCAACAGAATTCATTAGTAATAATGTCTTATTGACTAATAATCAAACAGGCAATTTTGAAGATGAAGAATTCATTAGAAATTACTTAATATCCTTTAGAGGACAAAGTGGTAATTTTACTTCATCTGATGTTGCTGAAATTAGGAAATTAAGTTGTAAAAATTTTGAGGGAAGTGGATTTTTCTCACCAGGACAAATTATCAGATCGGAAAATAGTAAAGCTGAAGTTATTGGATTCAACAAACCAAGAGGTATAGTCTATCTCGGTAAGATGGGTAGATCTACCAGCATTGGGGCAGATTTTCATACTGTAGTTTTTAATGGCAATGCAAAACTTTCCACAATTCAGAAGAAGTTTGGTACAACTTCTTTAAGATTGGATGGGGATATGGATTATCTCAGCATATCCAATACCACAGAATTTGATTTTGTAAATTATACACTTGAAGCATGGATTCATTTACCAGATATTCCAGCAGAAGAATATTCTATGGTGTTTGCAACTACTGGTGCTAATCAGTATTGGGGTATTCGCAATGTCTCTGGCACTTTATACTTAACATCATATACAAATACCACTGTTAACGAGCAAACAACTGGTACTGGCGTTTCAGTTGGTCAATGGACTCATGTTGCTTGGTCAAGGAGTGGAAATACAATTAAATCATTTATTAATGGAAATTTGGTTCACACTGGGACTTCTGCAGGAGTTACTGACGCCACAGGATTGAATATTGGTTATTCTGCATCATATGCAAATCAATACGAAATAAATGCGTATATTGATGAGGTTAGAGTGTCTGATACTACAAGGTATACGGCAAACTTTACTCCAGCAACTGGAATATTCCAAGGTGATACAAATACAAAACTATTACTTCACTTAGATGGTGCCAATAACCAAACTTATACTGAAGATTGGTCTGGAGTAGCAACCTGGTCTAAAGGTAATGATTTTTCCAATGATTCAATTCGTGCTACTGTACTTGCAAATCCAACAACAATTCCAACTGGATTTGCTGGTAAAACATTTAGATATCTAGATGCGGCCAATCTTCTATTAGACAATAAAGAATTTATGGCTAGAGAGATCGTTTATAGACTTGAAAATTCTTCACCATTCTCACCATTTAGTGTCCCAACTGGATCTCAGTCTTGTGTTGATGATGTAATCGATATTGTTGAAGAGCTTGCAAGAGATCTAAGAAATGGTGGCAATAGCTACATGTGGGATGCATCTGCATTATATGTAAATCGCACTGTCACGCCAGTTACTTTGAGACATGTTGCTGGGGAAGAAGCACAAACACTCTGGGTGTATAATTATCTAATTGGGGTATGTCAGGATGTCATAAACAATGTCTTTATTTCAGTTATTGGTAATCACGGATTAACTCAGGTAACTAATGCTACACTTACTGATTCTAATAATACTATCACTCAGTTAACCCCAACAAATGCATCTTATAATCCTGCTACAGGACTACTTATACTTACCGTATCTAGTCATGGATTGACAACAAGTAATTATATATCTATAGATCCAGAGTCATTAACATTCACATGCACCAGTGATGGAAATTATAGACAACTTAAGCATCCAAGAGTTTCTGATACTAGAGCATATAATAGAGTGCTTCCTATTGTATCAACAACTGTTAATACATTTACGGTAAATGTTGGTGTATCTCCAGCAGATGCACAGTTTACACATACATTTGTAAGTGCAGCAGCTAATTCTGTTAATGTTTTAAATTATAGTACTACCGATTGTACAGATGTTAAGGATACAATTGCAAATCTACTTGATATCCTAATCGATACTATTACTATTGCACAAACACCAAATGTAACTTATCCAACTGGTGATTATCTAGGATCTTTAACGAGGGTTGCTCCTGTATATGAGTATCTTGGCGCATATGTTGATGCATATTATAGTGTGCCATTTGATATAGATCAAGTTAATAATGTTGATGACTATATTGTCACTAGAAGAATTGATACTGCATCTAGAAATAGATTCTATGATGCAGCAAATCTAATTAGATATAATAGAGAGGCTATTGTTGATAAGACTGCATATGATATGCTTCAAAAATATCCAGAATTAGCTTTAACTATGCCTGGAAATGAGGATGGAGATGGAAGTGGTACTGAAAGATGTAAAACTGATCTTGGATTACTTCTTGATGCAGTTGCAAAAGACATTCAATATGGTGGTAATTTCAATACAGTAACTGGGGTTAAATTCTATATTAAGAATAATGGTGAAATTCAACATGTTAGATTGCAACTACTACAATCTCTATATGCACACGAACGTCTCGGATACTATGCAAAACAAGCAGTAATTGGAGATTTAACTAGTGCAAATACAGATCAACCAATTATTCAACCTTGGGGTATAACGGTTGATGCTGGCGATTGTCAAAATGTAAGAGATGCAATTGATACATTAATTTCTCTTGCTAATGATATTCTTGCTCCTACTGGAGACAGATATAGAGATGCTGGCAACTTACTATATTTTAACAAAAATTATATTGCTGAAGAGGCTGTAGAAATCCTAGAAAAAGATTTTACATATACTTTAAGTACTACAAATTACTTGGCATTTACTTATCCTCTTGGTGGAAAAGCAAGATGTCAAGTAGATATCAAGTTAATCATTGATAGCATAATTACTGATCTAATAACTGGTGGAAATGCAAATACTGTTGAATCTATTAATTTTTATGTTACTCAAAATGGTGGAATTGAACATGTTGAAGATCAATTATTAGCAACACTATATGCTTTTGAAAAAGTTAAATTCCTAGGGTCTAAAGCAGTAAATAACTTACTTTACAATAAGAATGCATCTGTAACTGGTGATCAGTATGCTGCGTTATATACCACACAAAATGCTTATCGTGATAATACAATTACCGATTCAAATGGAAATGGTAACTATACGCAAGCAGATTGTAATGATGTTGTATCGGCATACCAAAATCTTTGGGATACACTAATCGATGCATTATCTCCTTCTAGAGATGATGGAATTTATGGCGGAAGAATTTTACTCTTCAATAAAAATTATTTTAAGGAAGAAATAAAAGCAAATGTTGATACACAATTTGGGGCAGGTACTTGGACACCTAACGATACTACATTTATCAATCAGATTGCTGATGATATCATTCATGATATCACATTAACTGATACTTCTACTACGAATTCAACCACTGCTCAACCCATTTCTCTTCTTAGAGAAGGCGTTATTAGTGTAATTTCTTTAACTAATGTTGGTGCTGGATATCAATCAACTCCAACCATTCAAATTAGTGATCCTGGCGCTGGCGGAATTGCTGCAACAGCAACAGCAAACTTAAGTAATGGTGGAAAATTAACATCTATTGTAATCAATTCTGCTGGATCTAATTTTAACTATGCCCCAGAATTAATATTCATTGGAGCTGGTACAAGTGGTTGGGGTGGTAGTACAGTTAGAAATCCAGTTGGAGGTGGAATTAGTGCAGTCCGCTATGATGGATTAGTATTTGATTTTAGATCCACAAACACCGCATCTTATACATTGGGTGCTGGTTGTGCAACAGTAACAAATGGTACTGGATCTGGTACAACTGGCAATTTTAATGCTGGTAAATCCTATGTTAAGTTTGGAGCAGGTGCTGGAGCAAATACCGCTACCATCAATACTCCATATGATATGACAGCATATGATACTATTAGAGTCTATGCTATTGCAGGTAATAATACAAATGGGGGAGAAGCTCCCGCAGCTGCTGGTCAAAATTTAACTCTCCTTTATTCAATTGACAATGGAGCAACATATGTTACTCATGACACCATCATTTTTGGTGGTGATGCGGGAACATCTGGTATTAATGGTCAAAACCAAAATTATACTAATTTTGCAACGCTAAATTACGTGGATATTCCCATCAGAACAGCAGCTAAGACATCTAGTACTAGATGGAGAGTGCAAAGAAGTGCTGGTGGAACGGCAACAGATAACTATGGATTGTATAGAATTGGATTTATTGATACTGAAGCTGTATTTCCGACTGGCGTTGGCTATGATTTTGCGCTTACACAAAATGACACATCTACTACATCAGTAGATCCAACTATCACAATTAATACAACAGTATTTGTAGAATCTATTACTATTACTAATAGAGGTAAGGGATATGATCCAAATAATCCACCAACAGTAACATTTACTGGTGGAAATCCAACCACAGGAGCTCTAGGCACTGCAACAGTGGTATATAATACCACTAGATTTACTGCTGGTAGTCCAGTCACAAACGGCGCTGGTGGGTCTGCAACTGTCTTAGAAGATACTGGAGATGTCGTATATCTTGGACCAACTACAGGCACTGCTATGGCAGTTGGACAAACTCTGACACAGGGATCTGTAACAGCAGTAATTCCTACTGGCGGTGTTGGTGCGGCATTTAAATGGTTTACCAATATTGCAAATATTCAAAGTATTAATACTGCAAAAAATCTTACAAATTTAGTTGAAAGTGAAACTTTCTCTACTAACTTAGTTACTAATTCTGAATTTTATAATGCTACATCGTGGGTAAGCACTAATAATACAATATTAAATAATAATTCTTTAGCACCAGATGGTACTAATACTGCAATTAGTTTCAAACCAACCTCAACTAATGGTGTGCATGAAGTTTATAGGCAATATAATATAACATCTTTTGAAACTTATGATAGCAATGGAGTGAGATTTGATAATGAAACACTCAGATATGATAATGGTCCAAATTCAACCACAACAACTCAACAATTTACAATATCATACTTTGTAAAAGCTAATGGATATGGGAGACTTAGATTATCATATAGGGTAGATACTGCTGCAACTCCTTCATTGCGACTTGATGTAAATGTTTCTACAGGAGTTGTCGAAAACTTCTTTACTAATTCCACATTTAGCAATGTTTCTCATGCTATGCTTCCATATGGAAATGGATGGTATAGAATTTATATAACGGCATCTATTCCTTATGGATATAGTAATATTAGAGCACACATTGCGTTTAAAAACCCTGCTGGTAGTTTGAGCTTTGCAGGAAATACTACAAGTGGATTCTTTATTTGGGGATCTAAGATTAATATCAATGCAGTTGATGGTTATCAGGCAGTGTCTGGTCAAAAATTATTTGTAAATAAAGAATATAATATTAAAAAGTATGCATTGACGCTCCTTGAGGATCTATCGCTAAATACACTTCTTCAAAATCTACCATCTCCTTCAACATTTGCTGGATTCTTATCCTATACAAATGCTGGTTGGTTATCTTACTATGATTCATATTCAATTCATAGAATAGTTAGAAATTGCATATCAATAATTGTCAATCAACTTTCTGATAGTGATTACTATACTAATATTAATTCTATTAGTGGAATTGATGTGCCAAATTCGACTTATGGAATTAGAGATATTACAGTACCTCTTGGTGGCGAAGTGGTTGGTGGAGATAACGTTTATGCATTATCTGCAAATAATTATGCTGAAATTGGAGCAATTTCCTTAAATGAGGCAAAAATTGCCAAAGTATATCAAAGATTCAGAATTGATGGTGACATTGAAGATGGTCCATTTACAATGAATGAAATTGTTAGAAAACAAGGAGCAACCTCAACAGTATTTGGTGTTGTATATGGATTCCACACCGATGATAATGATATTTCGTATATTGATGTTATATCAACTGGTACATTACCATTTACAATTGGTAGTATTTTAGTTGGTGATGAAAATGGCACAACTTGCTCAATGGATCAAATTGAAAATAGATTACACATTATTGAGTTACTGGGTGATTTTGAAGATGGTCAGATATTTGAAGGTTATACTTCAAATGCAACTGCACAAGTTGTTAATTTAAATAGAAATGAAGCCGCTGCCTTAGATAATACTGGTGGTAGAATTGAAGTTGATACAGAATCTTTAGTTGGAGAATTTGAAAAAACTGCCGTTGTTTACGCAGAAAATACAAGATTATATATTGATACTGCTTATATTTCTGGTACTTCTATAGAAGTTGGAGACAGAATAATTTCAAATGGTCATAATAGAATCGGTATCAACATAACTGGTACGCTGAATGAATTTGCTGAAGGTGGAATAATCTATAAACTTACAAATGGAGTGCAGGATATTAATAATACTGCTCTAATCACAGAAGTTGATTTGATTAATAACTATCTTTACATTTATCCTATAAATGGATCACTATCAAATGGTGATACTATTGTGTATTATGGTCTTCAAAATTTTGCTATTGGACAAGCATCAATTTCTACAGTTGTTGTAAATCCTGCAACTGGATCTGCGCTAGTGGAAAATATTATTACAATTGGCACAAGTCAAAGATTATTCCTATCGAATGTAATTGGAGAAATCACACTTAGAGATGGTATAATTGCTAGAAATTATGTTGCTGGTATTTTAGATCGTATAGAAGTCAAGGGTAGGGTCAAACGTGCAACTAGAGGATTTGATGGAGTGCAAACTACATTTGATCTAACATTTGGTAATGGTGAGCAATACTTCCCAGATCCTGCTGGGCATCTCTTAATATTCATTAATGGCACATTGCAACCACCTGGAGCAACAAATGCATTTACTGCATTTTCCGATAAAATACAGTTTACCGAGCCCCCATCATTGGGATCCTCCTTCACGGGATTCTATGTGGGTAAGTTGAGACAGTTAGATGATATTTCTTCAGAATTTGATTCATTGAGACAATCGTTTAACTTGAAGAGAAATGGAATTTTCTATTCACTAACTCTTACCGAAGGTATCCAATCAACTTCTATTAAACCAGAAAATAATATTATAGTTTCAGTTAATGGTGTTATTCAAGAACCTGGAGTTGGATTTGAAATTGTTGGTTCTAGAATCATCTTTACAGAAATACCTCGTGTTGGATCTACTTTTGTTGCATTCTCTTATGTTGGATCTGAAGCTGATGTGGATGCTGCAGAAGTTGTACCACCTATTGAGGCTGGAGATTTTATCAGTATCCAAGGAGAAACTACAGACAGAGAAGTTGCAGTTATTGAATCATCAAACTCTTTGATAACATTTGATTATCTTGGATCTATATTTGGTAAGGGTGCTCAAGCTACATGTAATTTAACTTCTGGATATATTTCCAATGCAACTATAACTGCTGGTGGATCTGGTTACACTTCTAGACCAACAGTTAGAATCGATTCTATCACTGGATTTGAAGCAGAGATTAAAGCACTGGTTGGTGTTTCTGGTATATCTGTTGTTGAATCTGGGACTGGATATCAAAATCCATCCGTTGTGATCGAAACTCTGGTAGATGATGATTGGGTTTCACCAGATCCAAATGATTATCCACCAGAAATTAGATAAATTTAAACACCATAAATAACTAAAAAGTTTAAAATCAATGGCTAAGCAACTAGTTGGTATTGGCACTACAGCAAATGACAACACTGGAGATACTCTTCGTGCTGGTGCTTCTAAATGGAATTCAAACTTTGACGAATTGTATACTGCTCTTGGAAATGGATCAACCTTACAGGTGAGCGTTACTAGTGCAGCTACTGGTCAAGTATTGAGATATAATGGATCTTCATTTGTTGCAACCGATTTTTCCCAATTGACTGCAAACTTAGATACTAATAATAGATTAATTACATCCACTGGAAATAATAGTGTTACCATCGATCCAGCTGGTACTGGTGGATTATCAATTATACACGGAGGTGTAACAAGCTCTTTTGGTGGCACCACTGGTGCAATAATTGATTTTCCAACAAAGGTAAAATATAGAAACGAATACGCATCACTAGCAGCTGCTCCACCAGCAACAGGAACAGGTGTTGCTTATAGGGGATACTTTTATACAGTTAGTGGGGACGATAATCCATATGTAAACATTAATATTACTAGTGGTGGCGTTGGAAATGTAAAAGCTAAAGTTTTAACAGAATATTCAAGTATCAATCTTCTTAAAGATGTTGATACTGTCACGGCCGCACCTACTACTGGCCAAGTTTTAAAATGGAGTGGCAGTAATTGGGCTCCCGCCGCTGATAATGCTGGTGTTGGTTCTGTTAATGTATTTGCAACTGTTGCTGCAGATAGCGGATCTACAACTGCTAATACTCCAACTGATACACTAACGATTACTGGCGGCACTAGTATTGCAACCATAATCAGTGGTGATACGTTAACAATCAATTTTGATGGCACTATTATTTCTACATTTAATTCTCTAAATGATGTTGCTATTACAACTCCTGCTCAAGGAGACAATTTATATTGGAATGGGACTGATTGGGTTGTAAGTCGTAGTCCAATGATTTGGTGGGACTTATCAGCATCACTAAGCAATCATTACACTTTTAGTGGACCAGGATTTTCTGCGCCAACGGAGGATCCAACAATTTATGTACATAGAGGATTTACCTATGCATTTGATAATTCTACAAATGGTGGCGCACATCCATTTAGAATACAGTCAACTCAAGGTTTAAATGGAGTGCCATATACAACGGGGCAATCTGGATCTGGCACGAATGTTTTATACTGGACTGTGCCAATGGATTCACCAGCAACTCTATATTATCAATGCACTATTCATTCATTGATGAATGGCACAATCAACGTAGTACAATAATATAATATAAATGGCAAGAGTTATACCTGGATCTGGAGCTGTAATTGAGCCAATCTTCAATGAAGTATTTGGTGTAAAATCCATTAAAATTGTGGATGGCGGATCGGAATATGATCCATTAGATCCACCAAAATTGACCATCACTGGATGTGGAGTGCCTATTGAAGAAGCTGTTTTGTATCCAATTATAGATGCAGATTCTGGAAAAATTACTCATGTGCGAGTATTGGAATCTGGGTTGGGGTATGATCCATTAAGAATAGTTATTACCCCACTTTCAGATACACCAGATGTTGTTAATACTTTTGATATTAATCGCATATGGCAATCACATCCAAATTCTATAACATCTGCAGAGTTTGATGAAGTCGATCAAAAATTGACAGATAGACTAACCATTTTAAGTGATAATGATCCTAAACCAGCCGATATTGCTGATGGTGCTCAAAGATCAAACGATGAAGATGATAGAGTATTAGAAGATAGAGAATTTAATCAAACTTTCATTTATAGAGGTGGGAAAAATGTACCATCCAATCCAGATGATCGATTAGACCAAAGAGATAAATCCGTAGGCATTTTAGCAAATGGAGTTTTACTACACACACCAAATTTTGGAAGTTTTGGTGATACTCCAGTCAACTTTAATGTTGATACTGTAAAGCATAACTATCTCCTCACTCAAGATGAATATGACGGTGTTATAGAAGATCAAACATATTTTCATCAAAGCAGTAAATTAATAACTCAATTTAGAGAAACTAATGGTGTTTTTGAAAATGGATTCATTCAACCTTTTGAGTGGTTGATAAAAGTAGAATTCGATAACATTATGGTCAGTGTAACTAACGTTGATCAGAGTGTTGGTGCAATTTCAATTGGTAGCACATTTAATCTTGTCGGCAAAAATGCAAGTGCTGAAGTTGCTAAAATTATCAAAAATAATCAAAATCAAATAATTAGATTATATTTAAGAAATGTACAGGGTATATTTTTAAAAAATGATAGTGCCCGTGGTATTAATGGATTCTTTTTCAAAATTTCTGATCATCCAATTGCTTTTCCAGAAGGATTATTTTATATAAATTTTCAAGATGAAGCTGAAGAATTTGGTAATTTTGAAAACAATAAGTTCTATCTTGCACCATCAGACATCAAACTAAAGTCTGGTTACCAGATAATTTGGAATCAAAGTCATCCATCTAATGCACAAGACACAGGAGATCATCATGATGATCATCATAGTGGTCATCCAATGGAGTTTAGTAAAACTCCAGAAGGTCCAAATAATCCAATTCCAGGAGAAGTATATACGACTAATCCTGATGGTGTTCCCGTTGCTGATTATGAGCAAACTTTTAAACCAATTTTCACAATGGTTGCTGGTGAAACGGGACCAGTTTACTATTACTGTGCACATCATCCATATATGTCTGGATATACTGGTGATGAAGGTTATATGTCATTGGACCCAGATCCAGACACTAGTCCAATAATTAATGATTATTATGTATCAACATACTATATCTCCAATTTATCGCCAGACTATTCAAGACATCCAGATGGACATTCTAAAATTGTGGGAATGTCTTTTGATGGATATCCAATATACGGTCCATGGGGACGAGACGAATCTGGAGTAATTAAAAAATTATCTCCATCGTATAGATTTAGAGTAGGTTTGGAAGTATTTGCTACTAGACCAAGAATATCCAATGATTTACTTGATATTGAGTATGAAGTAACAGTTTCCAATAATCGTTTTTATATTGATGGAGATTTATTAGAATTTATTACTTTAGATCGAGGTGCAACATATACTTTTGATCAAAGTGATTCATCAAACGATAGTGAGTTTTTACTATTTTCTACTACTGAAGATGGGTGGCATGTTGGATCTCCACCAATAATAGGAAATTTAGACTATCTATATACTGATGGAATTGTATATTATCTAGATGGAGATGAAGTTACATATTCCCAATATCTATCTGGATTTAATGGAGCATCTGTAAGAAAAATTCAGATTATACCAACTGTAGATTCTTCATCTGTATTATATATTTTTGCATATACTACTCCTGGTCTGGGATTACGCTCAGTTCAAGAAGGATATGCTTTAGGTGACTTTGTTGAAGACTATATTTTTGATGCTACTGTTGGAGATTTGGATGAATTCAACGGTAAATATGGTCCAACACCAGAATATCCAAATGGAACATATGCTTACTTTCTAACTGAGAATGTATCTGGAGATCCAACATATCCCTATAATATAGGACCAAAATTTTATGGGGCACCTATATTTGAAGGTGATGAGGTTACCAATTTACCAGTGGAATTTGCTAATGGTGCAGCAGCAAAAGTAATTCTTGATGACACTGGTGGTGTTGATTACATCACTATGAAACGTCCTGGTGATGCCTATTTTGGATCAACAACAGCTCAAGTGCTTGGTGGAGAAGGAACTGGTGCTAAAGTCACACCAGCTGTCCAAAGTGTTACTGGTTTATCCTTGTTGAATAGGGGGCAAAATTATGCCACACCCCCAACAATCATTTTTGAAGGTGGGGGAAATGGTACTGGGGCAAGAGGTAGTGCCAAAATAGATACAACTGGAAAAGTTACCAGTATTAGTGTAAATGATCCTGGAGAATATTATCAAGATCCCCCATATGTCCTAATCACTGGAGGCGGAGGAATTGGCGCTAAAGCTATTGCAACAGTATCACAGGGAAAAGTAACTGAAATTACAGTGACAGATCCTGGTGTTGGATATATATCTCTACCGCAAGTTGTATTTACCAAACTAGTTTCTCTAAAGAGAAAGATTAGGACTCGTCAGTCTTTTAATTCCAAATCTGCATTTCTTATTGGACTCCTACAGTCGGTTACTTCAAGTCAAGGAACGATTTATGTCAATTCGACAAATTCTCTCCCTGGATCTGGCACAATCCGTTTGAATAATGAAATAATCACATATTCCTCAAAGAGTAGGCAGAAATTGACTGGTGTTACTAGAGGAACTAATTTTAGATATGATCAACGTGTTGTCCTAGACGATACTCAAAATGATTCCAATGGAAAATCTCTTTATGAGTATAATGTTGGGGATAGAATTGTAAGAAAAATTGAAAACTCCACTAGTAAATCTGCGAAAGTATATGATTGGAATCCACAAACAAAAGAATTATATGTGACATTCCAAGTCGATGATCTGGCATTTATTGATGCGGGGATCCCATCGACTGAAGATTCTATCGTGCAATTTGATGCAGGAGTAGCAGATTCCTCACCCCTTGCAGTTTTACCACATACTGTTATTACTGAAGTTGGTAGTAGTATAACTTTACTAACCTCTCCAATTAGTGTCCTGGTTGATAAAAAATTTGAGGATGATGATGAACTAGATGGTGCTGGAGATGGTATTCCAGACTTAATTAATACTAACACTGATTATGCTGGACAGATTAGTTTAGATGGTGGAATCTATTCAAGTTTGTATGGTATTGAAGAGACACTTGGAGGTACTAATACCACTCTATTCCAAGTTGGTGATCAAATTAAAGACGCGGCAATTCCATTTAAATATGCAACTATTGTGGAAGCTGGTCAGTTAAGTGAAGGTATTTCCCATGCAGCTATTGTTAATATTTACTTGGATGGAAATTTTGGAAATGGACAAAATTATACTGTTAATGAAACTGTTACGGGTGATGAGTCTGGTGTGAAAGCAACGGTAGTTTCTTGGAATACCACAACTGGATTACTACAAGTGCAAAATATAATACCATTCAATACTGGTAATACAAATATTGGAATTGCTGGATATTTTTATAGTTTTTCGGATAGAGGCACATTAGTTGATGTTATAATTCAAGAACCAGGATTCAACTATACTGCGCCGCCTACAATAACCATTGAAAATAATGGTGACATTCAAGCAACATCTACAGCAAATATGACTATAGCTGGAGATCAAATATCTAGCATTTCTATCGTAAATGGTGGATATGGATTAAATGGTTATGTCACTAATATTGGAGAATACAAACCAGAAGTTACAGTTACCAATAATGTATCTGATACAACTGGATATGGAGCTATACTGCAAGCAGTATTGGGAGGTGAAAATATTCTTGGTAATGGTGGTGCATCGTATAGAATTAAACGTATTGAATATGTAACTGAAATTCAATCTCAATAATATTGATAAATAAACAGGAGGACAATTGTACCTAACAAATGGCTGCATTACTTACTGATCAATTCAGAATTTTTTCTGCGAAAAAATTCATTAAAGCACTGGAGGGTCCTATTCCGACTCAAACAGACGCCGCTGCAGGAGAAACAAGAGACCGTTTATACATTTTTATTGGCAGACCTCAACCATGGGATGATGAGAATGTTCCCCCACAAGCTGTAGATTCTTTCCAAGAATTTTCTGGATCATATGATGATCTAATTTCAATGAAACGTGTCTTATCTTCTGACACAATACAAGTTATTAGAAGAATCGACTGGACTCCACCTGAGCAAACAACGGGTGGTTTGGGTTATACTTATGACATGTATCGTCATGATTATTCTCCCAGTAAAACCGCTTCTTCTGGTGCTACAAAATTATATGACTCGGATTTCTACGTTGTAAACTCTCAGTATCAAGTTTATAAGTGCATTTACAATGGCACCTCACCATCTGATCCAAATGGAAAACCATCTACCGTTGAGCCAACTGGCACATCTACAGCAGTTATTACAACAGCAGATGGATATCGTTGGAAGTATCTTTACACAATTCCAGTTGCTTCAGTTTTGAAGTTTTTCTCCAATGATTACATGCCAGTATTTACAAATGATGCTGTAAAAACAAATGCAGTTAGTGGAGAAATTGATACTGTTGTAATCAATTCTGCTGGATCTGGATATAATAATGGCACTTATGATAATGTCCCCATCAATGGAGATGGTACTGGCGGCCGAGCTTCTATTGTTGTTGATGGTGGTAAGATTATTTCTGCTACGGTAACTTCAGGTGGTATTAATTATACCTTTGGTAAAATTGGTATTGATAATATTGCTGGCATTGGCACTGGAACTGGATCACAGGTTGATGTAATCATTCCTCCTCCAAATGGGCATGGATATGATTCAACAGTTGAATTGGGTGCATATCGTGTGATGGTGAATAGTAAATTGTCTTATGATGAAGGTGCTGGAGATTTTCCAATTGATAATGACTACAGAAGAATTGGTCTTGTTACTAATCCCAAAAAATTTGGTACTGATGAATTAATTGCAGATCTAACAGTATCTGGGACAAGGGCTGTAATTTTTTCTCCAACTTTTCAAGGAAATTACGTTCCAGATGAAGTTATTGCTCAAAATAGAGTTGTTGGGGGCACCTCGGTTACTGCTCGTGGAAGAGTAATTTCTTGGAATCCAATTACTAAGGTTTTAAAATACTATCAAAATTCTGTTGATGGTATTTTTCCAGAAGTTACTGGTACTCTGAATGAATTTGATGGATCAAACGTTGTAAGTGGTGCTACTTCTGGTGCAGCTGGACAACCAGATGTTAATTTCCCATCAGTTCCCAATACTTCTACAAGAACCATCAATAATACAGAGTATGACTTGGGAATGAAATTTAATACTGGATATGCAAAACCAGAGATCAGATCCAACACTGGACAAATTATCTATATAGATAACAGACGCGCTATCGGCCGCGCTAATGACCAAATAGAAGATATCAAAATCGTAATCGAGTTTTAAGATGCCCCAGAATACTAACCTCAATGTAACTCCTTATTACGACGATTTCGATAAAAATGATAATTTTTATCGAGTATTGTTTCGCCCTGGATTTCCAATCCAGGCTCGTGAATTAACTACTGCACAATCGATTCTCCAAAATCAAGTAGAGTCGATGGGTCAACACTTCTTCAAAGAAGGATCAATGGTGATCCCTGGTCAAGTTGGATACGACCTAAACGTTGGTGCGATTCTCCTACAGGAATCTTTCTTAGGGAGTACAGTCGAAACTTATAGAGAGCAGATTACTGGAACTATCATTGAAGGATTAACGACTGGGGTTAAGGCAAAGGTTTTATATAGTATTTCAGCATCAGAATCTGAAAAGGACTATCTCACTTTGTATGTGAAGTATATTGATTCTGGAGACACTACATCTACAACAACTCAAAAGACTTTTAAAGAAAATGAGCAATTAATTTGTGACGCTGAAATTACTTTTGGATCAACTCTGATTGAAGTTGGTACTCCATTTGCCCAATTATTACCAGTTGATGCAACTACTACAGCGTCTTCTGCATATATTAATGAGGGTGTATATTTTATTAGAGGACATTTTGTTAATGTCCCATCTTCATATCTTATTCTAGAACAATATAGCAATAATCCATCATATAGAGTTGGACTTGAAATTTTTGAATCGATTGTTACTCCAGAAGATGATGAAACATTAAATGATAATGCTGCTGGTACATCGAATTATTCTGCTCCTGGTGCCCATAGATTTAAAATTAAAACATCTTTTGTAAAGAGATTAATTGGTGATGAAGCAGATAAGGATTTTATTGAATTATTAAGAATAAACAAAAGTCGTGTAGAAAGTTTTGTAAATCGCACAGAGTATAGCGAATTAGAGAGATCTCTTGCAAGAAGGACTTATGAAGAAAGTGGAGATTATGTAATTGATAGTTTTGATGTTAAGGTTAGAGAGCATCTAGACGATGGATTCAATAATGGTGTTAACGCTCCTGGCACAAAATCTCAGCAAGGAAATACTGCGGCAGAAGATTTAGCATCTATTGAAGTAGCACCTGGAAAGGCATATATTCGTGGATATAGGACAGAGTTTATTGCTCCACAATATGTTGATGTTGAAAAACCAAGAGATTATAAAACTGTCAATAATGGTATTTTCAACTTCAATCTCGGAAATTTCTTAAAAGTTTGGCAAGTTTATGGTTGGCCAGAAATTACTGGAGATGGTATTTCTGATGCATATCAAACTCTTCGCTTATATGATGATTGGAGTCCAACGGTAACATCTACACCAAAGGTAGGCGCGAATCAAATTGGTAGATGTAGGACTGTACAACTTAGAAGATCGTCATCAGCAAATGCACTAAATTCTAATTTTGGTGCTAATAGTATCCCAGCTGGCGGAGTATATGATTTATATTTCTTTGATGTGCAGATGTGGACTGTTATCAACATTGCCAACCCAGTTACACCATTCACTGTTGGTCAATTAATCAGAGGTAGAACTTCTGGAGCAACTGGGTATATTGTAAATACTGGTAACAATACTCATTATGCCTACTTAGAGCAAGTAAGTGGTGTTTTTGTTAATAATGAAGTATTAGAAATTGATGGTATTGCGAGAGGCAGTTTAACCTCCGCTTGGAGTTATCAACTTGGTGATACCAAATCTATGTTTGGATATAATAATAACAATGTTGTAAAATTTGGTTGTAATGTTGTCCTTAACGAAGCGACCTTAATTGAAGGTAATACTGTTGATGTCGATGTAAGTGACGATATTACTGGTTTTAAAACCAGATTTGAAAAAGATCTTAGACCAGGAGATGTTTTGGCTGCTGGTGTCGCAGATTTTGTCGGCACAAATACTGTGCGAGTAAGAAGAATTAATCAAACTGCGATTAATTACACAGCAGTAAATAAGCACACTGGAGTATCTGCAACCATCTTTGACTTTGCAAACCAAGTTGCTTTACTTGATAGTACTCTTGCTGTTGGCACAGTTGCTGACGTTGTAAGTACTAGTGTAACTAGATTACGCCCATTCATTTTCCAAAAAGATTATCAAAATGGAGAATTGTCATTCGACTTACCAGAAGTTGCAATGAAATCTATTTCTGATGAGTCTTTCTTTGTTTATAGAAACTTTATTAATAAAACTGTTAGTAGTGGATCCATTACTTTCACTCTCCCAGATACCGAATCATTTGCTTCACTATCTTCAGAAAATTATATACTAACAGTCGTTGCCAGTACAAATGCAACATATCCCGTTGGCACAAATATGGATATTGATGCATTGGCAGATTCTGGAGTATTGACGGTAACTTTTGGTGCTCAAAACCAATCTATTACTATTACTGGATTGCCAAATATTACTACAGTATCTCTTACTGCACTGGTATCTAAGAATACTCCTTCAAGGAAAATTAAAACTGCTGGTTTATTAAAGTCACTAAAAGTAATCAAGACCCTAACAGATAAAGATGTCCAATTGACTGGACTAACATATAGTACTCTACCAGGCACTAGAGTAGAAGATCTTGAAATTTCTTTAGGATTGAATGACGTTTATAACATTCATGCCATATATGAATCTTTAGATGAAAACGATGCTTCACCGCCATATGTAGTATTAACTGAATCTGTGTTTTTTGCAAATAACACCATTGTTATTGGAAAAACATCTGGTGCTAGAGCAAGGGTAATTTCTTTCTTAAACACCAATCTTAAACTATATTATGTAATTTTAAATGAAATTAATTTTATACCTGGAGAAATTCTACAAGGATTTAATGCAACTGGAGATGCAATCACGGCAATTGTTGATGATGGGGAAAATACGGTATTTGCTGGCAGTAAGTTAGTAACTGATAGATATCGTTTAGAACCAGGACAAAGAACTAATTACTATGATGTTTCAAAGTTAACTAGACTTCCATCCAGCATTGCTCCAACAAGAAGATTATTAGTCATCTTTGATTATTTTGCACACGAATCGTCTGGAGATTACTTCTCCGCAGAATCTTATACTGGAATTCCATATAAAGCAATTCCAACATATAAAATTGATGGATCTATTAACTTCTTAAGAGACCAATTGGACTTCCGTCCTGGAGTTAAAGAATTGGCATCTGGATCGGGTACAATTTCTGCCCCATACTTTGTGAATTGTAGCACTTTTGATTTTAATTCAAGAGTATACAATACAACTGGCGGCGCTGGTGCATCAACAATTTTTGATATTATGCAGGTTGATTCTTCATTTAGATCTGATTATTCTTGGTATCTACCAAGAGTTGATAAATTATATCTAACTCATGATGCACAATTAAAGGTTGTGAAGGGTGTATCTGGAAAATACTTAATTCCTCCACAAAAGATTGAGAATGCTATGTTATTAGCGACGATCGAATATAAGCCATTTATGTTTGATCCAGAAAGGGATTGTCTGATAACACAGGAAATTATTCGTCGTTACACTATGAAAGATATTGGTGATTTGGAAACTCGTCTAACTCACGTAGAATATTATACTTCTTTATCTTTATTAGAGTCTCAGACTGACAACACTAAGGTATATGATGAAAATGGATTTGATAGATTAAAAAATGGATATGTCGTTGATGATTTTACAGATCACACTCTTGGTGCCGTGTTCCATCCAGATTACAAGTGCTCTTTAGATTTTAAAGAAGGTCAATTACGTCCCCAACACTATACGACTAATGTCGCATTAGTAACAAATCTTTCCGCATCTTCAAATGTTGTATTAACTCGTGGAAACATTGCGATGCTTCCGTATACAGAAGTTGAATTAATTAAGCAACCATATGCGTCACGTACTGAAAATATTAACCCATTTAACGTATTTACATTTATTGGAAGAGTCGATTTAACACCAGCATCTGATGATTGGTTGGATACCGAGCGTATGCCTGCTCGTGTGGAAAACGTTGAGGGAGATTTTTCTGCTGTTGCTAGAGATATGCAAGTCGATCAAAATGGATTTGCACCTATTCAATGGGGATCTTGGCAAACAACTTGGACTGGTGAGAGTATAGAATCATCAAGCCAACATACATCACAATCTGGAACATATGGCATTGGCCGCCAGTTAGGTAGAGCTGGTCACGGACAGAGACAGCAAGGACTATTCTATCTTCACGAGCGCACAACATTCAGAGTTGTAAATAACCAAGCACGTCAAGGTGTCCGATCAAGAATTGTGCCTAAAATTGAAAGAAAGTCTTTAGGTGATACAGTATTGTCTAGATCCAATATTCCTTGGATTAGATCCAGAAATATTGGATTCTCAGTAGAGAGAGTAAAACCACGCACAAGATTCTATCCATACTTTGATGGTGTATCTATTTCAAATTATGTAACTCCAAAGGTTATCGAATTGATCAAAAATTCATCTACCGATGCCAGAACAAATGAAACTCCATTTGTTGTCGGAGAAACTGTAATTGGTCAAACTTCTGGTTGTCGTTTGAAAGTTGTAGCACCTAATGATGGTTATACAACAAATCCATATGGTAAAGGAGAAGAAACTCTTCCAGAAACATATTCCTCACAAACACCATACTTAAATCATGATATTGATTCTATTTCAAAGACTGTATCTCCAGATCATTTTGGAAACATGCAAGTTAGTGAAATTTTAGTTGGACAATCTTCTGGTGCTAGAGCAGTTATTGCTGACCGTAGATTGTTAAGTGATAACGTTGGTACACTTAAGGGCACATTCTTTATTCCATCTCCAAAGAATGATGCAAATCCACGTTGGGCAACTGGCATTAGATTATTCAGATTTACCACAAGTGAGGTAAACAATACTACTGAGGCAACTTCTTCGGCACAAACAAATTATTCCGCCTCTGGCACATTACAAGTTGTGCAAGAAAATATTCTTGCCATTAGAAATGCAGAAATTGTGCAGGATACTGTAAGTGAAGAGAGAGTTGTGCAATCAACAAGAGTTGAGGAGCGCCAAATTGGATGGTATGACCCTCTTGCACAATCATTTATTACTGAAGAGAAAGGTGGAGTTTTCTTAACTAGTGTTGATATATATTTCCAATCAAAGGATAAAAACATTCCAGTTTCCATGCAAATCCGCACCATGGAAAATGGATATCCAACCAAAACTATCCTACCATTCTCTGATGTTACTATTACACCAAATGACGTAGATATCTCATCTACAGCAGCAATTCCTACTAGATTTACTTTTAGATCTCCTGTTTATATTAAAGCATCTACAGAATACTGTTTTGTATTGCTGTCAGACTCCAATGAATATAAAGTGTGGATTTCTAGAATGGGAGATATTGAAGTTAGTGGCACAAGAACAATCTCTGAGCAACCATATGCAGGTGTCCTATTCAAGTCACAAAACGCTTCTACTTGGACAGCAGATCAGTATGAAGATTTAAAATTCATAATTAACAGAGCTAAATTTACATCTTTGACTGGTACTCTTGCACTTAATAATTCTCCACAAGGATTAGGTAATGGTGGATTGAAAATTATGCAATCAAATCCAATTGCTACTCGTAAACCACAATTAGTATTTACTTTGGATAGTGGTGCAAATTATACCTTTGGTCAAGGTGCAAACTTACTACAAGAAACAACAGGCGCATCAGCCACAGTAGTTTCAATTGATACTACTACATCTCCAGATACATTAACAGTTACTGATGTTTCTGGTAATTGGCTCCCTGGCACTTCCACAACATTTAGAGTTAGATCATCTAAATCGATTGCAAATATTACAATGTCATCGGTTGTAGGTACATTCTCTGTAGGGAATGTTGTTACTGGTGGCACCAGTACAACTGTTGGTATCGTTACAGCAGTTAGTGGCACGAGTCTAACTTTAAATTATATTACTGGAGCATTTACAGCGACTGAGCAAATTTCTAACACAGGTGGCGCAACAGCAACTGTTTCTGCCGTTACCTACAGTGGTGATTCTAAAGGAGTTTATTTATCATTAGCACCTTCATACTCATCAGATGAGAAAGAAATTCTGATACTTCACAACAATCATTGTATGCACCAGCGTACAAATCATGTTAGTATCGAAGGAGTTTTATCTGAAGTTTCACCAACATACTTAACAAATTCACTGACTGCTACTGCAACTTCAATATCTGTAAATACTGCCGTCGATTTCCATACCATTGTTAATGGTCAGGCAATCAGTAATGCAAATCCAGGATATCTAAAGATTGGTGATGAGATTATTCTTTATAGTGCTATTTCTGGAGATGGGGCAACAATTACTGTTGCGACTAATGGTAGAGGAGCGATGGAAACAGATGCTGCCACACATTCAGTAGATGATGTTGTCCAATGTTACACTTTAGATGGAATTCCATTAACGAATATCAATAAAGTGCATGAAGGTATTCAATGCCCATGGATGGATACTTATATGTTATCTGTTGATGCTGTTGCAAATAACGGTATTCGTGCTGGAGGAGAATCTGTCATTGCATCTCAGAATGTGCAGTTTGAAACTCTTACACCAACAGTAAATATAATGAAGTTACCTGATACCGATATTACAGCTAGAGTAAATACTACAAGCGCAACTTCTGTTGGCAATGGTGGAGGAGAAGGAGGATCTTTAGGAATCGATCAAGACTCATTTGTAAATGATGGTACATATGAGCCAGTAACTTTAAATGATCTAAACTTCTTTTCTGATCCTAGGATGATTTGCTCTGAGATTAATGAGGAAGCAAAATTAGGTGGAGCAAAATCATTTACAATGCTCTTAGATATGAGTACCGAAAATGATAAATTGAGTCCTGTTGTTGACATGGATCGTTGCTCATTAATTTGCACAACAAATCGTATCAACGAATGGCCAGGTGGTCCCGAACCATATGGACAAGCAGGAAAGATTGATGTATCACAAGATGTATCAACATTGCCAACAGGTGATCAGAATGATGCTGTTTATATTACACGTCTTGCAAGACTTATTAAGAATTCTAAGACGATTAGAATTGATTTCCAAATGTCTCGTCCACCAGAAGCTTCCGTTAGAGTATACTACAAAGCATTTGACAACGGCACCAATGACGACATAGACTCTATTGGATGGACTTTAGTTGGATTACCAAAACAGTATGATGCGTCACCATCAGAAGAAATTCTTTGGAAAGACTATTATTATGAAGTTACTGGATTGAATTTCAACGCATTCCAAATCAAAATTGTGATGAGGTCAAGCAATCAAGCAAAAGTGCCTCTAATCGCTGACCTCCGTGCAATTGCTCTTGCTACATAATTTATGAATACTAGAAAATTAATTCCCGTAGATGGGAAAGATGGATGGTATAGAGATCCAGAATCAAATGCCATCATCAATGCAAATGAATCTGAATATGATAAATATATGGCGGCGTATAACCGCCGTGTAGACGATCGTAAGAAACAACAAGCTTTACAAGATGATGTTTCTGAGTTAAAATCGGATATGGATGCTATTAAGGCATTATTACTGACGTTAGTAAAAAATCAGAGTAACAATTATGACAATTGAAAAAGTTTCTCAAGAAGAAATGTTGACTCAATTTAAACAACGCTATACTGCGCTGCTAGAAGAGAATCAGCAACTTGCATCTAAGATCAAAGATAATGAAGTAACTGCTCTAAAACTACAAGGAGCAATTGAAACATTGCAATATTATTCGGAAGAAAAATCGGAAGAGGAAGAATCTGAAGAATCTGCCGAAACTGATACAGAAGAATGATTCAAGGGGGGATTTATTTCCCCCCTCTTTTTTATTTGACATAAATAACAAAGAAGCATTAAATACACAGGTTGTCTTAAAAAATGGCAAATAGAATTCAATTAAGGAGAGGTGGTGCTCAGGAGTGGGCAAACGTTAACCCAACTCTTGCTCAAGGTGAAGTGGGGATTGAGCTAGATACAGGTCGCTTAAAAATAGGAGACGGTGTTACTGCATGGAACTCTCTAAAATATGAGAGACCTATCGAGTCTGTATCTAATACACCAAATACTATGGTGGCAAGAGATGCTGATGGAAACTTCTCTGCTGGTATTATTACTGCAACCATTATTGGTAATGCTTCTACTGCCACAAGATTAGCATCTACTCGCCAAATTCAACTATCACAGGATTTGACTGGTGCGGGAAACTTTGATGGATCAGCAAACTTAAATATTAATGCTGCATTACAATTAATATCTTCATTACCTCACTATGATGCCACTAGCACTTCATCTGGTACTTATACAAAGGTAACTGTCGATGCTAAAGGAAGAGTCATAAATGCTTCAAGTCCAACGACTCTTTCTGAATATGGATTGAATGGTAATGTTGAGGGGCAATCAGCACAACCATATGATTTAGATCTTGCTGCAATTTCCGCTCTAAGCACAACGGGCATTATTTCAAGAACCAGTGGTGGTGCAATGTCTACCAGGACAATTACTGGTACTGGAGGAAGAATTGCTGTTACCCAAGGTGCTGGTTTATCTGGTAACCCAACCATCGATTTGATTACAACAACTGTTGTAACGGGTGATTACAATACTGAAAATTTAAATTCAGTATCTGCAGTTGGATCAAATAATGAACCATTTGGCACACAAACTGTAAATACAGTAAAATATACTGTTGACACATTTGGACGTTTAACTTCATCTACCAATCTTCCTATTGCAACCGCAACCGAAGGCGCAAAGTATAATTCGTATAATGCTGGGACAACTTATTCAAGATACGACATCATCAAAAATGGCGGTAATGTCTACCAAGCAATTAGAGCAATCGCTGCGGGCGCTGGTGCTCCTACTCATACTAATGCCAGCGATGCTGGAGGGTGGAGATATCTCGCGGCTGCGGCAACCGAACAGAAAGGATTGGCCTCGTTTGCACAGGAAGATTTTGATGTAGATTCAAATGGCCATGTTACAATTGCTGCACTTGGTGTAGATAATACTCAACTACAAAATAATAGAATTTCTTTCTCTGATACTAATACAAAAGAAGATTTTGAATTAGATCAAGAATTAACAGCATCTACTGCATATAAAGGATTTAATTATTTAAATTATCTCAAAGTTAATAACACCGCAGGCAGTTTACTGTTTAGCGCCAATAATACTGGTAATAGTGGATCTGGAGAAGTTGACATTAATGTCAGAAGTTTTTTCGGACACGCAGATATTACATTAGATGCAACTACAGCACAGACAATTAATAAAACTGGCGACGGAAATCTAACAATTACTAGCACTCAAGCTAGTGCAGCTGCTAGATCTGTAACCCTTTCTGTCAGCAATTCTGGTGCTGGTACAAGCACATTAAATCTAAATGCTGAAGATGTTGTTAGTATTCAAGCAAGTGAATCTACAGGTAAAATTCATGTTGAAGATTATCGTTTCCAAGATAACTATATTGCTACAACTAATGCGACCCTCAACTTGGATCCTGGTGATGATCGTGCCGTTACTGGCACCGTCAGAGTTTGGGGCAATTTACAGGTTGACGGCACCACAACGACGGTTAACTCTACCACATTGCAAGTGGACGATCCAATTATCACTCTTGGTGGTGATACTGCTCCAACTTCTGATGATAATCTTGATAGAGGTGTCAGTTTTAGATATTATGATAGTGCAGCAAAACTTGGATTCTATGGTTACGATGATTCGTATACTGATCTCGCGGGTCATGTCGGTGGATTCGCCTTCTATTTCGATGCTACAAATACTTCCGAAGTATTTTCTGGCACCAATGCTGGTCTATTAGCAGGCAATCTCAAGTTAACCACTGGCACCAATTCAACATCGGCAACTACTGGCACGTTAGTAGTTACTGGTGGTATTGGTGTAAGTAACGATGTATTTATTGGAGGCCTAACAGATATTACTAGCACATTAAGAGTGCGTAGTACTTCTCGTTTCGATGACAATTTTGTATTACAAGGCGCATCTAAGACTCTACAATTAAAGGATGGAGTAGGGACAACAAAAATTGAATTCCAATCAACTACAGGCAATGGAAGTTTTAATGGCACTCTTGGAGTTACTGGTGCAACAACACTTACTGGTAATCTAACAACCCAATCCGCATCCATAGTCAATATTCAAAATACTACCAATACCAATATTACTAATGCTTTAGCAGGTACAGCCTATGGATCACTAGTAACTTATGGTGCATTAAAGGTAGATGGAGGAGCTTCAATTGCAAGCTCTATGGTTATTGGTGGAAATGTAAAAGTATATGGCACATTAGATATTGATGGTACAACCACACATAACGGATTATCAGTATTTAAAAATAATCTTGTAATTGATACTGATGGTAATTCACCATATAAATTTGCTGTTACTGCGAGCTCTGGTAAAATTGATACAGTTGGGCAAATCGTTACTACAGATACTACAGATTCAACTTCAACCACAACAGGATCTATTATCACTTCTGGTGGTGTAGGTATTGCTAAGCAACTTAGAGTTAGTCAAGGCACAACTCTATCTTCAACATTGGCAGTTAGTGGTATTACAACATTAAGTAATACCACTGATGCCAATTTTGCAGGATCAATCACCTCTGGCACGACATATTCATCGATGGCCTCACATCCAGGGGCTCTATTAGTTTCTGGTGGCGTTGATATTGCAAAAAGCTTGATTGTTGGTGAAAATTTAAAAGTATTTGGATCAGTCGATTTTGGTACTTCAACTGGTGGTGGAATTGCGGGAGAAGTAAACCACTACAATAAAGAAACATTCTTTGATGACGTAAACTTCTACGATACTGCAACTCCAACTTATCTTAATGATTGGTTTTCCTCAATATTCTGTCGTGGTGGCGCTGTCATTAGAGATGATTTATATGTCGGTGGGGATTTACAAGTAAGACATAATACAAATTATACTCCAGGAAGTCAGGCAGGTAGTGACTTGGTTATTTTCCGTGTATATGGACAAACTGGACAAACTGATATTTACGGTATAACAAATCACGGAAATGATTTATTTGTTAAGAATGGACTTGCTGGAGCAACGACATTCTCAGTTGATGCTCAAACTGGTAACACAAGTGCATCTGGCACCTTTACCGTAACTGATAACTCAACATTTAATAAGAATGTAACAATCGTTGGATCTGATAGTGCTTCTACTGAATTCTTTAAGATTCGAAATGGATCTGCAGTTGATAAATTTGTTGTAGATTCTTCTTCTGGTAATACAACTATTGCAGGTACTGCAACTATCACCAGTGCAACTCAAATCAATAGCACTCTCGGTGTGACAGGTGTTACTTCACTGACAAATACAACTGATCAGACTATATCTGGAGTATCTTACACTGCTGATGGTGCTGTTAGACTTAATGGTGGTCTTGGAGTTGCTAAAAACCTAGCAGTTGCTGGTAGCATGAGAGTCTTTGGAAACTCCACAATTAGTGGGACAACAACTCAATCGGGTAATGCGACATTTGCTGGAAGAGTTGCAGTTTCTAATGTTGATGATGTTACAAGTTTTGCTGATAATGCGGTTTCATTAACAACGGATGGTGGACTTAGGGTATCCAAAAACGCATATATCGGTGGTGATTTTTATATCTGGGATAATACAAATTCCAGAGTTGCTTTTGGTGTCACTAATTTAACTGGCGCTGTATCAACACATGGTAATCTAACTGTTGGAGGTAACCTTACTGTCAATGGAACAACCACTACGGTCAACTCTACGGTCACTACTGTCGATGACCCTATTATTACTTTGGGTGGCGACACGGCACCAGTCTCTGATGATTCTAAGGATCGTGGTGTTGAATTCCGTTATTTCGACACTACAGCGAAAGTTGGTTTCTTCGGTCTCGATAGATCAACGCTAGAATATGTTTTCTTAACTACTGCAACCAATTCATCTGAAATATTTACTGGTACCGATGGATCTCTCCGTGCTGGTAGCTTAAAATTGACTGGATCTGGCACTGCTTTAAGTGTTGATTTTAATGCAAATATCGATGGTGCATTAACAGTAGATGGTGTGATTACATCTAACGTTGCTGGTGGCACGGCACCATTTATCGTTACATCTACAACTAAAGTCAATAATTTAAATGCAGATTTATTAGATGGATTTACAACAGCATCAACAAATACATCAAACACAGTTGTAGTTAGGGATCCTTCTGGAAACTTTGCTGCTGGCACAATCACTGCAGCATTGACTGGAAATTCTTCTACTGCAACTACTCTACAAACTGCTCGTAATATTGCAGTAAGCGGGGCAGTATCAGGCACCGTTAGTTTCAACGGTAGTGCAGATGTAACGATATCTACTACATTTGTAGACGCTGATATCACTGCTTTAGCGGCAATGGCAGGCACTGGTTATGTAGTGAGAACCGCAGCAAATACATATGCACAAAGAAGTATTTCTGCCACAGCAAGTTCAGGTATAACGATTACTAATGGTGATGGTATCGCTGGTAATACCGTTATTAACGTTGCATCAACATCAGGAAATTCTTCAAATAACCTCGTACTTCGTGATGCCTCTGGAAACTTTGCTGCGGGCACAATTACAGCAAACTTGACTGGTAATGTGATTGGTAATGTAACAGGTAATGTAACTGGTAATGCAACGGGTCTTTCTGGAACTCCTAATATTACCGTTGGGGCTATAGGTGCAACAAGCCTTAATGCCTCTGGTAACGTCACCGCAGCAACATTTTCTGGTGCTCTGACTGGTAATGTTACTGGTAATGTTACTGGTAATGTAACTGGCCAGGTAAGCAGTATATCTAATTTCACGACAACAAATCTAGCAGAGGGCACGAAACTTTATTATACTAAAGCAAGAGTGCAGGATCAATTAGATAATGCATTTGCACAATTGAAGGCAATGTTAAATAATCTAGAAACTAATACTACTCTGGTATTGAATCTTTCTGGAGATCCCACTCCTGGAGATGTTGTCTCTTTTAACAATGCAACTCTAAGTGGTGGTAATGGTTATCTAACTTCAACTGGTGTTGCTACAACTGGTGGCACTGGTAGTGGATTGACTGTTAATATTGTTGCTACTGCAGGTATTGTTACTTCCGTAACGATTAACAATGATGGCACTGGATATTCGCCAAATGATGTGATTACTATTACAGGTGGTACTACGCCGCAAGCAACTATTACTATTAGTGCAGTAAAAGAAATGAAAGTTGGAAACACTCTTACTGGTGCTACAACTGGTACTACTGGAGTCATTACTGCTCTTGGTGCAACTTCAGCAACAGTTAACGCTGTAGATGGATTCTTTGAGGTTGGAGAAACAGTCTCCGCTAATAATGTAACAACACTCACAATTTCCTCATTCGCTTGATAAGACATGTCAGCAACTAGACCCGCAACAAAACAAGAACTAAAAATGTATTGTCTTCGTAGGTTAGGTTACCCTGCGGTAGATATCAATGTCTGTGATGAGCAGTTGGATGATTTAATTGAAGAAGCTATTGATTATATGCAAGAGTATCATTATGATGCTAGTATTGGTGCTTTTATTAAAATTCAAGTAACTGATGCCATTATTGCTGCCTCCAAGACTGCAGAATCTCTTGGTGGAAATTGGTATGAAAATAAAAACTATGTAAGTATGCCAGATGGTGTTATTGGAATAAATCATGTATACACTAATATTGGAGCTTCTAGTGTAGTTCCTGGAAATATCTTCAATATCAAATATCAAATTTTCTTAAATGATATTTACGGAATGACTCATGGGCAGATCTTGCATTATTTTATGACATCTCAATATCTAGAAACTCTTGATTGGGTGACGAATTCTCAAGCTAATCGTAGAGTGAAATGGAATCAATATCAAAATAGATTATATTTAGATTTTGATTGGGATAGTTTAAATGCGGGAGATTGGATTTTAGTAGATTGCACTGTGCGCCAGGATCCAGATGATTATACATCCATGTATAATGATGCTTGGTTGAAAGATTATGTAGAAGCACTATTTCAACAACAATGGGGACGCAATCTAAGTAAATATGATGGTATACAAATGCTAGGTGGTGTGACTCTTAATGGTCGTCAAATTTTAGAAGATGCTTCCCAATTTAAAAAGGATCTTGAGGAAAGACTACGCAATACTTATGAATACCCACCAATGGATCTAATAGGATAAAATGACATATTCAAATACGCCTCCAACAAATTGCTTCTACTCAGATTATGATAGTTCTTGTAGATTAAATGTAAATGGATCTGCACAAGAGCAAACTTTTATTGAGAATTTGATTGTCGAGAGTATTGAAATTTATGGTCAAAATATCTACTACTTACCTCGTACATATGTGAATAGAGATACTATATTAAATGAGGTAGAGAATAGTAGATTCACACAAGCACTTACTGTTAGGGCGTATGTAAATAATGTTGATGGGTGGGAAGGGCAAGGAGAATTACTTTCAAAATTTGGAGTACGAATTGAAGATAAAACAACTTTTATTTTTTCTCGCAAAAAATTTAAACAAAAAGTAGATGATAATTCTACTCTAAATGTTGAAGGTCGCCCAAATGAAGGTGATCTGATCTGGTTTCCTGCAACAAAGCATTTATTTGAAATTAAATTTGTAGAGGCAGAAAGACCATTTTATCAACTTGGTAAGGGATATGTTTGGGAGTGCCGTTGCGAGATCTTTGAATATAGTGATGAGGAGTTGGATACTGGAGTTGCTGAAATTGACGCTATTGAAACTGCATTCGCAAATGCGATTAAGTTGATTATGGATCCTGGTGGAGTTGGAAACTTTACTGTTGGCGAAGAAGTAGTTGGCAATTTGCATACAGCAACCGCAACAACAACACTATCCAGCGGAGCAGTCACTACTCCAAGCATTACTGATGGTGGTGAATTTTATAATCCACTAATACTTCCATCTGTAACATTTAGTGCTCCGCCGCCTGGTGGCACAACAGCAACTGGCACTGCCGTGGTTTCTGCATCGGGTATTGTTACTGGAATAACTCTTACTCATCCTGGTAGTGGATATGCTGCCGCGCCCACGATAACAATCGCCCCATCGCCAAGGGACAATAGAGCAGAAGTCAAATCATGGAATTCTTCAACGAGGGAATTGCAGATAATTAATCGCACGGGCACATTTAATACTGCTGAGACAATTAAGGGGTTGACATCTGGTGCTCTGTGGAGTCCTTTCTCTTATAACACACTAAATAATACTAATACCGACGATACTATCGACCAAAATTATACGTTTGAAGAAGCGGATGATGATATTATCGATTTTACCGAGGGCAATCCATTCGGTCATATTGGACAAATAACTGATACTACTATCTGACTATGTTAGGCACTTATTCTTATCACGAAGTCTTTCGAAAAACTGTTGTTGCATTTGGTACTCTTTTCAATAATATTGAAATTCGTAGAGGTAATGAGGTAATGAAAGTACCTCTAGCATATGGACCAAAGCAAAAATTCCTCGCAAGGTTGGCTCAAACTCCAGATCCAACTAATAAGAGAGTGCAGATCACTCTTCCTAGGATTGCATTTGAAATAGATGGCATTGATTATGATCCTTCAAGGAAAGTATCACCAACACAAAAAATTAAAGTAGCAAGAGATGATGATGAAAATAAAAATGTTTTCATGCCAGTGCCATATAATCTAGGTTTTCAATTGACGATTATTTCGAAAACTCAAGAAGATGGTCTTCAAATTATTGAGCAGATTCTTCCATATTTTCAACCGCATTACAATCTACCAATTAGATTGTTGGATGAGATGAATGAAACTAAAGATGTTCCTGTAGTCCTCAATAGTGTTGACTATGAAGATGATTACGAAGGAGATTTTGAGACTAGAAGGGCGATCATTTATACTCTAACCTTTACCTGCAAGACCTTCCTATATGGTCCTGTTACTGAAGCGAAGATTATTAAAAAGACGATTACCGATTACTATACAAATACAAATGTAAATACAGCACCACGAGAAGTGCGATATACAATTGAGCCAGATCCAACTGACGCAGATGCTGACGATGATTTTGGATTTGGTATTACTAAAGAAGAGTTTACTGATAACGAAAAACGTAATCCTACAACTGGAGTTGATGAGGAAATTTAAATATGAGTACTTTTGATGGATTAAATGATGTATTTGGCACTGAACCAACTGAAATCCAAAAATATGAAAGTGAAAATCCATTATTGAAAAGAAGCGAGTCTCCAGATATCAAACAAGATTATGAGGTTACTCGTGCCCAATTGCACAACTTAGTTATGAAAGGACAGGAGGCAGTAGATGGCATACTTGATGTGGCACGAGCGTCAGATCATCCTCGTGCTTATGAAGTTGCAGGTCAACTTATTAAAAACGTTGGAGACGTAGCAGATAAACTCATTGATCTGCAGAGAAAAATGAAAGAGTTGGATGACGATCCAAAGAAAGGTCCAAACAACGTAACCAATGCATTATTTGTTGGTAGTACAGCAGAATTGCAAAAATTGCTTAAACAGCAAAACTTAAAAGAAACTAAATAGAAGATAGGATAAGAAAAACTTGGAGTTTAGTATGACCGTTCTCAACGTTATAAGTACAAATAGTATTGCTGCGGCTGGAATAGAATATCAACTTGTAAAAACTGGTGTCTACCGAGTTAGTGCTGCATCTGCATCTACTGTTACTTTTGGTAGTGGTCCTGCTATCCAACTTTTTGCTGGTCAAGCAATTCTTCTAAAGGGTGCTAGTCCAGGAAGAGCAGCAATCACGGCTGCAACAGATTCTGCTACTGCAGTATATACACTAGGAGATGTTGTAGGGGCAACAACTGATACTCATCCATTTGCAGTAGGAGACTTTATTGCAGTTCTAGATCCATCTTCAGTAATTGCAGCTGCATTTGAATCTGCAGATACTGTAGGTAAAACGATTACTGCAGCAACTGGTAATACAATTACTACAGATATTGACTCATCTGCTGCAGCTGCTGACTATGCATATACCAGTGGTAATAAAGCATATGTACATAGATGTGTGAAGATCACTGCAGGCAGTAATGCAATTACGGTAGAAGAAGTCCAGATTGTTGGTGGATAAATATGGCTGAAGGATTTGGGGCCAAAGCACCAGTAAATCGTACTGCTGAAAGATATGTCAAAGGTATGAAGAAGGGGTTTCATCGTTGGAAGAAACTTTATGGTGGAAGAGCAACAGACGTAATGTATGCAACGGCAAATAAAATGGCAACGCAGGAGCAACTAAAAATGGCACCCACTTATAACGAAATCTTCAATGAAGCTGGAGACTATTGGCACCCAGATCCAGAAAAGGATAAGAGAATTAGTGGTGCTGGAAATAAACTTCGTGCTCGTGAAGATAGTGCTGCTGCATCAAAACCAAAAGAAGATCCTAAGAAGTTACGTCCTGGAGAATCTTATAAGGCTTATTCTGATAGAATACAAGGAAAGTCATCTGTAAAACCTGCAGCAAAAACTTCATTGAGAGATAGAATAAAGAGTAAACTAGGTAAAGCAATTGATAAAGTTGGTGGTATCAATAACTCATATGATCCAGAAGGTGAAGTTATTGACGAAGCAGGTCTGCTCCATGGAGCAGGTGGTAGACCTAAAGCAAAACCAGGAAAAACACAAGTAAAAACTAAACCACCAATTAATCCTGATCGTGCTGCAATGCGCTTCGGAAAAGTTAATTCTTCTGAAAGGGACATGAAAGAAGGTAAGACAGATGGCAAATCTGCAAAATCTTCTGGATATTCATTGAAGGACTGGTTTGATGATGGTGGATGGGTTCAGGCTGGTGGTAAGTATGATGGGAAACCTTGTGCTAAACAACCTGGACAAACAACTAAACCATACTGCAGAGATCCTGATGATCGTGCTAACATGGATAAGGATGAAAGAAATAGAAGAGCTGCTAAAAAACGCAGAGAAGATCCAGATCCAAACGCTAGTGGAAAAGCAATAAACGTGACTCAAGAAGCAATAGATTTGGTAAGTTTAATTGAAAAAAAACTTTGTAATCATACCAAAGAAGGTGTTGATTGTCCATGTCACGGAAAAAATAGGTGTCCAGTAGTGTTAAAATCAAAAATTAAAGGTACTGATCATGATATGGAGGCAACTGCAACTTACAGTGAAGAGAAGGATGCTTGCTACCACAAGGTAAAGTCTCGTTATAGGAAATGGCCTAGTGCATATGCATCGGGTGCTTTAGTGAAATGCCGTAAGGTAGGTGCTGCTAACTGGGGTAACAAATCAGAAGGCATATCTTTTCAACAGTTTCAAGAAAAGGCACTTAAGTGTTGGAAAGGATGCAGAAGAGTACCTGGCACAGTTGCTGGTACAAAAGGATCATGCACATGTGAAGACACAACTAATGAAGATTGGCAGAAAGTAAATAAGCAGGATAAAACTGATGGTATGAGTGATGCTGCAGTTAAAGCATATCGTCGTGAGAATCCAGGTTCTAAACTTCAGACAGCAGTAACTGGTGATCCAAAACCAGGAAGCAAAGATGCAAGTCGGCGTAAAAATTATTGCAGTAGATCTAAAGGTCAGCAATCTATGCACAATATTGATTGCTCTGCTGATCCAGATAAACCGATTTGCAAAGCAAGAAGACGCTGGAAGTGTTGATATCGTAACACAGTATTGTGTTTGTAATTTCTAATAATCTTTCAAACTCTGTGTGAGAAGGAGAATTTATAAGAGCAATATGCAATACTTATTAAAATGTAATATTTTGTAATACATTTTTTTGGTAAATAGAGTATACTACTGTATAGAGACGATACTTAAATGGTAGCATTATATTTACTCCTCCTCATTCTTATTTTTATGGTTTGGTATGCTGGATGGGAGGGCACTATGCGCGTATTTGCTTACATTGATTTGGAGCTTCGCTATCTAGGTATTAAGTTTCAAATGTGGAGGATAAAGCGCAAGCTGGAAGACCAACTCAATTTCCCTCCTACAAATTTTTCTACTATTTTTGAGGAAATACAAAATGACAAATAAGGAACTGTCTGATCTGTCAATTGACAGAAAGGAATGTCCTAAGTGTGGTGCCATTTGGTTAAATGGTCAACACTATTGGTCTGGCACTGGGAAGGAAGGAGATCCCCACGATTTAGCTGGACTAGTTTGTAATGTAGTCAATGATAAAAATTGTGTAAATCCTTGCAAAGGATCTACAAGTGGAGTAACATGGGCAGATCGTTGGTTAAAATTAGAGAAACTTCAGTGGCCCACAGAATGAATCAAATTAAACCAGAACATTTAGTAACACATAAAGAGTGTCAAGAGATGATTGATGCTGCCATAAGACGGCATAATAGAAATGCTTCCATTATTTCTATGTTTGTTGGCTGGTTTGTCCTTGCTTTATTTGCTGAAGGACTTTTAAGACTTATAGGCGTAATTCCACCAGTACTACCATGGCTCAACATTACACTGAAATAATTGGGGTCTCATTCTTACTAATATTTCTTGCTACAATGACCTATCATGGAATCATGATAATGAAGCAGCATAATGGGTATTCACAACGCTATATAAGACGTGATTCTCAAAGAATGCGTACTCGTATAGAGGAGATATTAAAAGATGACAATTTTGATTAAAACTTTATTATTATTTTTATCCATTGGATGCTTTATCTATTGGGGACTGCACAATGCATATACATAATGGCGATGGGAAAAATAATTAATTATGAGTAATAATGAAGTATATCTTGGTAATCCAAATTTAAAGAAAGCAAACGTTGCTCAAGAGTTTACTCAAGATCAAATACAAGAGTACTTAAAGTGTGCTGGTGATCCTGTTTATTTTATCAAAGAGTATATAAAAATTGTGTCTCTTGATAAGGGACTCATTCCATTTCAAATGTATCATTTCCAAGAAGAAATGGTGCAAAAGTTTCATAAAAATCGTTTTAATATTGCAAAACTTCCAAGACAGTCTGGCAAATCAACTATTGTAACTTCGTATTTGTTGTGGTTTGTTTTATTCAATCAAAATGTTAACGTAGCAATTCTTGCAAACAAAGCAGCTACTGCTCGTGAGATGCTACAACGATTACAATTGAGTTATGAAAATCTTCCAAAGTGGTTGCAACAAGGAATCCTCCAGTGGAATAGAGGTAGTTTGGAATTGGAGAATGGAAGCAAAATCTTGGCTGCTTCTACTTCCGCATCTGCTGTCCGTGGTATGTCCTTTAATGTTATATTTTTGGACGAATTCGCGTTTGTTCCGAATCATATCGCTGACCAGTTTTTCAGCTCTGTTTATCCTACTGTTTCTTCTGGTCAGTCAACAAAAGTAATTATCATTTCAACCCCGCACGGGATGAATATGTTTTACAAACTTTGGCATGATGCAGAAAGAGGAAAGAATGAATATCTACCTACAGAAGTCCACTGGTCTGAAGTGCCAGGGAGGGATGCTAAGTGGAAAGAACAAACTATTAAAAACACATCAGCACAACAGTTTAGAGTTGAGTTTGAGTGTGAATTTTTAGGATCAGTAGATACACTAATCAGTCCGAGTAAATTGCGGATGATGGCATATCATGATCCCATTGCAGAAAAAAACGGACTTTCAATGTATGAAAAGGTGGAGGAGGGACATCAATATGTTATCACGGCAGACGTTGCAAGAGGAGTATCTGGAGATTATTCTGCATTTTTGGTGGTTGATACAACTACAATCCCGTATCGAGTAGTTGCTAGATATAAAAATAATGAAATTAAACCCATTCTATTTCCCAATGTAATTGTAGACGTAGCTAGAAATTATAATCATGCATTTGTTTTAGTTGAAGTCAATGATGTTGGTGGGCAAGTAGCAGATATTATCCAATATGATTTAGAGTATGATAATTTACTTATGGTTGCAATGCGTGGGAGAGCTGGGCAACAACTAGGTCAAGGATTCTCAGGAAAGAAAACACAACTTGGGATAAAAATGAGCACTGCGGTAAAGCATGTGGGATGCTCAAATTTGAAAGTGTTGATTGAAGACGATAAGTTAATCATCCCAGACTATGATTGTATTGCAGAATTAACAACATTCATCCAGAAAGGAAGTACATTTCAAGCAGAAGAGGGTTGTAATGATGACCTAGCAATGTGCATGGTTATTTTTGCATGGATGGCAATGCAACCATACTTCAAAGAATTAAATGAAAATGATGTGAGAGCTAGAATTTACGCAGATCAAAGAGAAGCAATTGAGCAAGACATGGCACCCTTTGGTTTTATAGATGATGGATTGGGTCAAGATTACTACAAAGATGCCCAAGGAGATGTTTGGCAGATTGCGGAATACGGAGATAAGTCATATATGTGGGAGTATAGGTAAAGTTTGAAAAATATAAATAATCTTAGACAATCGCTGAACCGTTTCTAGGAGTTTAAATATGGCATCTACTCAACTTTCGCCAGGCGTAGTTATTCAGGAAAGAGATCTCACTACGGTAACTACGCCTATTGGTTTTAATGTTGGTGTTTTAGCAGCACCATTTTCACAAGGTCCTGTGTCAGAAATTGTCGAGATTTCTTCAGAAAGACAACTTGTTAGCACTTTTGGTCAACCAGACGATTACAACTATGAGTTTTGGTATACCGCTTCCCAATTCTTATCATATGGTGGTATTTTAAAGACTATTCGTGTTAGCGATTCAGTATTAAAGAATGCTGTAACTCCTGGTGCAACCGCAGTATTAGTTAAAAATCTTCAGGATTATGAAACAACCTATGAAGATAGCAATTCAAATTCGTGGCAGTGGGCGTCACGCACCGCTGGAGGATTCGGAAATTCCGTTGGTGTTTTCATAACTGATGCTGGTCCAGACCAAATCCTCAAACTACCTGCTCCCGCATCTGGTAATGAGTGGGAATTTGTTGCTGACGAAGAAGTTGCTACAACTTCTGCTGCTTCGGCAGGTAAAGTATACAAATATTCAATTCGCTTAACACTTACTAATGTCCTTGGATCATTTACACCTGCAGTTGGAACAACTGTAACAATTGGTGGATCCGCCCAAGCCGTAACTGTACTTGCATGGAAAGCGGAAGATAAAATCTTGGAAGTTGCACTTCCATCAGGAGGAATCACTGGTATTCTTGGAGCAGGACAAGCAGTTGCACAAGGTACTAATACTGCAACTATCGCAACCTCTGGAGTTGAGCGTTTACTCTATGTTGGACTAGATGCTTATAAAGCAGCATTTGCAGCAGCTCATGTCATCAAAGATACTAATGACACTAATGTAACTATAACTTCTGTCCGTTCAGAATATGCAGAGCGCGAATATATTCCTGGATCTAAGTGGATCAACGTTGGAGCACGTCCTGGCACATCATTGTATGCGGCTGGAGTTGGTGGATCAAACGATGAGATGCACATCTTAGTTGTTGACATTGATGGTAAGATCACTGGCAATCCTGGTACAGTATTAGAAAGATTCTTAGGTCTTTCAAAAGCAACTGATGCTAAAACTTCTGTTGGTGAAGTAAACTACTATAAGACTGTTATCAAGCAAAGATCACGTTATATTTTCTGGGGTTCTCATGAAACTGCTTCATTCAATGGAAATGCTGCCGCCCCATCGGATGGAAATTGGGGTCAGAGTTCCGTAAACAGAAGATTCAATCTTCTACGCTCTGCTAATGGTACAGTTTCATATCCAGATAATATTGCAACTCTTGGATCTAAGAATAATGCTACATTCTTCTATAGATTACAAGGTGGTGTAAACTATAGCCTTACTTCTGGTGTTTATTCCATTACAAATACAAATGTTGCAGCATCTTACGAGCTCGTAAGCGATCCAGAATCACAGACCATTGACTTTATTCTTTCTGGTCCTGCAGGTGCTGATGATGCTGCTGCTATCGCAAAAGCAACAACCCTAATTAACCTAGTAGAAGAGCGTCGTGACTGTTTAGTATTCTGCTCTCCAAAGAGAAGCGATATTATTGGACTGAGTGATACAAATTCAATCACAACAAATATCGTAAATTACTTTAATCAAGTGCCAGCATCAAATTATGCAATCTTTGATTCTGGTTATAAGTATATCTATGATAAGTATAATGATGTATATCGTTATGTCCCATGTAACGGAGACATTGCTGGGTTATGCTTACAGACTGGAGAACTTGCAGAGCCTTGGTTTTCACCTGCTGGATTCTCTCGTGGAATTTTAAGAAATGCTGTAAAACTAGCATACTCACCAAATAAAACTCAACGTGATACACTCTATGCAAATAGAATTAATCCTGTTGTATCTTTCCCAGGTCAAGGGATTGTCCTCTTCGGTGACAAAACCGCACAGGGTTATGCATCAGCATTTGATCGTATCAATGTCCGTAGACTATTCCTTGTTATTGAGAGAGTTATTGGCACTGCTGCTAAGACTCAACTATTTGAGCAAAATGATGAAGCTCAAAGAAATCTATTCTTGAATATTGTCGAGCCATATCTCCGTGATGTCCAAGGTCGTCGTGGTGTGACTGACTTCTTAGTTAAGTGTGATGAATCAAACAACCCACCAGAATCGATTGATCGCGGAGAATTCTACGCTGAAATTTATATCAAACCAACTCGCACAATCAACTACATCACACTAACGTTTATTGCAACTAGAACTGGAGTATCCTTCAGCGAGGTTGCTAACTAAACTAGCACTTGAGGGGTCTGTTTAGACCCTTCTGAAATTTTCAATTTTTCTAAATATTAGAGACGGAGCATAAAAACAATGGCAATCAGAGGAACAATTGATGATTTTAAGGCTAGCGTAGTTAGTGACTTTGCTAGACCTAATCTATTCCAATGTGATTTAAACTTCCCAACTGGAATTATCAACGAGTCAGCTCTTGCCACTCTAGGCAAGTTTACTGTAAGAGCAGCAAATCTACCATCTTCACAGATTGGTGTTATTGAAGTACCTTTCAGGGGTCGTGTGCTTAAAATCGCGGGAGATCGCACATTTGAGCCATGGACTATTACTATTATGAATGACAGTAAGTTTACTCTTAGAAATGCATTTGAATTGTGGGCAAATGCAATTCAAGCAGCAAATGAAAACTTCACTGCTGCTGGTACACTAGGAGATAATAGTGATTCAACTGGATACTTTGCAGACATGAGTGTGCATCAACTTGCTAGAGATGTTAAGGATGGAGATGCACCAAAACTTCTCAAGTCCTACAGATTCTATAATGTCTTCCCAAGCAATATTTCAGCTATTGATCTTGACTTTGGAAACAATGATGCTATTGAAGAATTTACTGTTGAGTTACAAGTCCAATATTGGGCACCCGAAGCACCTAATAAGTAATTCCCACCAATTCTAACCCTGATAAATATATCAGGGTAACTTAATTAGATTATAATGTCACAACTGTTTGGTTTTTCATTGGAACGTGCAAAGAAGGTCCCCAAGGGACCTTCTTTCGTGCAAAAAGACGATCTTGATGGATCGCAACCAGTATCGGGTGGGGGATACTATGGGTATTCTGTTGACTTTGATGGTGTCGTAAGAAACGAATATCAACTTATCTCTCGTTATAGAGATATGGTTTTACAACCAGAGTGCGATAGCGCAGTAGATGATATCGTCAATGAGACTATTTGCGGAAACTTTGATGATGTACCAGTAGAAGTTGAGTTATCAAATCTCAAAGTTTCTGATAAAATTAAAAAATTAATTAGAGAAGAGTTTCATGAGATCCTAAGACTTTTGGATTTTGATAATAGATCATATGAAATTTTTCGTCGTTGGTATGTAGATGGTAGACTATTTTACCACAAGGTTATTAATCCAGATAATCCTAGAGAGGGATTGATTGAGTTACGTTATATTGATCCTAGAAAAATTAGAAAAGTCACTGAGCATGAGCAAAAGAGACCAGAGCAATTAAGAGGTTTGGCTATCAATGAAGCTCTAACTACAAAATCTGTAGATTATTACCTATATGATCCAAAAGGATTGAAAAACTCTACAACTCAAGGATTAAAAATTGCTACAGATTCTATTTGCTACGTGCATTCTGGCATTCAGGATTTAAATGCAAATATGGTGTTGTCACATCTCCATAAAGCAATTAAAGCAGTAAATCAACTCCGCATGATCGAAGACTCTTTGGTCATTTACAGATTGTCTCGTGCTCCAGAGCGTAGAATTTTTTATATCGATGTTGGTAATTTACCCAAAAATAAAGCAGAGCAATATCTCCGCGAAGTGATGGGTCGTTATCGTAATAAACTTGTATACGATGCAAACACTGGAGAAATTAAAGACGATAAAAAGTTTATGTCAATGCTTGAAGATTTTTGGCTACCTCGCCGTGAAGGTGGTAGAGGGACTGAAATCACTACACTCCCAGGCGGACAAAATCTTGGAGAATTAGAAGATGTTAAGTATTTCCAAAAGAAACTTTATAAAGCACTTAACGTACCATCTTCAAGATTAGAAACGGAAACAACTTTTAATATTGGTCGCGCTGCAGAAATTACCAGAGATGAAGTTAAATTTCAAAAATTTATTGCGCGTTTAAGAAAACGTTTTTCTGAATTATTTGCAGATCTTCTAAGAACTCAATTAATTCTTAAAGGTATCATTTCCATGGAAGAATGGGAAGATATTAAAGAACATATTCAGTTTGATTATGTTGCTGATAATTATTTCTCAGAATTAAAAGAGACTGAGATTCGCACAGAAAGACTAAATCTAGTTAGTGCAATGGATCCTTATGTAGGTAAATACTTCTCCGCAGAATATATTCGTCGTCAGATTTTAAAACAGACTGATGTTGAAATAAAAGAGATTGATAAACAAATTGATAAAGAAATGAATGATGGTACGATTGTAGATCCAAATGCGGTAGATCCTGCAACTGGACAACCGATTGACCAATCTGCTGCTGCATTACCTGCAGCTTCAACTGCTGAAGAAACTCCAGAAATTGACCCAGCAGATGTAAAAAGAGCAGAATTCTAAATAAATAAATAACTAAGTAATTATATTATCATATTATGCCTTCTGATATTGCACAAGAAATTGTTAATCGTATTTTTGGTGATGATAAAGCAGGTGCTTTAGATGCCGCCAATGATGCATTTTCTTCATATACCTATGATTTAATTCAACAACAAAAGTTGGAATTTGCAAAGACCATGGGTTTTGATTTGGAAGATACCGCACAACAAGTTGCGGATGAGCTTGCCGACGAGTTACCAACTGGTGATGAATCCCCCGAGGATGTTGAAGTTGATGGTCGGATGCCATATGATCCCCCAGAAGAACTAGACACCACAGAAGAGGAAGAATCCGATGAAACTTATCAGTGAAGAGGTAACTTATGTTGAGTTTATCTCAGAAGAAGTAGAAGGGAAGAAAAAGTACTACATTGAAGGAGTTTTTCTTCAAGCGGAAATGAAAAACCGCAATAACAGAATGTATAAAATTAGCACTTTATCGAGAGAAGTTGCTAAATACGATAACGATTACATCCAAAAAGGTCGTGCTTTAGGAGAGTTGGGACATCCTGATGGTCCAACAATTAATCTAGATCGCGTATCCCACAAAATTATGAGTCTAAATCAAGAAGGCAATAACTTCATTGGTAAGGCAAAAATTCTCGATACTCCTATGGGTAATATCGCTAAGAATTTACTCGATGAGGGTATTAGATTGGGGGTTTCTTCCCGTGGAATGGGATCTCTAATTAAGCAAGAAGGTTGCAACGTTGTTGCTGATGACTTCATGCTTGCCACTGCTGCTGATATTGTAGCAGATCCTTCTGCTCCTGATGCATTTGTTGATGGAATTATGGAAGGAAAAGAGTGGGTGTGGGACAATGGCATCTTAAAAGAAGCTCATGTATCTCAAATTAAACGTGAGTTAGATGCCGCAACTCTTATCAATATTCAAGAGCGCAAAATTTCCGCGTTTCAAAAATTTTTGAAGAGTTTGTAATTTATAAATAAACATAGACAACAGTAAATGCTTAACGGAGAAGATCAAATGTCTGAATCCCTCGACAAGGAGCTTGAGTCACTAGAATCATACGAAATGGAATTAGATGAAGCTAATAACGTAGTGACCAAGAACGCCAAGCCTGGTGAAAAAATTGACACCTCTAAAGGTGGTGCTAACAAAGTTATCGATGTAACTACAGATTCTATGGAAGGTGCAAAGGGCACTAAGAATGCTGGTGCTTCTGCCGCTGGTGCAGTGAAGCATGAAGGTAGTAAGTCCCTTTCTACTAAACCTTCTGCAGCATCCGCTAGAATGGAGGACGTAGAAACCGATGAAGAAGAAGTCATTGCAGAAACCCAGTATGACTTTACTGAGGATGTTGACGCTCTTGTCGCTGGTGAAGAGCTCTCAGAAGAATTCAGAGAGCGTGCCGCAACGATCTTTGAAGCGGCAGTAACTTCGCGTGTTAATGCAGAAGTTAAGGATCTAACCGAAGCATTTGAATCTGCTTTTGCTGAAGAAGTAGAAGCAATCAAAACAGAATTGGCCGAAAAGGTTGATGACTATCTATCTTATGTTGCTACACAGTGGATGCAAGAAAATGCACTCCAAGTGGAGCATGGTATCAAAAATGAGATTGCAGAGTCATTCTTTGATGGTCTAAAAGGTCTCTTTATCGAGCACAACATGAGTGTGCCCGAAGAGAAATTCAACCTACTTGACGGTATGGTTGAAGAGCTTGATGAGATGGAAGCTAAACTCAACGAGCAAATCGACGCCAACGTCCAACTGAATAAGCAGTTGGGAGACTATATGAAAATGGAAATCGTGTATGAGTGTGCTGCAGGTCTTGCAGAGACTCAAAAAGAGAAGCTAGCTTCTCTGGCAGAGGGTGTTGAGTTTGAAACTGAAGCAGATTTTCGGAAGAAAATCGAAACTATTAAGGAATCATACTTCACTCGCAAGGCAGTTACTGAGGTAACAGATCCTACCGAGGACAGAAGTCAACCCCTTGTAGAACAAACTACATCTGGCACCATGTCGCGTTACGTGGATGCACTAAAGATGTGGTCTAAATGATTAATTCGTAAAACTACTTTTTAAACGGAGACACAACAAATGGCATTCGCATCCCTCCAAGAAAAGTGGGCACCCGTTCTTAACCACGATGCTCTCCCTGAAATCAAGGATAGCTATAAGAAAGGCGTTGTCGCACAACTTCTTGAGAACCAAGAAAGAGCAATCGCTGAGGAAGGTCGCATCCTCACTGAGACTCTACAGACCACAGGATATACTGGCGCTGCTGACGCAACTGGTCCTGTTGCAGGTTTCGACCCTGTACTAATCAGCCTAATTCGCCGCTCAATGCCTCAGCTCATCGCTTATGATGTTGCTGGTGTGCAGCCAATGACTGGTCCTACTGGACTTATCTTCGCAATGCGTACCAACTATGGTAGCGAGCGCAACCCAGCTGCTGCTGGTTACGATGAAGCATTCTTCAACGAGCCCAACGCAGGTTTCTCTGGCGGTGGCGGCACCACCTATGATCCTGGTGCTTCTAGCTCCGCTAACAACGATGCTGAGGGCAACAACCCTGCAGTACTCAATGATTCATCACCTGGCACCTATGAGCAGACCGCAGATGCAACTGGCATGACCACTGCAACTGTTGAAGGTCTTAACGACTCTACCGCTGGTAGTGAGTTCCGCGAAATGGGATTCAGCATCGAGAAGGTTACCGTAACCGCTCGCGCTCGCGCCCTCAAGGCAGAATACAGCATCGAGATGGCACAAGATCTCAAGGCAATTCATGGTCTAGATGCTGAGCAAGAGCTTGCTAATATCCTTAGCACTGAGATTCTTGCTGAGATCAACCGTGAAGTTGTCCGTACCATCTACGTTAACGCTGTTGCTGGTGCTCAAAACAACACTGCTAATGCAGGTATCTTCGACCTAGACGTTGACTCCAACGGTCGTTGGTCGGTTGAGAAGTTCAAGGGACTTCTATTCCAGATCGAGCGTGATGCTAACGCTATCGGGCAGCAAACCCGTCGTGGCAAGGGCAACGTTCTCATCTGCTCTGCTGACGTTGCTTCGGCACTCGGCATGGCTGGTGTGCTTGATTACACCCCTGGTCTTGCAGGCAACAATGGTCTTGCTGGTGTTGATGACACCTCCTCGACTCTAGTTGGTACCCTCAACGGTCGTATCAAGGTTTATGTTGATCCTTATTCGGCAAACGTTTCGGATAAGCACTACTATGTTATCGGTTACAAGGGCACCTCGCCTTATGACGCAGGTCTCTTCTACTGCCCATATGTGCCCCTCCAGCAGGTTCGTGCAATCAACCCTGACACCTTCCAGCCCAAGATTGGCTTCAAGACTCGTTACGGTATGGTTTCCAACCCATTCGCTCAGGGTCTCACCCAGGGAAGCGGCGCTCTCACCGCCAACAGCAACAAGTACTACAGAAGAGTACAAGTTAAGAACCTCATGTGATCTAAATAAATCGTGTGAAGGAAGTGCTGGGGGTCTTCGGACCCCCTCTTTTTTTGTCCTAAATATTAGGTGGAGAATCCAAAATCAAATGACAAGTTGGTACGATCAACAATTAACAAATAGAAATTTTCTATCACCAATAGGATTTTTATTTACGCTAGACAAAGCAAAGAAGGCTTCTTTTCTTTGCCAAAGAGCAGAAATCCCAACTATTACGTTAGGTGATATTTCTATTCCAACTAGAGGATTGGTGCCAATTCCAGTGGAGGGAAATATTTCATATGGTGAATTCAATATTGAATTTATTGTCGATGAAGATTTGACAAACTATATGGAGATTCACAATTGGATGCGAGCATTAGGCACTCCACAAGATATTGATGAGAGAGTTACATTTAAAGAATTAAATAGAACTGTACAAAATCAGGAATATAGATATTCTGATGGCACACTACAAATTTTAAATAATAATAACGTTGCTAATTTTGACGTTGTATTTAAAGGTCTTTGGCCAATATCATTATCAACATTGGCATTTGATGTTACTGGATCTGATAATGATTTCTTTACCGCAACAACAACATTTAAATATACTCTATACGAGGTTAGAAATAAAAATTCTCAAACTAGAAGGTGAGTTTATGCAATGGTTGACAAGATTGTGGAATTATGCTACTTTTAATAGATCCACAGAGAGTATGTATGGAAGACCAACAGTGGAAAATAGAATACCTCTCTCTTATGGAAAATCGACTGACAGATTACCAAAAGAAAATATTACAGCAAGGTCCGAAGAGTCTATCGGAGGCATGGGCTCTAGGAGCAATGAAAATCGACTGGAAAAAACGTACAAACACGAAATAAAAATTCCCGATCCTTGGTTATGAATTTAGAGAAATTGCAAGAAATGTGGTCTATTGACTGCCAAATTGATAGAGATTTGTATTGTGAAGAGTCTACAAAAATTCCACAACTCCATATGAGATATATGGAGTTTTTTAATACATATTCTCTAATGAAAAAAGAAAGAGAGTTTGAATTGAAAACTCTTGTCAAAGAGAAGTGGATTTACTACAAAGGTAAAGCACCAGCATCAGTGTATAAGGAAGTGCCATTTGATCTCAAATTAACAACTAGAGATGAGATAGATATGTTTATCGACGCTGATGATGATATAAAAAAGCTTCGCTACAAAGTCGCATACATAGATCAGACTCTGGTATTTTTGGAAAGCGTCTTAAAACAAATTAACAACAGGACATTTCAAATCAAAAATGCTATTGAGTGGGAGAAATTTAAAAATGGCATGTGATTTATGTCTGATCTTATCATTAGCAAGAAAAACGAAGTATATTTAAAAGTAGCAACAGAGCCACACATTAATTATGAATTAGCAGACTTTTTTACCTTTGAGGTAGAATCTGCTAAATTTATGCAGAGAAATAAAAGATATAAAGGTTGGGATGGAAGGATAAGATTATACTCGCCAGGTACAGGAGAAATTTACTGTGGACTTGTAAGTTATCTCACAGACTGGGCAAAGGAAAGAGGATACTCTTATGAGTTTGAAGACTCTAAATTTTTTGGGCATCCAGAAGAAAAAAATGAATTTATTACTCCTGAGGGGGTAGCATCTTTCGTAAAATCTCTGGGTCTACCTCATCACGTTCGGGATTATCAGTATAGAGCTTTATACGAGGCACTACGATATAATAGAAGACTCTTATTATCACCGACAGCTTCTGGTAAATCTCTGATGATTTATGCATTAGTGCGTTATCATGTGAATAGTAATAGAAATGTATTAATCGTCGTGCCGACCACTTCTTTGGTTGAGCAAATGTATAAAGACTTTGAGGAATATGGATGGATGGCGTCCGAATATTGCCACCGTATATATGCGGGGCAAGAAAAATACACGAATCACAGCGTAGTAATTACCACTTGGCAATCTATCTACAAAGAACCTCGTAAATGGTTTGATCGCTTTGACGTTGTAATCGGTGACGAGGCTCACCTTTTCAAAGCTAAATCTCTTACTTCTCTGATGTCTAAGCTGCATGAATGTAAATACCGTATAGGGTTTACAGGAACATTAGATGGTACTAATGTTAATCAACTAGTTTTAGAAGGTGTATTTGGTAGATGCTCCCAAGTAACCAAGACAAAAGATCTTATGGATGCTGGACATGTATCCAGATTAAAAGTAAAAATTGTTTTACTAAAACACGAAGAAAAGATCTTTGAAGGATATCAAAACGAGATAGATTATTTAGTTGAGCATCCTTGGAGAAATAGATTTATTCGTAACCTTGCAAAAGATTTAAAAGGTAATACTTTGGTTCTTTTCAACTATGTTGATCGCCATGGAGTGCCCTTATACGATTTAATAAATAGTAACACAGATAAACCAGTTTATCTTGTGCATGGTGGCGTAGGTGTAAATGACCGCGAAGAGATTCGCATTCTAACGGAGAAAGAAAATAATGCCATCATCGTTGCTTCTTACGGCACTTTTTCTACTGGTATTAATATTAGAAATCTACATAATGTTATCTTTGCTTCCCCTAGTAAATCAAGAATCAGAAATCTCCAATCAATTGGAAGAGTCCTAAGAAAGGGGGAAAATAAATCCCAAGCAACTCTATATGATATTGCTGATGATATTTCTACAAATCGTGGAAATAATTATACTCTTAATCATTTAACAGAACGGATTAAAGTTTATAATCAAGAAAAATTTAATTATGAAATCATAGAAGTAAAATTAAAAGCTTATGATTAACTACGCAAAACATGACGAAGAATTTTATGGAATATTCAAACTCGCCAGTGGTGAGGAATTATTGTCCAAAGCTGTATTGACTGAAGATGGTGGAGAAACAATTGTTTTTCTAACAAATCCAGTACTTATAGAAATATTTACAAGAGAATTAGATAAGGGTAAAGTTGCCAAAGGCATGGGATTTTCTCACTGGATGCAACTGAGTGATGAAGAGTTTTTTATTTTGAGAGAAAAAGATATCATCTCACTAGCAACAATGTCTAATGAGACGATACTAATGTATGAAGCTTACATTAATGGAGAAGATCCAAAAAACATAGATCGTCAAAGAGTAACGCTGGACGAGGGGATGGGATATCGTGGCACAATCAATGATGCACGTAGACTCTTTGAAAAAATATATAAAAATTCTTTTCAACCTTGACAGTGTTGATTCTAGTTAATATTGACAACCTTGTCAAGTGTGTTATAATGATAACAGCAAAATTCCTCATTTATGAAAGCACCATTACAAAAAAAGAAACAGCATTATGTAAATAATCAGGAGTTTCTTGCTGCGGTTATTCAATTGCGGAATTATTTTATTGAGGGAAAAGAGTTAGGTCATACAAATTATAAGGAAACTATAATCTATTTTAGGAATCATAAAAATAGAAAAACCTCAGTGAGGTTTATTCGTTGTTATGAATATCTTGGTGGTGTATTTACCAAGATTGCGAATCACTTATCATATCGTCCAAATTTTATCAACTATATGTATAAAGATGATATGATTTGTGATGGGATAGAAAATTGTATTCAATACATCGATAATTTTAATCCAGAAAAATCTAGTAACCCCTTTGCATATTTTACTCAGATTATTTACTATGCCTTTTTGAGAAGAATTGCAAAAGAGAAAAGACAAATGGATATTAAGGAAAAAATCTTAGAGAGATCTGGATACGATGAGGTTTTTTCGGTTGACGGAGACGGCGGAGCGGAGTATAATCAGATCAAGTCTAGAATCGCAATCAACTCCAAACGATGAAAATATTACTGATTACTGACCAGCACTTTGGCGTTAGAAATGATAATCAGTCATTTATCAATCTTTATAAAAAATTTTATGGTGAGATTGTAATTCCATTTATTCGTGCTGCAAATATTAAACAAATTGTTGCACTTGGGGATACATTTGACAAGCGCAGATCCGTAAATTTTATGTCTCTTAATGAGGCAAAGGACATGTGGTTTGGTCCTTTGGATGAAATGGGTGTGCGTTTACATATGCTTGTGGGAAATCATGATATCTATTATAAGAATACCTTAAGGATAAATGCCCCTAGAGAGTTACTTGGAGAATTCTCCAACATCGTTATTCACGATGCTCCCAATACTGTTACTTTTGACGGTACTGATATATTGTTTCTTCCTTGGATTTGTGATGACAATCGAGAGCGAGCCTTCGGAGAAATCCAAAATACTTCTGCTAGGGTCTGCATGGGTCATCTTGAGCTTAATGGTTTTGAAGCTCATCCTGGTCATATAATGACCAATGGTATGGATAAAACTTTATTCTCTAAATTTGATAAAGTATTCTCTGGTCATTACCATATGAAATCATCCGAAGGTAACATAGTTTACTTGGGAAATCCATATCAACTATATTGGAATGATTACGGATGTAAAAGAGGTTTTCATGTATTTGATACCGAAACCATAAGCACAACATTTTATAGAAATCCATTTACAATGTTTCATAAACTGGAGTATAATAATGGTATGCATATTCCAGATAACCTTGAGGGCACTTATGTAAAACTTATTGTTTCTGAAAAGGGTGATTATGCAAAATTTGATTATACCGTAAAGCAACTACAAGATATGGGATTGGCAGATTTAAAAATCATTGAGGATCTGCATATCAATCTTGAAGATAGTGAAGTGTTGGAAACCGAAGATACCATGACGCTACTGGATAAATACATAGATGAGATTGATCTCAAAGTAGACCCTAATAATATTAAAAACATTATGAGATCATTGTACATCGAAGCATGTGAGCTCTAATGTATATTCTTACGGATAAAGAAACTGGAGGCGTATATGCCCTTTTCAATAAACATAGGACAAAAACTGTGCAGGTATTTGAAGAAGAAGATGATGCTGTAAGATATTGTGATCTTTTAATGGCAAATAACTATGAAGACAACCTAGAAATTCTTGAAGTTGAATTAAGTACTATTGCTGTCAACTGTGATAAGTTTGGTTATAATTATGTTGTAATTACCCCTGAGGATATTGTCATACCACCTTCCTGATAAATTATGATTTTATTTGAGACTATTCGTTGGAAAAATTTTCTTTCAACTGGTGACCAATGGACTGAAGTTAAACTAGATGAATCTACATCTACCTTGATTATTGGGCAAAATGGTGCTGGCAAGTCAACCATTTTAGATGCACTTTGTTTTGCTTTATTCAATAAACCTTTTCGTCGAATTAATAAACCACAACTTGTAAACTCAATCAATGAAAAGGGTTTAAAAGTAGAAGTATGTTTTACAATAGGTAAAGATGAATATCGTGTTTTTCGTGGTATAAAACCAAATATCTTTGAATTGTATAAAAACAATAAACTAGTAGATCAAGATGCAGCAACAAAAGATACCCAAAAATATCTTGAGCAATCTGTACTTAAACTTAACTACAAATCTTTTACTCAAGTTGTTATTTTGGGAAGTAGCACTTTTGTTCCTTTTATGCAGCTTCCTGCTGCTCATCGAAGAGAAGTTATCGAAGACTTATTGGATATCGGTATTTTTTCATCAATGAATACTCTCCTGAAAGATAAGATCAGGGAAGCATATAATACCAGCAAAGAGTTTGACCACCGCCTTCAATTATCAGAAGAAAAATATTCTGCTCAAAAAAAGTTGCTTGCATCTTTGGAGGATGTGACAACACAACGTTTAAAGGAAAAGGAAGATCGTATAACAAGCAATCATATTACAATTGATGATACTCAGATTCAATTGTGTGAAAAGCAAAAACAACTTGGTATGATTGAATTCGATTTAACTGTCTATGACAAGTTGAAAAAAGATGTGTCAAATTTTAAACAGGATCAAGCTGTAAAAAAATCAGATCTCAAAAAACTTGCCGAAGAGGTAGAATTTTTTAAGAGTCATGATGATTGCCCTACATGTGGGCAAAGCATTGAAAATAATTTCAAGGATGAAAAGATTCTTACCTTAAGTAAGGTTGGAAAAGTTGCCAGCAAAGAAATTGAAAATACTCAAAAACAGATCGATAAACTCACTGATCGGTTGATTGAGTTGGATGAAAGATCTTCTAAATCATATGAATTGAGGAGCGAGATTAATATTCTTGAGAGAGAAATTGTACGTCTTGAATTTGATAATCTCCAACTTCAAAAAGATTTAATCAAGCTTAGAAGTCAAAATACTAATAGTGAAGATGAAATACAACTATTGGATGATCTAAGGATTGAATTAGAATCAAATAGGGTATTTTGTGCAACGGTATCTAGACATATTGATGAGTATCAAGTTGTATCAAGTCTTTTAAAAGATAGTGGTATTAAAAGTCAGATCATTAAAAAGTATATTCCTGTATTTAATCAACTAATTAATAAATATCTACAGAATATGGATTTCTATGTTAACTTTACACTTGATGAAGAATTCAATGAAATTATAAAAAGTCGATTCAGAGATGAATTTAGTTATTCTTCTTTTTCTGAAGGAGAAAAACAAAAGATTGATTTAGCACTTTTATTTACTTGGAGAGAAGTTGCAAAGATGAAAAATTCTGTCGCAACAAATCTTCTTATTCTGGACGAAGTATTTGATTCGTCCTTAGATGCTGAAGGTACTAATGAATTGCTTAAAATTCTTAGAAGTCTTGGAGATGAAACAAATGTTTTTGTTATCTCCCATAAAGGTGAGATCTTAGTTGATAAGTTTTTACGCACTTTAAAGTTTGAGAAGTGTAATGACTTTTCAAAGTTATCTGATGATTCCTAAATATTATACACCAACTGATTTTATATTATGGACTATAAACCATACTCCCCCGAATGGCATCGTAAACGTTATCTCAAAGAAGCGTTAGACAAGTATTTGGATGAATACATCGACAACGAAGTAATTCTTGAAGACATTTCTGATATTTTATCAGAGAGGTCGGAAAAAGCATAC
>Ga0194123_10000458_pt1 | contig 76376 bp, 66 predicted proteins | sample TA2MahsurfametaG_5_FD_155479 | JGI IMG/M metagenome (GOLD analysis project Ga0194123, IMG submission 155479) | Freshwater microbial communities from Lake Tanganyika, Tanzania - TA2015023 Mahale A surface | ecosystem: Environmental > Aquatic > Freshwater > Lake | place: Tanzania: Lake Tanganyika... | reverse complement strand
TCTATATTTCCAATACTATAGAAACATGGAAGAAAAAATGGTGGTCGCTTCACTCACCGCTCTGGCTCAGCCCGTACGGCTCAGGGTGTTCCGCGCGCTCGTGGTAACCGGCCAAGCGGGACTCACCCCTGGCGCCATGGCTGAAGGGTTGGGCATACCACCCAATACCCTGTCCTTTCACCTCAAGGAACTGGCCAACGCCGGACTGGTCACCCAAGAGCGCGCAAGCCGAAACATCATCTACCGCGCCGCCTACGACCAGATGAACGCGCTGCTGGGCTACCTGACCGAAAACTGCTGCGCCGGTGCCGTTTGCGCAGCAGGCGCCGATAACAGTTGCGCATGCTGACACCCGGGATTGACTCATGAAGGAGATTCACATCCTCGTGCTGTGCACGCACAACTCGGCACGCAGTGTGCTTGCGGAAGCCATGCTCAACCACTGGGCGCGCCGCCTGGGCAAGGACGTGAAGGCCCACAGTGCGGGCAGCGCCCCCAGCGGCCGCATCAACCCTTTTGCGCTGGAAGCCCTGCACCGCGCGGGCATTCAAACCGATGGCTACCGCAGTAAGAGCTGGGATGAGTTCAGCATCGAGGGTGCACCAGCCTTGTCCGCTGTGATCACGGTATGCGACAGCGCTGCAGCCGAGCAATGCCCGGTATTCTTCGGCAGCACGGGTGGCACGCCTGCCAAGGTGCACTGGGGCTACCCTGACCCTTCCAATGCCGAAGGAGGCGATGAGGCCAGGCGCCGCGCCTTTGAGCTGACTCGTCAGGCCATTGGCTACCGGATGTTGCAGTTGCTGCAGTTGCCGCTGGACAGCATGGATCAGGCTGAACTGCAACGCGCCCTGGCCGACATCGCCGCGGGCTGATCATGAACCTGCTGCGCAAGCTGGCCAGCGAGGCCGTCGGGACCATGCTGCTGCTGGCCATCGTGATCGGGTCGGGAATCATGGCCGAGCAGTTGGCCGGCGGAAACATGGCCCTGGCGCTGCTGGCCAACACCTTGGCAACGGTCGGTGGCCTGTACGTTCTGATTGAAGTGTTCGGCCCCATCAGCGGTGCGCACTTCAATCCTGCGGTCAGTGCCGTGATGGCCTGGCGGGGGGACCTGCCCAGGGCGTCGTTCATCGCCTATGTGGCCGCGCAGCTGTTGGGGGCCGTGCTCGGCGCCTGGCTGGCACACCTGATGTTCGACCTGCAGGTGCTGCAGTTCTCCAGCAAAGTTCGCTATGGCATGGGCCAATGGGTGGCTGAGGCGGTGGCAACTGCTGGCCTTCTGCTGGTGATCCTGCGCGCGCCGCCCGGGCGTGCGGCACCCATGGTGGCAGCCTACATCGGCGCGGCCTACTGGTTCACCGCCTCCACGTCCTTTGCCAACCCTGCGGCGGTTTTCGGTCGCCTGTTCAGCGACAGCTTTGCTGGCATTGCGCCTGGCAGTGCCGGGGGGTTCGTGGTGGCACAGTGTGTGGGTGCTGCCATTGGGCTGGCCATCCACAAAGGGCTGGAGCAGCGTGTGCCACACCGCTAGCGTCGGGAAGGCACGTTCCTCGCGCTGCCCATCGGCCTTGCCCTAATCGGCCTTGAGCAGGATCCGTTCAGTCGTGGACGGTGGGCTGCTGCGCCAGCTGCAGGCCACGCCGCGCCATGCCTTGTGCGCCGACATCGACGGCTTCAGCCTCTCCGCAGTCACCGTCTGGCTCGAAAAGCATGGGTTCTAGCTGGCCGTTGCCCGACCCTGAGGCGCTTAGGGTACACAGTTAACGGATTGATCCTCAGCGGCGGTGTGAAACGTTTTAGGCACCTGTGCGCCTTACCCGTTGGAGCTGATGTAGTGTTATTCCTCGGGCTTGAACCTTGCTGTGTTCGATATGGCTGGCCAAGAGCAGCAGTGCTGGCTGTGATCTCCTTTGAATCACGGCGCGAAGAATCTTGGCATGTTCGCTGTAAGTGGCTTCGATCCGGTCGGGACGCGTGAAGTCAAAGCGACGCACGACTCGTATTCGCTCGGTTACGTCTCGGTGCACACGAGCCATCTCGTCATTACCCGCAGCTTGCATTAGGAGGGTGTGGAAAGCCTCGTCCAATTGGCCTACCAAAGGACCATCGGTCAGGCGGTCAGCGGGTGCTACCAACCAGACGGCCTTGAGCTCTGCGAGCTCCGGTGGATTCTCCTCGCGCTCGCACAACCGCTCCAGCGCCCAACGCTCGAGTACTACGCGCAAGTCATACAGCTGCTCGATACGATCAAAATCAATAGGCAGTACAAACCACCCAGTTTTGGGCTCTACATCGATCCGGCACTCAGCCCGAAGGCGGAACAGCGCCTCTCGTACCGGGGTTCGACTCACCCCAAGGCGGTCGCCGATCTCGACCTCTGAGCGTCGCTGGCCAGGGACCCAGACAAACTCATCGAGTTCAGTCCTGAGTTGCTCGTATACCTGGGAAGCAAGGTTGTGACGTTCCAACGTGATGGGATTCATATTTTCTCGGTTATCACGCTGCGATGATCAATGACTCTGTGATCACAAAGGTCCTAGGGGGTGAGGATTGGATGGTGAAGTTGAGCAACCTATGTGGGCTGCAAGAAGTGGCACGCCGCCTTATGGCGAGCATCATTGCCTACTGTTCGCAACAGTGGGGTTTGGCGCGTGCATAAGTCTTGTCCAACTGGGCACCGGCCGTATAAGCGGCATACCTGTGCAGGGGGATCAATAGGGCTGGCGACCTCGCCTGCCAGCTTGATTCGCGGGCCCTGTCCGGGAATGGACGAGACCAATGCTCGGGTGTAGGGGTGCTGCGGGTGGCGGAATACTTGGTCGGATGGCCCGACCTCAACGATGCGGCCCAGGTACATCACCGCGACGCGATCGGTCAGCAGACGCACCACATTGAGGTCGTGCGATACGAACAGGCAAGAAAGACCCAGTTCCCGGCGAAGGCGCTGCAGCAACTGCAGTACCACGGCCTGAACCGACACATCCAATGCTGCTGTGGGCTCGTCAAGGATCAAAAGTTCAGGCTGAACGGCAAGCGCCCTGGCGATACCCACGCGTGCCTTCTGACCGCCCGAGAGTTGGTGTGGAAATCGGTCGAGCAGCTCAGACGGCAACCCCACCTGAGCTGCCACTTCCTGGACCCTTGCCCGTTGCTCTGCGACGCCCATAGAGCTCAGCAGTGCGAGGGGCTCAGCAATGGTCTGACGGGCGGTATAGCGGGGGTTTAGGCTGTCAGTAGGATCCTGGAACACCATTTGTATAGCGTGGCGTTTTGTCGAGCGAGCAAACCGCAGTGCTGGCGTTTCGCAAAGATCTTCCCCACCAAAGACGATACGGCCTTCGCTGGCGTCATGCAGACGCGCGAGCAGTCGAACCAGAGTGGACTTACCGCACCCGCTTTCACCCACGAGGCCTAAGCTCTCTCCCGGAGCAATTTCAAGCGAAACATCTTCCACAGCATGTAAAAACGAATCTCGCCGACCGGTCACCGGGAAGCGCTTATGCAGGCGCTCGACTTGGAGAAGAGGAGTTGTTGTGTTGAGGCTCGCCAAAACCGTTGTGCTCATACTGCAGACTCCTCGCTGGGCGTGGCCGCGTGCAGGGGATGCCAGCAGGCCACTGCGTGGGTGCCCTGCACCACCACTGGCGCAACCTCACGCCGGCAGCGATCATCCGCCTGCTCACAGCGCTCGGCAAACCGGCAGGCCGGCAACTCTGCCCGACGCAGATCAGGCAAATTGCCAGGTACGGGCTTGAGGTCTTCAAGCGTTGTACCGGGCCCTGGCGTGGAACTCAACAAGCGCGCTGTGTAGGGGTGGCGTGGACGGCTGAACAGTTCCGAGGCGGGTCCTGACTCCACCACATGACCTGCGTGCATCACCACCAAGCGGTCACAGTAGTCCGCAGCAAGGGCCAAGTCGTGAGTGATGAACAGAGCAGCCATCTGGCGTTGGCGCGCGAGGTCGGTGATCAAGTCCATTACCGCTGCCTGCGTGGTCACGTCCAGCCCCGTGGTGGGCTCATCGGCAATCAGCAGCGCCGGTCGGCAGGCAAGAGCCAGTGCGATCATGACTCTCTGGCACATGCCGCCGCTCATCTCGAAGGGGTAGGCTTTCACACGGCGCTCGGGATCGGAAATGGCCACCTCGCGCAGGGCCTGAACCGCGCGTTGACGCAAGTTCTGCCCAAGGTCGGGGCCTCGCTGGTGAACATCGCCTGCTGCATGCCGCCGCAGCACATCTTCGATCTGCCGGCCGACAGGCCTTATCGGATTGAGCGCGGTGCGCGGGCTCTGAAAGATCATCGAAATCTCGCGGCCGCGGATATTGGCCAGCGTGGGCTCGTCGGCCTTGATCAGGTCTAAGCCACCAAACACGGCGCTGCCGGAGGTGACGCGCGCAGCGGCATCGCTGATACCCAGCATCGCATAGCTCAACACCGATTTTCCGGAGCCGCTCTCGCCCACGAGGCCAACGATTTCCCCGCGCTGAATTCGCAGGTTGATACCTTCCAACGCATGCACCACGCCGCTACGCGTGCGGAATTCGAGGCTGAGTCCGTTGACCTCCAGCAGTGGAGGCTGGGTCGACGCTTGCGTCATCAGGTGCGCCTCCTTGGGTCAAACAGATCACGCAGCGCATCCCCCAAGAGATTGAAGGTGAACACCGCCAGCATCAGCGCTGCGCCCGGGAATAGACTGACCCACCACTCGCCCGAGACGATGAACTGAGCGCCTTCGGCCACCAGGATTCCCCACTCGGCTTGGGGTGGCCGCACACCCAGGCCTATGAAGGAGAGCCCGGCTGCGTTCAGGATCGCCCAGCCCATATTGAGGCTCACCTGCACCATGGCTGGCGGCAGCGCATTGGGGAACAGGTGAAACGCCAGGATGCGCATATCGGAGTTGCCCGAAAGGCGAGCGGCTTCGACCCAACCGGCTTCGCGACGGATGTTGGCTTCCGCTCGCGCCACTCGGATGTAGAAAGGCAGGTTGATGAGGGCCGTGGCCAGCACAATATTACCCACCGTGTTGCCCAGGGCCGCCACGATACCCATGGCCAGCACAAATAAAGGGAAGGCCATGATGGTGTCTGACAGGCGCGTGACACCGCGCTCCCACCAGCCACCAAGGAAGCCGGCCGCCAGGCCCAGTGGCACACCAACTGCGAAAGAGAGAACAACCGAAGACACCGCAATGCCCAAATCCATACGTGTGGCCACCACCACACGCGAAAAGATGTCGCGACCCAGCGCATCGGTACCAAACCAATGAGCTGCGGAAGGCGGTTGCAGAGCCGATTCCGCCTTGCTGGCCAGGGGGTCGTAGGGCACGATGAAGGGGCCGATGAGTGCCAAAACCGCCAATAGGGCGAACAACACAGCGGCCACAAGTGTGACCGGGTTGTCGCCAATCACATGACGGGCGTGAGACCACCAAGTGGACCGCTGCGCACTCATGACTCCACCCTTACGCGCGGATCGATCAGCAGATACAGCACATCGATCAACAGGTTGACGAGTACGAACAGCGTGCCCATGGTAAGCACGAAACCCTGCACCGGTGCGTAATCACTGGCCGTAAGGGCGTCAATTGCGTAGCTACCCACGCCGGGCCAGCTGAAAACCTTCTCTACGATGACACTGCCGCCCAGCATGAAACCAAATACCATGCCCAGGGTGGTGACGACCGGGAGCAGGGCATTGCGCAAGGCATAGGTGATGAGCACCGTGCCCGAAGAAAGACCACTAGCGCGAGCCGTACGCACGAAGTCACTGCTGAGCACCGAAAGCATGGAAGCCCGGGTCATGCGGGCAATGGGAGCCATGACGAAGATCGCCATGGTGAAGACTGGCAGCACCAGCTGCTTGGCCGCGGCCCACAACACCGAAGGCTCACGCGCGAGGGCTGCGTCGATGAGGTACAGGCCGGTGAGCGTGGGTGGTGGCGACCAGATCGGATCGAGCCGACCCAAAGGCGAGGGTGCCCAGCCCAAGAGGAAATAGAACACATAGGCCAGCAGCAGCCCGGTGAAAAAGACCGGCAGCGAGACCCCAGCCGTGGTGATGAGACGGCACAGCTGATCGACCCACGAACCCTGCCGCACCGCAGCCATCACGCCCATGGGAATGGCTGCAGCACAGGCGACGAAAAGCGCGGCGAGCATGATTTCAAGCGTGGCTGGCAGGCGCGATGTCAATTCCTGCAGCACCGGCTGCCCGGTGGTCAGCGAAAGGCCCAGATCGCCGCGGGCGAGCTCGGCGAGGTAGCGCCAAAACTGCTCGATCAAGGGCCGATCCAGGCCAAGTTGCTTGCGCACCTCCTCAATGGCCTCCTGCGTGGCGGCACCGCCTGCAAAGTAGGCGGCTGGGTCGCCCGGCAAGGCGCGAGTGAGCAAGAAAGTGATGACCACCACGCCCAACAGGTTCGGCAGGGCGGCCACCAGGCGTTTGAGGATGAGCCGGATCACTGGCCACCCCCCGTCGGCAGACTCCCCGCGGGCTGCAGCGTCTGCATAGGCAAGGAACCGAGCAACGGGGCAGCATACGGCAGGGCCTTCAGAACCGACCGAAGCGACGCGGCCCAACCCACGATACCCCCTTGCGCAACGATCATCTTGATCGTGGCCGCCTTGAACTGGGGGAAGTAGCTCGCTGTGGCCTCTTGCACGAGCAGGCAATCGAAACCACGGTCATTGGCTTCTCGCATCGTGCTCTGCACACAGACCTCCGTGGTGACGCCGGCCACCACCAACTGCGTCACCCCCATCAAGTGCAACACCTCCATCAGTCGGGTCGCATGAAAGGCACCCTTCCCAGGCTTGTCGATCACTGCCTCGCCGGGCAGGGGAGACAGGGCCGGGATGATGTCGCAACCGGGCTCTCCGCGCACGAGCAACCTGCCCATGGGGCCTGTATCGCCGATGCGCACAGAGGAGTGGCCGCGAGATCGTTTGGTCGAAGGGCAATCCGACAGGTCCGGTGCATGAGACTCCCGGGTGTGCACGATGGGCCAACCCAAGCCTCGCCATGCTTGAAGCAGTACCCTAGTGGGCTCCACCGCAGCCTGAAGGTATGAAACATCGTTGCCCAGCGAGGCGCCGAAGCCGCCGGGCTCGATGAAGTCCCGCTGCATGTCGATCACCAGTAACGCGGCACGGCGAGGGTCGAGTTGGAACGCGAAGGGCCGGGCCTTGATGCTCAGGCGGGTGGGCGTTGGGGGTGAAGCGGTACTCATGGACTGGTTTGGGCTATGGGTTCAAGGGTCAGGTCCTGTCCGCCCATAAAGCGGCCTATCGTCATGCGATCGGCCTCCTTCGCGGCGCAGTGGTGAACGATGCGCCCTTCGCTCATCACCACGATGCGGTCGGCCAGTGTCAAGAGTTCGTCGAGGTCTTCGCTGACCATCAAAACGGCGGTGCCTGCATGGCGCGCATCGCGCAGACGGCGGTGCACCTCAGCCACGGCGGTGAAATCAAGGCCAAAGGCCGGGTTGCTCACCAGCAGCACATCGGACGCTTCGCTAAGCTCGCGGGCCAGCACGGCCCGCTGCACATTGCCACCGGACAGAGCGGCAATCGGCTCGCGTTCGCTGCGCAGCTTGACGGCAAATTCCTTCGTTAGGGCACTCGCCCGCCGGGCCACCTGGCCAAAGCGGCGCAGGCCCAGGCCGGCCATGGGTCCTTCATCGAAGATGCGAAGGCTGATGTTATCGGCTACGCTCATGCCCGCCACGCAAGCGTTGCGCAGCGGCTCCTCCGGTAGACCCCGCACGCGCAGCGAGCGGTTCTGCGCCCGCGTGGCACGGTAGTCCTGCCCACCGATGAGCACACGACCGCCGGCCCGCGGCCGCTGGCCGAACAGCGCTTCCATCAATTCGCGCTGCCCGTTGCCCGACACGCCGGCTACGCCCACGATCTCACCGCCGCGCACCGCAAGGTCAACCCCCCGAACCGCGAGGTCGCCCCGGTCGCCGAGCACTTGAAGGCCCTGGATGAGCAGTTCAGGCGCGGCACTCTTCGGTTTTGGGGATGCCGACGCGGCTGAGCCGAGCGCGGTGGGGATAGCAGGCTGCGCGCTCTCAACGGCCTGGGTCTCCCCCACCATCGCTGCAGCCAGGAAAGCGGCATCGGACCCGGAGACCGGGCCGGCATGCACCATCTGCCCACGGCGCAGCACGCTCACGTCGTCGGCGTAAGCCATCACTTCGCGGAACTTGTGGGTGATCATCAGCACCGTGGTCTGCCCTGCGGCGCAGCGTTGGCGCAGGGCCTGCAGCACCTCATCGGCCTCCTGCGGTGTGAGCACGGACGTGGGCTCATCCAGGATCAGCAGCCTTGGCTTGAGGTATAGCTGCTTGAGGATCTCCAGCTTTTGCTTTTCTCCGGCAGACAGCTGCGCCGGCGTGAGATGAAGGTCCAGCCGGAAAGGCGCCTCCTCCATGAAGGCTTGCAGTTCGCGGCGAACCTGCGGCCAGTCGATCACCATCGGAAGCCGACCTCCAGCCATGAGCAGGTTCTCAGCCACCGTCATGCCGGGCGCGACGGTGAAGTGCTGATAGACCATGCCGATGCCAAGCCGGCGGGCGGCCGCCGGATGGTCAATCACCTGCTCGCGCCCGTCGATCAGCAGCGAGCCCTCATCGGCCTGGTGGTAGCCGGCCACGCATTTCACCAGTGTGCTTTTGCCCGCCCCGTTTTCACCGAGCAGGGCATGCAGGCTGCTAGCAGCTACCTTGACTGAAACGCTCCGCAATGCAGCAAAGCTGCCGAAACGCTTGCCCAGCTCGAAGGTTTCCAGCGACAGGCCGTACGGGCTCATTAGGCCGCCTGCACCGCTTGAATCACGGCCTCAGATGTGGCAACGGCACCGAAGACACCGCCCTGCATCGTCACCATCTTCAACGCGGCCCGGTGGTTGCTGAGATCGGTGGCGCCGGTGCCGTCTTCGATGATCACGCATTCAAAGCCGCGGTCATTGGCTTCGCGCATGGTGGTGTGCACACACACATCGGTGGTGATGCCAGTGAGCACGAGGTTACAGATGCCGCGTGTGCGCAGGATCAACTCGAGGTCGGTGGCGCAGAAGCTGCCTTTGCCGGGTTTGTCGATCACGACCTCTCCGGGCAGCGGCGCGAGTTCGGGAATGATCTCCCAACCGGGTTCGCCCCGCACCAGGATGCGACCGCAGGGGCCGACGTCGCCGATGCCTGCGCCTATGCGCTGCGAGCGCCACCGCTTGTTCGCTGGCAGATCCGACAGGTCGCTGCGATGCCCTTCCCGCGTATGGATGATGTGATAGCCCTTGGCCCGCATGGCCGACAGCAGCCGCGCAATGGGGCCAATGGGCGCTCGCGTGAGCGAGAGGTCGTAACCCATCTTGTCGACATAGCCCCCGATACCGCAGAAGTCGGTCTGCATGTCGATCACCACGAGCGCGGTGTTGTCGGGTCGCAGTTGGCCGTCATAGGGCCAGGGGTAGGGGGTGGACTCGATCGTCTTCATCAGGCGGCATCCAGCGGGTTGGGTTCGGCGCCGATGTAGCGGCGTGTGGGAGGCTCAAAGCCGCAGGGGCTTCCATCGCGCACGACGATGCTGGCATCCCAAGGCAGTCGGTAGCGACCGGCCACCATGTCCTTCATGAAGGTGTAGGGGCAGTCCTGCGCGCCACCTTCAACGGCCACATAGCCGCGGTGGTAAAGCTGATAGGGGTTGTTTTCCACACCCCAGAGGCTGCGCGCCTCGCGCACGAGGTCGGGCCGCATCTCGGCCGTGATGATTTCGTCGGGCCGGTTGCCACCCTCGGCCAGCACCGAGCCATCAAGGTGGCAAAACATGCCCTGCCCCATGGAGTCGAAGCTGCCGTCGCTTCCGCACAGGCAGACGCTGGCCGTCTGTGCCAGGTTTTGGAAGGCATTGGCCTGGTTGGTGATCCGCCAGGTGTGGCGGATGGGCGCGGTGTAGCCCGCCGTACGGATGATGATTTCGGCGCCCTTGTAGGCCGCCTCGCGGGCCATTTCGGGAAACATGCCGTCGTGGCAGATGATCAGCCCTAGACGGCTTCCGTTGGGGCCCTCGCAAACGGGTACGCCCATGTTGCCGGGCTCCCAGGGCTCCACCGGCACCCAGGGATGCAGCTTGCGGTAGTACAGCCGCAAGCGGCCCTGGTCATCGATGACCAGCCCGGTGTTGTACGGGTTGCCCCTGGGGTTGCGCTCCATGATGGAAAAGCAGCCCCAGATGCGGTGTTCGATACAGGCCTTGCGAAACAGCTCGACCTGTGGGCCGTCCAGGTCGACCATGAGCTCATCAGCGGTGCTCATCGACAGCCCGTGCAGGGCGTACTCCGGAAACACCACCAGGTCCATGCTGCCCAGGTTGCGGCGCGCCTTGCCCACCATCCAGGCGATGCGCTCGGCCTGCGCGCGCAACTGCGCTGGCGTCTCGACCACGGGCAGTTGCAGCTGCACCAGTCCGACCACCACACCGTGCGGCGATTTGTTGAGTCCCCCAAGTCCGGTCATGTCGTCGGTCTCCCGTTTCGTGCAGTACAGCTCAGTGCAGCCTTGGGCCCATTCAGCGCTGGTTGAGATTGAGCTCGCCCGGTGCGCCTTCCAGCGTGCGCGTGGGCGAGCAGGTCCACACCAGGATGAGCAGGGTCAGCACATAGGGAATGGCGTTGAGCAAGTCGTGCCAGCCGCTGATGCCCTGGGACTGCAGGGCCGGGCCGAGGGCACCCGCGCCACCGAAGAGCAGGGCGGCCCCCAGGCAACGCATCGGATGCCAGCGGGCGAAGATGACCAGCGCCACGGCGATCAGGCCCTGGCCGCTGGAAAGACCCTCGCTCCAGCTGCCGGGGAAATAGAGCGACAGCGCCGAGCCGCCGATACCGGCCAGAAACCCACCAGCTGCCGTAGCCAGCGCGCGCACGCGGCCCACCGGCATGCCCAGCGCACGCGCGGCGTCGGCCGAATCGCCCACCAGGCGTACGGTCAGCCCCCAAGCGGTGCGACGCAGGGCCCAGGTGAGGGCCAGGGCCAGCAGGACACCCGCAGGGAAGAGCACGTTGATGGCCAAAGCCGCCTGGGCAGGCGAGCCCGGCGCGGCCCCCAGCCACTCACCCAAGGGCAGGCTGGGAATCTGTGCGGCCTGGGGTTGGATCAAGGGTTTTCCTAGGTAGAAGGCCAGACCCACGCCCAGGAGCATGACGGCAATGCCTGCGGCCACATCATTGACGCGCGGCAGGCCGCACACCACCCCGTGGATCAAGGCCAGCAGCGCCCCGCTCAAGCCCGCGGCCAACACGCCAGCCCACCAAAGTCCGCTGGCCCAGGAGCCAGCAAACCCCGCCATGGCCGCAAAGACCAGCACACCTTCCAGACCGAGATTCACCCGGCCGGACTTCTCGGTGACGCACTCGCCCAGACTCACGAAGAGGAAGGGGGTGCCCACACGCACCGCTCCGCCCACCACGGCCAGCAGGAGTTCAAAGAGTCCATCGGTCATGCGCGGGCCTCCGCCGCCAACGGGCCGGGCGCCGACGAAGCCGGGGGAGCGGTGCCAGCCGGCGTGCCGCCGGTGATTTTGAAGAGCCGCCCGCGCAGCGCTTCGGCCGCCAGGATGATCAGGAAGCTGAAACCCATGAGCACCTGCACCGAAGCATCGGGCAATCCCATGCGCCGCTGCAGCAGGCTTCCGGCAGCCAAAAAGCCACCGAACAGGATGGATACGGGAATCACCGCCAGGGGCTGATGACGCGCCACGAAGCTCACCAGGATGCCGGTATAGCCCAGCCCCGCAATCAGGGCCGCATTGGCAGCGGTGTGTACCGCAGCCACTTCCAGCGCGCCGGCCAAGCCGGCCGCCGCGCCTCCCAAGGCACAGGCTGACACAACCAGGGCGTTGGCCGGCAGGCCCACAAGACGCGCGGCCCTCGGGTTGCCGCCCACCACCCGCACCGCAAACCCGTGGGTGGACAGAGAAAGCCACACTGCCGCGGCCACGCAGGCCACTATTCCGAAGGCCAGACCCCAGTGCACATCCCAGGACCCCATGGAGCCGACCAGCCATGAAGGCTCCAGCGGCCGCGTGGACGGCTTGTTCAAGCTGGCCGGGTCGCGCATCGGGCCTTCAACCAGAAACTTGAAGATGGAGATGGCGATGTAGCCCAGCAGGAGGCTGCTGATGGTCTCGTTCACCCCTCGCCACTGGCGCAACGCCCCGGCCAAGGCGACCCACGCCCCGCCAGCCAGGCCAGCAGCCCCCATCAACACCGCCGTGCCTGCCGAACCCTCGGGCAGGATCACCGCATACGGAACGGCAGCCGCAGCCAAGCCGCCGAGCACCAGCGCACCCTCCCCGCCGATCACCGTCAGCCCGGCCTGCGCGGGCAGGGCCACGCACAGCGCCGTGAGCATCAAGGGCGCCGCGCGTTGCAACGAGTTCTGAATCGAAAAGGCATCACCGAAGGCCCCCTTGAACAAGAGCATCCAGGCCTGCAGCGGATCATGGCCATGAACCCAGACGAACAGGCCGAACATCAACAGCCCGCCCAGCAGGGCCAGCGCGGAAAGCGCCAGGCCTTCTGCGGCCTGCTGGAGCGGGCTCATGGTCTTCAGGCCTTGCCGATGACGCCTTCGACCAGGTAGTTCATCGATTCCAGGGTCAGGTCGGTCTGCTTGAGCACCTGGCCCTTGGGAATGACGAGCTTGCCGGTGTTGTCCTTGAGCTCGCCGGCAAAGATGTCGAAGCTGCCGGCCATCATCTTGGCGCGCACCGCTTCAGCATTTTTGCGCGCACCTTCGCTGACCGCGCTTCCGTAGGGCGAAGACTTCACGAAGCCGTCCTTCAGGCCGCCGCGTACGAAGTTGGGATGGGGCTTGCCGGTGCGGGCTGCATCGATGATCGTCTTGTAGGCGGTCAGCCAGTTCCACTCAGCCCCCGTGAGGTAGGCGTTGGGCGCAAGCTTGGCCTGGCTGGCGTGGTAGCCGCAGACCATCTTGCCGCGCTTGGCTGCCGTTTCCACGATGACCTTGGGGCCGTCCACGTGCATGGTGAACACGTCCACGCCCTGATCGGCCAGGCTGTTGGTGGCCTCGGCCTCCTTGACCGGCAGCGACCAGTCGCCGGTAAAGATCACGGTGGTGGTGATCTTGGGGTCGACCGAACGCGCGCCCATCGTGAAGGCATTGATGTTGCGCAGCACCTGGGGAATCGGCTTGGCTGCGATGAACCCGAGCTTCTTGCTCTTGCTCATATGGCCGGCGATCACGCCGTTGAGGTACTGGGCCTCATCGATGTAGCCGAAGAAGCTGCCCACATTCTTGGGATGCTTGGCTTCATTCCACAAGCCGCCGCAGTGGGCAAAGCGGATCTTTTCGTTCTTCGGCGCCACCGCCAGGATATGCGGGTCAAAGTAGCCGAAGGAAGTGGGGATAACAAGCGTGGCGCTGTCCTGCGAAATCATGCCCTGCATGGTCTTCTGCACGGCCTGCGTCTCGGGCACGTTTTCCTGCTCGACGAGCTTCACGCCGGCCATCTTTTTGAGCTCTGCGGCGGCCTCGGCGTGGGCCTGGTTGTAGCCGAAGTCATCACGCGGGCCGACATAGATCACGCCCACGGTGATGGCCGACTGGGCATAGGCCGAGCGCAACCCACCGGGCAAGGCCAGGCTGGCGCCCATGGCGGCAGCGCCGAGCATGAAGCCGCGGCGGGGTTGATCGGCAAGCATCTCGGCAATCGGGGTGGATGGAAACTTTCGCATCAATTGCTCCTTGTGGTAACTAAAGGTGGGGAAGGGACTGCTAAGAGGCTCACATGCGCAGCCACGACGCGCCAGCCCAAGGCAGGTAAACGCATCCAAGTCTGGCTTTGCCGGCCGACGACGGCCACGTTGTCTCGCACAAATTCAGTCATGGCCGTGCCAGCATCGGTTCCAAAGGTGCTGATCACCGTGCGCTGGAGGGTGCGTGCAAGGCTTGCTGCGGGGCGGCTATTTCGAAAGGCGCGGATCTCGTCGATGCCGTAGAGGTTCTCGCCCACCCCGTAACGAATCGTGTGTTCGCTGGGCCAGAAGAGTTCGTCAAGAACGTCCACGCGGTTGTTCACCAGCGCGTCTTCATAACGCGCGAAGGCGGCCGAGAGTTCGGCGTGGGCTTCAGGCTGGTTGATCTGCATCGCTTGATTCCTTGGTCTTTGTTTGAACGGGACCTCGTGAGGTCCCATCAGGCCCCACTGGGCCCCATCACGCAGAAAGCCCTGCGCCGTTTGCATGCGCGGCCACCACGCCCTGCCTCTCTAGCGCATGGGCTACCCGCAGGGCCAGATCTTCGCGCCAGGGCGCAGCCACGACCTGCACGCCAATGCTCAAGTGCGGATGAGCCGGGTCCACACCCCATACCGGCACCGTGACCACCGGCAGCCCGATGCAGGAGATCGGCTGCGTGAGCAGGCCCATGCTGGCGCGGGCATTCATTCGTTGGCCGGCGATCTCGATAAAGTCGGTGCCGATGGGCTGCGCCACGCAAGGAGTGGCTGGCGCCAGCAGCACATCCCACTGCGCGAAGCTTTGCGCCACCTGGCGCGCGAACCAATGGCGCACGCGTTGAGACTGCTGCACCCAGGCTGCGGGCAACAGAGCCCCGGCGATGAATCGATCACGGGTGTGCGGGTCGAATTCCGAGGCGCGGGTCTGCAGGTCTTTGAGGTGCAGAGCCGAGCCTTCGGCATTGGTGATGATGAAGGCTGCGGCCCGCGCAGCGGGCACCTCCGGCCAGTGCACGGCTGGTGCTGTAAGGTCCAGGCCCAGGGCCTGCGCCACACGCGCCACGGCCCGCCGAGCAGGCTCGGTGGCCATGTCGTGAAACCAGCCACCCAGCACTCCGATGCGCAGGCCTTGTGCTGCTTTTTCACCTCGGCCCAGCAAAGGTGCGGTGGGCTCAATGCACCGTGGTGCTTGCGCCGGGTCTTCCTCATCAGGCCCCTGCATCGCGTCGTACACCCGGGCGAGCAACTCCACACTGTTGGCAAAGGGGCCAACATGGTCGAGGCTGCCCACGAAGGGGAAGCTACCGGCGCGTGGCAGGCGGCCATAGGTTGGCTTGAGGCCAAAGACACCGCACAGCGAAGCCGGAACGCGGATTGAGCCGTTGGTGTCGGAGCCCAGGGTGAAGGGCACCTGCCCAGCGGCCACGGCCGCAGCCGAGCCGCCTGAGGAGCCGCCACTGATACGCGAAGGATCCTGCGGGTTACGACAGGCGCCGTAGTGGGTGTTCTCAGTGGTGAAGCCGTAGGCGTATTCGTCCATGTTGAGTGCGCCCACGAGCACTGCGCCGGCAGCCTCCAGCCGGCGGATCACTGCGGCATCGCGTGTAGCCGGTGGTGCATCGCGCTCAATCCTGGAGCCAGCCAGCGTGGTGAGCCCTTGAATATCGAAGAGGTTTTTCACTGCAAAGGGCACACCGTGTAAGGGCAATGGTGCGGTGCTGACGTCAAGCTGTGCAGCGCGCGCGCGGGCACGCTGCGGCACAAGCGCGGTGAAGGCGTTGACCTGCGCGTCGGTGGCCTGGATGCGTGCGAAAGCCGACTCAACTGCCTGGATCGCAGTGCCGGCTACGGTTGCCGCTGCTGGGGCGTTTACCATCTCAACAGAGGATTCTGCCGCCGCCCTCTCCTGAGTTACAGCACCCACCGGCGCCACAGGCCTGAACACACTGCCCGACTCATCCGCTGGCGTCAGGGTGGACGCCAGCTTGAGCATCGGTTCGGCCAAACTTGCGGCAATGCAAAGGTAGTTCACCACCCCAGCGCGGTACTCGGGCGCGACGGGCATGCCCAACAAGGCGGACTGCGCGTCCATCACGGCAGTGGCACGTTCGGGACTTAGCAAGGGTGGCATTGCAGCGGTGTGTTTCAAGTGTTTGCTCGGGCGTACGAGGTGCTGTAGTCAGGCGCGGGCACCTCAGGCCTTGGACAACTGTCGGTAGTCCGGCTGCAGGTGGAACCAGTACATATAGCCCTGAACGTTGCTGAGCATGGCCACGTCCATCGAGGGCTGGAAGATGGGCACCCGCGGCACTTCGTCGTAGGCGATCTGCACCATCTCCTTGACCATGGAGTCGTACAGAGGCTTGCTCTCGGCAAAGCGCGCATTAGTGACCACTTTGTCGAGCTTGGGGTTCTGGTAGCTCATGGTGTTGAACACCGCGTTCTGGCCGTGATAGCACCAAAAGAAGAAGTACTCGGGGTAATCGAGCCAGCCTCCGAAGCGGTTGAGGATCAGCGGCATATCCTTCTTGAGGAGCGCTGCACGCCAAGTGGCACCAGGGATCTTGTTAATGGTGGTCTTGATGCCGATGGAGGCTAGCGCCTCCTGGATCAACAGCACCATGGGCTCGCCGATGGTGGCGCTGCCCAGGTCGAAACTGATCGCGGTCTCCAGTCCGTTGGCATAGCCCGCTTCGGCCATCAAGGCCTTCGCCTTGGCGATGTCCTGCTTATACCAAGTCGGCTGCGGCCAGGCGGTGGTCTTGATGCTGTTCCCCGTACCACCATAGAGCTTGGCTGCGCGCTTGTAGATGGCCTTGTCGTACATCTGCTCATAAGGCAGAGCCCAGGCTACGGCTTGGCGCAGCTTGGGGTTGTCAAACGGCGCTTTGGTCGTGTTCATACCGAAGTAGATCATCGAGTTCTCGATCGGCGTGGAGGTGACCTTTACACCAGAGGCGCCGCTGGAGAGCTCACTGAAGTCCTTGGGCGGCAGATCGTAGGTGATATCGATATCACCCTTTAACAGCAGGGCCCGGCGGTTGCCAGCGTTGGGCACTTCGCGCTGCACGATGCGGCGCAGTTTGGGCGCTGGACCGCATTTCCATTCCTCATTGCGCACATAGATGATCTCCTGTCCCGGCTTGAAGCTTTCGACCTTGTAGGCGCCGCTGCCAGCCGTGTTGTTACGGGTCCAGTTCAGGCCCCAGGGATCTTGAGGCGTGGCGTTTTTCTTCACCAGTTCACTATTGAAGATACAGGGCACCGGCACGGCCATGTCCATCATCGTGAGCTTGTCAGCGCGCAGAAACTTCACACGGAAGGTGTAGTCGTCTACCACCTCAAACTGCGAGGGTTCTTCAAGTGAGCCTGCCTTCATCTGAAAGGTGGGGAAGCCGCCCACGGTCACTGCGCGGTCGAAACTCCACTTCACATCCTTGGCCGTGACCGGTGTGCCATCGTGAAACTTTGCGTCTTTGCGCAACTTGAAGGTCACAGAGTTGCCATCGGGCGCGGTCTTCCAGCTTTCGGCCAATTCAGGAACCAGTTTTTCCTTGTCGTAGACCACGCGGCCGTCGGGCAGGGTCTTCTTCGCAAAGCCCATCAGCCGGTCATAGCAGATCCAGCTCACGCCGTAGGACGGGCGGTTGGCGCCTACGGTCTGGATGTCCAGTGAATTGGGGCCGAACTCATTGGCCACGATCAGGACATCTTTTGGGCGGGCTTGCGCGCTGGCGAGACCGGGCAGGCTGGACAGGGCTACCGGCGTAGCCGCGGCGCTGGAAAGGAAGTGACGGCGTTTCATGATCGATGCTCCTTTAGGTGGTAAGGGGGACTGCGTTGGAAAATTCAGAGGGCGAAGTTCGGGATGCGAGATAGCCGCGCCAGCCTCCATAGGCGCTCACATCAGGCGCGCCTTGCAGGGCATAGGCTTCACACAGGAAACCATGCACCGTGCGACCGTCTTCAAGTTCGATCGATCCCAGCCCCAGTGGCGCGGGAATCAACGCAATAAAGGAGCCCACCGCCGACTGCGGCATATCCCAAACCTCCACCTCTATCGACATGCCGCCTTCAGCGACGCGTTGCAAGCCTGGCTTGGGGGGCACGGTGCCGGGTAGTGCATACAGGCGGTAACGCGGTGCCGTTCGGGCACGGCACTGGAGCGTGGCGCCACGCTCGAGGAGTTGACCGTTCAAGGGCAAGCCGCTGAGGTGGGCACCCACAACGGCAAGGGCCACGGTGACTTCGACAGCAGGAGTTGCCGGCAGGACAGAGGCTCCAGGCCTAGGCTTGTGGCCACTGCTGCCCATCGACAAGGCGCAGTAAGCCTGCCAGCAAGCCCCCCAACTCGCCAGTGCAGCATCGTGGTTGGCTGGGGCGATGAAGGTCACGCCAAATGGAAGTCCCTGTGCAGTGGTTGTGGCCGGCACCGATAGGGCGCACCACCCCAGGAGGTTCACAAAGTTGGTGTAGGTCCCCAATTCGGAATTCACCCCCACCGGATCAGTGGCAACCTCATCGAAGCGCGGGTGGCGGGGGGCGGTGGGGACCATCAACGCGTCTACGTTGTCGAATAGAGCCTGAGCCGGAACGCGTAACTGCGCAAGCCGGTACTGCGCCCGAAACGCATCGACGGCTCGTTGGGTCTCGGCCTTGCGTACCACTGTGGCCACCGTGGTGTCCACCACATGCGGTTGATTCTTCAGCAGCTCTTCCAACACCGCGTAACGCTCGGCTACCCAGGGCCCCTCGTAGAGCAGCTGAGCAATCTCATGGAGACCAGTGAAGTCCAGCGCCACCAATTCCACGCCCATGGCTTGCGCACGAAGGCAGGCCTCGCGCCAAGCGCTGTCGTAGCCGTCCTGTGCGCGAAGAAAGGGTTGGGTGGGTACACCCACGCGCAAAGACAAATCGGAGGGAACCCCGCGCCGCGCCTGCAGGCGAAGTGGGCCGGGCGCAAAGTGGCTGAAGTCGTCGGCCGCGTCTGCCCCTTCGATCACCGCCAACACACACGCCGCGTCGTCTACCGTTTCTGCGAAGATCGACACGCAGTCCAGCGTCCGGCACGCCGGCAACACGCCGGCGGTGCTCACCCGACCAGGTGTGGGCTTCAGGCCGATGACTTGGTTGAAACCTGCTGGCACGCGGCCTGAGCCAGCGGTGTCAGTGCCCAGAGAAAACGCCACATCGCCCCGCCCTACTGCTACGGCCGAGCCCGAACTTGATCCCCCGCTGATGCGCGTTGGATCGAACACGCTGGCCGGAGAGCCGTAGGGGCTACGGGTTCCCACCAAGCCGGTGGCGAACTGGTCCAGATTGGTCTTACCAACCAGGACTGCACCAGCTTGGTGCAGGCGCTGCACCACCGTGGCGCTCTGCTCGGCAAGGATCTGATGCGCCGGGCAGGCTGCGGTGGTAGGCAGGCCACGTACGTTGATGTTGTCCTTGACGGCAAAAGGAACTCCAAACAGAGGCAGCCGAGACAGCAGGTCGGCTCGAGCAGCCTCATCTGGGCAGGCGAGGGACAGAGCGTCCAATTCAGCCGCTCGGGCAGTGACTGCCGCAATCGGCACCCGGTGGATCCAGACCTCATTCGGACTGGAGCTTGCTACCCGCTCAGCTCGTGCTTGTAGCAACTCCTGCGCACTTGCCCCCTCGGCGTAGGCACGACGCCAATCTTCAATGGTCAGCAGGGTTGATTCGTCGTGCATGGTCCTGGTGCACCTACTGGTATACAAGGAGGTGTAAGCAAAAACCTTGCCGAGGCTTAGCTGCCCTGCTCCTCCTTATCTGCGTCTGATGTCACAGGCGTCTGCATCTTCAAGAGCTCGTACGCTTGCCGTACCCGCGCCTGCTCACGCGTGGTGTCGGGGTGTCCTTCCGAAGGACATCACCATCAAGGGCGAACCCGGTGCCGGGAACCGTGGCAGGTCACTGGGGCTGTCGCTCACTGAGCAACTCTGACCGCCAGCAAGATGTGCTGGCGTGCTGCTTGACGATGACGACCTCTATATCGATGGGCTCGACCCCCTCGCGTGTGCGCCAATCTCAATGCACGCTACGATGGGTCCCATCATGTTGCTCGCGCTGACAGCCATTTGCATCGGGGCCAGTTTGGGTGCAGTGCTGCGTTGGCTACTCGGCGTGTGGCTCAACCCTGCGCTGAGTCAGGTGCCGATGGGAACCTTGGCAGCCAATCTCTTAGGCGGCTACTTGGTGGGGGTGGCGGTGGCGTTGTTTGCCTCGCATCCTGATTGGCCTGCCCATTGGCGGCTCTTGGTGATCACAGGTTTTTTGGGAGGGCTCACCACCTTTTCTACCTTCTCGGCCGAGGTGGTGTCTCTGCTCGAGCAACAACAATGGACGTGGGCGATCAGCACGACCGCGCTGCATCTGTTGGGGTCGCTGGCGATGACCCTCCTGGGCATGGTCACCGTTGGCTGGATCCGCTCAGCCTAACTGCCTGCCAAAGGGCCCGGTCTGAGTGCTTGGGGGTGGCCTCAGCAGCACCAGATTCGACGCCAAAAAGGGCCCTGACTTTGGCCGCATCGCGGACCGGTGTCAGTTCGGCGGCACGGCGGCCACCGGCCCCATCGGCACCAAACAAGGTACGCCGCCGGATCCAACCGCCGCAGCCCACTCCTTCAGAGCCTGATTGCGCCACAAAGCAGGTGGCGTCTCGAATCAGCTGCTCCAGTGTGGGAACCTCGTTCAGCGTGGCCGTCCGCAATTCGAATGAAGGCATAAGGTCTTCGCGCAGCGCTCAGCGAACACTTGAGCACCCGGGCCTGGCCCACACCTTGCTGCCAGCCTCTATGAGGCCGTTAGCATTGATGCTAAGGGGGAACATTCATGGACCGTCGAGATATCCTGCGTCAACTCTTGGGTCTCAGCGCGGCGGGCCTGGCAAGCCCAAGCAGCTGGGCCACGCCCGAGCTCACCCAAAACCCGTTTGCACTTGGCGTGGCCAGCGGCAGCCCAGACCACCGGTCCGTTGTGTTGTGGACGCGGCTCTATGACCAGGGTTTCTTCGACTCCAAGCTTCCCAACGTACCGATTGCGGTGCGCTGGGAACTGGCACACGATGAGCAATTCAGCCGCGTGCTGGCTTCGGGCCAGGCCGTGGCCGACCCAGCCCTGGCGCATGCGGTTCACGTTGAGCCCGATGGCTTGCCGCCGAACACCTGGCTGTACTACAGGTTCAGAGTGGGGGCCATGGTCAGCCCGGTAGGCCGTACCCGCACCCTGCCTGAGCCGCAGGCATCCGTTTCGAACTGGCGGATCGCCTTCGCCTCGTGTCAGCACTATGAAAGGGGATATTTCGGCGCCTACGCCCACCTTGTGAAGGACAAGCCTGATCTCGTCTTGTTCCTGGGGGACTACATCTACGAGTACGCACCCTCGCGTGCGGCCGGCCTTGTTCGTTCAGTGGAAGGGAATTGGTGCCTGAGCCTGCCCGACTACCGAGCGCGCTATGCGACCTACCGGCAAGACCCCCACCTGCAGGCAGCCCACCGCGCAGCGCCTTGGGTTCTGACCTGGGACGACCACGAGGTGCAAAACGACTACGCCGGTGTGCAGCCGGGAAATCGAGGGCCCGAGGTGTCCGACTTTCTGGCGCGTCGAGCAGCCGCCTACCAGGCTTACTACGAGCATATGCCCTTGCGGGCATCTACGCTGATCGAACGTCTAGGAGGTCTGCAGCGAGGGGGCGAATTGCGCCTGTACGCCAACTACCGCATTGGCGACTTGATCAACCTGTCGACCCTTGATAACCGGCAATACCGACACCCTCAGGTATGCACGGCCAATGGCGGGCTTGGTTCATCGGGTGTTGACCGCTTGAGCTGTGCAGCCTTGGGCGACGAGCGCAGAAGCCTGTTGGGCCTGCAGCAAGAGCAGTGGCTGGCCCAGCAGCACCGCGGGAGCCCACAGCGCTGGCATGTCCTGGCCAACGCCACCTTGTTTGGCCAGCGGCTGTACGGCTCGGCATCGAAGCCGCGGGTTTCCAACGATGGTTGGGACGGCTACCCCCGTGCTCGACAACGCCTGATCGACCACTTTGACCAACACGGCGGGCAAAACCTGCTGGTGCTTGGCGGGGACATTCACGAAAACTGGATCGGGCACATCCTGCGCAGCTACGACCAGCCCAGTTCGCCTGGTGTGGGCGTCGAGTTCTGCGGCGGTGCGCTGGCAAGCTCTCTTACCAATCCGGCCGCCCTGGAATCGCGCAGGCGCTTGAATCCGCACTTTGTGTACGGGGACAGCGGCGTTCACGGGTATGGCGTGGTCGACATCACACCCCAGATGCTGGAGCTGAGGGTTCGGGCCGTCGACAACAGCGCGCTTCGAAGCCCCGCCATTCGCACAGCGGCCGCCTTTCGGGTTTCACACGGGCGGGCGAGGCTCGAGCCTGTGGTAGCCTGACCCGCAGGCATTGCACCAGCCGGCATCGTTTTTGGCCAAGCGCGGCTGTGTTTGAACCGTGAACAAACGCCGCCGCACCCTTGTACTGCAGGCCTGCGCCGCTTGTGCCGGCACCTCGGCCTGTCCAGGCCAGCATGGGTCGTTCGGTGCCTTGAGTCAGCGATTGGTCAAATCGAGGGGCGCCGCTTCAGCCACAAGTCACCTGAGACTCGCGGCTTCATGACCGAGACAGAATGCAGCCCGCGGGTCCAACGCCGCGCACCCCTTGAGGCTTTGACGATCTTGAACACGACGGAACTTCGCCCGACCAACCACATGGGCGCCTGGACCTTTATACCCTTTGCGCTGACCATCTTTACCAGCGCTTTCCTGCTGTTCCAGGTACAACCCCTGTTGAGCAAGCAAATCCTGCCTTGGTTCGGCGGCAGCCCAGCGGTCTGGACCACAGCCATGCTCTTCTTTCAGTCTCTGCTGTGTTTGGGCTACCTGTACGCCCATGCGGTGACGCGTTGGTTGTCGCGTCCATGGCAGGCACGCGTTCACCTGGCGCTGTTGGCGGCGTCGGCCCTCTTGGCCGCGCAGGTCTTGCCCGACTTGTCATTGCGCCCCCAATCGCCCGATTCACCAGTGGCCCAGGTGCTCACCATCTTGGGGCTCAGCGTGGGCTTGCCTTACTTTTGCTTGGCCACCACCGGTCCCCTGGTCCAGCATTGGTTCACCCGTACACCCCACGCCCATGCCGTGTTCCGCCTGTACGCGCTGTCGAATCTGGGCTCGTTCTTGGCCCTGTTGACCTTCCCCTACCTGCTCGAGCCCTGGCTGGAACAGGGCGAAATGGGCTCCTTGTGGACCTTGGGTTATGGGGTCTTTGCCCTGCTGTGCGCGCCCTTGGCGCTGGGTTGGTGGCAGGACGCTGGTGCGCATAAACCCGCCCCGTCGCTCCCAACCCAGCCGATGAGGGCCAATCCCGGTGAGCCCGATGCGCCCGGTGCGTCCCGAATTGGGGCCAAGGGCCCTGTCGCGGTGCAGGCCTTGGGCGCAGACGCAACATGGCCCGTGAGCATGCAACGCTTGGCTTGGGTGGCCCTGCCGGCCTTGGCGTCGCTGGTATTCATCGCCGCGACCGACCAGATCAGTCACGACATCGCACCCGAGCCCCGCCTGTGGATCACGACCTTGGGTCTGTACCTGTTTACCTTTATATTGACCTTCGATCACCCACGCTGGTATCAGCCGCGCCTGTATGCCCTTGCATCCCTGGCGCTGGTCGTAGCCACCGTCGGTATTTCCGATATCCCACACTGGTTCGGCTGGGATTGGGACTATGGGGTCGACGAAGTGCGCTGGCTGCATTACGGGCTGATCTTGACTGTGTGCATGCTGTGCCACGGGCAGTTGTATCGAAGCCGACCGGCCGATCCGAGACGCTTAACCGAGTTTTATCTTTGCATGTCGTTGGGCGGTGCCCTGGGCGGACTGTTCGTCACCTTGGTGGCCACCTCGTACTTCGACGACTATCACGAGTGGCTGATGGCTCTGGTGCTGGCTGCCTTGCTCGCCTGCTGGGTCTTGTTTGCAACGCCGCCCTCACCCCTGGGGCGGCCCTGGGCGGGTGCCGTTGTGGCCACGGCCGTGGTGGGTCTGTTGGTCCACCTCCTCAACCCCTGGTCCTGGCGCGAGGTGCGCACGACCGACCGCAGCGAGACCCTGCTGGAGCAGTCACGTAACTTTTACGGCACCGTTACCGTCACCGAACGTCGCTTTGTCAATCAACCCGAGCGTGATGAGCGGGTATTCTTCAGCGGTAACGTTACCCATGGGCAACAGTCTCTTTGGCCAGAGCTGCGGCATGTGCCGACCACTTATTACGCCCGCGACAGTGGCATCGGCGAAACCCTGCAGTGGGCGATGGACCGCCAGCCGGCGTTGTCGGTGGCGCTGATCGGCCTGGGTGCTGGCACGCTGGCCAACTACGCTCGGCAAGCCGATGACTACGACTTCTACGAAATCAACCCAGCGGCGGTGCACATTGCGCAGCGCTGGTTCGACAACCTGGCCACCTGTAAAGCCCATCGCCAGCAAATCCTGCTGGGCGATGCCCGTTTGAAGATGGAGCAGTTGCCGGCTGATCGTGCTTACGACGTGATCGTCCTGGATGCCTTTACCGGGGGATCGGTGCCGATCCACCTGCTTACCCGCGAAGCCTTTGCCATCTACAAGCGCCACCTCAAGCCCGATGGCTTCTTGGCCATCAACATCACCAATGCCTACCTGCACCTGTACCCCGTGGTGCGTGCGCAGGCTGAGGCCTTGGGCATTCCCTTCCGGCACAAGCACCAAGAGGTTGACGAAACCCGTTACATCCGACGCAACCTGCACTTCATCATGACAGCAGATCGCGACTACTTGAAGGCCTACCCGTCGGTGGACGGCCGTTACTTTGACGAAGCCGGCCGCCTGGTGCGCACCGAACCAGTGAACATGCCCGGCTTACGCCTTTGGACCGACCAGTTCAGCAGCATTGCCCCGATCGTGCGATAAACCCTCGACCCCGGGCTCACCCCGCCCGCAGCGGCCCTATGGCGGAGGGCACGGCAGGGACATTGCGCCCGGCCCTGGCGTTGGCGGCTAAGCTTGTACCTCCCCGCAGCGCAGCGGCAGTGCCGCTGGGCTTTGTCCCCACCGCTGTTTCACAGCATAAGCCCAACCACAAACAACGATGATGCCCGCCCGCCAGCTTTTCTTGACCCTGTTGTGCGCCGTCAGTGCGGCGCTAGCGCCTGCTGCCTGGGCGCAGTCCAAGAGCGCCGATGCCACCTATGTGCCCCAGCGTGGCCAGGCGGGCAAGGACGTGATTTGGATACCCACGCCGCAAGGCCTGATCGACAAGATGCTCGAGGTCACCCGGGTTGGGTCCGACGACTTGGTGTACGACCTCGGGGCTGGTGACGGCATCATCGCCATCACCGCTGCGGGTCGCCATGGTGCGCGTGCTGTGGGAATTGAGTACAACCCGCAGATGGCAGACTATGCTCGGCGCAAGGTCGCCGAGGCCGGTCTGAGCAACAAGGTGAGCATCATCACGGGTGACATTTTCAAAGAAGACTTCAGTGCGGCCACGGTGGTCACCCTGTACCTGTACCCGGACCTCAATATGCGCCTGCGTCCCTCAATTTTGGCCATGAAACCGGGTACGCGCGTGGTGTCCCACGCTTTCACTATGGGCGACTGGGAACCCGATGAAACCGTCAGTGACCAATCGGCCCGGGCGTTTTACTGGATGGTGCCGGCCCAGATCGAGGGCGAGTGGACCCTCAACGGCTTGGAGGGCATGCCGGTGAACTTGAGCTTTCGCCAGTCCTTTCAGCAGATTGGCGGCATGGCCACCATCCAGGGGGTCAGCCAGCCCTTGGTCGGCGCGCGGTTGCGGGGCGATGAGCTGAGCTTCAAGATGAGCCTGCCCGACCGCCAACTGGTCAGCTTCACTGGCCGTGTGAAGGCCAGCACCATCAGCGGAACGCTCAACACACCCAGCGCGAATCTGTCGGCTGAAGCCCGTCGGAAGTGAGCCCCATGACTGGGTCGCAGGGCGTACCATCGCAGGCCAGCCCCGCCACCCCCAGCCCGCAACGCGTGCTGCAACCCCTGGCTGCGGTGGCCCTGACCGTGGGCATCGTGGTGGGGGCTGGTATCTTCAAGACACCGTCTTTGGTGGCTGGCATCAGCGGTGATGCTGGCTGGGCCCTGGTGCTTTGGGCGGTGGGTGCGGCCATTTCGATCGCCGGGGCCCTGTGCTACGCGGAGTTGTGCACCGCCTATCCCCACGCGGGTGGTGATTATCACTTTCTGCAACGCGCCTTCGGTCGAGACTTATCTTTCCTCTATGCCTGGGCCAGGGCTGTCGTGATCAACCCAGGGTCCATCGCGCTCTTGGCCTTCGTCTTCGGCGACTACATGAGTACCTTGCTGAGCCTGGGCGCATACTCCAGTGCGGTGTGGGGCTTGGGCATCGTGGTGGCCCTGACGGTCATCAACTGGGCGGGCTTGAACGCTTCGGTGCGCCTGCAGACGGCGTTGACGGCCATCGAGTTACTCGGGCTGCTGGCCGTGGTGATCGCTGGGCTTTGGGCTCCAGCGCCAGCGTCGCAAGCGGTGAATTGGTTCATGCAGGCGCCTGCGCCGGCGCAGTGGGGGCTGTGTTTGGTGTTCGTGCTGTTGACCTTTGGCGGCTGGAACGAATCAGCTTATGTTTCGGCTGAGGTACGGGGTGGGCCGCGCGCGATGGTTGGGGTGATCGTGGCCAGCATGGCCGTGCTCACCCTGATGTACCTCTTGGTCAACTGGGCGCTGTTGCAGGGCTTGGGGTATGAAGGCTTAAGCCAGAGCAAGACTGCAGCAGCGGACCTCCTGGGTCAAGTCTTCGGGCCCTGGGCCCAAAAGGCCCTGGGCCTGCTTGTGGCAGTTGCGGCGCTGACCAGCATCAACGCCACGATGGTGGTCGGTGCGCGCAGCAACTACGCCCTTGGTAGAGACTGGCGCGTTTTGCACCGATTGGGACATTGGCACGAACAGAACGCCAGTCCTCGTGTGGCGTTTGGCCTTCAGGCCCTGATGGCGGTGGCCCTGATCTTCTTGGGTACCCAGCAGGCAGATGGCTTTGCCGCCATGGTGGAGTTCACCGCACCGGTGTTTTGGAGTTTTCTCTTGTCGGTGAGCGTCGCGGTGATTTGGTTGCGGCAACGAGATGCGCAGGCGGATCGCCCCTTCAAGGTGCCGCTGTACCCCCTGACACCGTTGGTATTCGGAGCAGCCTGCGCATGGCTGGCCTACTCCAGCATCACCTACGCCATCAGCCGGCAGGCCATCGGCGTGTCCTTGGGGCTGATGGCCAGTGGCGTGTTGGCCTGGTGCTTGCTCCGCTGGCGCGAAGCTCGCCCATGACCCGCCGTGCCCCGCAGGGTGGCCGGGGCATGGCCACCAAACCGCTGCAACCACTTTGCTCTTGGGTGTTTCAAGGCAGGGCCAGCCAGCGCGACAACGCCGCCACGTCCTCAGGGAACAACTGCCCCCGATCAGACTGAACCACGCGGGCCTGCCGGTCAAGCACCGCTATGGCTGGAACCATGGTGGGCCGGGCAAACACCTGGGCCAGGTTCTGGTCGTACCACGCGCAGGCGAAGGTGTAGCCGCCCCGGTTCAGGTATGCGCGGGCGGTTTCGGCCTGCCGATCCACCGATATGCCCAAGACCTGCAGCCCTTGACGGCCGTGACGCTCCCAGAGGGCTTGAATCTGCGGCGTCTGTTCCCGGCAGAAGGGGCACCAGCTGGCCCACCAATAGATCACAGTGACCTGCCCCTTGAGTTGTGCGGGCGAACGGGCAGGGTCGCTGAGCATGTGAAGCTCGGGCCACACCACCCTTTGACCCACCGGCGGCGGCGCCGGCATGGCCAGGGCTTTTTCAGGCGCCGCCTGGGCCCACGCATTCGGGCCACACGCACCAGCCAGTGCGCTGGCGGCCATTGACTTCAGGGCCAAACGCCTGCGCGGTGATGGGCCGTCCGGGCTCAAGTGCGCTCGCATGAGCAGCACTGCACACAAGGGTAACCGGTGGCTCACTGAGGCGGGGTTCCTGGTGCCTGAGGGTACGCTGGTTGCTGAGGGTACGCTTGTTGCTGAGGGTAGACTGGTTGCTGAGGGTAGGCTGGCTGCTGAGGGTACGCTGGTTGCTGAGGGTACGCTTGTTGTTGGCCGTAGGCTTGTTGTTGTGTATAGGCCTGCTGTTGCGCATAGGCTTGTTGCTGTGCATAGGCCTGCTGCTGTGCAGAGTCCGGCGCGCGTATTCCGCGAGCCACCAGGGCAGTTTGGGCGCTGGCGGAACTGCCAGCGTCAGACAGCGTCGCAGCGGGGCTGAACAGGCTGCGCAGCATGTCGGGCATGTCAGCTGCTAAGAACTCGAGGGCGCGATCGATCACGCCAGCAAGTTCAGGGTCGTCTGCTGTTCCAAACCATTGGGCGCGGTTGGCAGCCATGAGCCTCACCTGATCCAAATTGCACCGAGGCAGGTTGAGCTTTAACCATCTCATGCCAGCCAAATGGCGAGCGTCGGGATGGTGAACCACACGGCCGATGGTGCGGAATTCGGCAAGTGAACATGCTGGCTTAGCAGCGTCTGGGGTGCGAGCCGCCGATTGAGCGTGCGCCTCAATGCACAACAACGTCAAGATCAGCGCCAGTAGGCCGCGCACAGCGCAATAAGGGCTTGCTCCCATCAATTGTTCCGCCTTGGTGAAGTTCCACACATCCATGAGTTGGGTCGGCATGGCGCGCAAAAGCTGAAGGGTCGCCCTACAAAACGAAGAAAGCCGGCATGGCCGGCTTTCCCCTAAGCGCGCAGCCAAGGGCAGGCTGAATGCCCGCCCCGGCTGCGACAGCCCTTAGCCCCCTGGCGGTTTGCTTCCAGGCGGAGGCTGCGTTCCTGGCGGCGGCTTGGCCCCACCTGGAGGCGGCCCACCTGGAGGCGGTCCACCTGTGGGCGGCTTGGCCCCACCTGGGGGCGGCCCACCCGGAGGCGGCCCACCTGGAGGCGGTCCACCTGGAGGCGGTCCACCTGTGGGCGGCTTGGCCCCACCCGGAGGCGGCCCACCTGGCGGCGGTCCACCTGGAGGCGGTCCACCCGCGGGCGGCTTGGCCCCACCTGGAGGCGGCCCACCCGGAGGCGGCCCACCCGGAGGCGGTCCACCTGCGGGCGGCTTGGCCCCACCTGGAGGCGGCCCACCCGGAGGCGGTCCACCCGGAGGCGGTCCACCTGCGGGCGGCTTAGCCCCACCTGGAGGCGGCCCACCTGGAGGCGGCCCACCTGTGGGCGGCTTGGCCCCACCTGGAGGCGGCCCACCCGGAGGCGGTCCACCTGGAGGCGATCCACCTGCAGGCGGATTGGCCCCAGGTGGGGGCTTTTTGGGGTCGGCAGTCTGTGCACCGACCAGGGTTGTGCCCAGTACCATCACCGCCACCAGTGCGGTTTTCTTCACCATCACGTTCTCCTTCCGTCAAGGTGATGCTTGGCCAAGCAATGCACCAATGATGCATCTCCTAGAGGTCCACAGTGTTTAAACGAGCCAAGTGAGCCCGAGAGTAGTCCTCAAAATCCACATATGTCAAGGGGGTTTGATGAGGCGTTCGGCATATGACCAGAAGGGGTTGCCCTACAGCCTGGCGCGTACCAGGTTAGCAGGGTGTGAAATTTCCCCAAACCGACCTCGGCTCGAGGCAGGCTTGAGCCCAAGCCGCCCCTTTTGGACGACTTTAGAGTGGGCGGCCGTGGCGAAAGCACCTGCGAGCCCGGCTCCGTGGACGTCGTGGAGCGCAGCCTTTTGGCGCGCCGCTACTTCGTCGCACGCAACGACACTTTCAAGGGGTTGGCTGTGCTGGCGCAGATCGGACAGCCTTCGCGCAACCGTATCAGCCTGTAAGTCGAGATCCGCAGACCCCTGTACATGCACCAGGCCACGCGCGAGCGTTCAACTGCGTTCGAGCCCCTGAGGGCCCATCTCACCGAGGTGCTGGGCGAGGTGGCGGCCTATGTGCGCTCGCGCTAGCCTGCTTAAGCTGCGCGCTCAGGGGGTTCGCGCTCATGATGTCGGCCACGGGCCTGTGGTCGGCATCTCGCCCCGCCAGAAGTACGCGAATGGCGCAATCACCCTGCGAGGCGATGCCCACGAGTTGTCAAGCTTCGGTCGCGGGTACAGCGCGGACGCGGTGCTCCTTCATCAGCTGCGAAGCGAGCTTGACCGGGGCGGTGGGCGCGACCTGGATGACGCGCCGGGGTTATGGGTCAGGCAATCCTTGACGGTGCCGATGGTGGAGCCTTTCTAGAACGAGGGTTTCAGAGGACCGCCGCTGCCTACACTGCGAGTGCTCATCCAATTGAACGCTTCGACAAGGGCTGCAGACATGTCCGACCACACCGCTGTGTACCCGCACCTGCTTGCACCCCTGACGCTGGGTCGTGTTCGCTTGCGCAACCGGGTGCTCATGGGGTCGATGCATACCGGCTTGGAGGATGGCCGGGATCTGCGCCCCTTGGCTGCCTTCTTCCGCGAACGAGCCGCTGGCGGGGTGGGCCTCATCGTGACTGGCGGTATTGCACCCAACATCGCCGGATGGGCCAAGCCGTTTGCTGGAACGCTGGCCACGCAGGCCGCAGCAAAACGCCATCAGGTGGTCACCCGTGCGGTACACGAAGCCGGTGGGCATATCGCCATGCAGATCCTGCACACCGGGCGCTATGCCTACCATCCCTTGGCCGTTGCGCCCACCCGCCTGCGTTCGCCGATTTCGCCCTTTACCCCGTTCGAACTGTCGGCACGCGGGGTGGAGCGTCAGATCCGGGCCTTTGTGCGCTGTGCCCTGCTGGCCCGTGAGGCCGGCTATGACGGCGTGGAGATCATGGGCTCAGAGGGTTACTTCATCAACCAGTTCATATCGGCGGCGACCAACCACCGCCAAGATGCATGGGGTGGCGACTACATCCGCCGCATGCGGCTGCCCGTCGAGATCGTGCAACGCACCCGCGAAGCCCTGGGCCCAGACTTCATCATCATCTACCGGCTCTCATTGATCGACCTCGTGCCCGGTGGCAGCCGTTGGGACGAGGTGCTGACTTTGGGCCGCGCCATTGCGCAGGCCGGCGCCTCGATCATCAACACCGGCATCGGTTGGCATGAGTCCCGTGTTCCCACCATCGCCACCAGCGTGCCGCGCGCAGCCTTTGCCTGGCTCACAGCCCGATTGAAGCAGGCCTTTGTGCAAGAAGGCATCACCACGCCCTTGGTGGCCAGCAACCGAATCAACACACCCGAGGTGGCCGAGGGTATCTTGGCCGAAGGTGCAGCCGATCTGGTGTCGATGGCGCGCCCGCTTTTGGCCGATGCCGACTTTGTCAACAAGGCTGCACAAGGGCGCGCGCAGGACATCAATACCTGTATTGCCTGTAACCAGGCCTGCCTGGATCATGTGTTTCAGAACCGGCGTGCATCTTGCCTGGTCAACCCAAGGGCTTGCCACGAAACCGAACTGGTGATCCGTCCGACAAGCCGGCCCAAGCGCATCGCGGTGGTTGGCGCGGGCCCAGCGGGCGTCACCGCTGCCACCTGGGCTGCCGAGCGTGGGCATCATGTGGAGCTCTTTGACCGCGCCTGGACAATTGGTGGCCAGCTCAACATGGCCCGGCGCATTCCGGGTAAGGAAGAGTTCGACGAGACGCTGCGCTACCTAAGCCGGCGCATTCAGACCACAGGCGTGCACTTGCATCTGGGGCGCGACATTCAGCCTGCGGATGTGTTGGATTTTGATGAGGTGGTGGTGGCCACCGGTGTGCAGCCACGCAACCCACGCATACCTGGCCAGGACCACCCTAAAGTGCTGAGCTACCTTCAGGTCTTGCGCGACGATGCGCCGGTAGGCCCGCGTGTGGCCGTCATCGGAGCTGGTGGGATAGGTTTTGATGTGGCCGAATTCCTATCCCATCACGGGCCATCGAGCACGCTGAACCGGCAGGCCTGGCAAAGGCAATGGGGTGTGGGCGACCCAGTGCAGTCGCCAGGCGGCCTGGCTCCCGAAGGACCACAGAACCAGACACCTGCGCGAGAGGTGGTTCTCTTGCAGCGCCGCGAGGGCAAGTTGGGGTCGGGCTTGGGCAAGACGACGGGATGGATTCACCGAACCGCCTTGAAGATCAAGCGTGTGCAGATGATCAGCGGTGTGAACTACGAGCGGATCGACGACCGAGGCTTGCTCATTTCACACGGGCCGCAACGCGAAGACCTGCGGTGGATCGAATGCGAGCACATTGTCATCTGTGCTGGGCAAGAGCCGCTGCGCAGCTTGGCCGACGCGCTGCAAGAGCAGGGCCGTACGGTTCATATTCTCGGCGGCGCGCGTGTGGCCCGAGAGCTCGATGCCAAACGAGCCATTGATGAAGCGGCCCGCTGGGCACTGTCGGCGTAGCCTATTTCCAGCGCATGGGTTCAATCAGCACTGGGTCTGAATCGCCGCTGAGGGCGACTGCGCCGTCCTGCACCGTGGCTTGCAGCTGCATGCTGCGTGCGGCCATCGCCGCCAGCTGCTGAGAGGCCTCGGTGGGAACACGATAGACCTGCAGCTTGTCCAGTCGACTGAGCTTGTTCTCGATGCCGCGCCACCAAACCTCGGCGGCATGGTTGAACGCGTACACCTTCACCACGTCCGCCTTCTGACACGCCTTCAGCAAGGGACGGTCTTCAGGCTGTCCGACCTCTACCCACAGCCGGGTTTGGCCTGTGAAGTCCTTGAGCCACAGATCAGGGTCTTCGGGATCTGACAGGCCCGCTCCGAAGGCCAGAGTACCGTCGCCACTGCAGGTGTCCTGCAACTCGTGGGCATTCAACGCCAGGGCCAGCAGACGAATCATCATCCGTTCGTCGGTTTCACTGGGGTGACGCGCCAGGGTGAGTGCGTGGTCGGCATAGTAGCCGTGATCGATATCGGCGATTGCCAACGTCGCCTTGTAAATGGTGGACTTCAGAGCCATGATGTGATGCGTTCCAGTCCGGCATTGTCGCTGAGTGCGCCCAGCGGGGATCGGCAGCCGCACGTGCATACGGCCTACTTGGTGTCGAAGCGTGTCACCCCGTTCCAATCTGGGCCCGGTGGATGCAGCATGAGGTGCTCCAACCGCCTACGGTAGTGCGCCACCAAGACGAGCGCCGGCTCATCGCGTTCCAATTGGTGAAGGGCCGCCAGGGCAGCGGCCCAATCCCGCTCATACAGCAGGCGCAGCATCTCGTTCCAGCGCTCGATTCGGGCCTGCTGCGCGCCGACTTCGCTCAAGGGGCCAATGGGCTCGTATATGCGAACCGGCGTTTGCTTGCCCTTGACGCGTACGCGGTCCACTTCGCGACAAAGCCAGTGGGGCAGCAGCGCGCGCGTGTCCTGGCCGATCAGGATATCGACTCCGTAGGCGCGCGTGAGCCCTTCCAACCGGGATCCCAAGTTGACCGCATCACCCATGACGGTGTAGGCGCGGCGCAGTTGTGAGCCCATATCGCCCACGCGCATCAGCCCGGTGTTGACCCCAACGCCGATGGCAACGGAGGGCCAGCCTTTGTTCGTAAACGCCGCACTGAGCACCCGGGCTTGGCGTTGCATGGCGAGGGCTGCGGACACGGCGCGCTCGGCATGCGCCGCCTCTTCCAGGGGGGCACCCCAGAAGGCCATCACCGCATCGCCAATGTATTTGTCCAGGGTCCCTTGGTGCTGTTCCCGTATGACCAGGCTCATGGCCGTGAGGTACTCGTTGATCCAATCGGCCAAGGCCTGTGGGCTTAGACCTTCAGCAGTGGTGGTAAAGCCCCGCACGTCAGCAAAGAGCACGGTGAGTTCGCGTTCCACGGGCTTCATCGAGTAGGCCCCGGGGTTCTCCGCCATGCGTTGTACGATTTCGGGCGGTACATAGCTGGCAAACAAGGTGGCCAGCTGCCGGCGCGATCGCGACTCCACTGCATAGCCCCAGGTCACCTGAAGCGCGGTGGGCATGAAGATGGCCAAGAGCGGTACGGCCAGGGGCAAGAGCAGACCGGTCTTGTTCAGCAGCAGGCCCTGGCCTAGCAGCAGCAGCACGGCCCAAGCCGCGGCAGCGCCCGCCAGGACGGCGGGCCGCCACCGCCCGCCCCACAACGCCAGGGGCAAGGCCGTGAGCGCCAGCACGCCTTCAACCATTGGCGTGTAGGAAGGCTGCCGAAGCACTCGGCCGTCCAACCATCCAGCGATCAGCTCGGCGTGTACCTGAACACCCGGCAGGCTGGCGTGCAGCGGGGTCGTCACCAGGTCGGCCAAACCGGAGGCCGACGAGCCGACCAGCACGATGCGCCCCTGCAACTCTCCCGCGGGCATGCGGCCTCGGGAGATATTCGCCGCTGACACCACTGGAACTGAGCGACTGCCCAGGCGATAGGGCACCAAGGCTTGCAGGGCTTCGTCCACGGGCATCTGCAACCCCGCCACCTCCAAGGCCTCAATGCGGCGCTGGCCACCATAGGCGGCCCACACCGGGGTAGGCTCGGGCGCGTCTGACAGAGCCCGCAGCACCGACAGCGACAGGGCCGGGTGCCAGCGCTGTTCATGTTCGACCACAAGGGGCACGCGCCGGGTCACGCCGTCGACATCCTGCAGGGCCTGTACATGGCCGCTGCCAGCGGCCGCGCTGCGTAAATCAGGCACAACGCCAGTCACCTGCTCGTAGCTGCGGATCCGCATCTGCAGGTCTTTCCAGGCCCGGGGGTCCAGGCCCGGCGGTGGTTCGCCCGATGATCCACCGCCTGTGTGGAAGGCATCGCCCACCACCACGGGGCCCAGCCGCATGGCCTGCACCAGTTGTGCATCCTGCTCGTGCCGCCCAGCCAGGATGATGTCCAAGCCCACCACGGCCGCGCCCTGTTCTTCGAACAGGGCCCGGATCAGGGCGGCGATGCGGTCACGTGGCCACGGCCAGCGTCCCTCCCCACCTTGCTCTGGCTCGCGCAGGCTGGCCTCGTCGATATCCACGATGGTCACGCGCTCATCGGCTTGGTCCTCGGTCATGGACGTGGCCCACCAGGCGATGCGGACGTCGTACAGCCACCACTCCAGCCGTTGCAGGCCGGGCAGCGTCCAAGCCTGCAGGGCATGGCCTGCCAGCACCAAGACCAGGCTGCAGGCCAGCAGGGCTCGGCGCATCTCAGGGCCCGGTGTCGACGCGTATCAGTACCTGGGCCGACTCAGGCCGCGCGCTGCTCGAAGCAATCGTTTGACGTCCGCCCGAAAGCCAGGAGGCACGCCCGCTGATGTCCGTCCAGGTGCCCAGGCGCATGGTCAGGATCAATGACCCACCCCGAAGCACGTCTTGAACCTGCACCTGTGCCTGGCCATCCTGTACCTTGGCTGTTATGTCCAGCGTGAGGGTGACCGGAGGTTCCGGGGCGCGCCGCTGCCTAGTGTTGGGCGGTGGTGCATAGGACAGGCTGAGCCTTGCAGACTCGCCTTCGCGGGCCAGGGCCTCGGTTTGCACAGGCTCGACCGGCGCGCCGGCGCTGGAGATCACCACCGCACCATCAGCCATGGGCGATGCCATGCGCAGCCCGATCTTCAGGCTCCGCGCCAGCGGGGCGGCCTCACGCGCAGGCGGTGACGCCACTGGCCCATCGGGCAGGTTCAGGAAGGGCGGAATCTGCGGCAGCACGCGGGGCGCATCACCCGGCATCAACCCCACAAACACCGCCTGTCCGGCCAGTACATCAAGTGGGGGTGAGCCTGGCGAGCTCAGCCGGGTTCGGCCTTCGTAAACCCGGTGGTAAGTGCCCGCTGGCGTTTGAAAGGCTTCGGCCAGGCGATCGGGAAAGAAAGCCAGTTCGAACTCGGTGCCCCGGATCGCGATCACCGCGTTGGGTGTACTCAACCGAACCTTGTCGGGTGCGCGCTGCCCGATGGCACCGGTGGCAGCGCGCAGGCCGCCTTCAATCAAGCGAGTGGCGGTTTGCGCGCGGGGCTCTTGCGCCGCAGCGGCATCAGCCGGGTACTGCTCAATCAGCAAACGCGAGCTCGGTCGCACCCACAGCCGGGCGTCGTCGATCATGCGCAGCTGCACTTGGCCCGACGCACCGGTGGTGATGGTGTCACCCGTGTAGACCTGATCACCCTTGATAGCCGCACGTTCCTGGCCAGTGGACTGGATGATTCGTGCCTGGCCCAGGACCACCTGAACCGTGCCGGCTGCAGACCATGCCGTTGCCGGCAGCGCCAGGCAGCACGTCAGGATCCAAAGCCGCAGCCGACCCCACAACACAACGGCTCCTGCGTACCTATGGGCGCTCAACTTGAACGCTGGGTGGACAGACGCACCAAGCTGGCCAGTTCGTCCCGCCAGGCCGAAGGTGCCAGGCTCCGCAAAGCGTCCAGCGCCAAGTCAGCTTCGCCCTGGGCGGCCTGGCGCGTGCCCTCTAGGGCCTTGGTGCGCCGAACCACCGCTACCACTTCGGGCAGTCGCTCCACTTCACCGCGCTGAATGGCCTGGCGCACCAGGTCGCGTTCGGCCGGGGTGCCCTTTTGCATGGCCAGCAACAAGGGCAGGGTCGGCTTGCCCTCTCGCAAGTCGTCACCCACGTTTTTGCCCAGGGCCTCGGTTTGCCCGCCGTAATCCAGCAGGTCGTCCATGAGTTGGAAAGTGGTTCCCAGGTGGCGGCCCAGATCGGCGCAGCGCGTACGCTGCACGGTTGGAACTCCGGCCAGAACCGCACCAAGCTCAGCGCTTGCCTCGAAGAGCTTGGCAGTCTTGTAGCGAATCACCTTCAGGTAGTCCTGCACCGGCAAATCCGGGTCGTGCATATTCATCAGCTGCAGCACCTCGCCTTCGGCGATCACATTCGTGGCATTGGCCAGTATGTCCAGCACCGCCATCGACTGCACCGACACCATCATTTGGAAGGCGCGGGAATACAGAAAGTCACCCACCAGCACGGCCGCCGCGTTGCCAAATATCGCGTTGGCGGTTTGACGCCCGCGGCGCAGGTGGCTCTCATCAACGACGTCGTCGTGGAGCAAGGTGGCTGTGTGAATGAATTCCACCACTGCCGCCAGTGTGTGGGCGCGCGGGCCTTGGTAGCCCAAGGCAGCGGCCACCAAAAGCAGCAGCCGCGGCCGCACCCGCTTGCCGCCCGCGCCTACGATGTAGTGCCCGATCTGCTGAACCAGGGCCACATCTGAGTGCAGCTGTTGGCGGATCACGTCGTCCACCTGCCCCATCTGCTCGTCCAGCCAGGCTGCGCAATCGATTTCGAAGGTGGTGGGCGTGCTCACAGACAGCGGTTCTACAGTAGTTAGCATTATAGGAACGCTCAGCGCCTCAACGGCGCCGCGCAGGCTGACGCCTGGCCCAAATTTGGGGTTTTGTTATACTTTAGAGTTCTTCGCGCTGCAAAGACTCGTGCAGAAGCGCTTGGTCTGAGCGGTAAAGAGAAACGTCTTCTGGCACGCCTGCTCCGTTTCAACGGGCCTGCGAGCTGCCCAGAAGGAAGGATCAACGAAAGGATTTCCCATGTACGCGGTCATAAAAACCGGTGGCAAGCAATATAAAGTCGCTGCCGGCGCGAAGCTCAAAGTAGAACAGATTGCTGCGGACGTTGGCCAGGAAATCGTGATCGACCAGGTTCTGGCCATCGGAAGTGGCGCCGAACTGAAGGTTGGTACGCCTGTGGTGGCAGGCGCAACCGTGAAAGCCACCGTCGTGGCCCACGGCAAGCACGACAAGGTGCGTATTTTCAAGATGCGCCGTCGCAAGCACTACAAGAAGTCGCAAGGCCACCGCCAGACTTTCACCGAGCTGGAGATCAGCTCCGTGAACGCCTGAGCCCTGAGCCCTTTCCAACCTTGCAGGAGTAAAGATTCATGGCACAAAAAAAGGGCGGCGGCTCCACACGCAACGGCCGCGATTCCAAGCCAAAGATGCTGGGCGTCAAGGTTTTCGGCGGCCAGACCATCCCAGCCGGCTCGATCATCGTGCGCCAGCGCGGCACCCGGTTTCACGCTGGGCCCAACGTGGGCATGGGCAGGGACCACACCCTATTCGCCCTCGTGGACGGTACGGTGAGCTTCGCCACCAAGGGTGAACTTAACCGTCAAACGGTGGCCGTCACGCCCGCCTGAGGTCGGCGCTGATGTTCCCCGCGCAAGCCCCGGTTCGCCGGGGTTTGCCGTTTTGAGGCCCGTATGAAATTTGTCGACGAAGCCACCATTGATGTCGCAGCCGGTAACGGGGGCGCCGGCTGCGTGAGCTTTCGGCGTGAAAAGTTCATCCCCTTTGGCGGCCCCGATGGGGGAGACGGCGGCCGCGGTGGCGGTGTGTGGGCCGTGGGTGACCGCAACCTCAACACCCTGATCGACTACCGCTACGCGCGCCGGCATGAAGCCAAGAACGGCGAGCCCGGCCGGGGTTCTGACCAGTTTGGCGCGGCCGCCGATGACATCGTGCTGCGCATGCCGGTGGGCACCATCCTGCGCGACGCTGAAACCGATGAGGTGGTGGCTGAGTTGCTGGTGCCAGGCGAGCCGGTGCTGGTGTGCAAGGGCGGCGACGGCGGATTCGGCAACTTGCACTACAAGACCAGCACCAACCGAGCCCCGCGCCAGAAGACGCCCGGCTGGCCCGGCGAAGCGAAGAGGCTGCGCTTGGAATTACGCGTATTGGCCGACGTGGGCCTCTTGGGCATGCCCAATGCAGGTAAAAGCACCCTGATCGCTGCCATCTCGAACGCGCGGCCCAAGATTGCCGACTATCCCTTCACCACTTTGCACCCCAACCTGGGTGTGGTGCGCGTGGGCCCTGAAAAGAGCTTTGTAGTGGCCGACATCCCCGGGTTGATCGAAGGGGCTGCTGAAGGTGCAGGACTGGGCCACCAGTTTTTGCGCCATCTGCAACGCACCGAGCTGCTGCTGCACCTCGTGGACTTGGCGCCCTTTGATGACGCTGATCCTGCACAGCAGGCCAAGGCCATCGTCGAGGAGCTGCGCAAGTACGACGAGTCCCTGCACCAAAAGCCGCGATGGGTGGTCCTCAACAAGATGGATATGGTGCCCCACAACGAGCGCGCCGCGCGGGTCAAGAACTTCATCAAGCAGCTGAGGTGGAAGGGGTTGGTATTCGAAATCTCCGCCCTGACTCGCCAGGGGCTGGAGCCCCTGATCCACGCTATCTACGACCATGTGGCGGCCCACCGGGCGCCGGTGATACCCGAGCCCGATGCGCGCTTTGAGGTGTCTGCCCCAGCGCTGTCGCAGCTCGAAGATCTGGCCCCCCGATTAAGAGGCGACTGAACCACACAGGGCTGAATGCTCAGGCCTGTGGCCGCATACCACGCTCCGATCTCCATGCCTGACCTCCACGCCTGATCTGCACCGACCGAGCCGGCACATGACTCAAGCCTCCACACTGAACCCAGCCGTGTTGTGCGATGCGCGCCGTATTGTCATCAAGGTGGGGTCCAGCTTGGTCACCAACGAGGGCCGCGGCGTGGACGCACAGGCCATTGAGAACTGGTGCCGTCAAATGGCGGCGTTGGCGCAGCAAGGGCGTGAGGTGATCATGGTCTCCAGCGGCGCCATCGCAGAAGGCATGAAGCGCCTGGGCTGGGCCACGCGGCCCAAAGAACTGCATGAGCTGCAGGCGGCCGCAGCGGTGGGCCAGATGGGCTTGGCACAAATGTACGAGTCGCTGCTGCGCGAACAGGGCCTGCACAGCGCGCAGGTGCTGCTGACCCACGCTGATCTGGCCGACCGTGAGCGCTACCTGAATGCGCGCTCCACCCTGCTGACCTTGTTATCGCTGCGGGTTGTGCCCGTGATCAACGAGAACGACACGGTGGTCAACGATGAAATCAAGTTCGGCGACAACGACACCCTGGCCGCTCTAGTGGCTAACTTGGTGGAAGCCGATGCTCTGGTCATCCTCACCGACCAGAGGGGGCTGTACAGCGCAGATCCGCGCAAGGACGCCGCAGCGCGTTTCATTGATGTCGCCGCTGCCGGTGATCCTGCTTTGGAGCAGATCGCCGGCGGCAGCGGATCGGCCCTGGGAAAGGGCGGCATGATCACCAAGGTCTTGGCGGCCAAGCGGGCTGCGGGCAGTGGAGCTTCCACCGTCATAGCCTGGGGCCGCGAAACCGATGTGTTGCTGCGCTTGGCTCAGGGCGAAGCCATCGGAACCGCATTGGTGGCCACCACGCCCAAGATGGCTGCACGCAAGCAGTGGATGGCCGACCAGTTGCAGCTGCGCGGCGCGGTCAGCGTGGACGAAGGCGCGGTCGCCAAGCTGCTGGCCGAAGGCAAGAGCCTGTTGCCCATCGGTGTGTTCGAAGTCGAGGGTGAGTTCCACCGCGGGGATGTGATCGCGGTGCGGCGTTCCGATGGCACGGTGGTGGCCCGCGGCTTGTCCAACTACTCCAGCGCAGAGGCGCGTCTCATTGTGCGCAAAGCCTCATCACAAATTGAAGCCGTGCTCGGCTATGTGTACGAGCCCGAACTCATCCACCGGACGAATCTGATTCTGGTGTGAGCGCGGTATGGCTTGCTGGGTCATCGGGCGGCACATCGCTGGCTGTACCAGAAGCGCCGCCCCCCGGGGCGCGCAGGCCGCCGCGCAGGTAGCGGTTGTTGGCACGCGCCCTGGGCAGAAAGCGCGCCAACTCCGTCAGCGCCATTTGATAAACGCCACGCTTGAACTCGATCACCACGTCCAGCGGCACCCAATAGTCGTTCCAACGCCAGGCGTCGAACTCCGGGTGGTCGGTGGCGCGCAGGTTCATGTCGCTGTCGCGCCCCAGCAGTTTCAGCAGAAACCAAATTTGCTTTTGGCCACGATAGTGCCCACGCGATTCGCGCCGGATGTAGTGATCGGGCACTTCGTAGCGCAGCCAGTCGCGGGTACGCGCGATGATCCGCACATGGTCGGGGCGAAGACCCACCTCTTCGTGCAACTCGCGGAACATCGCCTGCTCGGGCGTTTCCCCGTGCTTGATGCCGCCTTGAGGGAACTGCCAGGAGTGCGTCTTCAGCCGCTTGCCCCAGAAAACCTGGTTGCGGTTGTTGAGCAGGATGATGCCGACGTTGGGTCTGAAACCCTCACGGTCGAGCATAATCAAACCCTAAATCTTGTGACTGATTTGATTATTGCATCGGTCCTGTGCGTGCTGCCCATGCTCGCTAACCCTTGGGCCCACCCACGCTCATGAAAGCAAGTCAATTCCTCATCAGCACCCTCCGGGAAGCGCCCGCCGACGCTGAAGTGATCAGCCACAAGCTGATGATGCGCGCGGGGCTGATCAAACGCCTGGGCGCTGGCATCTACAGCTACATGCCCATGGGCCTGCGGGTGATCCGCAAAGTCGAGGCCATCATCCGCGATGAGATGAACCGTGCCGGCGCCATCGAGCTCACGATGCCGGTGGTCCAGCCGGCTGAGCTCTGGCAAGAAACCGGCCGTTTCGACAAGATGGGCCCTGAGTTGCTGCGTTTTCAAGACCGGCACCAACGGGCTTTTGTCGTCCAGCCTACCAGCGAAGAAGTGGTGACCGACATCGCCCGCCAGGAGTTGCGAAGCTACAAGCAGTTGCCCAGGAACCTGTACCAAATTCAAACCAAGTTCCGCGATGAGCGTCGGCCGCGGTTTGGCATCATGCGCGGCCGAGAGTTCACCATGAAGGACGCCTATTCCTTCGACCGTGATGCGGCCTCAGCCGCGCGCAGTTACGACAACATGTTTGCGACCTACAAGCGCATCTTTGATCGCTTTGGCCTGCAGTACCGCGCGGTGGCTGCCGACACCGGCGCCATAGGGGGCGACCTGTCACACGAGTTTCAGGTGATTGCCGACACTGGCGAAGACGCCATCGTCTACTGCCCCAGCAGCGACTTCGCCGCCAATATCGAGCTGGCTGAAGCGGTGGCCCTGCTGCCCGGCCGTGCTCCTGCGACAAAGCCGTTGGCCAAAACCCCGACCCCGGGCAAGAGCACCTGCGCGGATGTGGCGCAACTGCTGATCGTGCCACTGCAGCAAACGGTCAAGAGCCTGATTCTGGCCACCGATGAGGTGGGCGAGGAGGGCGTGGTCAAGAAGAGCACGGTGTGGCTCCTCTTGGTGCGCGGCGACCACGACCTCAATGAGGTCAAGGTCGGTAAGCTCGAAGGGCTTAAGGGTGGTTTCCGCTTTGCCACCGTCACCGAGATTGAAGACCACTTCGGCTGCAAGCCGGGCTATTTGGGCCCCTTGAAGCTGAAGAAACCGGTCAAGGTGATCGCCGATCGGACCGTTGCGCAGATGGCCGACTTCGTCTGTGGCGCCAACGAAGCCGACTTCCACTACACCGGGGTGAACTGGGGCCGTGACCTGCCCGAGCCCGATGGTGTGGCCGATATTCGCAATGTGGTGGAGGGCGACCCTTCACCGGACGGAAAAGGCGTTCTGGCCATCCAGCGCGGCATCGAGGTGGGCCATGTCTTCTACCTGGGCACCAAGTACAGCAAGGCGATGAACGCGACCTTCCTGGACGAAACCGGCAAGCCGCAGCCCTTTGAGATGGGCTGCTACGGCATCGGCGTCACCCGCATCCTGGGCGCAGCCATCGAGCAGGGCCACGACGAGCGCGGCATCATCTGGCCAGCCTCCATCGCCCCCTTTCAAGTGGTCATCTGCCCCATCGGCATGGACCGCAGCCCCGAGGTGAAGGCCGCGGCCGAGTCCCTCTACGAGCAACTCGCAGCGCATGACGTGGACGTATTGCTCGACGACCGCGGTGAACGCCCAGGCGCCATGTTCGCCGACTGGGAACTCATCGGCATCCCGCTGCGGGTGGTTTTATCTGACCGAGGCCTGAAAGCCGGTACCGTCGAAATCCAAGGCCGCCGCGACGTCGCCGCCCAATTAGCGCCCGTCGGCGACATCCTCGCCGAGGTGCTGCGCCGCCGCTGAAAAATGAGGTCGCCGTCATTTTTTTGGCGAGCCGTTTGTGTTCGGCTCAAAAGTGACTTCGGGCGCTTGCTACTTGGTACTGGCAATGTGCTCGCCCCGCGCGGCCGCCCCAGTGCCTGCATCGGACCCCGCCGATGCGGCCTCCAGCCGAGCAGGCGCCGGGCGCTGATTCGTGGGCTCTGCCTGGCCGGGTGCTTGGCTGCGGGTGCTGCACCCGGGGTGGCACGGGCTGGCGCACAGCGCGAAGAAGATCTCAGCGATTCGGTGCGCACGGCCCTGAGTGCAGCGGTGGCCGAACAGGCGCCACCGGGCCCTGTGGATTTCGCAGACAGCAGCGCTCGCATCGCGCATCTGCGCTGGCGTGCGGCCTGTGGGGCGAAGCTGCAGCCCCGCATGGCTGAGGCCGATAAACGAGACGAGTTCCTGCAAACCCTGTGGTACGAAGCCAAGCGAGCTGGCCTGGAGCCCGCGCTGGTGCTGGGCCTGATTGAAGTTGAAAGTGACTTCCGAAAGTACGCGGTGAGCGCCGCGGGCGCGCGCGGATACATGCAGGTCATGCCCTTTTGGGCGCGCACCATCGGGAACGGTGACCCAGTGCATTTGTTTCACCTACAAACCAACCTGCGCTTCGGGTGCGTGATTCTTCGCCACTATCTGAACCTAGAACAGGGCGACCTGTTCATGGCCCTGGGGCGCTACAACGGCAGCCGCGGCCAAGCGGCCTACCCACAGGCGGTGCTGGCGGCGCGCCAGCGGTGGGCAGTGGAGCCGGCCTAGGCTTTGCGCGGATTCAAAGCCCGGTCCAGGCCTGGGGCTGGGCCTGGCCGATACCCAGGACCGACAAGACCCGCTCGACCCCATCGTCGATGATCTGCTGAACCGTGCTGGGCCGGTGGTAGAACGCGGGCAGCGGTGGGAAGATGATGCCGCCCATCTCGGTGACCGCGGTCATGTTGCGCAGGTGAGCCAGGTTGAAGGGCGTCTCGCGCACCATGAGCACCAAGCGCCGCCGTTCTTTGAGTGAGACGTCGGCGGCTCGGGTGAGCAGGTTGTCGCTCAGCCCATGGGCCACCGCGGCCAGGGTCTTCATAGAACAGGGAGCCACCACCATGGCGTCGACGGGGAACGATCCGCTGGCGATGCTGGCGCCCACCTCGGCAGGGCTGTGGGCCTCATGGGCCAGGGCCTCCAGGGCTTGGCGGTCAATCCCCAGTTCGTGGTGCGCGTTGAGGATGCCCGCCGAGGTGGCCACCAGGTGGGTGTGAACCCCCAGCTCGCGGGCGCGCTTGAGCAGGCATACCCCGTAGGCCGCGCCACTGGCGCCGGTGATGCCCACAATCAGGCGGGTGGTGGGGCGGGACATGGGGTGAGCGGGATACAGGGCAAACGGGAGCCAGCGCGGTACCGAAGCCCCGCCGCCGGTCAGTTTGCCTGGCCCAGGACCTGCTGCAGCTCGCCGCTTTCGTACATCTCCATCATGATGTCCGAGCCACCGACGAACTCGCCATTGATGTAGAGCTGTGGAATCGTGGGCCAGTTGGCGTATTCCTTGATGCCCTGGCGGATGCCCTCGTCTTCCAGCACATTCACCGTGGCCAGGTCTTGTACGCCGCAGGCCTTGAGCACCTGCACTGCGCGGCCCGAGAAGCCGCACATGGGAAACTGCGCGCTGCCCTTCATGAACAGCACCACACGGTGGCCTTTGACGATCTGGTCGATGCGTTGGTGGATTTCGCTCATGGTGCTGGGGTCCCGTTGGACATGACGATTTGCACAGATTATCGGCGAAGGCGCCCGCCCGTACAGCGGGTGTGGCCTGCCAGGTCGGATCGATGGCCAATTTCCACGAAGCCAGCAGCGGCCAGGGCCTGGGCCACCGCCACAGCCTGGTCGTGGCCATGTTCTAACAACAGCCATGCCCCCGGTGCCAGGTGCAAGGGGGCACCCTTGATGATGGTGCGCAGGTCGGCCAAACCGTCTTGGGCGGCCACCAGGGCGACGAACGGCTCGTGCACCAGGCTGGCCAGGTGCGAGTCGTCTTCTCGGATGTAGGGCGGATTGGCCACAGCCAGGTCGAAGCGCAGCCCGCTCACCGCGCCCCACCAGTGTCCGGTATGCAGCGTCAGGGGCAAGCCCAGGGCCTTGGCATTGGCTTGCGCCACCGAAAGCGCCGCCACGCTTACGTCGCTGGCGTGTACCTGGGCATGGGGATACGCGGCTTTGAGGGCCAGAGCGATCGCGCCGCTGCCCGTACCCAGGTCCAGCACCCGCGTCGGCTCCCGGGCGGCTGCGGGCCCTGAGCCCAATTGTCTGGTGCTGCCGGCGCTGCCCACGTGGTCCGCGCCGCCTTGTGACCAGATTTCAAGCGCCCAGTCCACCAGCGTCTCGGTGTCGGGCCGGGGGTCCAAGACATCGGGTGTCACCTTGAGCATCAAGCCGTGAAACTCGCGCCGGCCCAGACAGTAGGCCAGGGGTAGACCCTGGGCCCGCTGCTGCAGCCAGCTCTGAAAGACGGAGGATTCTTTCGGTGTAAGCGCATACTCACTGTGCGCCAGCACCCAGGTGCGGGTTTGCTTCAAGGCCTCAGCCAACAGCAGCGTGGCATCCAGCCGTGCCACACCCAGCGCCTGCGCCTGCTGCAGGCACGCCTGCACCGTCAGGGTTGCATCAGGCCAGGCCACGGCCAGTTTCCAGGGCCTGCAGTTCCTCGGCCACCTGCGCGGCGCGCAGGGCCGCGACCAGGTCGCCCAAATCGCCGTCCATCACCGCGCCCAATTTGTACAGGGTCAGGTTGATGCGGTGGTCGGTCACCCGGCCTTGCGGAAAGTTGTAGGTGCGGATGCGGTCGCTGCGGTCACCGCTGCCCACAAGGCTCTTGCGCGTGGCGGCTTCGCGCGCCGCGCGCTCGGCGCGCTCACGGTCGCGGAGTCGGGCCGCCAAGACCTGCATGGCGCGCGCCTTGTTACGGTGTTGAGAACGGTCGTCTTGGCATTCGGCTACGAGGCCAGTGGGAAGGTGGGTAATGCGCACCGCCGAATCGGTCTTGTTGATGTGCTGCCCACCTGCGCCGCTGGCCCGAAAGGTGTCGATGCGCAGATCGGCTGGGCTGAGTTGCACCTCTTGTGCTTCATCCGGCTCAGCCATCACCGCAACCGTGCAGGCACTGGTGTGGATGCGGCCTTGGCTTTCGGTGGCGGGCACCCGCTGCACCCGGTGGCCACCGCTTTCGAACTTCAGCCGCCCATAGGCGCCATCACCCTCGACCCGCAGCACCACCTCCTTGTAGCCGCCCAGGTCGCTCTGGCTGGCACTCAGGATCTCGGCACGAAAGCCGTTTCGCTCGCCGTCGCGCAGGTACATGCGCAGAAGGTCGCCGGCGAACAAGGCCGATTCATCGCCACCCGTGCCCGCGCGGATTTCCACGTAGCAGGAACGCGTATCGTCGGGGTCCTTGGGCAGCAGTGCCGCCTGCAGCTCGGTGGACAGCACCAGCAACTCGGCCTGAGCCTGCTCGGCTTCTTCACGAGCCATATCGGCCATGTCGGCTTGCGCTGTGCCTTCACCCGACAGCAACTCTTGCGCCGCGGCAAGGTCTGACTCCCGCTGCCGAAAGCGCGCCCAGCGGCTGAGCACCGCCTGCACCTCGGCCTGTTCCTTGAGCAGGCTGTAGTAGCGTTTGTTGTCTGCCGTCACCGCGGGGTCAGACAACACCGATTCGAGTTCAGCACCCCGCAGGGCCAAGCGCTCGAACTGCTCTCGCAGCACCGCCTTCATGCGGCGGGGTCGCTGCCGCGCAAAAACAGGCGCGACAGCGTCTGGGCCAGGGCCTCGCGTTGCTCGCCATCGCTGGCGTGCAGCTCGGCGTAGGCTCCATGCAGCATCTTCTGTGCCAGTGCCTGGCTCAGGCCTTCCATCACCAACAACGGGTCTTCCCCCTTGGCCAAGCGGCGGCGGGCACGCGCCAACTCCGCTTCCCGCCAGGCCTCAGCCCGGCGGTTCAGAGCCTGGATCAGGGGCACGGCTGCGCGTTGGTCCAGCCAGTGCGCAAAGCTTTGTACCCCAGCGTCGATGATGACTTCAGCCTGCTCCACTGCGGCTTGGCGTTTTTCGCTGGCCACCTGCACGATGGCCGACAGATCGTCGACGGTGTAGAGGTACACATCGCCGAGCTGGGCCACCTCGGGCTCAATGTCGCGTGGCACGGCCAGGTCCACCATGAACAGCGGCTTGTGGCGCCGGGCCTTGAGTGCACGCTCCACCGCTCCCAAGCCAATCAGGGGTAGGCTGCTGGCGGTGCACGACACCACCACATCGAATTCATGAAGCCGCGTGGCCAGGTCGCTCAAACGCAGGGCCTGGGCATTGAAGCGCGCTGCCAGTTTCTCGCCCCGCTCCAGGGTACGGTTGGCCACTGCCATGAGGCGGGGCTCGCGTGCAGCAAAGTGGGCGGCCACGAGTTCGATCATTTCGCCGGCGCCCACCAGAAGCACCTGCACCTCGCGCAAATCTTCGAAGAGCTGGGCCGCCAGGCGAACCGAGGCTGCAGCCATGCTGATCGAATGCGAGCCCACCTCGGTGGAACTGCGCACTTCTTTGGCCACGGCAAAGGAGCGCTGGAACAGTTGGTGCAGCGTGGTGCCCAAGGTGCCGGCGGCGTCGGCTTCACGCATCGCCTCCTTCATTTGGCCCAAGATTTGAGGTTCACCCAGGACCATGGAGTCCAGGCCCGAAGCCACGCGGAAGGCATGTCGGGCGGCATCACGCTCTTCGCGCAAATAGGTGTGGATGCGCAGCGTGCTGTCGCTGATACCGCCCTGGGCCGCCAGCCAGCTCATGGCCGGCGCGGCGATCTCATTCACCGCCGCAGCATCGGCGGCCACATACAGCTCGGTGCGGTTACAGGTGGACAAAATCGCGGCTTCGGGTGCAGCGCGCTGAAGCCGATGGCGGAAGTCCTGCAACACCATCGACAGCTGATCGGGCGCAAAGGCCAGGCGCCCGCGCAGGTCCAGCGGGGCGGTCTGGTGGTTGAGCCCGAGGGCAAGGACAGCCATGACTCAGAAATTATAAAATTGGAGGGTGATGACCCTTTGGGGTGCTGCGTGGCACCTGCTCAACGCTTAGGCCGCGCCAGTTTGGGTGGCGCTGTTGTCGTTGACTGTCAGGTTTCTGTGGCGCCGCTGCCCACTTAGCCCAACACCACCTCGCCCCGCAGCGAGTGAGGCAGGGCTTCGGTAATTCGCACCGACAGCATTTGACCGTGCAGCCGCACACCCTGTGACCCGCCCTCGAAGTTCACAATGCGGTTGCACTCGGTGCGGCCCATCAGCTCGGTGGCCGAACTGCCGGCCTTGCCCGTGGCGCTGTTGCGCGAAGGGCCTTCCACCAAAATGTGCTGAACGGTACCCACGCGGCTTTCGCTGATGCGGCGCACATTGGCCTCAATCGTGGCCTGCAGGTGTTGCAGGCGCTTGAGCTTGAGCGCCTGGGGCGTGTCATCGGGCAGGTTGGCCGCCGGCGTGCCTGGCCGAGGGCTGAAGACAAAACTGTACGAGGCATCGAAACCGATCTCCTCGATGAGCTTCATCATCTTGCCGAAGTCGTCCTCGGTTTCACCAGGGAAGCCTACGATGAAGTCTGAGCTCAGGGAAATGTTCGGCCGCACCACCCGCAGCTTTCGGATGGTGCTCTTGTATTGCATCGCGGTGTAGCCGCGCTTCATGGCCATGAGGATGCGGTCAGACCCATGCTGCACCGGCAGGTGCAGGTGGTTCGCCAGCTTGTCGGTCTTGCCATAAACCTCAATCAGGCGGCCGGTGAATTCATTGGGGTGGCTGGTGGTGTAGCGGATGCGCTGCACACCGGGGATCTCAGCCACATAGTCCAACAGCAGCGCGAAGTCGGCGATCTCGGCGGTACCGCCCATGCGGCCGCGGTAGGCGTTCACGTTTTGGCCCAACAGGGTGATTTCCTTCACACCCTGGTCGGCCAGACCGGCCACTTCGGTCAATACATCTTCGAACGGGCGGTGTACCTCCTCTCCGCGGGTATAGGGCACCACGCAGTAAGAACAGTACTTGCTGCAGCCTTCCATGATCGACACAAAGGCCGATGCACCCTGCTTGCGCGCCGGGGGCAGGTGGTCGAACTTCTCGATTTCCGGAAAGGAGATGTCGACCTGCGGCCGCCGCGCCGCATGGCGCTGCTCGATCATCTGCGGCAGACGGTGCAGGGTTTGCGGGCCGAAGACCAGGTCCACATAGGGAGCGCGTTCGATGATGGCAGCGCCTTCCTGCGAGGCCACGCAGCCGCCCACGCCGATCAGTACCCCTTTTTTCTTGAGGTGCTTCACCCGCCCTAGGTCGCTGAACACCTTTTCCTGCGCCTTCTCGCGCACCGAGCAGGTGTTGAAGAGGATCAGGTCAGCCTCTTCAGGGTCATCCGTGGGCTCGTAGCCCTGCGCCGCACGCAGCACATCGGCCATCTTGTCGGAATCGTATTCGTTCATCTGGCAACCGAAGGTGCGGATGAAGACCTTACGGCCTGCGGCTGTGGCGGGCTTTGAGCTATCGCTCATAGGACTCTCCTAGCGGCGGGCTTGGGGTAGATCCAGTGGCCGCGAGAACAAATTGTAGGCGGCCCCGTCAAAGTGCTGCTGCCCCCTGGCCTGAGCCTTGCGCAGTCCTCAGGAACCCGACGTGCGCCCCATTCGGTACTCGATCTCTACTACGATGCTGCGGCGCACCGGCAGGTGCACATGGTCAACGGTCACGAATCCCTTGAATTACTTGGTCAGGCGACGGGTTTCGAGGATGAGGTCGTCCATCGTGGGTTTGGCGCTGGGCATATTGGGTGTGGGGCTCAATGTAGGGGCGAGTCGGATACCCGACTGCTTTGAACGCCCCCGGTCTAGCCTCGCATCGCTTGCTGGGGTGTTCTAAGCTCTTCCAAGCGGAATTGACGCTTCATGCGGGCCGACCCAGCAGGCAGCAGGCGGGGCCACCCAGCAAAACGCCGCACCATCTGCAACAGGTGGGCGGCGTTTCCCGTTTTTGGTGGCGCATCAGGGATTCGAACCCCGGACCTGCGGATTATGATTCCGTCGCTCTAACCGGCTGAGCTAATGCGCCAGAACCTGACAGTATAACGGCTCACCGTCGACCGATCGCCCATGTTCAAGTTCTTTCGCAAGAAAGCCCCACCGGCTATGGCCCCTACAAGCGGTCTGGCCCAGCAGGCTCAAGCCCCGGCAGCGCCTGTCGCCGCCCCAGCGCCGGTCCAAGCTGGCCAGGCCAGCCGCGCCGGCTGGCTGCAGCGGCTGACCCAGGGCCTGCGCAAGACCGGTGCATCCATGGCCACGGTGTTCACTGGCACCCGCATCGACGAGGACTTGTACGAAGAGCTCGAGGCGGCCCTGTTGCAGGCCGATGCTGGCGTGAAGGCCACGCAGCACCTGCTTACCGAGCTCCGGCGTCGGGTGAGGGAGCACAAGACCGGTGACCCTGCCCAGGTCAAGGCCCTGTTGGCCCAAGCCTTGACCGAGCTGCTGCTGCCGCTGCAACAGCCGTTGACCATCGGCGAGCAACAGCCCACGGTCATCATGGTGGTGGGTGTCAACGGCGTGGGCAAGACCACGTCCATCGGCAAGCTCACCCGCCATTTGGCCGATAGCGGGCAGACGGTGCTGCTCGCTGCGGCCGATACCTTTCGAGCAGCCGCGCGTGAACAGCTGGCGGCTTGGGCGCAGCGCAATGACGCGGCTGCCAGCCCAGCCGACACCCGTATTGACATCGTGAGCCAAGAAGGCGCCGATCCAGGCGCCGTTTGCTTTGACGCGGTAACCGCCGGTCGGGCACGAGGCAAGGACGTTGTGGTCGTTGACACCGCTGGGCGGCTGCCCACTCAGCTTCACCTGATGGAGGAGCTCAAGAAAATCAAGCGCGTGACCGCCAAGGCCTTATCTGGCGCGCCCCATGAGGTGTTGCTGGTAATCGATGGCAACACCGGCCAAAACGCCTTGGCCCAGGTCAGGGCCTTTGACGAGGCTTTGGGCCTGAGCGGCTTGGTGGTGACCAAGCTCGATGGCACCGCCAAGGGCGGAGTGCTGGCGGCCATCGCCCTTTGGGGCCGCGAGCGCAAGGGCGCCGATGGCCAAACGCGAGCGGTGCCGGTCTATTTCATCGGTGTGGGCGAGCAGCTGCAGGACCTGGAGACCTTTGACGCCAGCGAGTTCGCCCAGGCCATGCTTGGCTGAGGGCTGAGCGCGGGGTAGCGGGTCTTCAGCCCATGCCAGGGGGCATAAGACCCTTCATGCCCTTCATGCCGCCCAGCTTCTTCATCATTTTCATCATCCCGCCGCCCTGCATCTTCTTCATCATTTGCTGCATCTGCTCGAATTGCCCGAGCATGCGGTTGACGTCCTGAATCTGCACGCCTGCACCGGCTGCGATGCGCCGCTTGCGGCTGGCCTTGGTCTTGCCATCCAGCAATAGGGCCGGGTGTGAACGCTCGCGAGCGGTCATCGAGCGGATGATGCCTTCCATGCGGCGAATGTCGCGCTCGGCCTTGTCCAGATCGGCCTGTCCGGCTCGGGCTGCCATCTGTGCGGGCAGCTTGTCAATGAGGCCCGACAGCCCGCCCACGTTCTTCATCTGCGAGATCTGCAGCAAGAAGTCGTCCAGGTTGAAGCCGCCACCACCTTTGACCTTTTCGGCCAGCTTCTGAGCGCTGGCCATGTCCACACCCTTGGTGACTTCTTCCACCAGGGCCACGATGTCGCCCATGCCCAGCACTCGGCTGGCATGTCGCCGGGCGTCAAAGACTTCAAGGCCGTCGATCTTTTCCGATACACCAGCGAACTTGATCGGTGCACCGGTGATCTGACGCACGCTCAGCGCGGCCCCGCCTCGGGCATCGCCGTCGAGTTTGGTCAGCACGATGCCGCTCAGTGGCAGGGCCTCGGTGAAGGCGCGCGCGGTGTTGACTGCATCTTGGCCTTGCATGGCATCGACGATGAAGAGGGTCTCAATGGGCGTGAGCGCGGCATGCAGTTCGCGGATTTCGGCCATCAGGGCTTCATCAATGGCCAAACGTCCGGCTGTGTCCACCAGCAGCACGTCGAAGTAATGGCGCCGTGCGTGGTCTAAAGCGGCCAGTGCAATGTCTCCTGGCTTTTGCTGGGGGTCCGAGGCGAACCATTCGGCGCCCGCTTGCCGCGTCACGGTGCGTAACTGCTCGATGGCCGCGGGTCGGTACACATCGGCCGATACGGTGAGCACCTTCTTCTTGCGCTTTTCAATCAGGTGCTTGGCCAGTTTGGCCGTGGTGGTGGTCTTGCCCGCGCCTTGAAGGCCAGCCATCAAGATCACCGCCGGCGGTTGGGCCGCCAGGTTCAGGTCGGCCACGCCCTCGCCCATCGTGGCGGCCAGCTCTTGGTGGACGATGCCTATCAGGGCCTGGCCCGGGTTGAGCGAGCCGAGCACTTCTTGGCCCAGCGCCTTTTCCTTCACACGGCTGATGAAGTCGCGCACCACTTGCAGCGCCACATCGGCCTCCAACAAGGCCATGCGAACTTCGCGCAGCATGTCCTGCACATTGGACTCGGTGATCCGCGCCTGTCCGCGTATGGTTTTGACGAGCTGCGACAGGCGGTCGGTGAGGGAAGAAGCCATCTTGGGCCTTGGCAGGGGACCGCTGTGGGTGCGCGGCCCGTACACTTTGCAAATGAGTGTATCGGTTGGCCCTGAAGCCCTGTTGGCCTTGCTGGCCTGCGCAGCCTACGGCTTGGCCACGCTGCGTGGCCGGGAAGTGGCCCGCGTGCCATCGGTCGCCTTGGTGGCCGGTTGGCTCTTGCACGGCGCTGCCCTGGCGGCTGATGTGTCGGGCTGGGGAACCGAGGCCGGCGCACGCTTTGGCTTTGCGCCGGCCTTGTCGGGTGCGGTTTGGTTGGTGTTGGCGGTTCACGCGGTCGAGAGCCGCTTCGTTCCGCTGCCCGGTGTTCGCCGGGCCTTGGCCGCTTTGGGTATGGTGGTGGCGGGGCTGCTGATTTTCTTTCCGGGTGAGGTGGCGCTGAAGTTCAACTCGCCCTTAATGCCACTGCATCTGTTGCTGGGCATCGCCTCCTACGGCTTGTTTGGGGCGGCTGTGATTCATGGCGTCATGCTGGATTCAGCCGAACGCGCGCTGCGCCGCAAACCCGGCAGCGCTGGCGTCGGTGCGGGCGCTGCGCCCACTGCAGCCGGCGCCGCTACCCCATCGGCTGGAGGCGTCTTGGGCCACAGCTCAACGCTCTTTGGGCTGCCGCTGATGCGCTTGGAGCGCTTGACCTTTCGATTCGTCGAGGCCGGCTTTGTGGTCCTCAGCCTGGCCCTGTTGATGGGATGGCTGGCCAGCGTCTTGGGGCATGCCACTTGGCGTTGGGACCACAAAACCGTGTTTTCGCTCCTGGGCTGGACCACTTTAGCGGCGCTGATTACGGGGCGGCACATCAAGGGTTGGCGCGGGCGGCGGGCCACACGGTGGCTGTATGCGGGGGCTGGCCTGCTGGTGTTGGCCTACATCGGCTCGCGATTTGTGGCCGAGGTGGTGCTCAACCGGATAACGCCGACGTGATGAAGTGGCTGCTCCTAGCGGCGGTGGTGGGCGCTGTGTTGTGGTTTTTGGGGCGCGGGCGTCGCGTGCCTGGCCCTGGCCAAGGTCAGCCGCCTTCAAACCGCAGCGGGGCGGGTTCTGAGCCCGGCGAGGCTTCTACGGCGGCTGAGCCCGAGCCCATGGTGGCTTGCGCCCATTGCGGCTTGTTGGTGCCGCGGTCGGATGCGTTGGCAGCGCCATCCAAGGCCGCACTTTCGGGCCCGCTGCTGCACTATTGCTGCGAAGAGCACCGACGTGCCGGTCCCCGCCTACCCTGAGTCAGGCCACTCTTGGGGCCAGCCCGCCGACTGGCACCAGGGTTGGTGGCACCACGCCCGTGCCTCGACTGGCAGGCCTTGGCGCAGGCGCTGGGTGCGGTGTCACTTTGCAGCCCGGTCGCACTGGGTCGTAAGGGGCTATTCCGCGGTGCCGTAAACTGGGGATAACCATAAAACAGACACTAGGGATAGTGTCTTGAGCAGACGTGGCCCACTAGATATAGTGGGGGGCCCGTCCACCCTGAAGTACCGCCACAGCCTGAGCGCTGCGGTTCGTGCCCCACCAGGCCCACCGTAAACCACAAGAAAAGACCCCCGTATATGGAATCCACGACCCTCGGCGCTGCCTCAACACCCTTTAAGCCGTCTGCCGCTTCGGGGGGGTCTGCTGTGCCGTCTGCCGTGTCCAGTGCTGCCGCTTCGGTCTACCAGGGGTACCAAGTCATTCGCCGCAACGGAGCGGTGGTGTCCTTTGAGCCCAGCAAGATTGCCGTGGCACTGATGAAGGCCTTTCTGGCGGTGCACGGCACGCAAGGGGCGGCGTCGGCCAGCGTGCGCGAAACCGTCGAAGGCCTCACCGAGGCGGTGGTGCGGGCGCTGCTGCGCTCGCGCCCTGGAGGTGGGACATTTCACATTGAAGACGTGCAAGACCAGGTGGAATTGGGCCTCATGCGTGGCGGCCACCACGAGGTGGCGCGCGCCTACGTTTTGTACCGCGAGCGCCGCGCGCAGGAGCGTGCCAAGGCCGGGCACAAGCCCACTGCGGTGGCCTCTGGGCTGATGGTCACCGATGCGGGCCAAAGAGTGCCGTTGAATGAAGCCCGCCTGCAGGCTTTGGTGGAGTCGGCCTGCGCGGAACTCGGTGCTGATGTTAAGGCCGAACCCATCCTTGCCGAGACCCGGCGCAACCTGTACGACGGGGTGCCGATTGATGAGGTCTACAAGGCCGCCATCTTGGCCTCGCGCACCTTGATAGAAAAAGAACCCGGTTACACACGAGCTACGGCTCGCCTGTTGCTGCACACCATCCGCAAGGAAATTGTGGGGCGCGAGCTCGTCCATGCTGAGATGGTCTCGGCCTACGCCGACTACTTCCCACAGTTCATCCGCAAGGGTGTTGATGCTGAGCTGCTCGACGAAAAGCTGCTGCAGTTCGACTTGGCCAAGTTGGGCGCGGCACTCAAGGCAGATCGCGACCTGCAGTTTGATTACCTCGGCCTGCAAACCCTGTACGACCGATACTTTCTGCACATCGAGGAAGCCCGCATCGAGATGCCTCAGGCTTTCTTTATGCGCGTGGCTATGGGCTTGTCCTTGAATGAAATCGACCGCGAAGCTCGCGCCATCGAGTTCTACAACGTACTGTCCACCTTTGATTTCATGAGCAGCACGCCCACGCTTTTCAACAGCGGGACTCGGCGCTCGCAACTGTCGTCCTGCTACCTCACCACAGTGGCCGATGACCTTGACGGCATCTACGAAGCCCTCAAAGAAAACGCCCTGTTGTCCAAGTTCGCGGGTGGCCTGGGCAACGACTGGACCAATGTGCGGGCTCTGGGGTCCTACATCAAGGGCACCAATGGCAAGAGCCAGGGTGTGGTGCCCTTCCTCAAGGTGGTCAACGACACCGCTGTGGCGGTCAACCAGGGCGGCAAGCGCAAGGGCGCGGTGTGTGCGTACCTGGAAACCTGGCACCTGGACATCGAAGAATTCCTGGAGTTGCGCAAGAACACCGGCGACGATCGTCGCCGCACCCACGACATGAACACCGCCAATTGGATCCCCGACCTGTTCATGAAGCGGGTGATCAAGGGGGGCGACTGGACGCTCTTCAGCCCCTCTGACTGCCCGGACCTTCACGACAAATTCGGTGAGGCTTTTGAAGAGGCGTATACCGCTTACGAGCGCAAGGCCGACAACGGTGAGATCAAGCTATACAAGCGCATGCCCGCCAAGGACCTGTGGCGCAAGATGCTGTCGATGCTGTTCGAGACCGGCCACCCCTGGATCACCTTCAAGGACGCCTGCAACGTGCGCTCACCCCAACAGCATGTGGGCATGGTGCACTCCTCCAACCTATGTACCGAGATCACGCTCAACACCAACGAACACGAAATCGCGGTGTGCAACCTGGGCTCGGTCAATCTGTCGCAGCATCTTAAAGGCGATGGGCAGGGCGGTAAGGCCATTGACCATGACAAGCTCAAGAAGACGGTGTCGACGGCCATGCGGATGCTCGACAACGTGATCGACGTCAACTACTACGCAGTCAAGAAGGCGCGTGACTCCAATCTGCGCCACCGTCCGGTGGGCCTGGGCGTGATGGGTTTTCAAGATGCGCTGTATCAGATGCGGCTGCCCTATGCGTCCAAAGAAGCGGTGGAGTTTGCCGACCGATCCATGGAAGCGCTGTGCTACTACGCCTACTGGGCTTCTACCGATTTGGCCGCCGAGCGGGGCCGCTACGCCAGTTACCGCGGATCGCTGTGGGACCGCGGTGTATTGCCCCTGGACTCGCTAACGCTTTTGTCCGAACAGCGTGGTGGCTTTGTGGAGGTGGATCTTTCGTCCACCATGAACTGGAGTGCCCTGCGCTCTCGCATCGCTGAGCACGGCATGCGCAACAGCAACTGCGTGGCTATTGCCCCCACGGCCACCATCTCCAACATTATCGGCGTGGATGCGTCGGTCGAACCCTGCTTTGGCAATCTGTCGGTCAAATCCAACCTCTCCGGCGAATTCACCGTCATCAACGAGTACCTCATCCGCGATCTCAAGCGCCTGGGACTGTGGGACGACGTGATGATCATGGACCTGAAGCACTTCAAGGGATCGCTGTGGCCCATCGACCGCGTGCCGGTGGAGCTCAAGCGCCTTTACGCCACGGCCTTCGAGGTAGAACCCGTGTGGCTGGTGGAGGCCGCCGCGCGCCGCCAGAAATGGATTGACCAAGCTCAGTCGCTCAACATCTACATGGCTGGCGCGTCTGGCAAGAAGCTTGATGAGACCTACAAGCTGGCCTGGGCGCGCGGCCTCAAGACCACCTACTATCTGCGTACCCAAAGCGCCACGCATGTGGAGATGAGCACCGTTACGCGCGGTGGTCAACTCAATGCAGTGCCCAGCAGCGGCAGCGTGGCCGGCGCAGCGCCCTCGGCCCTGGACGCTGCAGCGGCGCAGGCTCGCGCACAACAAGACGCCACGCCGGCCACCGACATCAAGCTCTGCTCGATCGACGACCCGACCTGCGAAGCCTGTCAGTGATTCAGCCCGAATCCCCGCATATCAAAGGGCAATTCGATGTTTGATCACAACACGAAGCACGCCAAAGAGACGGAAGTGCTTGGTGTTGTGACAGAACGCTCTGATAATTAGAAGTGTTAAGGAATGCAGCAATGCTGGTTTGGGAAGACGACTCTCGTACCCACAACACCACCGCCCGTGTGGTGTCTACTCCCGACTCCGCCGTCGGCATCCACCATGCGGTGCAAGCCGCACCAGCGCCTTCCCTTGTGTCCGCTGATGCGGACCAGGCCGCAGTCTCTAGCGCCCCTTTGCACCGCGCTCAGTCGGCCGCTTTCGCTGCACCGGCTGTGATGCCGTTGAAGGAATTGGCGGCTGCCCTGCCCTCTGCAGCCGCAACTGAAGCTACCGCCGAGCGCCGAGTCAATGCGGCCGACAAGCGCATCATCAACGGCCAGACCGATGTCAACCAGTTGGTGCCCTTCAAGTACAAGTGGGCTTGGGAAAAGTATCTGGCCACCTGCGCCAACCACTGGATGCCGCAAGAGATCAATATGTCCCGCGACATCGCCCTGTGGAAAGACCCTTACGGCTTGACCGAAGACGAGCGGCGGATCATCAAGCGTAATCTGGGCTTTTTCGTCACCGCCGATTCCTTGGCCGCCAATAACATCACGCTGGGCACGTACCGCCACATTACTGCGCCTGAGTGCCGGCAGTTTCTCTTGCGCCAGGCTTTCGAAGAGGCCATCCACACACACGCCTACCAGTACATCGTGGAGTCGCTGGGGCTGGATGAAAGCGAAATCTTCAATGCCTACCACGAGGTGTCTTCGATTCGGGACAAGGACGAATTCCTGATCCCCTTCATCGATGCCATCATGGACCCCAACTTCAAAACGGGTACCCTCCAGGCCGACCAGACCCTGCTCAAGAGCCTGATCGTCTTCGCCTGCTTGATGGAAGGCCTGTTCTTCTATGTAGGTTTCACCCAAATTTTGGCGCTGGGCCGCCAGAACAAGATGACCGGTGCTGCCGAGCAGTACCAGTACATCCTGCGCGATGAGTCGATGCATTGCAATTTCGGCATCGACCTCATCAATGCCATCAAGATGGAGAATCCGCATTTGTGGACGGCTGAATTCAAGGCTGAGATCTGCACCCTGTTCATGAAGGCGGTGGAACTCGAGTACCGCTATGCCGAAGACACCATGCCGCGCGGCGTCTTGGGCCTCAATGCTTCTATGTTCAAAGGCTATTTGCGTTACATCGCCAACCGGCGCGCCACCCAGATCGGCCTGGAGGAACTCTTCCCCAATGAAGAGAACCCCTTCCCCTGGATGAGCGAAATGATCGACCTGAAGAAGGAGCGCAACTTTTTCGAAACCCGCGTCATCGAGTACCAAACCGGTGGCGCACTGAGTTGGGACTGAACGTAGGCTGATCCACGCCCCTAGGGCGCAGTTCTGTGCTTGGTCTCATCTGGTCCGGCCTGATTGGCGAGTCTTCCGCAGAGAAGACAACTGATCAAGCTTAACGAATTCATGGTATCGCTGAGTCGGTGGTTCAGCCTTTCGGGCTGAAGACAACCGCAACGAGGTGGGCCATGAATCGCCGTGCATGAGCTCGTGCACGGCGCTCTTTGCAACTTGATCAAGGAGATCACAATGGCAACTGCGAAAAAAGCCCCGGCCAAGAAGGCCGCTGTGAAGAAGTCCGCCGCCAAGAAGGCCCCGGCCAAGAAGGTAGCGGCGAAGAAGGCCCCGGCTAAGAAGGCTGCGGCCAAGAAGCCGGCTGCGAAGAAGGCCGCCAAGAAGCCGGCTGCGAAGAAGGCCGCCAAGAAGCCGGCTGCGAAGAAGAAGGCCGCAAAGAAGCCGGCTGCGAAGAAGAAGGCAGCCAAGAAGGCCGCCAAGAAGCCGGCTGCGAAAAAGGCCGCCAAGAAGCCAGCTGCGAAGAAGGCCGCCAAGAAGCCTGCTGCGAAGAAGGCCGCCAAGAAGCCCGCTGCCAAGAAGGCTGCCCCTGCTGCCCCTGCTGCCCCTGCTGCCAAAACGGCCCTGAGCCCTGCGGCTGCTTGGCCCTTCCCCACCGGCAACAGGCCCTAAAGGAAGTGCCAGCACACAGCCCCAAGCCTGGCTTGGGACTGGTGGCAGACAGCTTGAGAGCCCGGCTTCGGCCGGGTTTTTTATTGCCCGCGCAGTCGGCTGTTACGGGGCACGCCGGCCAGCAAGAACTCCATCTGGTCGGCCAAGATGCGCCGCCCGCGCAGAATCATGTCCTCATGCAGGCTGGGCACATAGGGCACGTACCGGGGGTACATGCCGGCCTCTTCGGGCAAGCGGTTGCCTTTTCGTCCGTTGCAGGAGCGGCAGGCGGTGATGCAGTTCATCCAGCTGTCTAGTCCCCCACGCGACGTGGGCACGATATGTTCGCGCGTCAGTTCGTCCGTGTGGAAGTGTGCGCCGCAGTAGGCGCACAGCTGGCGGTCCCGGGCAAACAGTTTGGGGTTGCTCAGGGCTGGGATTTGGCGCCAAGCCCGTGACGGAATGGCGCCGCGCACCGCGATAATCGGGTGCAGCTCGATGAGGCTTTGCAGCCCCGAAAGCCGTTGCGTTCCCCCGCGCAGCACCCGAAAGGGGTCGCCCAGGCTCCAAGCCACGGCGTCGGTTGCGTAAAGCACGGCCGCTTCGCGCACGCTCATCCAGGCCTGCGGTCGGCCTGAGCAATCCAATTGGAGAACATCCATGAGTCCACCCTTTGGAACTCGAGGGTAGCACAGGGTGTGGGCCTCAAGCGTTCAGACCCGCCCCGCTGGACCCCTGAGGTTTTCCAGCTCTGAGCATCGACCCTTCACAAAAGGGTCAGGCAAAAAATAGTACGATCGTTCGTTTATTTTTTGTGCGTATGAATACACGCGAACCGCTTATCAGCTCTAGGCCTGTGCGTGGCGAAAAAGCCGAAGGGCCGGTGCAGCACAAGGGACAGCAAACTCGCTCGGCCATCCTGGAGGCAGCTCTGGGCCTAGCCTCGCACATAGGCTTGGAGGGCCTGTCCATTGGGGCCCTGGCCGAGATGACCGGGATGAGCAAATCCGGTGTCTTTGCGCACTTCGGTTCGCGCGAGGAACTACAGATCTCAGTTATCCGCGAGTACCACAGAAAGTTTGAAGAAGAGGTGTTTTACCCCTCCATCCGCGGTCCGCGAGGCCTACCTCGGCTGCGGGCGCTGTTCGAGCGTTGGGTCAAGCGGGTCTCGGTTGAATTGGACTCGGGCTGTATCTACATCAGCGGTGCAGTCGAGTTCGACGACCGACCGGGCCCGGTGCGTGATGCCTTGGCCAATATGGTGCTGGCATGGCACCAAGCGCTGCAGCGGGCTATACGCTTGGCTATCGAGTTCGGCCACCTCGCGCCCGATACCGATGCCGGGCAGATTCTCTTTGAACTGCACGGCTTGATCTTGGCCTTGCACCACGACGCACGCTTCTTGCGCCACCCGGGTGCGCTGGAGCGGGCACAAGCAGGCTTTGTGCGCATCATCACGCCATGCCTAACCGATGAAGGGCAGCGGCGCTTGCACAAACGCCCCAGGGCGATGGAGCGCTGACACGACCCCCTCTGCCGCGGTCAACACCCGCGCAGAACACACGATTGAATGACAGGTAAACAGGAGTAACTAGAAATGGCCTTTTATAACCCGCCGCTGCGCGACATGCAGTTCGTGATGCATGAGGTGTTGGATGTTGTGTCTTCCTTGAAGCAATTGCCGCCTCACGCCGACATGGACATCGACACCATCAACGCTGTGCTGGAAGAGGGCGGCAAGTTTGCCGCTGAAGTGCTGCAGCCGCTCAATGCCGTGGGAGACCGCCAAGGCTGCCAGCTTGACCGCAACACGCATGAGGTTACACCCCCAGCCGGCTTCAAGCAGGCCTATGCGCAATTTGTGCAGGGCGGCTGGCCTGCCCTGAGCTGCGACCCGACCTACGGCGGACAAGGCCTGCCGCACACCGTCAACCAGTGCTTCTACGAGATGCTCAACAGCGCCAACCAAGCCTGGACCATGTACCCCGGCCTCACCCATGGGGCCTACGAATGCTTGCATGCGCACGGCACGGCCGAGCAGAAGGCGACGTACCTGCCCAAGCTCACCAGCGGCGAGTGGACCGGCACGATGTGCCTGACCGAGCCGCACTGTGGGACCGATTTAGGCTTGCTGCGCACCAAGGCCGAGCCGCAGCCCGATGGTTCCTACTGCATCACGGGTGGCAAGATCTTCATTTCAAGCGGCGAACACGACCTGGCTTCCAACATCATCCACTTGGTTTTGGCCCGCCTGCCCGACGCGCCCCCTGGCAGCAAGGGCATCAGCCTGTTCGTGGTGCCCAAGTTCCTGGTAAACGCTGATGGCAGCCTGGGTGCACGCAACGGCATCTTCTGCTCCGGCCTGGAACACAAGATGGGCATTCATGGCAATGCCACCTGCCAGATGACCTTGGAAGGTGCACTGGGGTCCCTGGTGGGCCAAGCCCACAAGGGCTTGGCCGCCATGTTCGTGATGATGAACGCGGCTCGCCTGGGCGTTGGCATGCAGTCCTTAGGCCTGACCGAAGTGGCCTACCAGAACGCAGTGGCCTACGCCAAAGACCGCCGTCAGATGCGTTCTTTGACCGGGGCCAAGCAACCCGAACAACCGGCCGACACCATCATCGTGCACCCCGATGTGCGCCGCATGCTGTTGACGGCTCGTGCCTACGCCGAAGGCGCCCGGGCCCTGTGTGTGCACACCGCACTGCGCATCGACCAGGAGCTGCATCACCCCGACGAAGCAGTTCGCCAAGAGGCGGCCGACGAGGTGGCCCTGTTGACCCCCATCGTCAAGGCCTTCATCACCGACAACGGCTGGAAGGCCACCTCAGAGTGCCTTCAAGTGTTCGGCGGGCATGGCTACATCGCCGAGTGGGGCATGGAGCAGCATGTGCGCGATGCCCGCATCAACATGATCTACGAGGGCACCAATACCATTCAGTCTCTCGATCTCTTGGGCCGTAAGGTGCTGGGCGACAACGGTAAGAAGCTCAAGGCCTTCGGCCGCCAGATCGCTGCCTTTGTTGAAGAAGAGGGCGTGCACGAGGAGATGCAGGAGTTCGTCAACCCGCTGGCCGACCTAGGCGAAAAGGTGACCAAACTCACCACTGAGTTGGGCATGAAAGGCTTTGGTAGTGCTGATGAAGTGGGTGCGGCAGCCGTTGACTACCTGCGGGTGTGCGGCCATCTGGTCTTTGCCTACCTATTTGCACGCATGGCGCGTGTGGCGCTGAACAAGCAGAGCAGTGGGGATCCGTTCTACACCGCCAAGCTGGCCACCGCGCGCTTCTATTTCGCCAAGCTCTTGCCTGAGACCGCCATGCTGATTCGCTCAGCGCGCTCAGGCGTGAAGCCGCTGATGGAAATGGACGAGGCCTTGTTTTAAACCACGGTAAACACCAGGAGAAGTCGAGATGAATGCATGGAACAACAGAGCTCTTTCTGTGGCGCTGGTCGGTTTGTCCGCAGTGCTGCCGGGTGTGGCTGCTGCACAGAACACACCAGTGGGCTTGTGGAAGTCGATCGATGACGAGACCAAGACTGAGAAGTCGCTGGTTCGTATCACCGAGACCGGCGGGACCCTCAGCGGCAAGATCGAAAAGCTGATGGACCCGACCAAACAAGACGCAAAGTGCGACAAGTGCAGCGATGCACGTAAGGACCAGCCGGTGCTGGGCATGACCATCATCACCGGCGTTCGGGCCAGCAGTGACAAAACGCTTTGGGAAGGCGGTGAGATTCTGGACCCCAACAACGGTAAGTCCTACAAGGTACGCATCAAGCCCTTGGATTCGGGCAAGAAGCTCGAGGTGCGCGGCTATATCGGCGCACCCATGCTCGGCCGCACACAAACCTGGATCCGCGTCGAGTAAGGCGCCCAGGACTCCAAGCAATTGAACGGAGCGCGGCCTCCGACAGGGGCGCTTCGATCGCATCGAGGAACTGTTTGATGAATCGATTCAATGTGCGCAAGGTAGCGGTTCTGGGTGCTGGCGTCATGGGTGCGCAGATTGCGGCCCATTTGGTGAATGTGCAGGTGCCGGTGGTCTTATTTGACCTGCCCAGCCTAGCCGGACAGGAAGCAGCGCCGGCGGGCTCGTCAAATGCTCGCAGCGCGATCGCCCTCAAGGCCATCGAAAACCTCAAGAAGATCAAGCCTGCGCCGCTGGGCTTGGCATCCGAGGCTGTACGCATCCAGGCGGCCAACTATGAAGAGCATCTGGGCCTGCTGACCGAGTGTGACCTCATCATCGAGGCCATTGCAGAGCGCATGGATTGGAAGCGCGATCTGTATACGAAGATTGCGCGGTGGATTGGGCCACAGGCCATCGTGGCATCCAACACCTCAGGTCTATCGATTACTGAGCTGTCCCAGGCGCTGCCCGAAGCGCTACGCAGCCGCTTTTGTGGCATCCACTTCTTCAACCCGCCGCGCTACATGGCGCTGGTGGAACTGATTGCCACCCCATTCACCGATCCCCATATCCTGGATCAACTTGAAACCTTTGCCACCAGCACCCTGGGCAAGGGCGTGGTGCGGGCCAAGGACACGCCCAACTTCATCGCCAACCGGGTGGGCATCGCCGGCCTGCTGGCCACCATGAGCGAAGCGCAGAAGTTCGGCCTGCCGTTCGATGTGGTGGACGACCTAACCGGTAAAAAGATGGGCCGGGCTTCTTCAGGTACCTTCCGCACGGCCGATGTGGTGGGCTTGGACACCATGGCCCATGTCATCAACACCCTGCAAACCACGCTGTCCCTGCAGACCGACCCGTTCTACGGCAACTTCGGCACGCCTGAGGTGCTGCAAGGCCTGGTCAAGGCCGGTGCCTTGGGCCAAAAGACCAAGGCTGGTTTTTACAAGAAGGATGGCAAGACCATATTGCGGCTGGACCCGGTCACGCAGCAGTATGTGCCCTCGACCGGCAAGGCTGACCCACTGGTTGAACGCATCCTCAAGAGGCCGGCGGCCGAGCGCCTGAAGCTGCTGCGCGAGAGCAGTAACCCGCAGGCCCAGTTTGTGTGGGCCATCTTGCGCGATGGTTTCCACTACGCCGCGGTGCACCTGCAGACCATCGCCAACACCGCGCGCGATGTGGACTTTGCCCTGCGCTGGGGCTTTGGCATGAAGCAAGGCCCCTTCGAACTTTGGCAGGAAGCTGGTTGGTTGCAGGTGGCGCAGTGGATACAGGAAGACATCCAGGCCGGCAAGGCGCTGTGTGCCGCGCCGCTACCAGCCTGGGTCTGTGAAGGCCCAGTGGCGCGGGCGGGCGGGGTGCACACCGCAGAAGGCTCCTACAGCCCTGCGACGGGGCGCTTCGTGGGCGTGAGCAGCCTGCCGGTGTATGCGCGACAGTTGTTCCGCGAAACCGTCAAGGGTTCGCCCGGGCCCGACGCCTTGAAGGGCGGCACCGAGCTGTTCCGAAACGATGAATTGCGGGTCTGGACCTTGGACGGCGAGGTGGTGATCGCCAGCATCACCGCCAAGCTGCACTTGATCAGCCCAGCGGTGACCGAGGGTCTGCACCAGGCTGTGAACATCGCCGAGGCCTCACACAAGGCCTTGGTGATCTGGTCGCCCGACGAGGTGTTCTCGGCCGGCGCGAACCTGGAATCCATGATGCCCGTCTACATGAAGGCTGGATCCAAGGGTATTGCGCCGGAAGAAAAGAAGCTGCAGGACCTGATGCTGCGCCTTCGCTATGCTCAGGTGCCGGTTGTGGCTGCGGTGCGTGGGCTGGCACTGGGTGGCGGCTGCGAGTTGGCGGTGTACTGTGCCCGGCGGGTGGCTCACATGGAAAGCTATGTTGGCCTGGTGGAGGTGGGCGTGGGCCTGTTGCCCGGCGCTGGGGGCCTGACCTATATCGCACGGCGTGCTGCCCAGATGGCATCGGCGGCGCACTCGGGCGCCGACATCTTCGCCTTCCTCAGAGAAGGCTTCACAGCGGCTGCCATGGCCAAGGTGGGCACCTCGGCGCTGGAATCCCGCGACCTAGGCTATCTTGTGGATGGCGACGTGATCGTGGCCCACAAGGACGAGTTGCTACACGTGGCCCTGCAGCAGGCGCGTGCCATGGCTGATAGCGGCTACCGTGCACCGGCCAAGGCGCTGTTCCCGGTGGTGGGCCGCAACGGCATTGCCACCATCCAAGGACAGCTGGCCAATATGCGCGATGGCGGCTTCATCAGCGCGCATGACTTTCACATTGCAAAGCTGATTGCCGAGGTTTTGTGTGGAGGAGATGTCGACGCTGGATCCATGGTGAGCGAGGAGTACCTGATGGGCCTGGAGCGCGAACGTTTCTGCGGCCTGCTCGACCACCCCAAGACACAGGAACGCATCATGGGAATGCTCTCCACCGGTAAACCCGTCCGCAATTGATCACGGAGACCACCATGTCCAAGCAGATGACAGACGCCTACATCGTATCGGCCACGCGAACCCCGATCGGCAAGAGCGGCCGGGGTTACTTCAAGAACACCCGACCCGATGACCTGTTGGTGGCCGCCTTGCGCGGTGCCTTGGCCCAGGTGCCCAGCCTGGACCCCAAGGCCATCGAAGACGCCATCATCGGCTGCGCCATGCCCGAGGGCGAGCAGGGGCTTAACGTGGCGCGGATCGCCGCCCTCTTGGCGGGCCTGTCCCATTCCGTGGGTGGGGTCACCGTGAACCGGTTCTGTGCCTCGGGCCTGACCGCCCTGCAGATGGCCGCTGACCGCATCCGTGTGGGCGAGGCCGATGTGTTGATCGCCGGTGGTTGCGAGAGCATGAGCATGGTGCCCATGACGGGCAACAAGCCGTCGTTCAACCCGGCCGTATTCGACCGGGATGAGAATATTGGCATCGCCTATGGCATGGGTATGACCGCCGAAAAAGTGGCGCAGCAATGGAAGGTGACTCGCGAAGACCAGGATGCCTTTGCACTGGCTTCTCACCAGAAGGCCTTGGCGGCGATTGCAGCTGCTGAGTTCGCTGACGAGACCACCCCCGTGGAGGTGGTGGACCGTGCGCCCGACCTGCGCGGTGGGGGCGTGAACGAGAAGCGCCGCACCGTAAGCGTGGACGAGGGTCCGCGTGCCGACACCTCCTTGGAAGGTCTTGCCAAACTCAGGCCGGTGTTCGCCGCCAAGGGTTCGGTGACGGCAGGCAACAGTTCGCAAACCAGCGATGGTGCAGGCGCGTTGGTCGTGGCCAGCGAGGCGGCCTGCAAACGCTTTAACCTCAAGCCCTTGGCCCGCTTTGTGAGCTTTGCATCACGTGGTGTGCCGCCGGAGATCATGGGCATCGGCCCTATCGAGGCCATCCCTGCCGCATTGCGCTACGCCGGCCTTTCGCAAGACGACTTGGGCTGGATTGAGCTCAACGAAGCCTTTGCGGCCCAGGCGCTGGCGGTGCTCAACACCCTGAACATCGACCGCAGCAAGGTCAACCCCATGGGTGGGGCGATCGCATTGGGCCATCCCCTGGGTGCCACAGGCGCGATTCGGGCGGCCACTGTGGTGCACGGCCTGCACCGCAAGAACCTGAAGTACGGCATGGTCACTATGTGCGTGGGAACCGGGCAGGGCGCCGCCGGCATCCTGGAACGCGTCTGAGGAGCAGCTTGCATGAGCATCAAATCTGGCCTGATCAATGGCGTGGCCACCATCGAGATTGCGCGGCCCGAGAAAAAGAACGCGCTCACCGTGGCCATGTACGAGGACATGACCACCGCCTTGAAGGCGGCGGTGGACAACCCGGCCGCGCGCGCGGCGCTCATCACCGGCCAACCCGGTATCTTCACCTCGGGCAATGACCTGCAAGACTTCATGCAGCGCCCGCCGCAGGGACCCGATTCGCCGGTATTCCTCTTCATGCAGGCGATGCTGGCGTTCGACAAGCCCCTGGTGGCTGCGGTGACGGGCCCGGCCATCGGCATCGGCACCACCATGCTGCTGCACTGCGACCTGGTCTATGTGGCCGACGACGCCCGCCTGGCCATGCCCTTTGCCAGTCTGGGCTTGGTGCCGGAATTTGCCGCCAGCCTGGTGGTGCCCGCTCTGATGGGCCAGCGCCGCGCTGCGGAGAAGCTGATGTTGGGCGACCCCTTCACCGGCCAGGAGGCGGTGGATTGCGGCATTGCCAACGCGGTGCTGCCCGCAGGCGAAGTGCTGCCTCACGCCCGGCGCATAGCCGAGCGCTTCAATGCCCTACCGCCCTCCGCAGTGCGGCAGACCAAACGCCTGATGAAGCGCTGGTCATCTGATGCGGTGTTGCAGGCGGTGGCCGTGGAGGGCGAGCGGTTCGGGACCGCCCTGCGCAGCCCGGAGGCTCGTGAAGCCTTTCAGGCCTTTTTCGAGAAGCGAAAGCCCGACTTCAGTCGCTTCTGAGCCGGCCCGCGCGGGGGATGGCGCTTGTAAGCTTCGCTTGTGACCGGCGCCTTAAGAGGACTACCCAGGCAGCCTCCTCAGGCCGGTGGCACCGGCCTGGGCTGGCCCTTTTCGTCGGTGGCCACATAGGTCAAGGTGGCCTCAGTGACCTTCAACGCGTATTCGCCGCCGTCGCGCAGACGCTGGGCATACACCTCCACATTGACCGTGATGGAGGTGGTGCCCACGCGGGTGATCTCTGCATAAAAGCTCAGCAGGTCGCCGACCCGCACGGGCTGTTTGAAGACGAACTGGTTGACCGCCACCGTGGCCAGCCGGCCACGGGCGCGGCGCACCGGCAGCACCGAGCCAGCCAAGTCCACCTGGGCCATCACCCAGCCGCCGAAGATGTCGCCGTTGGCGTTGCAGTCGGCGGGCATTGGGATCACTCGCAGCACCAACTCTTTTTCGGTGGGCAGCTTCACCCGGGTCTCGGACTGGCGTGGGTCGAGGCTGGGGCTGGTATTCATGCATCCAAGCATAGCGCTAGGGGCTGCGCAGCGCTGCAGGCGAGAATGGCCCCCTATGCGCGGACTTGCCCACGGACACTCCTCAGACACCGCTGCGGCGGCTGCCATCCCTGCCGGCCGCTCCGATTGGGGCACGCTGCAGCGCCTGTTCCCCTATCTGTGGCGCTACCGCTGGCGTGTGGGGGCTGCTTTGGCCTTCATGGTGGCGGCCAAGCTGGCCAATGTGGGCGTGCCGGTGCTGCTCAAGTACCTTGTGGACAGCCTGTCGATAAAGCCAGGCGACCCCCAGGCCCTGCTGGTCGTGCCCTTGGGCCTGCTGCTGGCCTACGGCTTGCTGCGCCTGTCCACCTCGCTGTTCACCGAACTGCGCGAGCTGATCTTCGCCAAGGCTACGGAGGGCACGGCCCGCAGCCTGAGCCTGCAGGTGTTCAACCACCTGCACGGCATGAGTCTGCGCTTTCACTTGGAGCGCCAGACCGGGGGCATGACGCGCGACATTGAGCGCGGCACGCGAGCGGTGCATGCGCTGGTCAGCTATTCCCTCTACAGCATTTTGCCCACCCTCATCGAAGTGGCCCTAGTGCTCACCTTGCTGGCGGTGCAGTTTGATTCGCTCTTTGCCTGGATTACCCTGGCGGCCTTGGTGGTGTACGTGGCCTTCACCTTCAAGATCACCGAGTGGCGCACCCAGTTCCGGCGCGAGATGAACGAGATGGACTCCAAAGCCCATACCAAGGCCATCGATTCCCTCTTGAACTATGAAACGGTCAAGTACTTCAATAACGAACCCTGGGAAGCGCGGCGCTACGATGAGAGCCTGGAGCGGCTGCGCAAGGCCGCGCTCAAGAGCCAGACCACCCTGAGCATTCTGAACACGGGGCAGCAGCTGATCATTGCGGTGGCCCTGGTGCTGATGTTGTGGCGCGCCACGCAAGGTGTGGTGGATGAGCGTCTGACCTTGGGTGATCTGGTGATGATCAACGCCTTCATGATCCAGCTGTACATCCCGCTGAACTTCTTGGGGGTGATTTACCGGGAGATCAAGCAGGCTTTGACGGACTTGGACAAGATGTTCGGCCTGCTCGAGCGCGAGCGTGAAGTGTCCGATGTCCCGGGTGCGCCTGATCTGCAGGTGCACGCAGGCCATGTCCGCTTCGAGGGCGTGACCTTTGCGTATGACTGCGGGCTAGCTGCTACAGCATCGGGGCCGCCGGGGCAGGCTCCGGCCGATCCCGCAGAGCCCACGGGCTCAGCCCACCGCACCATCTTGCAGGACGTTTCCTTCGAGATTCCACCGGGCAAGACGGTGGCCGTGGTGGGCTCGTCGGGCGCTGGCAAGAGCACCTTGGCCCGCCTGATGTTCCGCTTTTTCGACGTGCCCCAAGGCGCCGGGCGCATCAGCATCGACGGGCAGGACATTCGCCAGGTGACCCAAGCCTCGCTGCGCCGCGCCATTGGTATCGTGCCGCAGGATACGGTGCTGTTCAACGACACGGTGGCGTACAACATTGCCTATGGGCGGCCTGGAGCCAGCCGCCAGGAGGTCGAGGCTGCTGCGCGCGCGGCGCGCATCCACGACTTCATTGCTACTTCCCCTCAAGGCTACGAAACCATCGTGGGCGAGCGCGGCCTGAAACTCTCGGGCGGCGAAAAGCAGCGTGTGGCCATCGCCCGCACCCTGCTCAAGGACCCCCCGGTCCTGATCTTTGACGAGGCGACCTCAGCGCTGGACTCCGCCAACGAGCGGGCGATACAGGCTGAGCTGCGCAACGCGGCTCAGGGCAAGACCACGCTCGTGATTGCGCACCGCTTGTCCACCGTGGTGGATGCCCATGAGATTTTGGTGATGGACGACGGCCGTATCATCGAGCGTGGCAGCCACGACGCACTCTTGGCCCTAGGCGGGCGCTATGCTTCGATGTGGGCTTTGCAGCGCAGCGGGCATGGAAACCAAGTGGCTTGAAGATTTCGTGAGCCTGGCCGAGACGCGCAGCTTTTCGCGCTCGGCGGTGCTGCGGCATGTGACTCAGCCGGCGTTTTCGCGGCGCATCCAGGCGCTGGAAGCCTGGGCAGGCGTGGATCTCGTGGACCGTTCGTCCTACCCCACCCGGCTGACCCCGGCGGGCGAACTGTTGCATGCGCAGGCCCTGGAAATCCTCGGGGCGCTGCAAAGCACGCGCCACCTGGTGCGCAGCCACCAGGGCGACTCGGCCGATGTGATCGAGTTTGCGGTGCCGCACACCCTGGCCTTCACTTTTTTTCCGCACTGGCTGATGGACTTGCAGGCCCATTTCGGCTCCATCAAGAGCCGCTTGACAGCGCTGAATGTGCACGATGCGGCCATGCGCCTGAGCGAAGGCGGTTGCGACTTGCTGATCGCCTACCACCACCCCTCGCAACCGTTGCAGCTCAACCCAGGGCGCTACGACATGCTGGTGCTGGGGCGGGAAACCCTGGCCCCGTTCAGCTGTGCGGATGCCCGCGGCCGCGCCGTATACACCCTGCCGGGCGACAGAGGTCGTCACATTCCCTTCTTGAACTATGCCCCGGGGGCCTATCTGGCCCGCTTGGTGGATCTGATCCTCAAGGAGTCGCCCCAAGCGGCCGAGTTGCAGCCTGTTTACGAGACCGACATGGCCGAGGGTTTGAAGGCCATGGCCATTGAAGGCCATGGGCTGACCTTCCTGCCTGTGGGGTCGGTACACAAGGAGCTGCGAGCCGGGCGGTTGGTCGAGGCTGCCCCCGAGGACAGCTTTAGGCTGACGATGGAGGTTCGGATCTACCGTGAACGCCCGGGGTCACTGGGCGTGCGGCCACCCAAGGTGTCGGCTCAGGGTCTGTGGGCATATCTACAAGGGCCGGCTTCTCCCTAGAATAAGAAGCTTGCGGCTTGGCGCCGCATTCTTCCCACCCCCCCACAGGAGAATTCATGAAGACGTCCCTCATCCTGGTGGCGGCCCTGGCCGCTGCTACGGGCCTGGCCCAGGCTGACACCCTCAAGAAGATCAAAGATTCCGGCAGCGTCACCATGGGCGTGCGCGAATCCTCGGGCGCCCTGAGCTTCACACTGGGCGACGGCAAGTTCGCTGGTTTCCATATCGAGGTCTGCCAGCGTGCGCTGGCAGACATCCAGAAGGCTTTGGGCATGTCCAAGCTAGAGCTTAAGTACCAGGTGGTCACCTCGCAGAACCGCCAGCCCCTGGTGCAAAACGGCACCGTGGACATCGAGTGCGGCTCCACCACCAACAACGCCAACCGCCAGAAGGATGTGGCCTTTGCGGTGACCACATTCGTGGAAGAGGTGCGCATGGCGGTGAAGGCCAACTCGGGCATCACCAACATCAACCAGCTCAATGGCAAGAAGGTGGCCACCACCACTGGCACCACATCGGTGCAGCACCTGCGCCGCCACGAGCGTGCCACGGGCGTAAATTTTGATGAGGTGTTCGGCAAGGACCACGCCGATAGCTTCCTGCTGCTGGAAAGCGGTCGCGCCGATGCCTTCGTGATGGACGGTCAGATCCTGGCCGGCAACATCGCCAAGGCCAAAAGCCCGGCTGACTTTCGCATCGCCGGCGAGGTGCTCAGTGTAGAGCCCATCGCCATCATGTTTCGCAAGGACGACCCGGCCTTCAAAAAGGCGGTGGACGACAGCATCATCGGCATGATCAAGTCGGGTGACCTGGCGCGGCTGTATGACAAGTGGTTCATGCAGCCTATTCCGCCGGCCAACACCGCCTTGCGCCTGCCGGCATCGGACGCCACCAAGGCAGCGTGGGCCGAGCCCAACGACCGGCCCATGGAAGCCTACGCCAAGCGCTGAGCCTGCTTCGGGTGGCCTTTGGCCACTCGATGGCTGCGGCCAACCGGCTTTGCAGGCTACCCCCAAGCCCGACTCCGTGTCGGGCTTTTTTCTGCGCTCGCTCGAGGACAACCCCGGGCGGGCGAGCCCCCGCCGCGGCTATAGTCCTGCGCGAACAAGGGAGCATGCGTGGCCACTTGGGATTGGCAGGTCTTCTGCCGCGACACCGTCACCAGCGAGCAGCAAAGCGGTTGCTTCGGCCAGGGCGGCGACATCACCTATCTGGATTGGATGCTCTCGGCCTGGGGCTGGACCCTTTCTGTGGCTGCCCTGGCCTTGGTGGTGGCCCTGGTGGTGGGTTCACTCGTGGGCATTGCCCGAACAACGCCCTCGCGCGCGGCGGTGTTTCTGGGAAACGCCTGGACCGAGTTGTTTCGCAACATTCCCCTGCTGGTTCAAATCTTTCTCTGGTACCACGTGATTCCGTCGTTGATCACGCCGCTGCGCGAGGTGCCCAGCTTCGTACTCGTCGTGCTGGCGCTGGGCTTTTTCACGAGCGCGCGCATTTCCGAGCAGGTCAAGGCCGGCATTCAAAGCATTCCGCGTGGCCAGCTTCATGCGGGCTTGGCCATGGGCCTGAGCCTGCCGCAGACCTACCGCTACGTGCTTCTGCCGGTGGCGTTTCGGGTGGTCATTCCGCCGTTGACCAGCGAGTCGATGAACATCGTGAAGAACTCATCGGTGGCCTTTGCGGTATCGATTGCCGAGCTGACGCTGTTCGCGCTGCAGGCGCAGGAAGAAACCTCGCGTGGAATCGAGATCTACTTGGCAGTCACGGGCGCGTACTTCGTATCGGCCTTTGCGGTGAACAGGGTGGCGCTGTTCATTGAGCAGCGGGTGCAAATTCCTGGCACCTTGGGCGCTGCGCAGTGAGGGGCCTTGTATGACGCTGGACTTCACCTTCCTCACCTGGCAACTGTTATCGAGCTATGTGCTCAAGGGCTTGATCTTCTCCATCCAGCTCACCCTGGTGGCCATGATCGGGGGCATTGCCTTGGGTACGGTCATTGCACTGATGCGCCTGTCGGGCAAGCCCTGGCTGGCCGCGCCGGCAGCAGCCTATGTGAACACGCTGCGCTCGATTCCCCTGGTGATGGTGATCCTGTGGTTCTTCCTGCTGATTCCCCTGATCACCGGCAAGCCGTTAGGAGCGGAATGGTCGGCTGTGATCACCTTTACCGTCTTCGAGGCTGCTTACTATTCGGAGATCATGCGTGCGGGTATCCAGAGCGTGCCCAGGGGGCAGGTACACGCGGGCTATGCGGTGGGCATGAGCTACGGCCAGACCATGCAGCTCATCGTGCTACCGCAGGCCTTTCGCAATATGTTGCCGGTCTTGTTGACGCAGACCATCATCTTGTTTCAAGACACCTCATTGGTCTATGCCATTGGGGCCTATGACCTGCTCAAGGGTTTTGAGGTGGCGGGCAAGAACTTCAACCGCCCGGTGGAGACCTACCTGGTGGCCACGCTGGTGTACTTCGTGATCTGCTTTAGCCTGTCGATGCTGGTGCGCCGGCTGCAAAAGCGCATTCAGATCATCCGGTGAGCCCCGCGCGTGTGCACGCTTGAAAACAGGAGTATTTCGTGATTCAGATTGACAATGTCAGCAAGTGGTACGGTAGCTTTCAGGTGCTGACCGACTGCACCACCATCGTCGCCAAGGGCGAGGTGGTGGTTGTGTGTGGGCCTTCGGGATCGGGCAAGAGCACCTTGATCAAGACTGTCAACGCGTTGGAGCCGATTCAAAAGGGCGACATCGTAGTCGATGGTGTGAGCATCACCGCCCCGGGCACCAACCTGCCGCGATTGCGCAGCCGCGTGGGTATGGTGTTTCAGCACTTTGAGCTATTTCCGCACCTATCGGTCACAGAGAACCTAAGCTTGGCGCAAATCAAGGTGCTAGGCCGCAGCCAAGATGAAGCCATGGCCCGCGGCCTGAAGATGCTGGACCGTGTGGGTCTGATGGCCCACAAGGACAAATTCCCTGGCCAGCTCTCGGGTGGGCAGCAGCAGCGCGTAGCCATTGCGCGCGCCTTGTCCATGGACCCGGTGGTGATGTTGTTTGACGAGCCCACCTCGGCGCTTGACCCGGAAATGGTGGGTGAGGTACTGGATGTGATGGTGAGCCTGGCCCAAGAGGGTATGACCATGATGGTGGTGACCCACGAGATGGGCTTTGCGCGCAAGGTCAGCCACCGGGTGATCTTCATGGACGCGGGCTGCATCGTTGAAGACTGCAGCACAGACGCGTTCTTTGGCCAGCCCGAGGCGCGCAGCGAGCGGGCGCGGGATTTTCTGTCCAAGATCCTGCAGCACTGAGCCGCGCGACAATGTTGGGATGACCGAACTCGTCCTGACCCGGCCCGACGACTGGCACCTGCATCTGCGCGATGGCGCGGCCATGGCCGATGTGGTGCCCCACACCGCACGGCAATTCGCCCGGGCCATCGTCATGCCCAATCTGAAGCCACCGGTGACCACCGCCGCACAGGCTGTGGCGTACCGCCAGCGCATTCAGGCGGCCGTCCCAGAGAGCTTGACCTTCACGCCGCTGATGACGCTGTATCTCACCGACAACATGCCGCCCGACGAAATCAAGCGGGCCAAAGACGCCGGCGTGGTGGCTCTAAAGCTCTACCCGGCCGGGGCCACCACCAACAGCGATGCGGGCGTGACCGACATCTGCAAGACCTACAAGACGCTTGAGGCTATGCAGCGCGAAGACCTGCTGTTCCTGGTGCACGGCGAGGTCACTGACGCCGAGATCGACCTGTTCGACCGTGAGGCGGTGTTCATCGACCGCGTCTTGGCGCCCCTGCGCCGCGACTTCCCCGAGCTCAAGATCGTCTTCGAGCACATCACCACCAAGGAAGCGGCGCAATACGTGGCTGAAGGCGGCCAGCGCTTGGGTGCCACCATCACCGCCCACCACCTGCTCTACAACCGCAACGCCATCTTTCAGGGTGGCATACGGCCGCACTACTACTGCCTGCCGGTGCTAAAGCGCGAAGAGCACCGCCGCGCCTTGGTAGCAGCCGCCACCGGCGGCAACCCCCGCTTCTTCCTGGGTACCGACAGCGCCCCGCACCCCTCGCAGCTCAAGGAACATGCCAGTGGATGCGCCGGTTGCTACACCGCGCTCAGCGCCTTGGAGTTGTACGCGGAGGCTTTTGAGGCGGGGGGCGCCCTGGACCGCTTGGAGGCTTTCGCAAGCTTTAACGGCGCGGACTTCTATGGCTTGCCGCGCAACACCGACACGGTGACCTTGCGGCGCGAAAGCTGGACCGTGCCCGAGCTGCTGTCCTTCGGGGGCGCACCGCTTAAGCCGCTGCGCGCGGGCGAAACCCTGAGCTGGCGCCAGGTGGACTGAGCCCCAGGGCCGCCAGCCATGGCGGCCCGCTCACCAGGGTGCCGCGAGCGGTGGCACCCTGCTGTCCCGTTAGCCACCAAAGCGGAGCTTTTCCACAGCTCGATCTGCTCGATCCTCCCGATCCTCCCGATCCTCCCGATCCTCCCGATCCTCCCGATCAGCCCGATCGCGCCAAGGCTTTGGTGATGCGCTGCTGACCAACGGTAGGCCGTGTTTCAGGCAGACGCGCACCATCACGTTGGCATCGGCGAAGGCGAGTGTTGCACGCGCCACCTGCTTCACCGTCACGCCCTTGGGCAGCCTTCGTGGTGCCGCACCGCCCGCGCGCGATAATGCCAGGGTGAAGCAAGCCAGACCGCCGCTGGTGCGATCGTGGAAACACGGCACTGGAGGAAGGTCCGGACTGCATAGGGCAGCGCAGGAGCTAACGGCTCTCCACCGCGAGGTGAGGATCAGAGCAACAGAGACGAGTCTGCGTGGGCAAGGACTGCACGGAGTGTTCTGCGAGGTGCCGGCGACGCCGGCAGCCGGTCCCGAAAGGGAGCGGCCCTGGCTTTGGCCAAGGGACCGAGTAGCACCCCGAGCGGGCGCAGCTCACTCAGGGTGAAACGGGCAATCTCTGCGCGCAGCAACACCAAGTAGGCCGGCGTTGACGTGGCCCGCGGAGCCGGCGGGTAGGTGGCATCGAGCCGGGTGGGCGACCCCCGGTCCAGAGGAATGGCGGTCACGCCGCCTGGGTCGAAAGGCCGAAGCGACGCACAGAATCCGGCCTATCGGCTTGCTTCACATATTTTTATGAACCCCCAAGCCGAACAACTGTGGACCCGCCCGCGCTGGCAACTGGCGATGCTGTTGGCCGGCTTGGGTATGGTGGGGCCCTTCGCCATCGATGCCTATCTGCCGGCCTTTGCAGGGCCTGAAGGCATCGCCCAAACGTTGGGGGCCACCCCGCTGCAGATGCAGCAAACCCTATCGGCCTTTTTGCTGGCCTTTGCGGTGATGAACCTGTTCCACGGTGCCCTGGCCGACAGCTTCGGCCGGCGTCCAGTGGTGCTGGGTGGGGTCTCGCTGTTCAGCATCGCCTCCATCGGCTGCGCCCTGTCGCAAACCATCACCGAGCTCATCCTGTGTCGGGCCCTGCAGGGCCTGTCTGCGGGCGCCGGTATCGTGGTCTCGCGCGCGATCATCCGCGACATGTTCCCACCTACTTCGGCGCAGAAGGTGATGTCCCAGGTAACCATCTTTTTCGGCGTGGCGCCAGTGATCGCGCCTGCCTTGGGCGGCTACGTGTTCGTAGCAGGGGGC